>Ga0164242_10009698_pt1 | contig 10359 bp, 10 predicted proteins | sample OricomgcompostMG_FD_108783 | JGI IMG/M metagenome (GOLD analysis project Ga0164242, IMG submission 108783) | Miracle-Growth compost microbial communities from Emeryville, California, USA - Original compost - Miracle growth compost (MG) ... | reverse complement strand
TGGCCTCGACGCTGGCATACACCTTGATTTCCTGAAACTGCTCGATCGCACGCGGTCCGCAGAGCACGCCGATGCCGCTTTGCTTGAAGCCGCTCTGTTCGAAGTGCTCGGACATGACGCCCCAGCAGTTCATCCAGATGTGGCCCGCCTGGATGCCCTTGCCGACGCGCCGGCAGCGCGCCGTGTCGCTGGAGAACACCGAGGCGGCAAGCCCGAATTCGGTAGCGTTTGCGCGCACGATGGCGTCGGCTTCGTCTTCAAAAATCTCGAAGGTCTGGACCGGTCCGAAGACCTCGGCCTGGATGACGTAGGTGTCCAGGTCCTGCACTTCGATCAGGCTGGGGCGGTAGAACGCGCCGGCAGCCAGCGGGCCTTCGTCGACGGGGCCGCCGCGCACCAGGATTTCCGCATAGGATGCCGCTTCGGCCACCACGGCATCGACGCGTCGAACACTGGCCTTGTCGATCAGTGGACCAAGCTGCGCCTGCGGATCCTCGCTTTCGCCAAGCCGAATGTTCTGATAAGCCTCGATCAGCGCGGCGCGCAATCGGTCGGCAATCCCACGCTGGGCCAATACACGCGAACCGGTGCAGCAGAATTGGCCATTCATCGCGACCAGCGCCATGACGATCTGCGGCACCACCTCATCAAGGTTGGCATCATCGAATACGACCAGCGGCGCCTTGCCGCCCAGTTCCAGGTTCAGGCGCTTGAGCGTTTTGGCGCCGTTGGCGGCGATGATGCGGCCCACCTTGGTGCTGCCGGTGTAACTGATCATGTTTACTCGGGGGGAATCGACCAGCATCGAGGCGCCGATATTGCCGCTCTCCGTGATGACGTTCAGAACGCCCGGCGACAGCGATTTGACGGCTGCGATGGCCTCGGCGAACAGGGCATTGGCAAGCGCGGTCTGATGCGGCAGTTTCAGCACCACCGTGCACCCGGCAGCCAGTGCGGGAGCGACAGCGCGCACTGACAGGATGATCGGCGAGTTCCACGGCGAGATCACCCCCACGACGCCAAGCGGTTCGGGGTCGGAATGAAAGTGCATGCCCGGAGCGGCTTCAAGGGCACGGCCACCGGTCTGCAGCAGCGCGGTGGCGGCGCCATAACGTAGCCATTCCACCGTGGCTGCCAGTTCCCACTGGGTCTGCGCCAGCAGCTTGCCGCCTTCGCGGGCGAGCATGACGGCGATCTCGTTCACCCGCCTGGCGACCTCGTCGGCCAGTTCAAACAGGGCGCGCGAGCGCAACGAGCGTTCGCTGGACCAGCTGGTCGTGTCGAACGCCGTACGAGCAGCCTCGATCGCCTGTTGCGCTTCGTCCGGGCCGATGTCCACGTAGTTGCCCAGCGGCTGGCCGGTCGAAGGGCTGACCGCCTGCCTGATCGTGCCTCCCTTGTTCCAGCTGCCGTTGATCCAGTTCTTCGCAACTTCAGTCGAATTCGAGCGTTCCATGATGTTTCCTTTCAGAGCATCCCGCGGATAGGTCGATGCAGACACGGTGGGGCTAACCGGTTTTGCCTGCTCGTTTGACGCCGAGCTGACGTTGTTCGTCCGCTTCGTCTTGCACATAAGAATGAGCGATCACTTATATAAATGAAAGCACTGCTTTTTGAGGTACTCCGTAATCAAGGGGCTGATCCGGTGGCGCGAACAAGCGTCGCCGCGTGTCTTATTTACGCCTTGCCAGCCTCACTCCGCCCAAGCGCCTTCCACTCCCGCGGTGATTGCCCGGAGTGCGCCTTGAACGCGCGGGAGAGCGCGGCTTCGCTGCCGTAGCCCACGTCGGAAGCGATCACCTTCAAGGGGCGTCCGCGGCGCAGCGCCTTTTGTGCCAGACGCACGCGCCAGCCTTGCAGGTAGCGTCCCGGCGTCATGCCGACGGTTTCGCGGAACGTGGTGGCGAACACGCTGCGCGACATGCCGGCGGCGTGTGCCAGGTCGTCCAGCGTCCACTCCTGTGCCGGCGCTTCGTGCATGGCGACCAGCGCGTTGCGCAGGCGCGGGTGCGACAGCCCGGATAGCAGGCCGCCGTGCACGTCGCCGCTTTCCATCAGTTGGCGCAGGACCTGGATCATCACCACTTCGAACAGGCGCTCGATCAGCGCGACGCGCCCGCATCGCTGCTCGAAGGCTTCCTCGAACAGCAGCGCCAGCACCGGCGCGGCGCCGAAGATGTCGTCCAGCGGCAGGCAGACAAGGTCGGGCAGCGCCGAGGCGATCGGGTTGCCGGCGCCGCCCTCGAACGACAGGTTTGCGCAAACCATGTCCGCACCGCGTTCGGGGTCGGTGACGAAGTGATGCGTCAACGGTCGCGGAAACAGCAGCAGGCTCGGCCGCTCGACGTGCAGTATCTCTTTGCCGTAACGCACCTCGACGGCGCCACTGCGCACCAGGTGCAGCTGACCGTGCGTGCCATCGCCTTCCACGGTGTTGATGCCGCACAGCGCGCCGGTATTGAACACCTGCGCGTTCACCGGGAAATGCGCCATCAGCGCCGCAAGCCGATCAGCCATGCCCGTACTCCTGGTCAATTTTTCAGGATTTTATATCACCAACAGTTCCGATGGGGCGGGCAAGATACCTCCACCGAGCAACACCGCCCGGATTTCCCCATCCAACAGGAACGACCGCCATGTCCATCCAGAAGATCCTCTACACCGCTGCCGCCACCGCCACGGGCGGTCGTGATGGCCGCGCCATCTCGTCCGACAACGTGCTCGACGTGCAGTTGTCCACCCCGCGCGAGCTGGGCGGTGCCGGCGGCCCCGGCACCAATCCGGAGCAGTTGTTCGCCGCCGGCTACTCCGCCTGCTTTCTCGGCGCGCTGAAGTTCGTCGCCGGCAAGCAGAAGGTTGCGCTGCCGGCAGACACCAGCGTCACCGGCAAGGTCGGCATCGGCCAGATCCCGACCGGTTTCGGCATCGAGGCCGAACTGACCATCGCCGCCCCCGGCATCGATCGCGACACCCTGCAATCGCTGGTCGACCAGGCCCACGTGGTCTGCCCTTACTCCAACGCGACGCAGGGAAATATCGACGTGACGCTGCGCATCGCCGACTGATTGCACACCGGCGCCAGGCACGCCTGGCGCCCCGCCCATTACTGTCGAAAGGAAAGGTCATGAAAACCTCGAACAAACGTCTTGCCACCACGCTTGCCGGATGGCTGGCACTGGGCGCCTTCGCCATCACCATGCCGCTGGTCGCCTCAGCCCGGAAGTCGCCGGCGCCCAAGCCGACCGTAGTGCTCGTGCACGGTGCCTTCGCCGATTCGTCCAGTTGGAACGGCGTGATCGGGCAGTTGCACGACAAGGGCTACACCGTGATCGCTGCGGCCAATGAATTGCGCAGCGTGAAGAGCGATGCCGCGTCCGTCACCAGCGTGCTCAAGTCCATTCATGGCCCGGTGGTGCTGGTAGGCCATTCCTACGGCGGCTCGGTGATCAGCGAGGCCGCGACGGACCAGGACAACGTCAAGGCGCTGGTGTATGTGGCGGCGTTTGCACCGGACGTCGGCGAGAACGCAGCCGAGCTGTCCGGACGTTTCCCGGGTGGTTCGTTGGGCTCCGCGCTGGCGCCGCCGGTGGAACTGGCCGATGGCGGCAAGGATCTGTATATCGACCAGGACAAGTTCCACGCCCAGTTTGCCGCGGACGTCCCTGCTGCGCAGGCCGCGTTGATGGCCGCCGGGCAGCGTCCCGTCACTGACGCCGCCCTGCATGAAGCGAGCACGTCGGCGGCGTGGAAAACCATCCCGTCCTGGTTCGTCTACGGCAGCGCGGACCTCAACATCCCGGCCCCGGCGCAGGCCTTCATGGCCAAGCGTGCCCACTCGCGCAAGACCGTGGTGATCAAGGGCGCTTCGCACGTCGTGATGGTGTCCCATCCGGCCGAAGTGGCTGCACTGATCGAACAGGCGGCGCTGGCGAAGTAGTTAACCACGCCAACGATGGTTACCCATGGTTGGCGACACCTTTGTTGACACCCAGCCCGCCCCGGCTAACCGCGTTCGCCATGCCGAATCGCGTGCAGAAACAGGATCACGTCGCCGGTCTTGCCCAGCGACACGAGTTGCGCGGCGGTGAGATCGCCCAATTCCGCGATGCCGGTATCGCGATACCAGGAGGCCACCTCGACCGGATCGGCCTCCACCTGCATCGCACTTTGCAACACGACCAGCATCGTCGGCATGGCGTCCGGGCAGGCGTCGTCGCCGGTCAGCGGGACTCCCCGTTCAGTTGTATCGGAGGCCCGCGCCAGTGCTTGCGTATCGACGTACTCGCGGATGTTCGTCAACTTGCCGTTGCGAACAGTAATGGCGAAAACCCAGTGGTCCTCCCACACCCTGTTGGTGGATTTGATTCTTCCGCTGGCGAAACCGGTGACCATGACGCGGTCTCCCAGCGCGACGAATTCGCGGGGCTCCATGAAGGAGGTCTCCATCGTCTCGGCATGCGTCCGGAACAGATCGGCCATGCCCACGTGGCCGCGGCGTATGCCGGCCAGCGGCCAGTCTTCGCCCGGAATGATCCATTCGATATCTTCGTCGCACAACGCCAGCAGGCTTTGCCTGTCGCCGCGGCCGTTGGCCGTAAAGAAGTCCTTCACGATCCGTACGTTCTCTTCGATGCTCATCGCAATCTCCCCGTTCCCTTGCATCGGAACGTGTCCGATCCCGTCGAATACGTTGTTGATCTGCTGGCGAGGGCGCGGCGTCGGTGGGTCAGCCGATATCGACGTTCAAGGCGAAATCCCAGGTGCCGGCGCCGTTTCTGGCCAGGCCGATCATCATCAAGCCGATCGCCCCCAGCGTCTGGGCCATGTGCAATCCGCCGACATCCAGCGGGCGCAGTCCGAGGCTGTCGAGGAAGGCCGAGACGCGCGTCTTGGCCCCGACATCGTCGGCGGCGATGAACGCGTCGAGGCGCCCGCCCTTGGCAAGCACGTGGCCGAAGATGGTGTTGAATGCCTTCACCACGTGCGCGCCGGCGGGGGCGTTCCTGGCGATCTCCTGCGCAGCGGAACTGCCGTGCGGGGTGACCAGGCCCGAGAGATCGGGAGCGACCGGATTGGTGATGTCGATGATCACCTTGCCATCGAGCGCGTGCCCATACTCGGCCACCACCGCCGCCGCACCGGCATAGGGCACGGCGAGGATGACGATGTCACCTGATGGCGTGGCACCGTACCGGCCGGTGGTCGCGCCGGAGGCGAGTTTGTCCGCCAATGCCTGCGCCTTTTTGTTGTCGCGGCTGAGCACCTCGACGATGTGTCCAGCGCGGGTAATGCGGCTGCCGATGACGGCGGCCATGCTTCCTGATCCGATGATGCTGATCGTGCTCATTGCCATTTCCTCGCGAGTTTTCGGGGGTTGCTCGTCCTTGAGCGAGGGCATCGCGCCAGTTGCCATGTCCTTCGTGCAGGGCGCGGAATCCGTGGGTCGAACGGATCACGCGATTGCGGCAATGTCGTTTGCCGGGCGCGTTGCTGCCTGGCTTTCCGCCAGGGCTTCATCAACCGGGGGGAAGTAATGACCGTTGTCCAGGCTGGCGAACAAGCCGGGTTGTGCCGGTGCCCAGCCGAGGGCCCGACGCGTGATGGCGTTGGATGCGGGGAGGTCCAGCGTGACCAGATTGGCGAGAAAGCCGAAATACCCCGGCAGCATCAGCACGTCCGCGGGAATGGGTACCGCCATCAGGTTCAGGCGGCTGCCAATGGCCTCGGCGATCTGCCGGAACGGGATTCCCTCGTCACCGATCGCATGCCAGCTTTTGCCGGCCTCTCCCTTCTCCAGGGCCAGGCGGAACAGGGAGGCGACGTCGCGCGCGTGGACGGCCGACCATCGGTTTGCGCCGTTTCCGGGATAGCCCATCACGCCCTTTTCCTTGGCGAGCCCGATCAGCAACGGGACGAAACCGGCATGGTCGGTCGCGCTGTGCATGATGGGTGGAATCCGCACGATCGACGAACGCACACCTTGCTTCGCCAGGCCGATCACGATGGTTTCCACTACGTTGCGAACCCGCAGGGTGCCTCTGTAGTCATCGCCGCCGGCAAGGGGCGGGTCTTCCTCGGTGGCCGGTCGGCCCAGGCCTTCCCACCCGGGCGAGCCAATGCTCCCCGACACGACCAGCGGTTTTCCCGTTCCGGCCATGGCGTCGCCGTACGCGAGCATGATCTGGCGCTCGGCCGCGGCCACGGCATCGATTCCGCCGGAGGGAAGCAGGTCCTGCCGGTGCGCCACATGGATGACGCCGTCGGATTCCGCCGCTGCCGCCTTGAGAGCATCGAGATCCTCGAGGCTGCCGAGACGCACCTGGGCGCCGAGCGCGGACACCGCCGCCGCGGCCTTGTCCGACCGTGCCAGCGCGGTGACCTCGTGGCCGGCAGCGACGAGTTCGGAAATGATGTATGGACCGGAATGGCCGGTCCCGCCAGTGACGAAGACGCGCATGTCATGAATCCTTGAGTGATGTGAAGCGGCAAGGTGGGGCGGTGCTCAGCCGTGGAGGTTGATGCCGAGCGAGAAGCGGAGGCGCTTGACGATGTGCCCGGCCCTGGCGGCAAGGCCGCCGATCGCGGCGGCCATGCCGCCGGTGCCGATGATGCTGATGCTGATCGTGCTCATGGAGCTCGCCGTCCGAGGGATGGGTCGTTCATTGCCGGCACAATCCGTGCGACCGCACCCGACGAAAGCCATGCTAGGCGCATAACTTGCTTTTTGCAAGTAACTTCCAAAATGCAAGTAATGTTAATATTCCGCCATGCAGACGACATCCAGAGCAGACATCCGGTCCCACTGCGCGGTGAACTACGGCGTGGAGGTCTTCGGCGACCGATGGTCGCTGCTGATCATTCGCGACATCGTTTTCGACGGAAAGAAGACGTACGGCGAATTCCTGAAATCGGAAGAGGGCATCGCAACCAATGTCCTCGCTTCCCGCCTGGCCTTTCTCGAGGAGCAAGGCATCATCTCGAGGTCGCCCAGCCCCGACGACAGGCGCAAGGACTACTGCACACTGACCGAGAAAGGCCTGGACCTCATTCCCATCCTGCTCAACATCGTCCTCTGGAGCGCGAAGCACGATGCCGCGTCGTACGTGCGACGCAGCAAGGACTTCCTTGCCCGGTTGCGCCGAAATCCCGTGCAGGTGAGCGAAGAGGTCAAGGCGCTGGTCCGCGATGGCGGCTGCATCTTTCCAGGGCGCCAGGAACCGGCAGGACGACATGCGGCGAAGGCGATCCGGTGAACAGGGGAAACCCGGGTCAGAGCGCCTTCCCGAATGACCTTCGGGCAGGCCCGGTGCGCGTCCTGGGCTATTTGTTGTGCGAGTAACGTGCCGTCAAAGCCCGCTCAGTGCAGATAGATGGTCGGCCCAAGCGCAACCGCAAAGGCTGCTGTCATCAGTACGCCCAACACCATCAGCAGTGGCGCACGGCCGATCTGGAAATCCTGCCCGGGCAGGTTCGGGCGGCGGGAATAGGCGACGTTGAACAAGCCAGCCATACCCCCAAACGACGCGGCCACCGCCGAGGTCAGCGTGATCGCCATGCCAAGCGGATTGAACAGGCCGACCAGCAACGCGCTCACCCCGCCGACCACGTACAACGTCATCGCGATCTGCCGTTTGGTGCGGGCAGCCTGGTCACCGCCGCCCAGCATCACCCCAAGCATGCGAATGGCGGCGCGAACGATCTGGATGTAGGCAACAAGGCCCACCACGAACAACCCGACCCGCCACAGCCACGGCCATGGCAACGGGCCCAGCCCGCCGCCCACATCGGGGCCCCAGTCGCCGAGATTGGTGACGCCGGAGAACATCCAATAGCCGGCAGCCACCATGCCTTTCACCGTAAATACGGCCCACGCCGCCAGGCGCGGCAACGGCTGGCGCAACCGGCGCCACGCCAGATACGCCAGCACGGCCAACGCGACATCCACGCAGGTGCCCGCCATCGCCACGATGCGGTGGGACCATCCCTGTGTGCCCGGACACTCGACGTAATACGCGCCCAGTTGGCTGGGCTGGTGCCCGGTGGCGACGCAGGCAACGGCGTGGCCAAGCAGTTCGTGCGCCATCGTCAGCAGGGGCATCAGCAACAAGGCCAGGCCTACCAGGGTCCACGGATCGACCCACGGACGCGCATGCATGTCGTTCTTTGCCATCGCGGATTCCCCACTGGAACATATCCAGAAGATCCCGCGTTTGCGGCCGGCAATCCAGTGCCGGCTACAGGCGTCTGCGGTGACAGGTGTCAGGGACGCAAGGCGTGCGGCGGAGTCGGGCAGGTCGGCTCTCGACTCGGCCAAGGGAAGGACGCCCATGACGCTCGAGGTGCGGAGCGGTGAATCTGATGCCCGAAAGCGCCTGGACTGTCACGTGGAGAGCGTGGCGGCGATGAATCCTGGAGTCGGGGACGCCGCCAGCTGCGCGAGGCGCCGGGGCATGCTCGACATCCAGGCTTGGGCTGGCTCAGCGCCCGCGGTGGTAGTGGTCGGGGAAATGGCTGCGGCTGCCGCCGACCGAAATGCTGATGCCGCCGGAAGGGTCGTCGCAACTGCCGAACGCCTTGCTGACGTTGACCTCGCCCGAGTTCCAGTTGCCCGTACCCATGTGGCTCCCCGTCACGATGCCGGTGCCGACGCTGCCGTGGACCTGCGGTTCGTTGTAAGTGGAGTCGTCGCAGTCGGGCGCTTCGGCAACCGGTTCGGTGTTGCCCATGCGGCCACTGGTATCGCCGTAATACACACCCGGTGCGTCGCCCGCGGTTTTCGGGGTGGCCGGTTTTGGGGCGGTGGAGGTGGCGGCGGGAAGATCGCTGGGTGGCAGCTTCAGGTTCAGCGGCTTGCCGGCGGTCTGCGCCCACGCCGTGGTGACCAGCAGGCTGGCGGCGACGGCGACGAGGTGCCGTTTGATGTTCATGCGTACTCCGGGTTGATACCAGCGCCAACGCGCCAGGTGCGGTTGGCGTGTACATCCGGGTTGGAAAGGCGCGGGGGCCACAAGTTCCTGCGGGGTCAACGCCGTGGGAGCGACTTCAGTCGCGATGCTCTTGCTTTGGAGCTTCAGAGCAGAGGCATCGCGACTGAAGTCGCTCCCACAAGGATGTGCGGCTCAAATCAGCCGGTGGTGTCGATGCGCTCCACGCGGCGCAAGCCGCGTGGCAGCAAACCGCCGCGGCTGGCGCGGGTGCCGCCGTATTCCACCAGGTCGGCCCAGCGCAGGGTGAGCTTGCGCTGGCCGGCGTACAGGGTCACTTCGCCCTTGCTTTCGGCGACCACGGCGATGCCGGCCACGCGTTCGTCGCCGGCCACCAGTTTCGCCTTGGGGATCTCGATCAGCTTGTTGCCCTTGCCCTTGTCCAGCTCGGGCAACTCGGCCACCGAGAACATCAGCAGATGGCCTTCGGTGGTGACCACCACGATGCGGTCGCGGGCAGGGTCGGCGCTGATCTGCGGCGCCAGTACCTTCGCCTTGTCGCTGAGGCTGATGATCTGCTTGCCGGCCTTGTTGCGGCTGGTGAGCGCCTCGAAGCGGGTGACGAAGCCGTAGCCGAAGTCGGTGGCCAGGATCAGCTGGGTGGCGTTGTCGGCGGCAATCACGGCATCGAAGCTGGCGCCCGCGGCGGGACTGAAGCGGCCGGTCAGCGGCTCGCCGTTGCCGCGCGCCGAGGGCAGCGTGTGCGCGGGCGTGGAATAGGCACGGCCGGTGGAATCGATGAACGCCACCTGCTGCGTGGTGCGGGCTTTCACCGCCGCCAGCAGGCCGTCGCCTTCGCGATAGTTCAGGCCTTCGGCGTCCACGTCGTGGCCTTTCGCGGCGCGCGCCCAGCCTTTCTGGCTCAGCACCACGGTGACCGGTTCGCTGGCCACCAGCGCGCTTTCGTCCAGCGCCTGCGCCACGTCGCGTTCGACCAGCGGCGAGCGGCGGTCGTCGCCGAACTTGGCCGCGTCGGCGCGCAATTCTTCCTTGATCAGGCTTTTCAGCTTGGCCGGCGATTTCAGCAGCACGTTGATGCGCGCGCGCTCCTCTTCCAGTTGGTCCGCCTCGGCGGAGATCTTCATCTCCTCCAGCCGGGCCAGTTGGCGCAGCCGCGTTTCCAGGATGTAGTCGGCCTGCTCGTCGCTGAGCTTGAAGCGGGCGATCAGCACGGGCCGCGGCTCGTCCTCGGTGCGCACGATGCGGATCACTTCGTCCAGATTGAGGTAGGCGATGCGCAGCGCTTCGAGCAGGTGCAGCCGGCGCTCCACCTTGGCCAGCCGGTTCTGCAAGCGGCGGGTGACGGTGCTGGTGCGGAAGCTCAGCCACTCGGTGAGGATGCGCTTGAGGTTCTTCACCTGCGGGCGCCCGTCCA
>Ga0164242_10009697_pt1 | contig 10359 bp, 9 predicted proteins | sample OricomgcompostMG_FD_108783 | JGI IMG/M metagenome (GOLD analysis project Ga0164242, IMG submission 108783) | Miracle-Growth compost microbial communities from Emeryville, California, USA - Original compost - Miracle growth compost (MG) ... | reverse complement strand
GTATCGTGCAACGCGCGCAGTGAGGCGACCAGTACCTTAGTCTGCGTGGAGTCCGGTGAGCCCTCCGGGATGACCTGCACGATGCCGGTATCGCCGGGTTGGTTGGGGGTCGACAGCGGGACTGCGGCGACCCCTGGCACTGCAGCTATTTCGGTACCGAGGTCATCCATCACGCCGACAGGGTCGGTGCTCTGGATGATCGAACCCGTTACGAGCAGCGGCCCGTTGTACCCTGGGCCGAAGTGCGTCGCGATCAGGTCGTACGTTGTGCGCGCCGGATCGCCGGGCTCAAGCGAGCCGGCATCGGGCAGCGCGAGACGCAGGCTTGCTCCTGGGGCCGTCGCCAGGCCGAGCAGCACGACGACGGCGATAACCGTCACGATCGGCCACTTCGTCACCCCGTGCACCCAACCGTGGAAGAACCCATGCGGTGCCGCCGGCTCGGCCGACGAGTCCGATTCAATCGACTCGGCCGACGCATGCTGCGCCGGACTTTCCTGGGGGTCGGATGTCGGCGCATCCGACCCATCGGCGTCGACCGGCGCAGGCCGCACCGGTATCTCGGCCGGAATCCCATCGGCGCGATGCGCCCCAACGCGGCCGGAATCAGCGGCATCGGCGGCGAGCTCATCCGGCACGACGTCTGGGACGTCAACGGTTGCAGGATCAGGAAGCTCGATCGCCTGCGCCCGCCTGTACCGCTTGGGCACCACGCGCACGCCGACGAATCCGAGGAGCGCAGGCGTCAGCGTCATGGAAATGAGCACCGCGACCGCAACTGCGAACGCTGCGGCGATGCCCATTGTCGTCAAGAACGGAATGCCCGCCACGCTCAGGCCGACCAGCGCGATGATCACCGTGACAGCTGCGAACACGACGGCAGAACCCGCCGTCGCCACCGCCCTGGCGGCGGACTCCTCGGGGTCAAGTCCCTGCTTCACCTGATCCTGATGGCGAGAAATGATGAACAGTGCATAGTCGATTCCGACGGCCAGCCCGAGCATGAGCGCGAGCAATGGGGTCGTTGAGGTGATGGTGATGAAGCGCGTGGCCATCAGAATCACTGACAGGGATGCAGCAACTCCGAGCAGCGCGGTGACCAGCGGCAATCCGGCCGCTACAAGCGACCCGAACGTGAATGCAAGCACTACGAAGGCCACAAGCACACCGAGCAATTCGGTGATGCTGATCCCGGCAGCCGACTGCGAGAACACCTGACCGCCCATCGCAACCTGCGCACCTGATGGCAGTTGCTTCTGGAGCGAATGACCGGCTGCTTGCAGCGCATCCTTCGTGCTGTCTTTCACAGCGCTCTGTCCGACCGTCAGCTGAACGGGCACGAGTGCTGCCGTGGCGTCGGAACTGATGTTGCTTGAGGATGTTGACGCGAACGGCGACGAGACACCCTGAACCTGCGGAATCTTCTCGATCGACGTCACCGCCGCTTCAATCGCCGATTCATATTCCGGTTGTTTCACGGTGTCGCCACGGGCTGCAACCACGATCATCTGAGCGGATGCCCCGCTGACCTGAGGAAACGTGCGCGCCAGAGCGTCGAGCGCATTTTGCGATTCGGTGCCTGGGATCGCGTACGTGTTATTGGTACCCGTGCTGAGCAGGCCGACCCCGGCGAACAGCACGACGAGCACGGCGACCCACAGGGCGAGCACCATCCGTCTGGCCCTGAACGCCCACCGACCTAATGAATAGAGCACGGAAGACACTCGCGTACCTTCTTCGGTTTGCAACCCCTGGCCACGCGTTAACGGGGTTGGCGGCTTTAATCTAAGCCAAACCCGAGCAAAGCTCAAGTATTTTCGGATCCCCGCTCACCCATCGGTGGCTGCTGGTCGGCGGCAGGCATTGACGAAAGTCGCGCTGTGTGCGACTCTTAATCAATCAGTTAGTTGATCAAATAGTAGGTTGATAATGAAAACGGATGCTCCGCACGACGATGACATGCTCGACAGCGCCTTCATGGCGCTGGCCGACCCCGTCCGGCGGCGGATCATTGCGCGGCTCAGCCGTGGATCGGCAACGGTCAACGAACTGGCCGAACCATTTGCGATCAGCAAGCAGGCAGTGTCAAAGCACATCCACGTGCTCGAACACGCGCAGCTCGTCACGCGAACGCGCGACGCTCAGCGCCGCCCCGTGCATTTGGATGCCGCAACGCTCGAGGCGTTGACGGCGTGGATCGACGGATACCGCCTCATCCACGAGCAGCAATTCCGCAGTCTGGACGCGTTGCTGGCTGGCGGCGCGGCAAACGCAGCACCGTCGGCTACCACGCCATCCGAGACCCGCGACAAATCGGGCACCCGAAAGCCCAAAACTCACAAGAAGGAGCAGAAACAATGACTAACACACTCACCGTGACGGCCCCAGACGGCCTTCCGTTCATCGACTTCGTGCGCGAATTCGATGCTCCAGTCGTCGCGGTATTCCGCGCTCACAAGGAGCCCGACCTGATCAAACAGTGGCTCGGGCCGCGTGGCTACGACATGGAGGTCGAACGATACGACTTCGTCACCGGTGGCGGTTACCGCTACATTCACCGGCCACCCGAGGGTGGGCAATACGCGTTCCGAGGCGTCTTTCACGTCGTTCGCGAGAACGAGTTCGCCATTCAGACCTTCGAGTTCGAGGGCTATCCAGACGTCGTCAGCATTGAGTCGATGACGTTCGAAGATCTCGGCGACGGCCGAACTCGGCTTAGCGGGCACGCGGTGTATCCGACGCTCGAAGCACGAGACGGCATGGTAGCGAGCGGCATGGAGAACGGCATGCGCGAAGGCTACGAGCAACTCGAAGAACTCGTCACGCGGTGAGCGCCGCGCTGAACCAGTCGGGCGCCCGCGGCCTGGACCCGGGCTGATTCGCGAGCTATCCCCGCGGGGCGCGTGCGTTCGCGATGAGATTCGGTCGACACGCCGACATTCCGACCGTTTCCGGCGGCGTGTCGACCGAATCTCATCGTGAGCGCACAGGGCTATCGGCGCACTGCATCCAACGCGAACTGCCGAACCGAAACCGGCACGGTCGCCGTGCACGTGCTCAAAAGCGGAGCCGAACGAGTCTCGTGCAGCTCGACCGCGACGGTCGAGTCCTGATACGCGAAGTTCACGGTCCACGCGCCGGGTCCGCCGTGCTCGCCGCCGCGCTGCGTGCCGTGATCGAGCGGTCGGATGGCGTCCAGCCGGTCATCTCCGAGAGCCGCGCGGGCGTATGCCTCGGCCGCTTGCACAACGTTGGGTTGGGACGCCCGCCCACGAAAGTGACCGGCGTCGATCGTCCCGCTCAGGTAACTGTCGACGATGGCGACGGCGGCATCGGGCGTAACGCGCCCGAAGTGCAGTGCATGCGGGAAGATCATCATGGTTGCCGCAAAACGGTCGCCGCCAAGATGCGAGCATTCCCAGGTGAGGCTCGGGAAGGCCGCCGCGATCGGGGCGAGCGCCGCTCGGCCCTTCACGGCGCAGCACTGATCGTGTCTGCCGTGTGTGCAGACGCAGATGATCGGTTCACCAGATGGCGTGCCCGTCGAACCATCTAGAGGCACCTCGACGAGCGCCTCAGGGTTGTCGACCGCGCCCCACGCGACCGCCTCGTTCCCCTGCCGCGAATCGACGACAGCCCACCGCCAGACGTCCTGGCGTCGGCGGATGTCTGCACGCACCGCCGGCCTGCGGATCGCGAGCGGGCGCATCCCGGCCCGCTCAATGCGCTTCACCAGTGTGTGCGCGAGCGCCGGATCCAGCCGGGACTGCGCGAGCGCGTGCCGGCCCCACGAGCTTTCAACCTCCACAAGGAACCAGCGCTCGCCGAAACCGCTTGTGCCTGCGAGCGGGTCGTCGCGCTCCAGGGATCGGTCGCTGCACGGCTGCCAGTCCACCGGTCGTACACCGGTGGCTGGCAGCGCCGTCGCGCTCATGGCAGCACCAGCACGGCTTCCCGGATCAGCCGGCGGGCGACCACGAGCGACGACGAAGCGTCGAGACCCGGCAGCTGACCGGCCGGTGTCGGTGCGCCTGCCACGAGCGCCCGCACCGCCGCCGATGCCTCGCTCGGCAGTGAGATGGTCTTCTCGCGCAGCACGATGTGCACGCCACGATCGTCCGTGTTCAGCCGTGCCGTCAGTCCGGGGCGCCAGGCGACGAGCGTGTTGGCGCCGAGACTGGCCGCGGATTCGATGGTGGCGAGCGGTCGAACGGGAACCGGCCGAGACTGAGCGCCCAGGGTGCCGGCGAGCTCAGCTGCTGCCGTCTCGACGACATCGTCGCGAGCAAGAGCCGTGGCGAGTTCTGCGAGCGTCTGCTCGACACTGGCGCGCACAGCATCCTGGCCGTCTGCATCCCGGCCGTCTGCGCCCTGGGCGTCAGCATCCTGGCCGTCAGCACCCTGGCGAGCATTCGCGAGACCGAGCGGAAGCGACCGCCTCAGGTTCTCATCGTCGGCCAATCGTGCCAACACCTGCTGCACGATGTCGTAGCGGGTGCGCGCTCCGATGCCGATCGTCAAATGGATCGAGGTGCCGCCGAGTGCTGTCGCCGAATGGATCCAGCCTCGCGGCAGATACAGCACGTCGCCCGGCGAGAATGTGTGCTCGATGGCCGCGGGGCCAGACGCCTGCGCTGCCACCGCGTCGCGATGGTCGCTCCACGGCTGCGATGGCAACGGATCCCGGTGCACGGGTTCGTGGATGGTCCAGCGTTTTTGACCATGGATCTGAATGACGAACACGTCGTGCACGTCATAGTGCGGATCGAAACCGCGTGAGGATGCCGGCGTGACGTATGCATTCACCTGGCACGGATAGCCGAGATCGGCGTCGAGCTGGCGAATGAACGTGGCGATGGCAGGCCAGGTGCGGTGCAGCCCTTGCAGCACAAGCGTCGACCCGTTTGCGAACTCGGTCAGCACCTTGGCCGAATCGAGTTGATCGGCGATCTCCGCGCCGTAGCCGCCGCCCGACGTGTAGCGCGACGGGGACAGAACGTTGCCATCGTGCGCCATCCGTACGAACGGGGTGCGAATGTTCCGGTCTGCCACGAGTTCGTCGACGGCTTCGAGGCTGAACAGGTCGCAGAAGTCTTCGCCGAGCTCGGAGCCTGCGGTGACCAGTGGCCGTTGCCCCCAGTACTGTCCAGCGAACTGTGCGAACGGATGCGGAATCAGACGCGAAAGCGCGGGCCGGTCGCCCGACCCGCGCTGGGTGTCACCTGCCGGTGCCACCGATCACGCCGAGCCGTCTGCGCCGCCGTCGTGCGCGTTGGAGTTTGCTCCACCGTCGGCCGGGCCTTCGCCCTCTTCTGCCGAACCGTCAGCGCCGCCGTCGTGTCCGTTCGGGTTGGCTCCGCCATCCGCTGGGCCTTCTCCACCCGCGCCACCGTCGGCGCCGCCGTCGTGTCCGTTCGGGTTGGCTCCGCCATCCGCTGGGCCTTCTCCACCCGACCCGTTGCTCGTCGTGATGTCGTCATCGTTGATACTCATAAGACCTCCAAACCCCTTCCGTGGCGCACATCGCCGCTGAGTTCGACCCTAGTCGCGAACGCGCATGCGGTCACGGGATTGTGCGGAACCGACGGGTGCGAGACGCGCTCAGCAGTCGGCGTCAAGGCTCGACGGTGCCGCGACGGTCGTGATGACCCCGTCGATCGCCGAAACAATCGCGCCGCTGCGGGGTCCATCGGTGCCGGTCGAATCGACGACGCTCGTCAACTTCTGCCCCTGATACTCGGCGGTTTTTGTCAGGTGGTCGGCGACGTTGACGAAATACGTCGACCAGGATCCGCCCACCCGAGCGCCGTGTGGGGACGCGATCGTCACCGTTGTCGGCGGAGTGTTGACGGCGTCGAGCATGAACAGCCGGGTCGCCGCTGGATCCTGCCCGTAATACATGAGGCGCAGCGTGTTCCAGCGAATGGTCGTCATGTTCGACCAGCATTTGCCTGGCGGCACGTATGTGGACGACACAGGTGCACCAAGAATCGACGTCAGCGCGGCGATCGCGTCTGTTGCTCCGCCGTTATACGGATAGTCACGCACCGCTGCTCCGGATGCGTTTTGCACAACGAGAGCGTCAGCATCCAGCACGATGGTGAGCGTGTCGGATGCCGGCGTCGGCGACGGCGACGGCGACGCGGTCGGCGACGCGGTGGAGGTGTGCGCAACGGCAGCGTCGGTTGGTGCGTGAACGCCGCTCGCGGACGGGACGCAGCCCGCGAGCGCCATGACAGCGATCACAGACACCGTCATGCTCAGTAACGTACTGCCTGGCACCGTTCTGGCGAAACCAGTCCTTTTCCCCAGCATTGCTCCCCCTCAACCGGCTGTCAGCGCAGACACGGAATGAGTTAAGCAGATGCGCAGGTCACCGCGATCCGCCTTTACCGTTTCGTCATCGAATCGAGACGCTCTCGTGCGCGAATAGCGCGCGCAGCGTCTTCAGTGCGACGGTGTCGTCTTCGATCGCGCCACCCTCGTGCCCGTTGTACGGCCACACCACGATCTTCTTCTCGCCTGCGTAGTTATTGAACGCGCCGAACACCGTAGACGGCGGACAGGTCGGATCCATCAGCGCGGTCGAGAACCACGCAGGAGCGTTCGCGCGCTTCGCGAAATTGACACCGTCGAAGTATCCGAGCACCTGATGCACATGCCCGACCTTGCCGCGGTGAACCGCGAGGTAACGGCCGATCTCCTTGTACGGATCGTTGTCGGTAATCACCGTCGCCCGCGGAAAATCGCACAGGAAGGGAACGCGAGGGAACACGGCCGCGAGGTCCGGCACCAGGCCGGCAACTGCCAGTGTGATCCCGCCGCCCTGGCTTCCGCCGAGGGCTACAACGCGCGCCGAGTCAACGATGTCAAGCGTGCGGGCAGCATCCACCGCTCGCACCGCGTCGGTGAACACGCGGCGATAGTAGTAGGTTTCGCGCGAATCGATGCCGCGCGTCATGAAGCCGGGGAACTGCGGGCCGGTGCCATCCGGATCCGGGGTGTCGCCTGTGCCCCATGCCGAGCCCTGACCGCGGGTGTCCATGAAGAAGTGCGCGAAGCCGGCGGATGCCCACAGCAGGTTCTCGAGGGCGTGGCCGCGCCCGCCGCCATAACCCTGGAACTGCACGATCGTGGGCAGCGGGCCGGATGCTCCCGCAGGCACCCTCAGCCACGCCTTCACCGGCTGGCCGTTGTACCCAGGGAACGTCACGTCGTAGACCTCGACGGTCGTCAGTCCGGTCTCCACCGGTGTGACGACGACATCCCCGCCCACCGCGCGTGATGTGGCGAGAGTATCCGCCCAGAATGCGTCGAAATCGTCTGGGTCGCGTTGATCGCTTGTATATGTGCGCAGCTCATGCTCGGGGAGGTCGACAAACATCCAATAAGCATATTGGTCGGATGCGCGTGCCGATGAACACCGACAGTGACGGTTTGCGCCCAGAGCGTGCGTCCGAACTGGCACTTTCGGCGCGAAGTGCCACCCTCGGCGAAGCGCATCGGCCTGGCGCGGCCGGGGCGGCGAAGTGCATCGGCCCGGCACGCGCCCAACGCCCCGATACAGTACCAAGGTGGATCACGGGGGAAGACAGCGGCGCGACGGTAATAAAACGGACGGGCACAGGCCAAAGCGCAGACGACGCTGGCTGATCGGCGCGGGAATCGTTGTCGTGGTTCTGCTGGTCGCCGTCCCGATCGGTATCGCGTGGGGAGCATCCGGCCTGCTTCTCACGCCTCACCACGACATCACGACCGCCGCCGGCTCCGTCGTGAAAGTCGGATCAGGCGAGGTGGTGCTGCAGCGCCGCACGAGCACTCTGCGCGTCGGCGAGTACGGCCTCGTCTACCCTGGAGGCCGGGCGATCGTCGGCAATATCAGCGCCACCACCGCGAACGCGGTGACCAGGCCGCTCTCATCGGTCTCTGGCACGCTGACGGCTGGCACGAAGGTGCAGATCGATCCGGATGTCTGGGGAGGCGACCCCGAATCAAGCCTCGGCATCCCGTATAAGAACGTCGACATCGACGGGCAGCTCGGCGAGATGCCTGCGTGGCAAGTGGATGGCGCTGGCAGCACCTGGCTGATCTTCGTGCACGGCATCGACGGAAAGCGCCAGGGCGGCCTGCGGCCGATGTCCACGATCGCGGCCAGCGGCATCCCGTCGCTGTACATCACATATCGCAACGATGTCGGTGCCCCGAAGAGCGCCGACGGACTGTTCCACCTTGGCGACACGGAATGGCGCGACCTGGATGCCGCGGTGCAATACGCCAAGGCGCATGGCGCGCAGAAGTTCATCCTCTACGGCGATTCGATGGGCGGCAGCATCGTCACCCAGTTCATCCATCGCTCGAAGGATGCCGACCGGGTGATCGGAATGGTGCTTGACGCGCCGGTACTCAACTGGTCAGGGGTGCTCGACAACCAGGCGAACCGGCTGAAGCTCGGCCTGCTGGCACCGCTGGTGCTCGATTTCGTGAGCGCGCGAGCCAACATCAGCCTGTCCTCGCTCGACGAACTCGATCAGACGAGCGCGTTCACGATGCCGATCATCCTGTTTCAGGGGCTCGCCGACCCCCTCGTGCCCCCCGCAGAGAGCGAGGAGTTCGCCGAGAAGACGGGCGCTACGTATGTGCCGGTGCCGAAGGCAGGGCACATTCAGAGTTGGAATGTGAACCCAGGCTCATATGAATCACACTTGGCGTCATTCTTAGTTGGCGTGCTGCATCCATCCGGTGGCTGAGAGCCCGCCAACCCTTCGCTGAGCGCTAAAGTCGTCTTGGGACCCAGCCGGGCACGCCGCCCGCCGGTCCAAAACCCGTGTTCAGCCGCGAAGCGAGGATCATATGCCGTTGTCCGCTCGCCGGCGCACCGCGCTCGTCGCGTCGCTTAGCGCCGGCATCCTGGCCGCAACGATCACGCTGGCGTCAGGTTCGGCCGCGCTTGCCGCCGAACCCGCAGCGCCGGCGCCTGCCAGCGCCCCTGTCAGCGTGATTCCGAACGGCTCGGGCGCATCCGGAACTGCCGGACTCAACTACGTTGCGCTCGGCGACTCATATTCGGCAGGCTACGGCTTGACCCCATACAGCGACAAGCCGGCGGTCGGCTGCTATCAGGCAGACGAGAACTACCCGCACCGGCTCGCGGCCGCGTTGAACCTGAACCTCACCGACGTCACGTGCAGCGGCGCCGTCACGGCGAACATCATCGACACCCCCCAGGTCACGACACAGGGCCAGCCGCCAGCTCCCGTGCAATCGGATGCGCTCAGCGCGTCAACGAACATCGTCACCGTCACCATCGGCGGAAACGACTTCGGCTTCGGCCCGATGGCCGCTACCTGCCTCGCGCTCTCAGCAACGGGCCCAACGCTGAGCACATATGCAAACTGCAAGGCCTTCTATGACTTCTACGGCAAGGACTACCTGTCGACCAAGATCGTCGACGTAGTGCAGCCTGCCGTGAAGCGCGCATTCGAGCTCATCCACCAGAAGGCCCCGAACGCGAAGATCTTCGTCATCGGCTATCCAGCGATCGCCCCGGATGCCGCGCACATCCCCGCGACCGGATGCTTCACTTCGGTGCTCGGGACCGGCCAACCGCCTTTCCCCCAGAACGCATATCCGTTCACCGACATCGACGTGCCATACCTGCACGACCTTGAGGCGCAGCTCGACAGCGTCATCCACACGGAGGCCGAGGCGATCGGCGCAACGTTTGTGCCGTTGTTCGACCAGACCGTTGGCAACAGCCCGTGCGCGAGTAATCCCGCCTCATACATCAACGGTCTGACGATTCAAGATGACCCGAATGCGCCTGGTGTGCCTGCGGTGATGCCGGATGGCCAACCCGTTGCCGCACCGAACGGTTCCCCGATCTCGCTCAAACTCGGTGCGCTGCATCCGAACGAGGCGGGCGTGAGTTTCATCGAGAGCAAGGTGCAGGCGGCCGTCACTGCTGCGTTCCCGCCGGCAGGAACAGTGCCGATCGGGAGGGTCGTTCCCGCCACCGATCCGCCGGCGAACACCGTTCCGATGCTTGCCGAGTCTGGGTCGGACCCTGTTTCGTGGATCTGGCTCGCCGCGTTCGCAATGCTCTCAGGAGCATGGGTGCTTGTGTTCATGCAGCGGCGGGCGGCGCGCAAGCAGCGATGAGCCGTCCTTCGGCCTCCGACGTGGTGGCGCAATCGTGAACACGATCGTTCGCGGCACGGCAGGCGCCGCTCAGTGCACGCCGTTCAGTGCACGCCGCTCATCATCCGCTTCACCCACGGGGTGATCGCCGCAAGCGCGAGCCCGAGCACAATGGCGACACCGCCGATCACACCGAAGTACATCCCCTCGGTTTTGGTGCTG
>Ga0164242_10009696_pt1 | contig 10359 bp, 8 predicted proteins | sample OricomgcompostMG_FD_108783 | JGI IMG/M metagenome (GOLD analysis project Ga0164242, IMG submission 108783) | Miracle-Growth compost microbial communities from Emeryville, California, USA - Original compost - Miracle growth compost (MG) ... | reverse complement strand
GCAGCGGCGACATCATCAACATCTCGTCGCTCGCCGCGACCAAATCCGGGCCGGCGTTCAGCGCGTACGCGGCGAGCAAGCATGCGCTGAATTCGATGAGCGACGGCCTGCGTCAGGAAGTCGGCGGCGACGGCATCCGCGTGTCCATCGTCATGCCGGGTGCGACGCGCACCGAGGTGTTCGACAACATCAGCAATGCGCAGGTGCGCGAGTCGATCAAGGCGCATGTCGACAAGGACGGCGCGATGGCGCCGGCCGACGTCGCCGACGCGGTGCTGCTGATCGTCGGCATGCCGCGCCGCACGAACGTATCGATGATCGCGATCCGGCCGACGATCGATACGACGGCCTGATTCGGTTTGAACTCCCTCTCCCCGCTGGCGGGGAGAGGGTTGGGGTGAGGGGCTATGCGATCGAGCAACGCGGCGAGCTGACACCCCCTCACCCTAACCCTCTCCCCCATCGCTGCGTGACAGGGGAGAGGGAAACGGTTTGTTCGCTGCGCGCGATGAGGAGAACACAGATGAACCGTCTGCAAGACAAAGTCGCCGTCATCACCGGCGCCGGTTCCGGCATGGGCAGGGAGATGGCGCTGCTGTTCGCGCGTGAAGGCGCGCGCGTGGTCTGCGCCGACCGCAGCGGCGCGGAGCAGCAGACCGCCGGGACGATCGGCGAACGGGCGCTCGCCGTGCATTGCGATGTCGCGATCGGCGCCGAGGTACGCAACATGATCGACACCGCCGTGACGCATTTCGGACGGCTCGACGTGCTGGTCAACAACGCCGGATTCGGCGGCCCGATGAAGCCGCTGCACGAACAGGCCGAGGACGATTACGACACGATCCAGGCGGTCAACCTGAAAGGCGTGTTCCTCGGCATGAAATACGGCATCGCGGCGATGCTGAAGAGTGGCGGCGGCGCGGTCGTCAACACCGCGTCGGCGGCCGGGCTGGTCGGCATGAAGCATCACAGCATCTACGGCGCGGCCAAGGCCGGCGTCGTGCAACTGACGAAGGCGGCGGCGCTCGATTACGCGCAGCAGAACATCCGCATCAATGCGATCTGTCCCGGCATGACCTGGACCGGCCTGGTGAAAGCATCGATCGAACATCCCGTGCCGCCGGCCGATGCCAAGCCGCCGTTCGGCGTGCCGATGGATCGCTGGGGACTGGCGAGCGAACTGGCGAATGCCGCGCTGTTCCTCGCCAGCGACGAAGCCTCGTACATCACCGGCGTCGCGCTGCCGGTCGACGGCGGTTACGTGGTCTGATCGCTGCCCGGATCGGCACCGACGCCGCGCATCACGAAATCGTTGATCGCGCCGGCGAGCGCGCGGTCGTCGATCAGTCCGTCCGGAAAGATCCAGTCGCGGAAGATCACCGCGGCGAGCACCGACGAGAACGCCAGACGCACGAGCACGCGCGGATCGTCGACCGTGCGGCCGCGCGTGCGCGTCTTCATCATCGCCGCGGCGCGGTCGAAATAGGTTTTCAGGCTGTCGATCTGCGCGACGCCGTGTGCGCCGCCGGAATCGTAGGTTTGCGTGACGATCAGCGAGGTCAGCAGTTGCGCGTTGTCGGCGACGAAACGCTGCAGCTCGGTCGTGTAGCGATGCGTCTGCGCGCGATGCGCGGCCGGGTCGTCGGCCACCGGCAGATGCGTTTCGACGAAATGCCGGAAGTGTTCCTCGATCGGCTGGAACACCGTTTCGCGGAACAGATTGGCCTTTGACCCGAAATAGCGGAACAGCTGCGCCTCGGTGACATCGGCGCGGCGCGCGATCACCGCCGTCGTCGTGCCGGCGTAGCCATTGCGTTTGAACTCCTCGGCGGCGGCGTGAACGATGCGTTCGAGCAGGTCCGGCGCGCTGCGCCGCTTGCGCACGGCCGGCGCGCGGTCGGCGACGGCCTTGTTCGCACGGCGGGTCGGCGTCTGCGGTTTGCGGGTCTTGGGCATGGCATGCGGCGTTCGCGGCCGCGATCACGAACGCGCCGGTCGCGGCATCCGGCAGTTGCGGATAGTGTGCACTATCCATTACGGTAGTAACCACTATCTAACGCATTCCAGGAGCCGCCATGCCCGCCCCCACCGCCGTCCGCAGCGACGATGCCGCCATCCCCGAGTGGCCCGCACGCTGGCGGACGATGCCGCACGGCATCGGCGTCGGCCGCTACACCGATCCCGGCTTCGCGAAACGGGAATTCGAAAAGCTCTGGCCGCAGGTCTGGCAGGTCGCGGCGCGGCTCGACGAAATTCCGCAGCCCGGCGATTACACGGTCTACGAGATCGGCGACCAGTCGGCGCTGCTCGTGCGCGTCGACGCCGCGACGGTCAAGGCGTATCACAACTTCTGCCCGCATCGCGGCACGACGCTGGCCGAAGGCGCCGGCCATTTCGAGCGCGGCCGCATCGTCTGCCCGTTCCACGGCTGGCGCTGGAACCTGCACGGCGGCAACGAACTGGTGCTCGAACGCCAGGAATTCCGCGACGGCCACCTGCAGCCCGAAGACGTCGCGCTGCGCGAGCTCGCCGTCGAGGTCTACGCCGGCCTGGTGTTCATCCACTTCGCGCGCACGCCGCCGTCGTTCGACGACTACATCGCGCCGGCACGTCCGTGGCTGGACGGCATGGCGATCGGCGAGATGCGCCATTACTGGTGGAAGGAGCTGGAAATTCCGGCGAACTGGAAAACCGCGCAGGAAGCGTTCATGGAGGCCTACCACGTCGCGGCGACGCATCCGCAGCTCGACAAGCTCGGCAGCGAAGTCGTCTACGGCGACAGCACCGATCTCGACGGCGACCTCAACCATCGCATCGTCGATTACGACGCGCTGGCGAACGGCCACGGCCGCTTCTACGCCGGCCAGTCGCCGGTACGTGGCCGCATCCAGAAATCGGCGGCAAACGCCGACGTCGATCCGATCGACGCGATGACCGAGCGCCTGATGCTGATCGTCGACGGCATGGACGCGATGACGCTGAAGGAAGACGTGGATGTATTGCAGACGCTGCGCGGCAAACCGGTTCCGCAAGGCTCGACGCTCGGCGCCGAATTCGTCCGCGCGCTGTATGCACGCGCCGCCGAACAGCAGCGACCGATGCCGGTCATGGCGCCGGAATTTCTCGCGATGTGGGGCGGCGAGATCTTCCTGTTCCCGAATTTCCTGATCCTGCCGCAGGCCGGCAATTGCGAGATGTACCGTTCGCGCCCGCATCCGCAAGACCCGGACCGCTGCATCTTCGAGATCTGGTCGACGAAGACCTGCCCGGCCGGCACGACGCCGGAACGCGCGACCGTCGAACGCGTCCGCGATCCGCAGGATCCCGCGCAACTGCTGCTGATCCCGCGCCAGGACCTGTCGAATCTCGCACGCGTGCAGAAAGGCATGCACAACGCGCGCATGCGCCAGACCTGGCTGTCGAGCCGGCAGGAAGTGCTGATCCTCAACATGCACCGCGAACTCGACCGCTATCTGCAGGCAGAAACGGCGGCACCGCTACAATGAACACCGTTGTTCGATAACGAGACCGGGACGAGGAGCGCTGCATGACGGACGGCATGACAGGATTCGACGAGGTCCGCGACTTCGTCGTCGTCGGCAGCGGCGGCGGTTCGATGTGCGCCGGCCTGGTCATGCGCGCCGCCGGAAAATCGGTGCTGATCCTCGAAAAGACCGCGCTGGTCGGCGGCACGACCGCGCGCTCCGGCGGCGTGATGTGGGTGCCGAACAATCCGGTCATGAAACGCGACGGCATCGCCGACAGTGACGAGGACGCCGCGACCTATCTCGACAGCGTGATCGGCGATGCCACCGATGCGCCGGGCGCGACGCCGGTGCGGCGCCGCACCTATCTGCGTGAGGCGCCGCGCATGATCGCGTTCCTGATCGCCCAGGGCATCCGCCTGACACGCGTCCGCGAATGGCCGGACTATTACGACGAACGCCCGGGCGGCTCGGTGGCCGGACGCACTGTCGTCGCCGAACTGTTCGACGTCAACGAACTCGGCGACTGGAAAACGAAACTGCGGCCGAGCTTCATCGTCGCACCGCTGCCGGCGACGCTCGAAGAAATGATGGAACTGCCGGCGTACCGGCGCTCGTGGCGCGTCAAGGCGCTGATGTTCAAGCTCGCGATCCGCATGCTGCTCGCAAAACTCACGGGCAAGCGCTGGGTCGCCGGCGGCGCCGCGCTGCAGGGCCGCATGTTGCAGGCGGCGCTGCGCAGCGGCGTCGACATCCGCAGCGACGCGCCGGTGACGGAACTGCTGTTCGACGGACAAGGCGTCGTCGGTGTCGTCACCGTCCGCGACGGCAAGCCGTGGCGCGTCGGCGCGACGCTCGGCGTGCTCGTCAACGCCGGCGGTTTCGCGCACAACCAGGCGATGCGCGATCGCTACACGCCCGGCACCTCGGTGAAATGGACGATGGCCGCGCCCGGCGACACCGGCGAGATGATCGAGGAAATGATGCGCCACGGCGCCGCCGTCGCGCAGATGGACGAGCGCGTCGGCAACCAGCAGACCCTGCCGCCGGGCGCCGAAGACAGCGAAGCCAAGCCGACTGCGCAGGCGATGACCGCATCGCCGCACTGCATCCTCGTCGACGGCAGCGGCGTCCGCTACATGAACGAAGGCGGTTCGTACATGGCCTATTGCCAGGCCATGCTCGAACGCAACAAGACCGTGCCGGCGGTGCCGAGCTGGGCAGTGTTCGACAGTCAGTACCTGCGCAAATACATGCTCGCCGGAACGATGCCGGGCAGCGCCAAACCGCAGGCCTGGTACGACAGCGGTTATCTGAAGAAAGCCGACAGCCTGGCCGAACTTGCCGGCCTGCTGAACATCGACGCGGCGACACTGGAAGCGACGGTCGCGCGCTTCAACGGTTTCGTCGACCGGAATCACGACGACGATTTCGGCCGCGGCGACCGCGCTTACGACCACTGGCTCGGTGACTGGCTGCACAAACCGTCGGCGACGCTCGGCCGCATCGAACGCGCGCCGTTCTACGCGGTGCCGGTCGTGCCCGGCGACGTCGGCACTTACGGCGGCGTGGTGACCGACGAACACGCCCGCGTGCTGCGCGCCGACGGCTCGGTGATCAAAGGCCTGTACGCGACCGGCGTGTCGACCGCATCGGTGATGGGTCGCCGTTATCCCGGCGCCGGCAGCAGCGTCGGCCCGTCGTTCACCTGGGGCTATGTCGCCGCGCGGCACGCCGCCGGTCTTGCCGAACCACAAGGAACCTCCGCATGAATACCCGTCTTCCCGCGCTCGTCGTCGGCACCGGCTTCGGCTGCCGCACGCATGTGCCGGCGCTGCGCGCCGCCGGTTTCGAGGTCGTCGCGCTGGTCGGCGCCGATGCCGGACGTACCGCGCGCCGCGCCGCGAAAAGCGGCATCGCCGCGAGCTACACCGATCTCGACGAAGCGATCGCGAAAAGCGGCGCGAAAGTCGTGTCGATCGCCTCGCCGCCGCACACGCATGCGGCGCTCGCACTGACGGCGATCGCGCGCGGCTGTCATGTCATGTGCGAGAAACCATTTACGCTCGACATCATCGAGGCGAAAACCGTGCTCGCCGCCGCCGAACGCGCCGGCATCGTCCATCTGCTCGGCCACGAATTCCGCTGGGGACCGGATCGCGCGCTGGTCGCGCAGGCGATTCGCGAGGGCCGCATCGGCACGCCGCGTTTCGTCAGCCTGCTGTCGTACCTGCCGCTGCTCGCCGATCCGGCCGCGCCGATGCCGGACTGGTGGTTCGATCGCGAACGCGGCGGCGGCTGGCTCGGCGCGCACGGCTCGCACATCGTCGACCAGATCCGCGACTGGCTCGGCGAGTTCAAGACGCTGAGCGCGGCCTTGCCGACGGTGTCGGCACGCGAAGGCAGTGCCGCTGCTGCCGAGGATTCCTACGTGCTGCGCTTCGCACTCGAGAACGGCGTCGAAGGCGTGCTGCAACACACGGCCGGCGCCTGGGGCAAACCGGCGAGTTTCGCGCGCGTCGCCGGCACGCTCGGCACGCTCGCGGTCAACGGCGATGCCGTGCAGCTCGCCGACCGCGACGGCGAACGCACGCTGGACGTGCCGTCCGCGCTGCAACTGCCGCCTGTCGAAGGCGGCGCCGCGAACGTCGGCCTCGCCGCGTTCACGCGCCTGTTCGAGACGCTGCGCGCGCGCATCGAAGGCCGGCCCGATCCGTCGCCGGTCGCGGCGCCGACCTTCGCTGACGGTCTGCGCGGCATGCAGGTGATGGCGGCGATCCGCGCATCGGCGGCGCAGGACGGCGCGCGGGTCGCGGTGGAATATTGAGATGGGCGCGATCCCGGCATTGACGCCGTTGCTGACGATGGAGATCGAGGTCGAGCGGCTGCACGGCATTGCCGGCACGCCGTCCGGCGAGCGCCAGATCTACGCCGTGCGCGGCGGCCGTTTCGAAGGCGCACGCCTGCGCGGCCGCGCCACGGGCTGGGGTGGCGATTGCGTCACGCGCACAGCGAACGGCTCGCTGCTCGACGTGCGGCTGCTGCTGGAAACCGAAGACGGCGTGCCGCTGCATCTCGCGTACCAGGGCCGCGCCGGCCAGCGCGACGGCACCGCGCACATCGAGATCGGCGGCCGTTTCGATGCACCCGCCGGCCACTACGGCTGGCTCAACGACATCCTCGTGTTCGGCCTCGGCACGCCGATCGACGGCGGCGTCCGTTACGAACTGTTCCACTTCGCATAAGACCCCCATCATGGAAAAACGACAGATCGGCAAGAGCGGTTTGCGCGTCACCAGCGTCGGCCTCGGCTGCAACAATTTCGGCTGGACCATCGATCAGGCCGCATCGAACGAGGTCGTCGCCAGGGCGCTCGATCTCGGCATCAATTTCTTCGACACCGCCGATCGTTACGGCAAGCTCGGCGGCGATTCGGAAATCGTGCTCGGCAAGGCACTCGGCGCACGCCGCCAGGACATCGTGCTGCTCAGCAAGTTCGGTGTCGATCTCGACGATGCGCGCATCCGCAACAGCTCGCGCGCCTACGTGATGCGGGCGATCGAAGGCAGCCTGTGCCGGCTCGGCACCGACTGGCTCGACATCTACATGATCCACTGGCCGGATGACGCGACGCCGATCGCCGAGACGCTGCGTGCGCTCGACGATCTGGTGCGCGATGGCAAGGTCCGCTACATCGCCTGCTCGAATCTCGAAACCTGGCGCGTCGTCGATGCACTGTGGACGTCGCGCCACCACGGTTACGAGGCGTTCATCGCCACGCAGAGCGAATACAGCCTGCTCAATCGCCGCGCCGAACGGGACGTGATCCCGGCGCTCGCGCATTACGGACTCGGCTTCATTCCGTATTTTCCGCTCGCGAGCGGACTGCTGACCGGCAAATATGCGGACGCGGGCGCGCAGGGCCGGCTGAAAGACAACTTCCTGAATCTCGGCAATGCGTTCATGACCGAACGCAATCTGCGGATCGTCGGCGAACTCGATGCGTTTGCGAAAGCACGCGGCCACACGCTGCTGGAACTGGCGATCAGCTGGCTGGCGCAGCAGCCGACCGTCTGCAGCGTGATCTGCGGCGCGACGCGCGTCGAACAGATCGAACAGAACGTCGCCGCTGCCGGCTGGACACTGACGGCCGAAGAGTTGGCCGAAGTCGATCGCATCACGAAGGCCGAGTAGCAAGGATTCGCACCCGCTCGAATCGTCATTCCGATCCAGGAATGACGAAGTGTACGCAGGGAGGAAAACCCATGATCCGCGGCATGCACCACATCTCGCTGGCGACGGCCGACATGGACCGTTTCATCGCGTTCTATCGCGATCTGCTCGGCATGACGCTCGATCGCGTGTCGCCGATTCCCGGCGGCTTCGCACCGTTCGAGACGATCGTCGGACTGCGCGACACGGCAGGACAGGTCGCGCAATTCCAGCTCGGCAACATGCAGATGGAAGTGTTCTGCTACACGAGGCCGCAGCCGCAAGCCGGTGCGCGACGGCCGGCCTGCGATGTCGGCATCCGCCACATCGCGTTCGATGTGCGCGACATCCACCACGAATACGAACGGCTGCGCGCCGCCGGCGTCGACTTCATCTCCCCGCCGCAGCATCTCGCGCTCGGCGGCGTCACCTCATGCTATTGCTACGACCCCGACGGCAACATCGTCGAGCTGCAGGAAATCCACGCCGGCAGCCCGGTGCGGCCGGCGCACGGTCTGGCGCCCTGAAAACCTCTTCGTGAATTGCGCTCTCGCGGGCAAACACCGTCGGCATCGCCGAAAGCATTGCAGCGCCGGGCGCCCGGGATGATCTGCCGACGCCGCGACCGAAGCGCGCCGCTCAGGCATCGACGGCTTCGGCCGGCACCAGCGGCTGCACGCGAACGGCGAAGCCCGAATACAGCACCATGCCGGTCAGCGTGTCGACGCGCTGCGCGTCGGTCAGCAGATTGACGTTGGCGTCTTCATGGCCATGCGGGACGGAAACGACGCCGCGACGGATCGACGCGTCGACGCGGGCGACGCCGACGATCTCGCCGCGCGCGCTGCTCACGCGCACCGCTGCGCCGTCGACGACACCGGCAGCCGCGGCGTCGGCCGGATGCAGCAGCACGTCGATCGGCGAACCGAGGAACAGATACTGCGCATTGAGATGACGGCGCTGGCGGCGCGGCGTCAGGTGCAACGTGCCCGGCGTCGCGCGTTCACGCTGCTGCTCGGCGTGCAGCGCTTGCAGCTGCGCGACCAGCGGCGCCGGCGCCAGTTGCCAGCCGCCGAGCCGCGCCACGTGCGCGTCGACCCACGGCGCCGGCAGTTCGTGTGCGGTTTCCATGTAACGCGTGTCGCGTACGTCGTCGAGCTGGCAACGCGCGTAGCTCATCAGCGGCGCGAGCATGGCGTCGTCGGCGCCGTGCGCGCGATCGTCGTCCGGCGGCTGGCCGGGCACTTCACCGCCGAGGCGGCGGATCAGCTCGGCGAGAATCCACCATGACGAACGCCGCTCGCCGACCGGCGCGATGGCCGCCGGCGTGTAATGCACGGCGACGCGCGGGCTGAGGAAATCCCACAGCGTCATGTCCGGACGTTCGAGCTGATCCTTGGTCGGCAGCACGTGCGTCGACAGCGCCGTGGTTTCGTTGCCGATGATTTCCAGCGTCGCGAACACATCGAGCTTCTGCAGCGCCGGACGCAGCGCATTGGCGTCGGGGAACGAGCGCAGCAGGCTGCCACCGAGATTGATGAAAGCCCTGATGTGGCCGGCCTCGATCTCGTCGGGCAGCGCCGCGCACGGCCAGTCGCCGACGAAGCTCGGCAGTTCCGGACGGCTGCGCGGGCCGGCACCGAACGGCGCGGTGATGATCGGCAGTTCGACGGCGTCCATGCGATTGACGAAACCCGGATGGAACCAGGTGCCGCCGGGGCGGTTCATCGAATCGGTGACGATCATCAGCACCCACGCCAGCCACTGCGTCAGGTTGCCGGCAGCCGACATGGTGACGCCGGTGCCGGTTTCGACGGCGAGACGGCCGGCCTGGCGCACGGCGGCGAGCAGTTCGCGCAGATCGTCGACGCCGACGTCGGCGATGCGCGCCGCCTGTTCGGCATCGAACGGCGCCAGCGCCGCGCGCAATTCGTCCAGTCCGCTGCTGCGCGCCAGCGCGTCGGCGACGGCACCGTCGACCAGCAGTTCGCGAATCAGATACGCGAGGATCGCGTAGTCGGTGCCAGGCAACGGCGCGAGGTGCCGCGAGGCGAAGCCGGCGGTTTCGGTGTGCACCGGATCGATGACCCAGACCTCGCCATCGCGTGCCTTGGCGCGGATCGTCATCGCCGGATTCGGCATGGCCACGGTGTGACCGTGCGAGACCATGGGATTGATGCCGATGTAGAGCACCAGCGGCACGCGCTCGTAGTCGGGACGCGGGCTGAAGCCGGGGAAGCCGCCGACCAGACTGGCAACCAGCGTTTTCGCGGTGCCGTCGATGGTCAGCGGGCTGAAACGCGCCGGCGTGCCGATCGCCCGCTGCAGCGCTTCGCCCATGCGATAGCCGGCGGCGTCCATGCCGAGTCCGCTGCCGAAGAAGATGCCGACCGCCGACGGACCGTGCTCGTCGATGATGCGGCGCAGGCGCGTGCCGAGATCGTCGAGACTGCGCTGCCACGACACCGGCTGCAGTTCGCCGTCGATGCGCAGCAGCGGCTGCTCGATGCGCTGCGGATGGTGATGCATCTTCGCCAGCGCGCGGCCTTTCGGGCACATGTAGCCGTGTGTCACCGGATGCTGCTTGTCGCCGCGCACGCGCACGACCTGATCGCCGTCGATGTCGACGAGAATGCCGCACATCGATGTGCAGATCCGGCAG
>Ga0164242_10009695_pt1 | contig 10360 bp, 8 predicted proteins | sample OricomgcompostMG_FD_108783 | JGI IMG/M metagenome (GOLD analysis project Ga0164242, IMG submission 108783) | Miracle-Growth compost microbial communities from Emeryville, California, USA - Original compost - Miracle growth compost (MG) ... | reverse complement strand
GTCGTCACAAATTATAAGGGCGTCGCGGTGAAGAAACTGGATACAAGCCAGGAGGGAACGTCAATTTACTATGCCGAAACCGACAGCATGCTCCTGGTCACCAACAACGAAAAGGAAGAACAGAATCTGATCGACCGGGTCAAAGGGTCGACCTCCGATTCTTTTGAAGGAAATGCTGATTACCAAAAAATTAACACGGCCCTCGTCGCCAAAAATGGCGAAGCGTACATGTTTGGCAATCAGACTGAAGCTCTGTCGATGCAGAATAACAGCGCGTCTGATGCCGCCTTCGGTGACATGATCAAGAAGTTCGTAAAAGAAATTTCGCCTATCAGCATCTACGGCGTTGCGATCAAGGTTGAGCCGAAAAAGGTTTCCAGCTACAGCTACGGACTGCTCGCGGACAATACAAGCGACAGTCTGGCGGTGAAATACCCCGGCGACAAACCCCTGGGTTGCCTTGCATTTGTTCCTGCAAAGACCATGGTCGCCATGGGCTACTCGCTTTTTGATGCATCCGGAATTTACAACATGCTCGATGGAATTGCTAAAAAATCCGGGAACAAGAGTATCGACCAGAACATCAGCACTGCAGAACTGGTGCTTGGGTTCTCTGTTAAGAACGATCTGCTCCCTGCACTTGGAAATGAAATTTCTCTGGCCATAAACGCTGTGAAATTTGGCACCAGGGAAAAAGGGGTCGATGCCACGCTGATCTTCAGCGTGAAGGATAAGGCCAAAATGAACAAAGTCGTGAAGGGCATTGAACATGCCGCCACAAATGCCATGGCCGCGCACTCTGAAGATAAAAGCGATTCCAAGGACAAGAAGTCTGTTAAGAAAGCTGATACGGAAGCTTTCAAAGATCTCAAGGTTGGCGACACAACTGCCCGTTACCTGGAAATTCCGGCGATCGCAGGCCTGTCACCGGGTTACGCTATAACCGACAACTATCTTGTGATCGGTTCTACAAAAGAGGGGCTTAAAGCAGCACTTGAAGCAAAGAGTTCTGGAACCAATCTGCCTTCCAGCGATGCGCTTAAAGCCCTGGCTCCCGCAATCAGCACCAACGCCAACATGTTCCAGTACTGGGATTTCGCAAACATCTGGTCAACAGGCAGCAGTATCCTCGACCAGCTCCCAATCGCCAAGGATGCTGGGAAGTATGTTGATCTGCTGAAAGTCATGAAAACATCCGCGTCCAATTCACACGTCGAAGGCGGTGCACTTGTGAACCAGAGTGTACTTGTTCTGGAATAGTGGAATAGCTGCACCTGGCTCAGCCGCGATAAATAAAGACCCCTGGGAATGTCGGCAAACTTTCCCAGGGGCTTTTTGCAAGGATTGAGTTAGTTTCTATTTTGATGGAATCCCGCATAGTTCAGATTACCCGAAATGTGAATTGGAACACGCCGTTAAAAATTACGGAGATTTTTACTATACGCATGCTAAAGCTTCGTAACTCAAATATGAAACCTTTTGAGCCACCAATACTGGTACTCTTCTTTTCACAAATGTTTAACTACTGGTACGTTTGTAAACTTTTCTACCTTGAGCAGCATCATACCTGGGAAGATAGCTTTGGATTTGCCATGGGCATGGCATACTTATTTATTACATTTTACTTTACCGGCTCCGTTGCAGCTCTTATGGTACGTTGCTGGACCTTGTTTTTCCTGATTATAGTAAACGTCCCTCTTTTCTTAGTTTTGCAATTAAATTGATGCTCCTGGACGAGACCGATAATGCAGATATCTCCGCCGCTGGCATATTCCCTCTTGATAGCAGGAGCAATCCTGAATGTGCTACTTTTGAGTTACACGCTTGCCCAATTTTCACGATGGGCTTTGTACACGCATTGGTTGGCCGTTCCATTAATCTATTGGGGCATGCTCTATACGTGCAAATTTGTTCGATATAAGCGTTCGGGGATTATTATGGCTCATTTACCCTTTTGTTTACTTATGCTACGTTATTGCGCTGTTTAAAAGTAAATGTGGCGTTTTTACCTGAACCGAATCTGGAACCCCTTAACGCTCTTCAGTACATTTCCCAGTTTTTGACTTCCGTTGGCGGAGGAAGCGGGGCTGTCAGTACTGTATTCAGACCAGGAGAAACGCCTGTTGCAGCGGCTCCTCCTGGAATCACAAGATATTTAGTTCCGTTGGGAGCAGTTGCCAGATTCCCGGAAACCCTTACTCGGGCCTCCGGAAGTGCATCGGCGTCAGTGCTCCAGGCAATGTCGCCATTTGATGCATTTATCTCCCCAATGTAGACAGATGTTTGCGCAGTCCCCGTATTATCTGAACCGCCAACAATATAAATTTTGTTGCCATCCTGAATGCATGCAAAATCCATAATTCCATTTGGGGCTGGAATTGTATCGGTAAGCTGAATCCAGGATCCCAATGACCCATCCGCATTAATTTCAGCTCGTTGAACGGTATTCTCCGCGCTGGAATAAGCATTGGCGTCTGGACCTCCGCCAATTTTGTATATATAATTTGCTGAAGTGCCTTGAAACACAGCCATGCCATGCCACCATGTGGCAGAATCACCTGGTTCATTTGTGCTGGTCCAGGTGCCGTAATCACCAGCCAGGGTCAGCCTGCTGTAGTTCCCAAGATTCGAAAGATTCCCGCTGTTGTTCTCACCATTTATAGTATAAAGAGTGTTGTTGAATGCGAGATTATTACGGCCGAAGGAGTCGCCGAGATCCTCACCTCCATCCTGGGGCAGAGTGACAGAAGACGTGATCCACGGTCCGACAATTCCTGCAGCAAGAGGGGCATAGTAGCAGGTGGGAAGCGTCGGGAAATTTGTAGTCCACCCACCCCAGTAATAGATTTTCCCGTTCACGATTGCGGTGCCCCCCTCAGTGCGCTTTCCAGGGAGAGAGTTTGGAGCCTTTACCCACGTGATTGCTCCCGTATTATCAATGACACCATGATAAATATCATCAGCGGCATACGTATCGCCATCGTCGTCATCAGGGCGTCCACCGAGACTGTAAATATCAGCTCCCTGGCTTACTACCGAGTTATTCCGTTTTCCCGAACCGGGCAGCGGAGAATTCGTGGACCACGTAAGTGCCTGCGTTCCGGCGGGAACGGCAAGCAGCACTCCAAAACAGGAGAGTTTTACGGCATCGAAAAATCGTACGCGCATCATCGCACTCCTTTACCTCTTCTGATAAAACTCAGAATCCAAGCCGAAGCGACTGCTTCTACCGGGGCTGTATTCAAGCAATCTGGAAGCAATAGTGTTGCTGAAAGTCAATGTAAAGAGGACAAGCGATCAGATTGATACCCTGCTGGTTTGCTTGAAAGGCAGAGTACCGGGTACCTGTCATATTTGACTTTTTTGCGTTCATGCCAAAATCTCTGCCGCATCGTATGTAGTCCCTCCTAGCCGCCTGTGTTATGTTACCACAGGCAAATACCCTGGCCCGAAAGGCTTTTTTAGCTCATGCCGCTGCAAGCAGGAATTGTCGGACTCCCCAACGTGGGAAAAAGCACATTATTTAATGCGATCACCTCCGCAAAGGCCGAGGCTGCGAACTACCCGTTCTGCACCATCGAGCCCAATGTGGGAGTGGTTGAAGTGCCCGACAAGCGGCTGGACGTGTTGACCACGATGGTCAAACCGCAGAAGACAATTCCGACCACTTTTGAATTTGTGGACATTGCGGGTCTGGTCAAAGGGGCATCGACAGGCGAAGGTCTGGGCAACCAGTTTCTGGCCCACATCCGCGAGGTTGACGCAATCATCCAGGTGGTGCGCTGCTTTGAAGATGACGACATTGTGCATGTCGCCGGCAAAATCAACCCACTCGACGACATCGAAGTCATTAACTTAGAGCTGATCTTTGCTGATATAGCCTCACTCGAAAAGCGGATTGAAAGAACCACGAAGGCAGCACGTGCGGATAAAAAGGTCGAGCCAGAGCTCGAATTGCAGAGGCGCATGCTGGAATTCCTGCAGGGCGGACGCCTTGCATCGAAACTGCCTATGACCGACGAAGAAGCGAAAATGACGAAACAATACCAGCTTCTGACCTCGAAGCCCTTATTGTTCTGCTGTAACGTGGCCGAAGGCGAGGCTGCAACTGCTGATAGCAATCCGATGGTTCAAAGGGTGCGTGAATATGCCGCTGCAGAAGGCTGGGAAACCGTGGCTATTTCTGCAAAGGTTGAAAGCGAAATTGCTCTTTTGGAAAAAGACGAAAAGGGTATGTTCCTGGAAGAACTCGGCCTTACCGAAAGCGGCCTCGATCGGCTCATCCATTCCGCCTATCATTTGCTTGGCCTCGCCACCTACTTGACAGCGGGTGAAAAGGAAGTTCGCGCGTGGACATTTCACCAGGGCTGGAAAGCTCCGCAGTGCGCGGGCGTAATCCACACGGACTTCGAAAAACTTTTCATTCGGGCAGAAGTGGTGGCGTATGACGACCTGGTGGCGGCCGGAAATATGGCCGCTGCGAAAGCTGCAGGCAAACTGCGGGTCGAAGGCAAAGATTATGAGATGAAAGACGGCGACATCTGCAACTTTCGAATTGGCGGGTAATCTATTCCCGGAATGGGTAAGCAATTGTCCTTATCGCGCACCGGCGACAGCTTCAGTCATCTTCGAACAGGTTGAACTTTTCGATTGCTCCGCCTTCTTCGGCTTCGCGAACCTTGTCATTAAACAGGGCATCAAGCCGGGCCATTTTTTCGGTTTGTCCGGACTGAAATTTTTGGTATTTGTCTTCAGCTACAGATCCGCGCTCCCGAACCTTCTTGAGAGCATCTTCGTAGCGATCGCCTGTGGATCGCTCCTGGTCGAGTATAGCTCTCCTTTCTTCCAGGATCGCGCCGGATTTTTTCTCGATGACAAGCACAGTGCTGCAGCATGGGCACTTGATCTGATAGCTCTCACTCACGGATAACTCCCTGTCGAAAATAAACTAAGACTTTCCAGCCAAAACCGAAGCACCTATTTGGGCGGTAAAAGTCCAGACACATCAATCCCAACCCAGGTTCCTGCAGACAAATCGCCTTCAACCACCCGGTTGTTGTTGGTGTCTGCAACAAATGCTGTGTTCCCGATCACGCTTACACCACTGGGTTCAGCAAATGAGACATTCTTTCCATTAAGCTCGCTGCCCGGTTTTCCCGTACCGGCAACGGTTTTTGATTCTTTCGTGGCAGGATCTATCCGCTTCAGCTTGTGATTGAAGGTGTCGGCCACCAGGAGCACATCGCCCCATGCTGCAATCCCAATCGCGTGCTGCAGCCGAACCACGCTGCCCTTGCCGTCAATATCCCCGAAATCAAAAAGGCCTACTCCCACCACCGTTTTGACAGTGCCTGCCACCGGATCAATATCGCGGATCCCACTTACTTCTGCATCTGCTTCGTAAACGTGTCCATGAAGAACAGCCAATCCGCTTGGCTGGGCAAACGAGGCTTCCATAAGCGGACCATCCACAATATCCTCTCGGCCATTGCCCGCCCAGGCCTGCACCTTGCCTGAGGGAAGGTCCATACGCCAGATCTGGTGCGTGCCCGCCATGGCTATGATCAGGGAATTATTTAAAAGGGCCACGTCCCAGGGTGAGTTCAGCGCCTGGGCTGTTCCGATAGCTCCGCCGGTGCGATCCTGCCCCTGCTGTCCTGTACCCGCAATTGTTTTCACAGTAGAAGTTGCAAGATCAATGGCGCGGATCAAGTGGTTATTGGTATCTGCAACAAACAGAGTGTCGCCCTTCAGGGCCATTCCCTGCGGACTGTGAAAAGATGCGGCAGCAAAATTGCCGTCAGCAGATCCGATTTTGCCCGATCCGACCACTCCCAGAAGAACCGACTTGCCACTGGCATCTGGCAGAGTCGAGATCACGATCCGATTGTGGCCGCTGTCTGCAATAAACAGCCGCTTCGAGGCCGCATCGGCGAGAATCTTACCGGGAAATGAAAGAGGGGTCGTTGCGGCGCTCGATTTCGAATCCATCAGTTCAGTTGGTTGGAGATGCAGCGGCGCTGAAGCCAGCGAATGATTCTTTCGGCCTTCGTCGAGAACCTGCTGCACAGCTTTATCGAGAACTTCCCGCTGGCCTTCGCCGCTGGTTTCTCCGACAACATATCCGCGGCTGTCGATCAGGATAAAAGTCGGCCAGCTATGGACGCTGTATTTCTCCCAGATAGCCATCTGTTTATCAACAACAACGGGATGCCTGATGCCGTAGCGCTTGATGGCTTCCTCAATATTTGCGCTGCTGGATTCATTTTTAAACTTGGCGCTGTGTACGCCAATCACCTGAAACGGCTGATTCTTGTATTTATCTTCCAGGTAGGCAAGGTCTGGCAGGATGTGCATGCAGTTGATGCAGGCATATGTCCAGAAATCAAGAAGTACCACCTGGCCTTTGAGTTCGTGGGAAAGCCGTAGCGGGCCAGTTGTATTAAGCCAGCCCATATTCGGAACCAGTTCAGGCGCGTGCACATTTGAAGAATCAGAAGATGATTGAGCCATTGTCATTGAGCAGAGTGCCAGTTGCAACATAAGTGCGAAAGCCATGAAGCCTGTCCGAAAGATCTTATCTTCACACACCTTTGCAAACATTCTGCGCTTCATCAGCATTCTCCATGAAAGAATTATGCAATCAGGCAAACTCCGCAATGTTCCTACGGTAACAATGTCTACCTCCGTCGAAATCCCCCATTCCCTAGGGTACAAAAGGGCCCTTGTTAATTCCATATAGTAAAAATGGCTTTCTTGCTGCACCCGCCATGTAAAAGATTCGCTTCTTACCTAATCTTTAGGCGCGATTAACGGACGGGCACGGTGCTTGCGCTGAATCGAATTTCTTTTTAATATGAGCACCTCCCGTTATATGATCAGCAGACCATCTAAATCAATTCAGGAGCGATAACGTATATGTCCAATCTCTTTGGGCGACAACAGGAGTACGGCGTACGCCGCGGATGCGGTGGCGGGGGCATGCGGATTGTTATCGCAATCGTGATCGCCATCGTTACTATCATTGGTTACTTCAGCAGCAAACAGACAAATCCGGTAACTGGCGAAGTACAGCATATCAAAATTGATGCGAAACAGGAGACCGCCCTTGGCCTGCAAGCCACTCCGCAGATGGAAGAGCAGTATGGCGGCGAAAGCGACGATGCCCAGGCTGTTGCACGTGTGCAAAAGATAGGCAATTCTGTAGTGCAGGGAAGCGATGCTTCTAAAGGCCCATACACCTTCAATTTCCATCTTCTGGCCGACGAAAATGTGATCAACGCATTTGCACTCCCTGGCGGACAGGTTTTCATTACGCAGGCACTCTATAGTAAGCTCACATCCGACGGTGAACTCGCGGGCGTGCTGGGGCACGAGATCGGACACGTGGTGGGCCGTCATGGCGCCGAGCAACTCGCAAAAAACCAGCTCACCTCCGGCCTGGCGGGGGCCGCAGTGATTGGATCGTACGACCCGAACCATCCGGGAACGTCTCAGGCGAGTGCCATCGTTACCCAACTTGCAGCCAAACTTGTAAACTTAAGGTATAGTCGAAATGACGAAAATGAAGCGGACGGATTTGGAGTTAAATACATGAGCCAGGCTGGGTATGACCCGCGAAGCATGCTCAAGGTCATGCAGATTCTGAAGGATTCGTCAAAGGGAGGACGCCAGCCCGAATTTTTCAGCACGCATCCTGATCCCGGCAATCGACTTGAGCATATCCAGGCAGTGATTGATAAACTTTATCCCGGCGGCGTTCCTGAAGGGATGAAACCGTAACCCTACACACAGCAGGGTTGAAACAGACTTGTTGTTCCAACCCAAGGCTTCATATATAGTCATCGGTACAACCATTGCTCGATCTGTTGGTTTATGAACGTATTGCCATCCGCCGAAAAAGGAATCCAATCATGGAACGGGAAGAATTTGCCACAGGGCTGAACCGCCGTGATTTTGTGAGACGTGCAGGTATTTACGGAGTCGGCGTTGCCGCTGCTCTATCTGCAGGGAAAAAGGTTGCCAGGGCTCAAACTCCAGATGCCAAAACGTCCGTCCCTGCGCTTACGGCTCCTCCAAAAGACATGAAGCCAATTCCCCGGCGAAAATTCGGCAGACACGACGACGAGGTTTCCATCATCGGGGTTGGCGGATTTCACCTCGGAGAAGCACCAGACGAAAGCACTGCAATTCGCATTGTGCATGAAGCTGTCGCCCATGGCATCAACTTTATGGATAATTGCTGGGACTATCATGAAGGCATGAGCGAGGAACGACTGGGCAAGGCTTTGAAATCAGGAGGGTTGCGCGACAAGGTATTCCTGATGACCAAGGTCTGCACCCACGGCCGCGATGCTGCGGTGGCGATGAAGATGCTGGAAGACAGTCTCCGCCGGCTCCAGACGGACCATCTGGACTTGTGGCAGATCCACGAAGTCGCCTATGAAAATGATCCCGAGAACCACTTTCGAGAAGGTGGAGTAGTCGAAGCTCTGGCGAAGGCGAAGGAGCAGGGGAAAGTTCGCTACGTCGGGTTTACTGGTCACAAAAAGCCTGAACTGCATAAGCGGATGCTCTCTCACGGGTTTCCTTTTGAATCCGTCCAGATGCCGCTCAATCCATTCGACGCGAACTTTCGAAGTTTTCAGCATGAAATCCTTCCGATCATTCACGGAAAAAAGATGGCTGCAATTGGTATGAAGAGCCTCGGCGGGACCGGCAACATGATCAGCAAGGGAGTAATTACTCCACGGGAAGCCCTTAGCTATGCCATGAGTTTACCGGTAACGGTAACGGTCAGCGGCATGGACTCTCTGGCGGTATTATATCAAAATCTCGCCATCGTTGCAGGATTCGTTCCACTGTCTGACACTGAAAAGAAAGTCATTGAAGACAAATGCGCTCCTCAAGCTGCCGACGGGAGATTTGAACTCTATAAAATTTCCGCAAAATTTGAAGGCGATGAGGGCCGCAAACAGCACGGGCTTCCCGCTCAAAAGGAAATGTGCGGATAAAATTTTCGGACTTGAGAAAGCCCGCGCCTAAGCACGTTTCTGCCATTTCGTTATTGACCCTGCCTGCCCCCTTCGAACGGTAGAGTGGTTATGAGCTTAAAAAAATCACACATTTCCCGCCGGGATATCTTAAAATCTGCCGCTTTTGCTGTTGCAGCACCCCTATTATCGCGACGATCATCTGCTGAAGAGATTCCTGTCAAAATTCCCGAAAAGGCCCAGGGTGCACATCGCATCCTTGATTGCAATATCCTGCTCGATTTGCCTGAAGATCGCCCCAAGCCCTACGGGTGGGGGCACCGCCGCGATTTGTGCATTGGCGTTATAAAATCCCATAAACCTGACATTGTCTGCATGGAAGAAGTCGGTCGCGGTCAGAATGAGGATTTCATCAAGGCATTCCCTGAAATGGAAGTCTACGGATACAAAGATGCGTATGTGGATGGAAATCCGCCTCGTTTTCAGGCGGCCAAAAACGTGATCATGTACTCGAAAGCGCGTTATGAGTTTGTTTCATCCGGAGCCTATTGGCTTTCACTCACGCCTGAAGTTGCAGGTACGCGCATGCCGGGCGCCGGCCTGCCGCGCCATGTCACCTGGGTTCGACTCAAGGACATCCCAACTGGACGCGAATTTCGCGTGCTTGCAACCCATTGGGATTTAAAGGAACCTCTGCGGCTGTTGGGAGCAAAGATTATCGCCAAAGAATCAGAAGCCTATAGCCTCACATTTCCCCAGATACTTTGCGGCGATTTCAATTCTCCACGAACCAGCCCGGAACACCTGGTGCTGGCAGATGCCGGCTGGTTTGATACGTACGAGATTGTGCATGGTCTGGGCGAAGCAGGGCGGACGGGAAATGGATTTGAATCGCCAGCAGAACATGCGAGGGAATTGCTGCCGCGAATTGATTTCATTTTTTTTCGGGGCAACGTTGATCCCATAGCGGCTGAAATCATCCGCGATTCCAAAAACGGCCTCTTTCCCAGCGATCACTTTTTTGTATCTGCAGACGTACGAATCTGATATCATAGCAGCGAAACACAAAATCGAAGCAAACCTTGAGCATTCAGTTCCTCGAATTCCCTTGCCTTACCCGGGAGGCTCTATAAATTGAAGCACGACGTATCCAAGGGCATCGCCCATCATTTAGTTTGAGGAACTTTCATGAAAATTTGTCAGTTTGGTCTGGCTTCGCTGGTAGTTTTGAATTCCGCCGCACTATTGGCCGGTAACAAGGGCACAGGGAATCATTTCAAAGGGAAATTCAGAGTCGGGGTGGAAGCGCCTCTCTCAGGCGACCAGCAGACTCTGGGCGAAGGCATGCTTCACGGGGCCCAGATGGC
>Ga0164242_10009694_pt1 | contig 10362 bp, 8 predicted proteins | sample OricomgcompostMG_FD_108783 | JGI IMG/M metagenome (GOLD analysis project Ga0164242, IMG submission 108783) | Miracle-Growth compost microbial communities from Emeryville, California, USA - Original compost - Miracle growth compost (MG) ... | reverse complement strand
TGGAGCATCGTGTGGTATTTGCGGATCGATCGGGCTGAGAGTCCCTCGCCGGCGGCCTTGGTCACCCAGTCCTGCACGAGGGAGGAGGTGACCTGGTACATCGCCTTGGTCCCGAAGAACGGGAAGAAGTGCTTGTTGAGGTTCGATGCGTACGCCGCGAGCGTCGTCGGCTCGATGTGCTTGCTGGGCAGCCAGTCGTGTTCGACGTACTCCTGGAAGCTGACGGCGCCGAGGGCGCGGTCGTGCCATGAGCCGGTGAGTACGCGCTGCTCCTCGCGGTTTCCGGCTCGCTCGGCGGCACGCCGCGAGGGATGGGTGCCTGCGGATCGGATACGACCCTCGGGGTCGCGGTACTGCGCGAGGAAGCGCGTCGTGCCGTCGTCCTTCTTGCGTTCGACCACCCATGCCATGGCCGCTACCTCCAATGTCAGCAGAAAGTCAGCAAACCTTGACGAAAAATGACGAAGGCAAACGACGGTCTACGGAGACTGCGATATGTACTCTGGCCTGCGACTATACCTCACATTGACTTACTTCGAGCGGCCCGTCGCAGGCCCATGATTGACGCATGATTTCACTCATAACCCAGAGGTCGCAGGTTCAAATCCTGCCCCCGCTACAAGTGTGATGTCTCAGGACATCGGCGACAGTGGCCCTACGGAAACGTAGGGCCACTGTTGTTTTTCGGGGTGGGTCCGGGTGGTCGGCCGGTGGGCTGATAGTCGCGGGTTGGGTCGAGGACGAGCTCGCGCAGGAGTTCGCCGGTGGCGATGTCGACGATGCGGATGTCGAGGTCCTGGACGAAGATCCGGACGTAGGTTCCGGCGTAGGTCCGGCCGATGCCGATGTGGTGGAGCCGTCCGTTGTGGCGCAGGGTCACGTTGCCGGTCTTGCTGATGCGGTCTTCGCGGACCCGGTCGTGGGTGTCGCTGCTGCGGTCGCCTGGCTGTGCTTTGGGCCGGGCGGCGTAGGCGGTCGCCGGGGTCGCGTGGTGGGGCAGCGATCGGTGCGGCCGGGTGTGGTTGTACTCGGTGCGGAACCTGTCTAGCAGGGCCTGGAGCTCGGCGATCGTGGCCGGTTGGTCGGGTTGGGCGCGCAGCCACTTCTTCATCGTCTGCTGGAAGCGCTCCACCTTCCCGCAGGTGGTCGGGTGGTTGGGGCGGGAGTTCTTCTGGGCGATGCCGAGTCGGCGGAGCTCGACCTCGAGTTTGGTCTTGCCGCCGCGGCCGCCGGCGAAGCGGACGGTGTAGACCATCCCGTTGTCGGTCAGGGTGGATGCCGGGTAGCCGTGTTGACCTGCGGCGATGGTGAAGGTGTCCAGCACGATCGCCGCGGTGATACGGGGGTGGGCGCTGATGTGCAGCGCCATCCGGGAGTGGTCATCGAGCCAGGTGATGATCTCGACGTCGACGCCTGGGCTGCCGCCTGGGTCGGCGCTTGGGCGGGTGAGTCGGTAGTGGGTGAAGTCGGATTGCCAGGTCTCGTTGGGCTGCTCGGCCTGGAAGCGGATGTAGGACGACTTGGGGCGTTTGGACGGGTCGGGGGCAACGACGGCGTGGCGGGCGAGGATCCGGTGCACCGTGGCCCGTGACAGCCTCACCTGGTGATGGTGTTGCAGGTGCCAGCCGATGGTCTCGGCACCGGCGTCGTGACCGGCCTCTTCGAGTTGTTTGCGCAACGTCAGGATCAGCTCGACGGTGGGTTGCGGGGTCGCGGTCGGGGAGGTGTGGGGACGCCGCGACATCGACTCGAAGGCGGCCTCGCCCTCGGCGTCGTAGCGGGCCTTGAGGCGGTAGACCCAGGAGCGGTGCACGCCGTAGCGGGTGGCGACTTCGGCAACGGTCTGGTTCTCGGTGAGCAGCGCGGTGATGATCAGCCTGGCTTTCGACATGGCCGAGCATCAGCCCAGCCGCAGGTGTCCACGATGTCTTGAGACATGGTGTCGCCGATGTCTTGAGACATCTGTCGCGGATGTCCTGAGACTGGACACTGTCAGCCCGACCGTTGTGATGTCTCAGGACATCGTGGACACCCGGACCTACGGAAACGTGGGTTCGGGTGCTTGTCATTTCGGGGGACCGCGGTGCCGGCGGACGTCGTCAGCCGGAGACCAGGTCGGTGAGGGTCTCGTCCGGGTGAGGTGGCGTGTGGACGCGCGAGGCGATGCCCGCAGCGAGCAGGCACGACGCGGCCCCGACCAGGAGGGCGATGCGCGGACCGCCCGCCGAGCTGACGGCCCCGGTGAGGACGGAGCCGATCGGCGTCGTACCCATGTAGACGAAGACCCACAGCGCCATCACGCGCCCGCGGAAGGCGGGGGAGGAGTGGAGCTGCAGCGTCGTCGAGCACAGGGTGACGAACGAGAACGCGGCGATGCCGGTGAGCAGCAGCGTGACGCAGGCGACGGCGACGTTGGGGGAGGCGGCGGTGAGAGCGAGGCAGGCGCCGAAGGCGAGCGCAGCGGCCACGAGGTAGACGCGGCGCGGGTGCGGGATGAAGCCGACGGCGAAGGAGCCGACGACCGAGCCGACGCTGAGCATCGTGGAGAGCAGCCCGTAGGTGCCGCCGCTCCCGGAGAAGGTGTCATCGGCGAGCACCGGCAGGATGACCGAGAAGTTGAAGGCGAGCAGGCCGACCAGCGCCATCATCACCAACGGCACCCACAGCTGCTCGCGGCCGCCGGCGTAGCGGAGGCCGTCGCGGACGCCTCCGGGCGCGCGCGTGCGGGCCGCGCCGAGGGGACGGATGGCGACGAGGGCGACGATGACGGCGACGTACGACAGCGCGTTGACGGCGAAGCAGGGCGTCGTCCCGACCGAGACGATCAGGGCGCCGGCGACGGCGGGGCCGACGACGCGGGCGCTGTTCATCAGGACGCCGTTGAGGCTGATCGCGCTGGAGAGGTCGGGCGGCTCCACGAGCGAGCCCACGAACGCCTGCCGTGCGGGCGAGTCCACGATCCCGACGAAGCCGGTGACCACGGTGATCGTCACGATCGCGGCGACCCCGGCGTGGCCGGACGCGGCCAACAGCCACAGCAGCCCGGCGAGCACGCCGTAGAGCACCTGCGTGACGATGAGGAGACGCCGCAGGTCGAAGCGGTCGGCGACCGAGCCGCCGAGCGGGCCGAGGAGGAGCGAGGGTACGCCGCCGGCGGCGAGCACGAGCCCGAGGCTGGCCGCCGATCCGGTGAGCTGGAGGACCACCCAGCCGACCGCGGTCTGCTGGAGGAACGAGCCGCTGGAGGAGGCGATCTGGCCGAAGAAGTAGAGCCGGAACGGCACCGAGCGCAGGGCGCGGAAGGTGTTCCTGCTCCGCCCCGGCGCGGCGTCGTGGGCGGTGACCTCGGCGCGCGGCGCCGCCTCGGGGACGACGGCGAGCGCGTCGCGCTCCATCAGACGATCGCCTTGCCGGGGTTGAGGATGCCGTGCGGGTCGAGCGCCGCCTTGACCGCGCGCTGCATCGCGACGACCGCCGGACTCAGCTCACGCCCGAGCCCCGGCCGCTTGAGCAGGCCGACGCCGTGCTCGCCGGTCACCGTGCCGCCGAGCTCGATCGCGTCCCCCAGGATCACCTCGAACGCCTCCTGCGCCCGCTCCCGCTGGGCGTCGTCACCGGGGGCGGTGATGATGAGCGGGTGCAGGTTGCCGTCGCCGGCGTGGGCGATGTTGGCGATGTGGACGTCGTGCTCGCGTGCGGTCTCCTGGATGCGACGGAGCATCTCCGGGACGAGCCCGACCGGCACGCAGACGTCCTCGGTGAGGACCGGCCCGAGCCGCTCGAGCGCGGGGTAGGCGAGCCGGCGGGCGGCGAAGAGCGCCTCCGACTCCTGGGCGTCGGCCGAGACGGCGACGAAGCCCGCGCCGCTGTCCTCGAACGCCTGCCTCATCCGATCGGCCTCGGCCTCGCCGTCGGCGCCGGGGGAGTCGACCCGCCCGAGCAGCACGACGTCGGCCTCCAGGCTGAGACCCATGTTCTTCCACGCGTCGACCGCCTCGAGGCAGGCCCGGTCGACCAGCTCGAGGGCCGAGGGCACGATGCCGGCTGCGAGAGTGGCGGCGACGGCCTGCCCGGCGTCGACGACCGAGTCGAAGTAGCCGGCGACGGTCCGCTCCTCGGGTCGGCTCGGCCGGAGCCGGACGGTCACCTCGGTGACGATCCCGAGCGTTCCCTCCGAGCCGACGAGCAGCGACTTGAGGTCGTAGCCGCCGACGCCCTTCGCCGTCCGGCGACCGAGCCGCACCACCTCGCCGGTCCCGGTGACGACCTCGAGCTCGCGGACGTAGTCACCGGTGACGCCGTACTTCACGCAGCACAGGCCGCCGGCGTTGGTCGCGACGTTGCCGCCGATGCTCGACCACGGCGCGCTCGCCGGGTCGGGCGGGTACCACAGACCGTGCTCGGCCACGGCCGCCCGCAGGTCGTCGTTGACGACGCCGGGCTGGGCCACGGCCAGCTTCTCCTGCGGGTTGATCTCGAGGACGCGGTCCATCCGCTCGAGGCTGAGCACCACGGAGCCGACCAGCGCGTTGGCCCCGCCGGACAGCCCGGTCCCGGACCCGCGCGGCACCACGGCGACGCGATGCTCGACGCAGAGCTCGACCAGGCGGCGTACGTCCTCGGTGGAGGCGGCGCGCACGACCGCGAGCGGCAGATCGTACGCCGCCCACTCGGCGTCGTCGTGGGCGTAGCGCTCCATCGCCGCAGGGTCGGTGAGGACACTGCCGGGGAGCCGAGCCGTGAGCGCCGAGAGGAACGCGGTGCGGTCCTCGGGGGAGTCGTGCTGGGGGAGGGTTTCGCTCGACGCGGTCACGTCGAGGGACGCTACACCGCCGCCGGCGGCCCGGACTGCGGCGTGTCGCCGACCGTAGCCCGACGGGATGGTGGCGACCGTGGCTAGAGTCAAGGTCCTGTGAGGGCCCTTCCCCGTCTCCTCCCGGCGTCGGCGCGCGCCGCGCTGCACGCCGCCCTGGCGACGGTGGCGCTCGTCGCGACACTCCTCGCCGCAGCCCCGCCGGCCCGAGCGGCCTCAAGCGGCCTCGACGGGACGACGAGCGGCCCGCACTTCGTGGGCTCCTACTCGGCGCTGCGGATCACGTATGGCCAGGGCTGGCGCGTCTGGGGCGAGGTCGACACCAGCGGCGGCGTGCCGGTCAGCGACGGGGTGGTCAACCTCGGCCGCAAGGTCTACGGCCATCCGTGGGAGCTCCTCCGCACCGACTCGACCGCCGCGAGCTTCGACTTCACCACCACTCCGAGGAAGCGGACGTCCTACCAGCTCTGCTACGTCGGCACCGGCAGCCCGGTCAGCGACCCCGTCTGTACGCGCGTGATGACCGTCAAGGTGCACCGGCGCCTCTCGCTGCCGAAGGTCCATCCCCGCGCCCAGGCGCTCACCGGGCGGGTCCGACCCGGCTACAAGCACCGCAAGGTGGTCGTCCAGAAGAAGCACTGCAAGCGCTGCGCCTGGCACCGGATGACGGTCGTGCGGACCAACGAGCGGAGCGTGTGGCGGGTGCACGTGCCGGTCCGACGGATGCGCTACCGCGCCGTCGTCCGCGGGTCCGACGGCTACCTCCGCAGCCACTCCCGCGCCCAGGTCGTGGTCGTCCGCCGGATCACCACCCCGGGAGCATGACGACCGAGATCGTCCCCGCGGACCGGCCGGGATCCTGGCTGGTCCGGATCGACGGCATGGACCAGTCCTACGTCGACCTCGACGACCCCACCAGGCTGGTCTTCGACTACGTGCGCTGGATCGGTGACGTCGTCGACGTGATGGCGCCCGCGGGTCGCGCGATGCGCGTGGTCCACGTCGGAGGTGCCGGGCTGACGCTGGCGCGATACGTCGCCGCCACTCGGCCGCGCTCCTCGCAGATCGTGCTGGAGCCGGATGCCGCCCTGGTCGAGCGGGTCCGGGCCGAGATCCCGCTCCCACCTCGCAGCGGGATCAAGGTCCGACCCGTGGACGGGCGTCAGGGGCTCGCCGGCGTGCGGGACGGCTCGACGGACCTCCTGGTCCTCGACGCGTTCTCCCGCGGACGGGTACCGGCGGACCTCGTCACCGTCGAGGCGTGGCGCGAGGTCGCCCGGGTGCTCGGCCCCGCGGGCCTGCTCGTGGCCAACCTCACCGACCGCGCACCCTTCCCCGAGGCCCGTCGCGCGATCGCCGGCGTTCGTGCCACCTTCGCCGACATCGCCCTCGCCGCAGAGCCTCCGACCCTTCGCGGGCGCCGGTCGGGCAACCTCGTCGTCGTGGCCGGCGGTGCGGTTCCGACGAGGGAGCTGGCGGAGCGGGTGGCGCGCGGCACGGCGCCGTACCGCCTGCTCGACGCGCGCGCCGTCAGCGACTCCTTCGGCGGCGGGCAGCCACTGGCCGACCCCCTGCCGGAGCGATGACACCGGTGGGAAGCGAAGATCGTTAGAGTGGGGCCACCGCCCGCGCCTGACGACGAAGGACGAACCCGCACCCGATGGACGGCTCTCAAAGTAGCCACCTGCCCGATCCCGCCCACCGCGAGTCCCGGTGGTGCGTCCGATGACGTCGGTCCTGCTGCTCGTGCTGGCGCTGCTGCTCGTGCTCGCCTGCGGCGTCTTCGTGGCCGCAGAGTTCGGCCTGGTCACGATCGACCGGGCCAGCGTCGAGCGTGACGCCGCCGCCGGCGATGCCAAGGCGGCCGGCGTCGACCACGCGCTCCGCTCGCTCTCCACCCACCTCTCCGGCGCCCAGCTCGGCATCACGGTGACCAACCTCGGCATCGGCTGGATCTCCGAGCCGGCGATCGCCGAGCTCATCGACGGGCCGCTGGGCGCGGCCGGCGTGCCCGACGGGGCCGTCGAGCCGACGGCGGTCACCCTCGCCCTCGTCCTGTCCTCGATCCTCACGATGCTCTACGGCGAGCTCGTGCCGAAGAACATCGCGCTGGCGCTGCCGCTGCCGACCGCGCGGGCGACCCAGGGGATCCTCCGAGGCTGGACCCGGATCAACCGCGGTCCGATCCACGTCCTCAACGGCACCGCCAACGCGCTCGTACGCCGCCTGGGCATCGAGCCGCAGGAGGAGCTGCGCTCCGCCCGCAGCTCGACCGAGCTCGCCTCGCTGATCCAGCGCAGCGCGGACGAGGGCACGCTCGACGCCGACACGGCCGAGCTGATGGAGCGCTCGGTGGAGTTCGGGACGCGGACGGCCGGCGAGATCATGACGCCCCGGATGCGGGTCCACAGCCTCGACCAGAACGACCGGGCCGCCGACCTCATCGACCTGGCACGACGGACCGGTCACTCCCGGTTCCCCGTCGTCGATGATCAGGAGACGGTCGTCGGGACGGTGCACGTCAAGAACGCCGTCGCCCTCCCGCTCCACGAGCGCGCGACCGTCAAGCTGAAGCACCTCATGGCGAAGCCGGTCGTGGTGCCCGACTCGCTCCGGCTCGACCCGCTCATGGACCTCCTCCGCGAGGAGGGGTTCCAGCTGGCGGTCGTCCTCGACGAGTACGGCGGGCAGGCCGGCATCGTGACGCTCGAGGACGTCATCGAGGAGATCGTCGGTGACATCGCCGACGAGCACGACCCGCTCGGTGCTCGGGCACGGATGCGCCGTGATGGCTCCTGGTCGGTCTCGGGGCTCCTGCGTCCCGACGAGGTGGAGGACGTCACCGGCGTGGCGCTGCCGCCGGGGGAGGACTACGACACCGTCGCGGGGCTCATCCTCAGCATCCTCGGCCGGATCCCCGTCCGCGGCGACGTCGCCGAGCTCTCCGTGCCCGACCTCACCAATCCCGACGAGCCGCGCGAGCAGCTCGTCTTCCTGACCGTCGAGCACATGGACGGCCTGCGGATCGACCGCATCGGGCTGCGTGTCGTCCCGGCGGCGGCGACCGATGGGCCAACCGACGCGCCCACCCGCAGCCAGGGCGAGGAGGAGCGCCCATGAGCACCCCCGTCGCGCTGCTGGTGGGGCTCGTCCTGCTGCTGCTCAACGCCTTCTTCGTCGCCACCGAGTTCGCGCTCGTCTCCTCGCGGCGCAGCCAGATCGAGCCGGCCGCGCAGGCCGGGTCGCGGCTGGCGCGCACCAGCCTCCACGCGATGGAGCACGTCTCGTCGATGATCGCCGGCATCCAGCTGGGTGTGACCGTCTGCTCCGTCCTCCTCGGCGCGGTCGCCGAGCCCGCCGTCGTACACCTCTTCGAGCCGCTCTTCCACGCCGTCCACCTGCCGGAGTCGCTGGTCCACCCGGTCGGGTTCGTCATCGCCCTCGCGCTCGTCGCCTTCCTCCACGTCGTGCTCGGCGAGATGGTCCCCAAGAACCTCACGCTCGCCGCCCCGGACAAGGCGGTGCTGGTCCTGGCCCCGGTGATGTACGGCGTGGTCACCGTGCTGCGGCCGATCATCGTCGTCCTCAACGCCGTCGCCGTGGGCAGCCTGCGCGTCCTGCGTGTCGAGCCCAAGCACGAGGTCAGCTCGACCTACACCCGCGAGGAGGTCGCCGCCCTCGTCGAGGAGTCCCGTGGCGAGGGCCTCCTGCAGGAGGACGAGTACGACCGGCTCGCCGGCGCGCTCGGCTTCACCGAGAAGACGGTGGCCGAGGTCAACATCCCGCTGCGGGAGTGGACGACCGTCCCACGCGGAGCGTCGGCGGCCGACATCGAGGCGGTCTGCGCCGCGACCGGCTACAGCCGGTTCCCGGTCGAGGGCGCGGACGGCGAACTCATCGGCTACCTCCACATCAAGGACGTCCTGGAGCCCGACGAGGTACGCCGCCAGCGACCCGTCGAGGACAAGTGGATCCGCCCGTTCGCGCCGGTGGCGGCCGGCGACGCGCTCCACGACGCCCTCGAGACGCTGCAGCGCCGCGGCGCCCACCTTGCCCGCGTCGTCGACGCGGACGGTGCCACGCTCGGCCTCGCAACCCTCGAGGACGTCATCGAGGAGCTGGTCGGGGAGATCCGCGACGCCGCGCACGCCGACGACTCCCGGGAGGAGCAGCGGGATGCGCAGGACGACGAGCACCGGGACGACCCGACGGCCGACGGCAACACCGACCCGCGCACCGCGGAATCCTGATCGTGCTCGCGCCCTGTCTATGGTGTGCGTGTGAACGGCGGGGTGTCCGACGAGGTGGGGGCGATGACGGGGGCGGAGCCCGGCGACGCGACCGCGGCCCGTGAGGCCGCGTCCGCCGGCGACCGGATCTGGACCCTCCCGAACCTGCTCAGCCTCCTGCGGCTGCTGCTGATCCCGGTCTTCCTCTGGCTCGTCCTCGGGCCCCGCCACGACCTGGTCGCGCTGGGTGTCCTCGTCGTCTCGGGGATCACCGACTACCTCGACGGCTGGCTCGCCCGGCGGCTGGGGCAGCTCTCCCGCCTCGGGACGCTGCTCGACCCGGTCGCCGACCGGCTCTACGTCCTCGCCGTGGTGGTCGCGCTCGCGATCCGCGACGTGGTGCCGTGGTGGCTCGCCGTCGTGCTCCCGCTGCGCGATGTCCTGATGGCCGCTCTCGTGCCGTTGCTCCGCTCCCGCGGCTACAGCTCGCTGCCCGTCCACTTCCTCGGCAAGGCGGCGACGTTCTGCCTCCTCTACGCCTTCCCACTGCTCTTCCTGGGCCAGGGGGACGGGACCGGTCCGCTCCTCGCGCGCGTCTTCGGATGGGCGTTCGCCTGCTGGGGCATCGGCCTCTACTGGTGGGCCGCGATCCTCTACGCCGGCCAGGTCCGCCGCCTGCTCGCCTCGACGCCCCCACTGCGCAGGAGCGGCCATGCCTGAGCACGCCCGCGGCCAGGCCCTCGCCGCTCGTCGGGACGTCCCGCCCGAGGTGCGGATGCCGCTGCTGGCCCGCATCACCCAGCAGTCGATGGACGAGGACTACCGCCACGTCGCCGAGAAGCGGCGTACGCCATCGGGCGGCGCCCGTCCGGCCGCGCCGGCGATCCGGCGGATCCGGGCGCTGACCGTCGCCGTCGTGCTGGTCTTCGGGCTGGTCGTCGGCGTGGCCGCGGTCCAGACCTCGCGGAACGCCGACACCCGAGAGGCCGGGCGGGAGGTCCTCATCAGCCGGATCGAGGACCGCCAGAAGTCCGTCGCCTCCCTGCACCGTCGCATCGCCGACCTCACCGACGAGAACACCGCCGCGGACGCGCGCGCCTCCAGCCTCGCGAAGCGGACCCGGCAGGCCGCCCAGCGGGCCGCCAACCTCGCCACGAGCACCGGCTTCGGGCCCGTCACCGGGGAGGGCGTCACCATCACCGTCGACGACGCCACCGGGGGACAGGAGGGCACGCAGGTCCGCGACAGCGACCTCGCCACGCTCGTCAACGGGCTGTGGGCCGCCGGCGCGACGGCGGTCTCGGTGGACGGCCAGCGCGT
>Ga0164242_10009693_pt1 | contig 10363 bp, 4 predicted proteins | sample OricomgcompostMG_FD_108783 | JGI IMG/M metagenome (GOLD analysis project Ga0164242, IMG submission 108783) | Miracle-Growth compost microbial communities from Emeryville, California, USA - Original compost - Miracle growth compost (MG) ... | reverse complement strand
CCGACCTCAGCACTAATAGACAATATGCTGACCCCTTTTTCACCATCGCCGTGGGTTTTACTGATTCAAACCGGCTGTTTTCAGTACGGATCGGGACCGTAAAGTTCATTCTCCGCACCATCTCCGTGCCCCAGACGGCCCTTTTGACTTCGTAGTCTCCCACGACTAGCATCGACTAGAGGATAGACTAACTGGCCGTTGAAGTTTACCGTGGGTGGCATGTTGGCTGTGGGTTCTTAGTATCGCAGAATTTCTCTTGCTGACGTAGAAACTGGGCGTTGTAGGACAAGTGTCACAAAAACTTACCAAGTCCAGTTTGATGGTTGTTGATGAATATGTTTTCCCAGTTCTTCTTGGGAGCCTCGTATACCTCATGCATGATGCTGAGATGTGGATGTGTTTTGGTGAGTTGGTTCCAAAAATCCCACGCCCGACGATGCAGGGGGCTATGAGCATACTCGTGCAAGTCTTTCATAGAGCGGAAGTAGCAGATGATCATAGCCTGGTTGTTTGTGACGCGCTCGTTTGCGGCTAGCCACGCAGTCTGACTCAGGACTAAATCCAGGTTAGCAGGAGACAGTAAAAGAAAGAGGCGATACATGTGGCAAGAAACTTACAGCCGTATTCATCTGCATTGTCCCAGAGGTCGTCTATCATGTCGTGCATATACTTGGAGACATCTTGGTAACCAGGACCAAAGATGCCTAGAGCGCTATCGGGGTCCAGCCAGGTAAGCAACTCTGCGCCAGATGACAGCTTTTTCTATGACACTGCTAACTCACTGGTTCGATCGTGCGGCTAAGATGAGGACTGCCACACTTTGACCGGAAGCCTGACTCGGGGGTTCGCCATTTCTTCCTGGGACCAGTGCCGAGAACTTGCCCGCCAAAACACCGTCCATCATGGAGTTTTTGAGGACGCCATAGTGCATGAGTATCGCGTGAAGGGATCGAAAGGATACTAGAAAAATAACGGGGGTCACGGCGTAGAGCTGTGGCAAGAGGAGAACCGCAAGCACCTGTATAAACGCGCCTAGAGCAAGCCAGGTCGTGATGCTGAAATTATCGCGGAAGACCTGCGGTCGAAATCCATCGCCAATGTCAGTCAGTATACTTGGCCGTCCAGCACCGGCCGGTGGAGCTACGGCACGGTACTGACAGTATGCACCGCAATTTTGGCGGCCTCTCGAGAGTTGTGGCGCGGCGGGCCGGTTGACGACGTGACGAAGGGCTTGAAGTCCATCTCTTCCAATTCTCAACCTTGGCCAGGTAGGCAGACCTTGTTGTTTTATCGAGGCGCGGTGCGACGGTGAATGACCAAGTCAGGGAGATCGCCGCAAGCGGAAGACCACCGCCCCGAAGATACGCAGCAATGAAAACACGGCACGGGCACTCAGCAATGGACACAGAGGAGCAAGATGCACACGCGGTGTGGGATGCGCAGTAGCGGAATGCTTTTCGACGGGAGCTTTTGCGCCACGAGATGCCACTGCCGCTCCTCGTTGTGTCCCGTTGGCGGTGTGACAAGATTTCAGCTCGATACCAACAGCCAGGAGCGAGACGAGCAGATTTAGCCGCGAACTAGTCATACAGGAGAGCATCTTACACGTGACGATCCTCGCGCCCATAGCCTTTTCGAGCTAAATGGGGTTGATGCCCATGTAAACACCACAATTGATGTAGTAGTACGAAGTGGCTACATATCATGTACACCGAAGATCTACATGTCACTTCTTCGGGTGCCTCTTCGGGTACCCATTCGGGTACATATCTACTTCACCTTTCGTGTACCAATTAAGATCCTTGCTAGCGGGATAGAATCTTGATCGACACAGGGGTTCGCGGGCCGGAAGTTACCGCCAAGGACGGCTGGAGCCTCGCCGGCGCGCCTTCAAATCACGACTTCACCTCAACAGGTCATTACCTCCCTCGCTTAACGGGAACCCTGCCAATACGCCTACCACCACGCTTACCACTGCACGGCTCTGCAATGGACGCTATCGACGATCCTCTAACGCGGGCCAAGTCGAAGGGGCTGGCTGAGACGCATGTCTTTGGCTGCAGCGTTACGGCCCCGGCGAGGCAGAGGCGGCCCCGCCAGTCTAGGTCGACTAGCGGGCCTTATCGCAGATCCGGCCGTCAGGCGGGATCGACTGGCTGAGCATGGCCTCTTACAGCCGCTGATCCCTCGGGTGGGATATCGGAGGTTGGGCGCGGTGACCCCTGACATCACATCATTTTGCTGTGGTGATGGGCAAGTGAGTATTGTCTCGAGGCGCAAACATCGGTCAACGAGAAATGCCATGGTGGGTCGGAGTGGGATGGGGGGAGCACGACAGGACGTTAGGGGTTTCATAAATAACCGCTATATCCAGTTCCCCACGAGCGAAATCAAGCTGCCTCAGGGTGTTTATCCAGCTTCATAATCCGTTTGCTTTCAGACGTTTCAACAGCGTCAACCATGGCATCCCCTGAGCCTATCGCTGTCGTCGGCAGCGGGTGCAGGTTCCCTGGAGGGGTGTCATCTCCGTCCGGCCTATGGTCTCTCCTAAAGGAGCCGCGGAATGTTGCGTCGAGGATCCCATCGGACCGCTTTAATATCGACGCCTTCTACCACCCAGACAGCAAACATCATGGCACAACAAACGTACAGGAGTCTTACTTCCTGTCCCAGGATATCCGACGTTTTGATGCCCCTTTCTTCAACATCTCCGCCCGAGAAGCTGAGAGCATAGACCCCCAGCAGCGCGTCCTACTGGAGAGTGTTTATGAAGCCGTCGAGAGGGCCGGGCTCCGCCCCGCAGCCCTTCAAGGGTCACAGACCGGCGTCTTCTGTGGGGTCATGTGTGACGACTTCTCCCAGATTCTTGCCAGGGATACCGACCAACTACCGCAGTACACCTCGACAGGGATTGCACGCAACAATATATCCAACCGCGTGTCATACTTCTTCAACTGGCATGGCCCATCGATGACCATCGACACCGCCTGCTCCTCAAGCCTGGTTGCTGTTCACCTTGCCGTCCAGGCCATCCGCGATGGTAGTTGCACCGTGGCTGTGGCTAGCGGCACCAATCTCATCATGTCCCCGATCTTTTACATGTCTGCATCTAAGCTGAACATGTTGTCCCCAACGGGCCGCAGCCGCATGTGGGACGCCAGCGCCGACGGCTACGCTCGGGGCGAGGGTGTCGCTTCAGTGGTTCTGAAGAAGCTCTCAGACGCCATTGCTGACGGCGATCCTATTGAGTGTATCATCCGGGAGACCAACGTCAACCAAGACGGCCGCACCATGGGAATCACCATGCCCTCTAGTGCGGCTCAAGCCCAACTTATTCGATCCACCTACGCCAAGGCTGGCCTTCGGCTAGACCGTGCCGAGGACCGTTGCCAATACTTCGAGGCTCACGGGACCGGAACACAAGCCGGTGACCCACAAGAGGCCGGGGCTATCGCCGAGGCGTTCTTCTCCGGGGAGGGGGGCAGTGATATCGCAGGCGAGATGCTAGTCGGCTCCGTCAAAACTGTGATCGGCCATACGGAGGGAACAGCCGGCATTGCGGGTCTCCTCAAAGCCTCCTTGTGCCTGCAGAATAGCACTCTTGTTCCAAACCTACACTTCAACAACCTCAGCCCCAAAGTCAAGCCATTCTATTCCAACCTCCGTATACCCACCACCCTCCAACCCTGGCCACAGCTCCCGCCTGGCATCCCGCGGAGGGCATCAGTCAACTCCTTCGGCTTCGGTGGCACAAACGCACATGTCATCCTCGAGAGCTATGAACGCAACCCCGGTTATACCAACGGGGATGTGCCAGGGCCGGCAACAGAGGTACCCCTCCCGTATGTCTTCTCAGCCTCGTCCGACCGGTCTCTCGGTGCCGTGCTAGAGTCATATAGCAGGTATCTTGACACTGAGGCTCCTCCTAGCTATGTCAGCCTAGCAGAGTCGCTCTGCGTTCGTCGGGATGACCATGCCCATAAAGTCGTACTCTATGCATCCTCTAACAAAGGCCTTAAATTGGAAGTCGACCGTGAATTAGAGAGAAGGAAAGCCGGAAAGTCTCAGGCGATCGTTCGCCGTCCCGACGCCAGCCAGAAGCGGGTATTGGGTATTTTTACCGGGCAGGGTGCTCAATGGCCTGGAATGGGCCACGACATCATATCCGCTTCGCCTGCAATCAGGGGCTGGGTTGAGCAACTGCAAGACTCACTTGATCAGCTACCCCTGCAATATCGTCCGCAGTATTCACTGATGGAGGAGCTCTCCGCTCTCCCAGAGCGCTCGCGGCTAAGCCAAGCTGCCATCTCGCAACCCGTGTGTACAGCATTACAGATCGTGCTCGTCAACCTCTTGCGCTCTGTGGGCATCGCTTTCTCCGCTGTTGTAGGCCACTCATCCGGGGAGATCGCCGCGGCGTATGCGGCCGGCTTCGTGTCTGCCTCCGACGCTATCCGGATCGCCCACCTGAGAGGCAAATTTGCCAAGCTTGCGGGAGCGAACGCCCAAGGGGGCGGCATGCTTGCAGCCGGCCTCTCCATGGACGAGGCGAGAGATCTATGTGAGCAGGACCAGTTCCGCGGGCGCATCACGGTTGCAGCCTTCAATTCTCCGCAGAGTGTCACCCTTTCGGGCGACGCTGACGCCGTTCTAGAGGCCGCGGAGCTCCTCAAGACTCAGGGCAAGTTCGCCAGACTCCTCAAGGTCGACACTGCCTACCATTCGCACCACATGATCCGGTGCTCCAATGCGTATATCGCTTCTCTCAAGGAGGTGGGGATCAAACCAAGAAACGGATTGGAGGCGACGTGGTTTTCCAGTGTGAACCCAGGTCAGGATATGAATAATTCCTGCACTGAGCCCCTGAAAGATGTATACTGGAACGACAACATGCTCAAGTCCGTCCACTTTACCCAGTCAGTAACAGCTGCCGTCACAGCTTCCTCCTACGACCTCATCATTGAGGTTGGACCTCATCCTGCTCTCAAAGGTCCTTTCGTCCAAACTATTTCCGACATTCCGGGCACGAGCACCGAGACTCCGTACCTGGGGCTTCTCAAACGCGGGGGTAGTGGTCTTGAGGCCTTCGCTTCTGCCCTTGGGTCTCTCTGGATTCAAATGGGCCCAGACTATTGTAATCTGACCGCATACACAAGGCTACTCGGCAGCCACGTGGATAGCAGTGCTCTGAAGAGCATGCCAACATATCCCTTTGATCACACACAATCCTACTGGGGAGAGTCTAGACTCTCAAAAGCACTCGCCCATCGGACGACCAGGTCAAATCTACTGCTCGGCACGCAGAACACAGACGCCCCGGACGGGGACTGGCGCTGGCGGAATTACCTACGGAGAGAGGAGATTGAATGGCTTGACGGCCATCAAATCGAATCCCAGACGGTCTTTCCAGCTACAGGCTACGTTGCCATGGCCCTGGAGGCCGCATCTATCGTTGCTGGGGACCGATCTCTCCGGATGATCGAAATTTGCGACTTCCATGTCACGCAGGCCATATCTTTCGACGAGAATTCCTCAGCTGGCGTTGAGGTCCTATTCAAGCTAGAGAACGTCCAAACAAGCGAGTCGAATATGTCCGCAACCTTCGCATGCCATGCTGCATTCGGCGGAACACTGCGCCGCTGTGCATATGGTAACATGGAAATCGCCTTCGGAAGCCAAGAACGCTCCTTGCTGCCGGGCCGGGGTCCGCAGATACAGGCACTCAACGACATTACGGTCGACGACTTCTACTCGTACTTGAAAGATATCGGGTACGGATATACGGGGTTATTCCGCAGTATAACCGCGTTTGGGAGGAAGAGAGACACATCGAGCGGGTTGATGTTGAATACTTCTCGGTCGGATACGGCCTCTTCCTTGCTGATGCATCCGGCCACGATGGACACCCTCTTGCAGACCCTCATCGGTGCTATTGGAGCACCCTACGACGGGAGGGTTTACACACTACTTGTCCCAACCATGATCAGCCGGATCATCGTCAATCCCCTCCTTGGTGGGAAGACCGGGATGAGCGAGGAGATTGCCTTCGACACATGCCTAACAGAGTACGGCCCTAGCAACATCAGAGGTGACGTGGCCCTCTTCGACCTGGACGGAAACTGTGCTCTCCAGATGGAAGGCGTCAGAGTCTCCCCGCTGTCGGTCCCGACAGCGGCTGACGACCGTCTAATGTTCTCGGAAACGATCTGGCGGCCGCTTCAACCGGATGCTACTCAGGTCTATGCCCCGATGTCTCCTGAGGCACAGCGCGTTGCCGAGCTGAAGGAGGAGGCCGTGCTCGTATATATGAAGCAAATCCGGGAGAGTCTTACGCCCGAAGAGGTTGCTTCGCTCGATTGGCATGGTGCGAAGATCGTCGGCTGGTTCGATCATGTGCTCCACTCGGTGCAGGCAGGTAGTCACCCAGTATTTAAGAAAGACTGTCTCGACAAGTCCATCTCCGAGATCATGGCCGAATTGGACGAGTCTACGGTTGAGGTAGAAGCTGTGCGTCTTATCGGAGAGAACATGACGGCCTTCTTACGCGGAGGCAAGCCAATTCCCGAGGTCTTACGGGAACATAATATCCTGAACCGATTCTACAAAGATCTCACGAACACTGATATTGTCGAGCAGACGGCGTCCGTTGCTGCTCAACTTTCCTTCCGCTACCCGCGCATGAAGATCCTGGAGATTGGCGCGGGGACCGGCACTGCCACCGGCGCGATCTTGGACAATATAGGTCGGTCGTATCACTCGTACACGTACACGGACATCTCCGCGGGTTTCTTCGAAGATGCGCAAGAACTGTTCAAGGAGCACTCGGACCGATTCATATACAAAGTTCTCGATATTGAAAAGAGCCCCAAGGAGCAGGGCTTTGAGGAGCACTCGTACGACCTCATCGTTGCGGCCAACGTCCTCCACGCTACGGTGTCGCTGCAGGAGACCCTTGTCCGGGTTAGATCACTTCTGAAGCCGGGTGGCTCCCTACTCCTCCAAGAGGGGACGAATACTGACATTGTCCTCGGCTCTTTCATCTTCGCCGGTTTCGAAAACTGGTGGCTCGGCGAGGCAGACGGGAGGGTCTGGGGCCCCATGGCCACCGCGGATGTCTGGGACAGGATGCTCAAGACCGCGGGATTCTCCGGGGTCGATACGATAACGCCGGACCACGACACCGGCCTCCGGCCATTCTCTGTTTTCCTTTCGCAGGCTGTGGATGCGAAGACGCAGCTGCTGCGAGATCCATTTACTCCTAGCCTGGTTGCTAAACCGCCCCGTGGAATCCTGCACATCATTGGAGGAGCGACCGACCCAACTTTGGTCCTCGTGACGAAGTTGGAAGCGATTCTGTCGCCGTTCTTTGAACAGATTGTCGTAGCACACACACTAGAGTCTCCAGAGTTGCAGGGCCTAGCCTCAATGGTTACAACACTCAGCTTGACCGACTTGGACGGGCCTTGCTTCAGGGATGTCAGCGAGCCACAATACGAGACGCTAAAGCGTGTCTTCGATGCCAGCCACCGCTTGCTTTGGGTCACCGCCGGTTCGGAGAGCGAAAACCCCTACGACGGAATGAGTAAGGGGCTCCTGGCGTGTGCTGGCTATGAGAACCCAAGCTCGCAGTATCAGCATTTCAACATCGTGGATTCTGACGCCCTCCAAGCCGACGTCATTGCCACTCAGCTCATGCGGATGGAAGTGGCTGACGCGGACAACGACCACACCCTGGCAGATGGGGTCTGGGCGACGGAGTCGGAAATCCGCCTCGAGGGTGGGAAACTGTGGATATCTCGCGTTAGGAATAACTCCTCGATGAACATGCGTTACATGTCCGAACGGCGCTCCATTGAGGAAGAAGTTGATATTCAAGAGGAGAGCATCGGCGTTGCGGAGTCGGGCGAGATGACCAGAGTAACGAAGCCAAAGGGACAGGAGGAGTGCGGATCAACCACACTTCCTGTCCGAGTCAGGTTCTCAACATCTGCTCCCTTCAGGTTTGAAGGAGCTGGACTACTATACCTCGTCATCGGAGTCGGGCAAGAGACTAACGGCCGCCTGCTTGTGTTGTCCGAGAGCCGGGAGTCAATCATTATGACCAAGCCAGGCTGGTGTTGGCCCGTCCCCCAGCACGTTTCGGCAGACGATGAAAGCGCGTACCTCTACCGGATAGTATCCGCGCTGCTTGCTGCGAACCTCGTCAACATGGCAAGTCCTAAGAGCACCATTCTCGTTCACGAGGCCGACAACATCGTCCGGGCTGCCATCGCCACCAGTGCGTCCGCGGCCGGCATCCGGCCGATATTTACTACGAGCAAGCAACAGCGAGATGACCAAATGGGTCCGTCCACGGTATTCGTCCACGAGATGAGCTCTACTCGTGCACTAGCCAGCATCCTGCCCGTGGGTTGCGTTTCGGTAGCGGCACGATTTGACTGCGACTCCGGTACGACATGTGGTGGCGTCTGGAGCCGTGTGCAAGCATTGCTCCCGACTAATGCGCGACAAGAGAACCTACTGAGTCTTCGTTGCTCTCCCTCCGTCCTCTCCGCAATATGGGGTGTTACCAGTACCGCAGCATCCCTGGAGGTCGCTCGTCACCAGGCGAATGAGTCAAGAACAGCAGGACTAGGGATCAGTGTCGTGGATTGCCAGTCGTTGGCCGACCAGAAAGGGCTCCAGATCGTTGATTGGACCCAGATAACAAAGGTTCAAATCAAGACACAACCGGCCAGTTCTCTCGTGAACTTGTCCCCCAATAAGACGTACCTACTCGTCGGCATGACTGGCGATCTTGGACGCTCAGTTTGTCGGTGGATGATCGGCAGAGGAGCGCGCTACCTCGTTCTCACCAGCCGAAATCCCAAGGTTGAGCAGTGGTGGATCGAGGATATGGCGAGACTAGGAGGCAACGTCGTTGCAATGGCTATGTGAGTAAAAACCTCTGTCCTTACTAGCGGTTAGCGGTTGCAAGAGAGCTAATAAGTCGTAGGGACGTCATTGACGCAAAGTCCATCCTCAACGTCGACCGAACCATCCGTGAGGAATTACCTCCGCTTGGCGGTGTGGTGAACGGTGCGATGATACTCGCAGACCAGCTGTTCTCCAAAATGCCGTTCAGAGACTGGCTAGCAACGGTCAGGCCGAAAGTTGAAGGGTCGATCCTCCTGGACGAGTTGTGCGCGGGTAAGGATCTGGACTTCTTCATCCTCATGGGCTCTATTTCCGGGCCCATTGGCAACCGGTCGCAATCGCCATACGCAGCCGCGAACACCTTCATGTCAGGCCTCATCCAAGGACGCCGCAAACGCGGCCTTCCGGGTAGCATCATCAACCCAGGCCAGATCGTCGGCGTTGGGTACGTGTCGAACGCAGACGCTTGGCTGCTGAAGCACCTCGAGAGCGTGGTCGGGTGCTACCACATGTCGGAGCAGGACCTACACGAGCTATTCGCTGAAGGCATCCTCGCGGGGCGACCGGATTCGGGACGGAACCCCGAGATCATCGCCGGCTTCAGGCGCGCGTCCCCGGCCGACCAGCCCGACATCCTCTGGTACCGCAACCCCAAGACGTGGCACTTCATCGACCACTTCGTCGACAGCAGCGCGCAGTCGGGGGACGCCTCCTCGGGCGGCAAGGCGGCGCGCGTGCCCGTCAAGGAGCAGCTCGCGGCGGCGGCGAGCGCCGACGAGGTGGCCGCGGTGGTCGAGGCCGGGTTCGTGGCCAAGCTGCGCGGCAAGCTGCAGATGTCGGACGAGGCGGCCGTGGCGGGCGACGACGTGCCGGCGGAGCTTGGCGTGGACTCGCTCATCGCCGTGGACCTGCGGGCGTGGTTCGTCAAGGAGGTCGGGGTCGATATGCCGGTGCTCAAGATCCTGGGCGGCTCGTCCATCGGCCAGCTCGCCGGCGAGGCTGCGGCTAAGCTGTTGCCGGCGCTGGGGCAGTTCGCTTCTGGGGGCGGGAAGGTGCAGGAACCAAATGGGGTCAAGCACGTCAATGGGGTCAAGAATGTCAATGGTGTTATGAATGGAAATGGTGTTAAGAATGGAGGTGATTAGATAGTTGTGAAGCAAAGTAGGCCAATTTGGCCTTTAATGGACACTGCCTGTTCTCTTTCTAGTTCTTAGCATAATTTAAGGTTTACGAAATGTTGGCCCCCAAGCCAGGCAGCCTCCACTCCTTTTCTGCATTGGAGGCTTCGTGGTGGTAGGACATGTTCGTGTATGTACGAGGTCAGCGTCAACGTCATCCATCTATGCACGGAATTGAATACAATTTCGGATGCTCAGCCCAGCCGCTCTTGTTTAAGGCTTGTCGAAAGCTTGTCGAAAGCTTGTTGAAAGCTTGTTTAAGGCTTGTT
>Ga0164242_10009692_pt1 | contig 10363 bp, 6 predicted proteins | sample OricomgcompostMG_FD_108783 | JGI IMG/M metagenome (GOLD analysis project Ga0164242, IMG submission 108783) | Miracle-Growth compost microbial communities from Emeryville, California, USA - Original compost - Miracle growth compost (MG) ... | reverse complement strand
TGGCGTCGTGCTCGAGCGCCTGCCAGTTGGCCTTGCCGGATTCGAACGCGGCCTGGGCGTCGTCGCCGGTTGCGCGGTTGGCCACCGCCGGCGCCGGCGCTGCCGCCGGGAGCTTGGCCTGCATCGCCTTGGCTCGGTCGGCCATGTCGCCGCGCGGATAGGCCTGGAGCAACTGCGCCAGCGCGATTCGCGCATCCTCGGCCTGGCCGCGCGCGAGCTGAAGCCGGGCCACCGCATACAGCGCGTCGTCGGCGAGCGAATCGCGCGGGTACGCCGCCGCGAGGTTGCGATATGCCGAGACGGCGGCGTCGACATCCGATGCGTTGAACGAAACCTCGGCGAGGTCCTCGCTGGCCTGCGCGCCGTCGTAGAGCGCCTTGGCCGCTTCGGGGCTGCGCGGGTGCTTCTTGGCGACGGCGTGAAACTTCGCGAGCACCGCCTCCCACGACGAGCGGTACTTGCGGTGCTTGGCGTCTTTCTGAAGCGACTGCCAGGCGTCCTTGGCCGACTCGAGCGCCGCGCGCGCCGCCGCGCTCGACGTGGAGGTCTTCGCGCTTGCGCGCGACCTGGCCTGCACGCTGGCCGGCGCGAACGCGGCGAGGATCAGCGTGATGAAAAGCATTCGCGACATGGGCGGCGGCTCCCCACGCGCCAAGCTCGCGCGTGTAGGACAATGGCACCACGGGGATCACACCACGGCAAATTTCCTGCTACAGCGCTGTGCGCCTGGGCGAAATCTTGACCGCGCTTGCGATATGTTCCGCGGCCTTCAACGCCGGGCAGGTCTCATGAAATCGCTCCTCGCATTCTCCGCCGCGCTGGCCCTGGTCGGCTGCGGCGGCACCAGCACCATCGGCACCTCCGCGGGCCGGACCACGGGCACCACCGCCGGCTCGGGCAGCGGCAACGGCAATGGCAACGGAAATGCCGCGACCACCGGCGACGCCTCCAGCAGCGCCGCGGGGTCGACCGGCGGCTGCAAGGCGAACGGCGCCTACGACTTCAACGATCCCACCACCTGCTGCAGCGGCGAGGCCAACTCCTCGGGCATCTGCCAGGCCGCGAGCACCGGCGGCTCGGGAACCACCACCGGCACGCCGGGCACCACCGCGGTGGGTTCCACCGTCGGCGGCACCTGCCCGCAGAACATGCCCGACATCAACGGCGGCGTCGGCTACGTGGTCGACGGCGGGAGCTGCAGCGAGCTCGGCTGCCCCAACGGCTTCAACTGCGAGAACGGGAGCTGCGTGCTGCACGGGCAGAACGGCGGGCTTCAGGTCACGCTCAGCTTCGACGACCCGGAGGACATCGACCTGCACGTGGAGGAGCCCAACGGCAAGACCGTCTGGTACAGCCACCGCTCCGGCTCCGATGTCGCGGGCTCGCTCGATCTCGACGCCAACGCCGGCTGCTCCATCAACAACCCCATCGTGAACATCGAGAACGTGATCTACCCCGACACCGGCATCCCGCCCGGCACCTACAACGTCTACGTGGACTACTGGGAGCGGTGCGACAGCAAGAGCTCGGTGAACGTGGGCGTGCAGGTGCGGCGCGACGGCGCGGTCTACAAGTACTGCGGCGCGCTCACCGGCAGCGGCGACCGCTGCTCGTCGGCGGTGTGCGGCCAGCTGGTCACCAGCTTCACCTATCCCTGACCGAGCCGCTTCTTCCATGAGGCGAGCAGGTTGAGCGCCTCCAGCGGGGTCATCGAATCCACCGCGAGCGCGCGCAGCTCCTGCTCGAGCGCCGAGGGCGCCGGCTCGGCATGCACCGGCGCGAAAAGCCCGAGCTGCGCCGCCGCCGGCCGCGCAGCCTTGCCGCGGGCAATCTGCGCGTGGCCTTCGGGATCGAGCTCGCTGGCCTCGAGGTTCCGCAGGATCTCCTTGGCCCGCGCGAGCACGCCCGCGGGCAGCCCGGCCAGCCGCGCCACCTCGATGCCGTAGCTGCGCGAGGCCCCGCCCTCGACCAGCTTGCGCAAGAACACCACCCGCCCGTCGATCTCCTTGACCGCGATGCTCGCGTTTCTCACCCGCGGCTTCTCGCGCGAGAGGTCGGTGAGCTCGTGGTAGTGCGTGGCGAAGAGGGTGCGCGCGCCCACCGCATCGTGCAGGTGCTCGGCCACCGCCCAGGCGATGGAGAGGCCGTCGAAGGTCGAGGTGCCGCGGCCGATCTCGTCGAGGATGACCAGGCTCTGCGCGGTGGCGTTGTGCAGGATGTTCGCGGTCTCGGTCATCTCCACCATGAAGGTGGAGTGGCCCTTGGCCAGGTTGTCGCTGGCGCCCACGCGGGTGAAGATCCGGTCGCAGCGGCCGATGCGCGCGCGCCGCGCCGGCACGAAGCTCCCCGCCTGGGCCATCAGCGCCATCAGCGCCGCCTGCCGCATCGCCGTGCTCTTGCCGGCCATGTTCGGCCCGGTGATGACCAGCACCTGCGCGGAGCCGGCGTCGAGCCGCAGGTCGTTGGGCACGAAGCTCTCGCCGCCCAGCGCCCGCTCGACCACCGGGTGCCGCCCCTCGATGATCTCCAGCACCGCCGACTCGTCGACCGTCGGCCGGACGTAGCCGTTCTCCGCCGCCACCCGGCCGAAACTGCAGAGCGCGTCCACCGTCGCCATCGCGAACGCCGCCTCGCGAAGCTTGGACGCGCGCGCCACCACCTCCGCGCGGAGCTCCTCGAAGATCCTGCACTCCAGCGCGATCCGCTTCTCCTCGGCGGTGAGGACCAGCTCCTCGTGCTCTTTCAGCTCCTCGGTGACGAAGCGCTCGCCGCCGGCGGTGGTCTGCTTGCGATGCCAGTCCTTGGGGACGAGGTGCAGGTTGGGCTTGGTGACCTCGAGGTAGTAGCCGAAGACCTTGTTGAACCGGACCTTGAGCGAGCCGATGCCGGTGCGCTCCTTCTCGCGGACCTCGAGCGCGAGCAGGAAGTCCTTGCCGCGGGTCATCACCTCGCAGAGCTTGTCGAGCTCGGCGTTCCAGCCAGCCCGCACCAGCCCGCCCTCGCGGAGCGTGGCCGGCGGCTCGTCGGCCACCGCGGCGCGGAGCACCGCCGCCAGGTCATCGAGCTGGCAGAGCGGCCCCACCTGCGCCCGCAGCAGCTCGGCGCTCGCGTCGGTGAGCCGCTCGGCGATGGTAGGCAGGGCCGCGAGCGAATCCGCGAGCGCCTTGAGATCGCGGGCGTTGCCCTGCCCCAGCGAAAGCCGCGAGGTGAGCCGCTCCAGATCGGCCACCTGGCGGAGCGCGGCCTCGAGCTCGCCCCGCCGCACCGCCTGGGCGGAGAGCTCCTCGACCGCGTCGTGGCGCGCGCGGATGGGTGAGAGCTCGTAGAGCGGCTGCACCAGCCAGCTCGCCAAGAGCCTCCCGCCCGGCGCGGTGCAGGTGCGATCCAGCAGGCCGACCAACGAGCCCTTCCGGGCGCCGTCGCGCAGGGTGCGGAGGATCTCGAGATTCGCCCGGCTGGACTCATCGAGCCGCATGAACCCCTGGGTGGGCAGCGGCAGCAGCCGATCGACGTGCGCCGGCTTGGCCTTCTGCGTCTCCAGCAGGTACCGCAAGGCCGCGCCCGCCGCGCCAAGGGCCAGCGGCCCGTCCTCCACGCCAAAGCCGTCGAGCGACTTCACCGCGAAGTGCTGCTCGAGCAGCGCCCGCGAGCTCTTGGGGTGGAAGACGTCGGCCTCGCGCGGGTTCACCGCCGGCGGGCCGGGCAACTGCGCGATGGCCGCGTGCAGCCGCGGCTCGTCGACCTGCTCCTTCTCGACCACCAGCTCGCGCGGCGCAATGCGGGCGAGCTCCTCGGAGAGCTCAGAGAGCGCCACGGTGCCGGCGCGGAACTCGCCGGTGGAGGCGTCGAGCTGGGCAATGCCCGCGCGCTCGCCGCCGAGCACCACCGCGGCCAGAAAGCGGTTCTCGCAGGGCGCGGTGGCGTCCTCGTCGAAGGCCATGCCGGGCGTCACCACCCGGGTGACCTCGCGGCGCACGATGCCCGGCCCGCCCGGCTCCTCCACCTGTTCGCAGATCGCGACCTTGAGCCCGTGCTCGACGAGCTTGCCGATGTAGCCCCTGGCCGCGTGGTACGGGACGCCGCACATCGGCACCCGGTCATCGCCCTTGGCCCGCGAGGTGAGGGTTATCTGGAGCAGCTCGGCGGCGCGGATCGCGTCCTCGAAGAACATCTCGTAGAAGTCGCCGAGGCGGAAGAAGAGCACGCAATCCGGATGGCGCGCCTTCACCTCCAGGTACTGGCGCATCATCGGCGTGGCGGTGGCGAGCTCGACGCTTTCAGCGGTCATGGGCACGCGTTGGTACCGCACCGCCCTGACACGATCCAGTGGCCCTCCGCGCCCCCGACACGGTTGGAAGGCGCTGGCGCCGCGTGTTCCAATTTGCCGCCATGGGCACCTTCGCGCTGATCATCTTCGGCCTGCTGACCACGTTCATCGTCATCGGCACCGCAGCGCAGCGGCGGCGCATCGACCGCATCCGCGCGGAGCTGGCCGGTGACCCCGACGTGGAGGTCGCGCCGGACCGCACCAGCCTGAAGCTCCACACCCGGCCGCCGCGGCGCACCGCACACGTCGTCCCGGCCGGCGGGGGCAAGAACGACCCTTCGCGCTGGGACATCTATTGCTCTGTCCATCTCGAGCCGAGCACCACGCTCACGCTTTCGCGCGAGGGGTTCTTCGGCAAGCTGCGCGAAGCGTTCGGCTCCGAGGACATCCACCTCGGCGACGCAGAGTTTGACCGCACCTTCACCGTGCGGGGCAGCGACGCCGGCGCGGTCAAGGCGCTCCTCTCGAACCCAGAGGCGAAGCGGGCGATCGAAGCGCTCTTCACCGGCCAGGTCTGGGACGTGGGCATCGACGCCCGCGGCAACGTGCACGGCCGGGCCGCCCGCGCCGGCCTGGATGCGGCCACGCCAAAGTGGCTGCTGCTGGCGCTGGTTTCGCTCGGCGACGCGCTCGAGGCGGTGGACGCGCAGCAACTCGCCTGACCTGCGAAGATGGGCCGCTTTCCACGGGGTGACTCCATGTCTCGAATTCTTCTGGCGGCTGCACTGGTGGCGTTGGCCGGATGTTCCGCGAGCGGGGTCGACGGCGGATCGAGCGGCTCAGGGTCGCAGGGCACCACCGCGGGCAGCGGCTCGACCAGCACCGGCGCCACCGGCAGCAGCACGGCGAGCTCGTCGAGCAGCGGCGGCCAATCCACCGGCTCGCTCCTCGATGGCGTCGCGCCCTGGAGCTACGACGGCGGCGATCCCTGCGAGCCGCATCCGCCCGCGGCGGTGGTCGACCTGCGCATGCCGACCTCCACGCGCACCGTTCCGGTGAACGCCGGCGACGACCTACAAGCCGCCCTCGACGCCGCACAGCCGGGCGATGAGCTGGTGCTCGCCGCCGGCGCGACCTTCACCGGCAACTTCGAGCTGCAGCCCAAGTCCGGCAACGGCTGGGTGGTGGTGCGCACCAGCGATCTCTCCAGCCTGCCGCCGCTCGGCCAGCGCATCGATCCCACCCAGGTGGCATCGCACCTCCCGAAGATCCTCACCAACAACTCGGTCCCGGCCATCTCTGCCCAGAGCGGCGCCGCCTTCTGGCGGTTCGTCGGGGTGGAGGTCGGGTTCGCGCCCGGTGTGGCCACCAACTACAACCTGGTGCTCCTTGGCGATGGAACGCAGACCGTCGAGGCCGACCTGCCGCACCACATCGTCTTCGACCGCAGCTGGATTCACGGCAACGACACCGGCGACCTCCGGCGCGGGATCACCCTCAACGGAGATTCCATCGGGATCGTGGGCTGCGATGTCTCCAACTTCCACGAGGTCGGCGGCGATTCGCAGGCGCTGGCCGGCTGGAACGGCGGCGGCCCGTTCACCGTGCTCAACAACTACCTCGAGGGCGCGGCCGAGACGGTGCTCTTTGGCGGCGCCGATCCCAAAGTGCCCAACCTGGTGCCCTCGGACATCGCGCTGGTGCACAACACCCTCTCCAAGCGGCTCACCTGGAAGAGCGACGACCCGAGCTACGCCGGCGTGAACTACGTGGTGAAGAACACCCTCGAGCTCAAGAACGCCCGGCGGGTGTGGATCGAAGGCAACGTCATCGAGCGGAGCTGGCCGATGGGCCAGGTGGGCTACCTGCTGCTCTTCACCCCGCGGAACCAGGAGGGCACCGCGCCGTGGAGCGGCGTCACCGACGTCACCGTGGTGAACAACGTGCTCCGCCATGGCGCGGGTGGAACCAACCTCGAGGGCACCGATGACGAGCAGCCCTCGCAGCCGGTCGCGCGGATTCGGGTGTGGAACGACCTCTTCTACGACCTCGGCAACGCCACCTGGGGCAACTCGCCGGCGTTCCAGTTCCTCACCGGCGGCCAGGGCGGCGTGAGCGGCGCGAGCTGCATCGACTTCCAGCACCTCACCGCGGACAACGGCAGGTCCAACCTCGGAGCCATCGGCGACAGCGGCACCATCGCCGACGCCTTCACCTTCTCGAACAACATCGTCTCGTACGGCCAATACGGCTTTCACAGCCCGCTCGGCGAAGGCACCGCGGGGCTGAACGCGTTCTTCACCCACTGGGCCTTCGCCTCCGACGTCATCTACGGCGACGGCACCGATCCCCTCGCCAGCCCCAGCGCCTACCCGGACACGAATCAGTTCGCCGCTTCGCTGGAGGCGGTCGGCTTCGTCGACGCGGCCAGCGCCGACTACCACCTCGCGTCGACCAGCCCGTACAAGGCCACCGCGAGCGACGGCACCGACCCGGGCGCGGACCTCGACGCCATCGACGCCGCGGTGCAGTGATGCGCAATTAACGATGTCCGTGGCCGGGGGCTCGAAGTCCAACCGTCAACCCGGAGCCCCCCATGAGAAAGCTGCTCTTCGCCGCCGTCCTCTTCGCCGCGCCAGCCAGCGCGCTCGCCCAGGTGCACGTGGCGGTCAACCTCGGCTGGACCGCGCCGCCGCCGGTGGTCGAGGTCTCGCCAGGCGTCCAGGTGGTGCAGGACTACGACGAGGAGGTCTTCTTCACCAACGGCCGCTACTGGGTCGAGCGCGGCGGCGCCTGGTACTGGACCCAGGACTACCGCGGCCACTGGATCCCCGCGGGCCCCCAGCCTGTCCCGCTCTTCCTGCGCAACCACCATCGCGGGCAGTACCGCCACTGGAAGCACGTCGAGCGCCGGCACGCGGTGCGAATCGAGCGCGCCGAGCACCACGAGGCCGTGCGCCGGGCCGAGGTGCGGCACGAGCGGCGGGAGGAGCGCCGGGAAGAGCGCCACCGGCACTGAAGTCGTCGCTTGCCCGGGCTGACCCGGTGGTTACGTTGCTGCGCGTTCGCAAGGAGCGGGAATGCGCATCGACAAGTTCACCGTGAAGGCGCAGGAGGCGCTGCAGGCCGCACAGGGCCTCGCCCGCCGCCGCGACAACCAGAGCGTGGAGCCGGAGCACTTGGCGCTCGCGCTGCTGGAGCAGCAGGACGGGATCGTGGTCCCGCTGCTCCAGAAGGTGGGCGCCGAGCCCTCGCTGGTCCGCTCGCGCATCGACGATGCGCTCGCCAAGCTCCCCAAGGTGCAAGGCGGCGATGCCTACCTCGCCCAGCGCACGCTCAAGCTGCTTGACCTCGCCGAGGATGAGGCCAAGTCGCTCAAGGACGAGTACGTCTCGACCGAGCACGTGCTGCTCGCGCTCGCGCAGGACAAGGCGGCGGCCGGCGAGGCGTTCAAGTCGAGCGGCATCACCCGCGACCGCGTGCTCGCGGTGCTCAAGGACTTCCGCAAGGGCGGTCGGGTCACCAGCCAGGACGCCGAGGGCAACTACCGGGCGCTCGAGAAGTACGCGCGCGACCTCACCGAGAGCGCGCGAAACGGCAAGCTCGACCCGGTCATCGGCCGCGATGAGGAGATCCGTCGGGTCATCCAGGTGCTCTCGCGCCGCACGAAGAACAACCCGGTGCTCATCGGTGAGCCGGGCGTGGGCAAGACGGCGATTGCCGAGGGCCTCGCCCGCCGCATCATCGACGGCGACGTCCCCGAGGGTCTCAAGGACAAGCGGCTGCTCGCGCTCGACATGGGCGCGCTGGTGGCCGGCGCCAAGTACCGCGGCGAGTTCGAGGAGCGGCTCAAGTCGGTCTTGAAAGAGGTCGCGGAGGCGGAGGGGCAGATCATCCTCTTCATCGACGAGCTCCACACCGTGGTCGGCGCGGGCAAGGCCGAGGGCGCGATGGACGCCGGCAACATGCTCAAGCCGGCGCTGGCCCGCGGCGAGCTCCACTGCATTGGCGCCACCACGTTGGACGAGTACCGCAAGCACATCGAGAAGGATCCCGCGCTCGAGCGGCGGTTCCAGCCGGTCTTCGTGGGTGAGCCCAGCGTGCAGGACACCATCTCGATCTTGCGCGGGCTCAAGGAGCGCTACGAGGTGCACCACGGCGTGCACATCAAGGATGAGGCGCTGGTCTCGGCGGCGGTCCTCTCGCATCGCTACATCGCCGACCGGTTCCTGCCCGACAAGGCCATCGATCTGGTGGACGAGGCGGCCTCCCGCCTGCGCATCGAGATCGACTCCATGCCCACCTCGGTCGACGAGGTGCGCCGCAAGGTGATGCAGCTCGAGATCGAGCGCGAGGGGCTCAAGAAGGAGACCGATCCCGCCTCGGTGAAGCGGCTCTCCGAGGTCGAGCAGGAGATCGCGCGGCTCAACGAGGAGTTCACCGGGCTCAAGGCGCAGTGGGACGCCGAGAAGGGCGTCATCCAGAGCATGAAGGAGCTCAAGCAGAAGCTGGAGAAGGCGCGCGCCGATCAGGCCGCCGCCGAGCGCGCCACCGACCTCAACAAGGCCGCGGAGATAAAGTTCGGGCTCATTCCCAACCTCGAGCGCGAGCTCGGGCAGAAGACCCTCGAGCTGCAGAAAATCCAGGGCAGCGGCCGCCGCATGCTCAAGGAGGAGGTCTCGAGCGAGGACATCGCCGAGGTCGTTTCCAAGTGGACCGGCGTGCCCGTCTCCAAGCTGCTCGAAGCGGAGATGCAGAAGCTGCTCAAGATGGAGGAGCGGCTCGCGCAGCGGGTCATCGGGCAGGAGGACGCGGTGGCCGCGGTGGCCAACTCGGTGCGCCGGGCGCGCGCCGGCTTGCAGGATCCCAACCGGCCCATCGGCAGCTTCATCTTCCTCGGGCCCACCGGCGTGGGGAAGACCGAGACCGCCCGGGCGCTCGCCGAGTTCCTCTTCGATGACGAGCAGGCCATGGTCCGCATCGACATGAGCGAATACATGGAGAAGCACGCGGTGGCGCGGCTCATCGGCGCGCCACCGGGATACGTGGGCTTCGAGGAGGGCGGCCAGCTCACCGAGGCGGTGCGGCGGAGGCCCTACTGCGTGGTGCTCTTCGACGAGATCGAGAAGGCGCACAAAGATGTCTTCAATGTCCTGCTGCAAATCCTCGACGACGGCCGGCTCACCGATGGCCAGGGGCGCACGGTCGACTTCCGGAACGCGGTCTTGATCATGACCTCCAACCTGGGCAGCCAGCTCATCCAGGCGGGCATGAAGGGCGGCAAGGGACTGGATGAGAAGACCCGCGAGGCGGTGCTCGAGGCGCTGCGCCACGAGTTCCGGCCGGAGTTTCTGAACCGGGTCGACGAGATCGTGGTCTTCGAGTCGCTGGGCCGGAAGCACATCACGGCGATCGTCGACATCCAGCTCGCGCGGGTGCGCAAGCTCCTCGCCGAGCGTCAGCTCCAGCTCGAGGTGAGCCCGGCGGCCAAGGAGCTGCTCGCCGAGGGCGGCTATGACCCGACCTACGGCGCCCGACCGCTCAAGCGCGAGATCCAGAAGCGCGTGCTTGACCCGCTCTCGAAGAAGGTGCTCGCCGGCGAGTACCTGCCCGGCGACACCATCGCCGTCGACGTGGGCGAAGGCGGGCTGGTCTTCGGCAAGGTGGTGATGGAGCGGGCCACCCAGCCGCACCCGGGCTCGCCAAGAGCTCGGGCGTAGCGGCTCAGCTCCGGGTCCGCGGCAGCGCCTCGCCGAAGAGCGCGGCCATGCGCGCCCAGTGCCGCTCATACGCCTCGCGGTTGAACGCGGGCGTGTCCGGCATGGCGTAGCCGTGCTGCGCGCCGGGGTACGACTCCAGCTGGAAGTGCACCTTCGCAGCGGCCAGGCTCGAGACCAGCTTGCCTTGCTGCTCCGGGGTGCAGCTTTTGTCTTCGTCGGCCACGCCAAAGTACAGCGCCGCCTTCACCTTCGCAGCGTTGAGGTGCGGGCTGTCGGGCTCGTCGGTCACCAGGCCGCCGCCGTGGAACGAGGCCGCCGCGCCCACCCGGTCGGGAAGGAGCCCGGCGGCGGTGAACGCCAGCCGCCCGCCCATGCA
>Ga0164242_10009691_pt1 | contig 10363 bp, 9 predicted proteins | sample OricomgcompostMG_FD_108783 | JGI IMG/M metagenome (GOLD analysis project Ga0164242, IMG submission 108783) | Miracle-Growth compost microbial communities from Emeryville, California, USA - Original compost - Miracle growth compost (MG) ... | reverse complement strand
TTCATGGGGAAAAAAGTGCAGCCTTGCGGGAGCGTCGCGTTTCGCCCTGCCGCAGTGCCATAGACGATGCCCGTCTGCACGTTTTGAATATCTCTGGCAGTATTGAGGCCCCGTCATATCCAGTCGTCAACCAGGCGAAATGCCGGGAAAGGGGGCGAAAGGGTGCGATTGCTTGGCGCCCGCGCTTCCCGCCATGCCGTGCCGGGGTACCGGGCTTGACATCGCGCGCATGCAAGCGCCATTCCGAGCCCATCGTTTATCGAATAACAAGGTAATGGGTGCCGGCGCCGGGCACCCGCAGTAAATCAGGCCGAGTTCGCGGGAAAGAATCCGGACGATGTTTCCGGCAATTCCGCCTGATCGGCAATCAGATGAGAGAGAAAGTGTCTACTCCCCAAGAAAGAGTTGAATTTGAATCGATGAACCTGCAAGTGGGCGGCAGGATTCAATTGGTAATTGTCCGCGATGTCAAACCGATCCAATATTTTTCGACGCTGATCGGCTACGTCAAGAACGAGTATTTGATTTTGAAAGCGCCGGTGGACGACAAGGCGCCGGTTCCCTTGCGCGAAGGCGACAAGTTGACGGCCCGGGTTTTCTCGGGTGTGAACGTCTGCGTGTTCGATGTTTCCGTGCTGCGGATTTACGGGCATCCGCTGTTCCATCTCCATGTGTCGTTTCCGAACGTGATATTCGGAATCAACCTGCGTACCGCGATGCGCGTCAAGGTCAATATTCCCGCGACGCTGGACAAGCCGGCCGATCCGGCGCTGGCCAGCGTGCCGGTGCAGTTATGCAACCTCAGCATTACAGGCACGCAAATCGAATCGAACATCGAGGTGGGCAAGCAGGGGGAAACGATAAACCTGTCGTTTTTGACCGGAAGCCATCCAGGCGGCGGCGAGATCAAGATTTCCACGAAAGCGGTGATCAGAAACATCGACAAGCGTCCGGCCGACGCAAGCGATGCATCCCCCTTGCATCTGTACGGCGTCCAGTTCGTCGAACTGACGCCGACGCATCAGATCATGCTGCAGAACCTGACCTATCAGGCGATCATCGAGGATCGGCAGAAAATCGTGTGATGGCCGGCGGGCCATCTCAAAGGGGAAGGCTAAAAACAGAAAGGGCTTAGGTAACAGAATCACCTAAGCCCTCGAATACGTTGGTGGGGCGTGAGTGGCTCGAACACTCGACCTACGGATTAAGAGTCCGCTGCTCTACCAACTGAGCTAACGCCCCAACGTGGATCGGCATTATAGCAATAAACGCGGCGTGCCGTGCAAGTCCCCACCGGAGGAATTTCCTCTTCGCACGGTAGAGGAAGCACCTCAAGTCAGCGTCGAGGTCGCCTTCAGCACTTCATCCGCCGTGGTGGCGCCTTCCGCGATCTTGAGCGCGCCGGCCACGCGCAGCGGCTTCATGCCGTCGGCGATGCTCTGCTTGCGCAGCGCATGGAGGTCGGTTTCTTCCTTGATCAGCTTCGAGAACGATTGCGAAACCGTGATCAGTTCATACAGGCCGGTGCGCCCGCGATAACCGGTCTGCCGGCATTCGGGGCAGCCGACCGGGTGATATACGGCCTCCGGTTTCGGGATCGCGCCGCCCTCGGTCAGATTGCGCCAGACGTCGTCGTTGAGTTCGCCGTCCGCTTTCTTGCATTCGCGGCAGAGCGTGCGCACCAGCCGCTGTGCCATGATGCCGATCAGCGTCGCTTCCAGCAGATAGTAGGGCACGCCCAGTTCGAGCAGGCGCATCACTGCCGACGGCGCGTCGTTGGTGTGCAGCGTGGAGAACACGAGGTGGCCGGTAAGCGCGGCCTGGATCGCCATTTCGGCGGTTTCGAGGTCGCGGATTTCACCGATCATGATGATGTCCGGGTCCTGCCGCATCAGCGCGCGCACGCCGTCCGCGAACGACAGGTCGATGCCGTGCTGCACCTGCATCTGGTTGAAGGCGCTTTCGACCATTTCAATCGGGTCTTCGACGGTGCAGACGTTGACTTCGGATGTCGCCAGCGCCTTGAGCGTCGTGTACAGCGTGGTGGTCTTGCCGGAGCCGGTGGGGCCGGTGACCAGGATGATGCCATGCGGACGGGTGGTGAGCCGGTCCCAGCGGCTGGCGTCGTCGGGCGGGAAGCCGAGCTCGGGCAGTGTCTTGACCACGACCTCCGGATCGAAGATGCGCATCACCAGTTTTTCGCCGAACGCGGTCGGCAGCGTCGACAGCCGCAGCTCGATTTCCTGGCCGCCGGCGGTGCGGGTCTTGATGCGGCCGTCCTGCGGCCGGCGCTTTTCGATCACGTCCATCCGTCCCAGCAGCTTGATGCGCGCCGTCATCGCGATCAGCACTACCGCCGGCACCTGGTAGACCTGGTGCAGGACGCCGTCGATGCGGAAGCGGATGACGCCGAGGTCGCGCTTCGGTTCGAGATGGATGTCGGAGGCGCGCTGCTCGAACGCGTATTGCCACAGCCAGTCGACGATGTTGATGATGTGCTGGTCGTTGGCGTCGACCTGCTTGTTGCTGTTGCCGAGCTCGACCAGCTGCTCGAAGTTGTTGCGCAGCGAAAGATCCTGGCCGCTGGCCTTGTTGGCGCTCTTGATCGATTTCGCCAGCGTGAAGAATTGGGCGGTGTATTGGGCGATGTCGAGCGGATTCGCCATCACCAGCTTCACGTCGCGGCGCGTGATCTTGGCGATTTCACTTTGCCATTCGCCGGCGGTGAATGGCTGCGCGGTGGCGATCACGACTTCGGTCGGCGTCATTTCGACGGGCAGGATGTGAAAGCGCGCCGCATAGGTCGAGGACATCACGTCCGCGACCCGGGTGAAATCGATCTTGAGCGGATCGATGCGGAAGAACGGCAGCTGCGCCTTGCCCGCCATCCATTCGGTGAGCCAGTCGAGCGTCAGCAGCTTGTGCGGCGGCAGTGCCGAATGGAGCTTGCATTGCGCGACCGCGGTCAGCGGATGCATGGTGATCGTCGCATTCCTGAAGATCGCTTGCGCATGGTTGTACGCGGCCTTGACGTCGGGCTTGCCGATCACGCCGTCGGCCAGCAGCCAGGAAAAAATCTGTTGCAGGTCCAGGGGCTTGGAAGCGGCTTTGTTCATGGGCGATCCGGTGGTCGATCTGACGGGTTGGATGGATAGTGTAGGTACTAGAGTGCCGGTTGCCCCGCCTTCAATCCGTTCACCCAGGATTTGGCCGGCAGTTTCGTCGCTTGCGCGATATGGTCGGCGCGCTCGTACAGCGCGGCGAAATCGAGCGCGGGCGCGGACCGGAATGCGAAGGCGACGACGTTGCCTTCGTGGACTTCGGGCAGGCAGATTACGCTATCGAACGCGTAGCGCATCGCTTTCAGATTTTTCGCGTAGCTCGGATGGTCGCCGAACAGGTTGACAGTCATGACGCCATGCGGCGCGAGGCAGGCGGCGCAGGCTGCATAGAACTCGGGCGTGTCGAGCACCGGGCCGCGCGCGGTGGCGTCGTACAGGTCCACCTGCAGCGCGTCGAGAGTGCCATGCCGCGCGTCGTCGGTCACGAAATCCAGCGCGTTCATTTCCAGCACCGACAGCCGCTCGTCCTCGGGCGGCAGCTTGAACATGCTGTTGCAGATCGCGATCACGGAAGGATTCAGCTCGACCGCGGTGACGCGCGCCTGCGGGAAATGGCGATAGCAGAACTTGGTCAGCGCGCCGGTGCCGAGCCCGAGCTGCACGATATGCGAAGGCCGGTCGTTGAACAGCATCCAGCCCATCATCTGCTGCGCGTATTCGAGTTCGAGCCAGTCCGGCTTGCGGATGCGCATAGCGCCTTGCACCCATTCGGTGCCGAAATGCAGGAAGCGCACGCCGCCTTCCTCGGACAGCGTGACCGGCGCGAATTTCGGCTTGCGCGGCGTCTTGGGTATCTCCGCGCTTTTGTCGGGGCCGGCTTTGCGATTGGCTTGCGCTTCGATGGATTTGCGTTTGATGAGCATGGGAACAGGAAGGTGGACGATGGCGCGATGGCGCCGCTTCGCAATTTTACCGAATGCCGCCGTGCCGGAAAGAAAAAAGGGATGCGCTGCATCCCTTCGCCCTGCTTCCGGTTTTATCTTTGCGGCAAGCCGCAGCGCGGTCGGTGCATGGTCAGGCGCCCGTCCAGAACGCGCAGTTGTGTTCGGTAGCAAACTGCGCCGTCGGCACGGGGCCGCCGGGTTGCAGGGACAGGTAAATGTCGTTCGCCGCCGAATACTGGGGCCATGACGGACTGCCCGGGGCGTTCGGGTTGCCGGTCTTTGCAAACGCGGTCCAGTAATTCACCATTTGCGAGGACAGGTCTTCCTGCGCCGCCGTGAAGGGCGCGCCATAGACGACGGGCTGATGGTTGTTGAATATGTACTGGATTTCCGCCGCGTGATAGGCGCCGAAGCTGGGGCGCGGCGGAAGCTGGAACACCACCGGCGCGTTCGGATCGTTGAACTCGTAGGCATACACCGGCACCGTGGCTGACAGCAGCTTGTCCACGGTGCGGGCGTTGCACGAAAAGACCGCATCGGTGGCGATGGCGTCGAACGCCTGCGCAAGACCCGGGTAGTTCGCGGCCGGATATTCGACGTCTACCTGGGCCGGCGTTTTCTGGAACGCGGTTACCAGCGGATCGCGGAATTCCGCATACTCGGTTGCATTCGAAATCGGATGGCCGAGCACCGGGTCGATGCTGGTCGCCGAGAGCAGGCTGTATTCATTCGCGTTGGTGCCTTCGATGACCGGCACCTTGTTGAAGTTTCCGCTGCCGAATGCGGCTGCCAGCGACAACGGCAGCACCGTGCCGTCGACCGTCGGCACGGTGCTGCCGCCGAACTGGATCGCGCTTTCGGCGGCCAGCAGCTGACTTACCGGCAGGTTGCGCAGACAGTCCGCGGTCTGGTCGCTGCAGCCGGCCGTGCTGGCGAAGTTCTGGCCCAGGGTTTCGGCGGTGGAGAGCGGCGGCTGGATCAGCGAATAGGAGCCGCTTTCGACGATCGCCTTCGCGAACAGTCCGGCGGCCAGCGGCGAGGCAAGCTGCGAATGGACGCTCAGGCCGCCGGCCGATTCGCCGAAGATGGTGACGTTCGCCGGGTCGCCGCCGAACGCGGCGATATTGGTCTTTACCCATTTGAGCGCCGCTTGCTGGTCCATCAGTCCATAATTGCCGGACGCGTGGTCTGCCGATTCCGCGCTCAGCGCCGGGTGCGACAGGAAACCGAGCGCGCCGAGCCGGTAGTTGAGCGTGACGACTGCCACGCCTTGCTGGACCAGCCGGGCCGGATCATAGTCGTCGCTCTCGCCGGTCACCAGCGCACCGCCGTGAATCCACACCATTACCGGGAACGGACCGCCGCTCTTGGGCGTATAGACGTTCAGGTAAAGGCAATCCTCGGAACTGCTGGCCCGTCCGAACGGGCTGGCCGGCTGCGCGCAGTGAGGCGCATACTGGTTTGCATCGCGCACGCCGTTCCATGCGGTGACCGCTTGCGGCGGACGCCAGCGAAGCGTGCCCGTAGGCGGCGCCGCGTACGGTATGCCGAGAAATTCCCGGTAGGACGCGGTTTCGGTGCCTCTCACGGCGCCCTTGTCGGTCGTGACGTAGTTGCCGCCGTTGTCGCCGGAACCGCATCCGGCCAGCATGGCGCCGCTCAGCACGCCGATCAGCGCGCGTCGAATCGGCATGCCTGCTTTATCCGTCTTGTTCATTGCATGTCTCCTTGTCGTTATGGTGGTGTATGCGGGATTCGCATTACCTGTCGCCCGGAAGGCGAAGGTCTTGCGGGGGAACGCATTCGATATCATTTCGGCAGCCGAGCCGTATTGCGGCTGCGGGCGGGGGGGCGCGGATTGCTGTCTTTATGAAAATTGAAATTCCGCATTGCAGAATTGTGTTCTGCAATTAATGCTTAAAAAATAATCGGAATACAGGGAGAGGGTCAACCCGGAAAACTTGACCGATATCAAGTCAAGGAAGTGGGGCGAACCGGGGAAGCGGGTGGGTGGTGCGGAATTGCATATTCAAGCCAGTATGAGCCGCCACGTCCGCAGCTTTTCTTCGAACGACCATTGGGCATTGGCCGGCGATGAAGAAGGTAGCACCAGCGTGTCGAAGCCGGCTTCGGCGAACTGGGAAGCGAATTTGCCGGAAGTCTTGCCATTGAAGCAGACCCGCACGAGTTGCGGGCAGTCGTGTTTCAGCCGCACAAAATCGTTGGCCTGGGCATGCCGGATCGAGGCATCGAGACTGCCTTCACGCTCGCAGGCGTCGATCACGTCCCACAGGCCGATGTGATGCGCGAGCAGGCGCTGCAGGCGTTGCGGATAGGGCAGGACCGCCAGATCCTCGCCGAGCACGGCGGACAGCAGGCGCCAGAACTGGTTGCGCGGATGCGCGTAATACTGGCTCGCGGCGAGCGAAGCCTTGCCGGGAAAACTGCCAAGAATCAGGATGCGGATGTCCTGGTCCAGGACGGGAGGAAAGCCGTTGAGTAATGCGGGAGAGGGCGTGGCGAAAGAGCGCGACATGGCCTCATTTTACCCAATGACTGGCGGGGGCTGGAGGGCGCGATCCGGCGCGCGGCATGCGAATGCGCGCGGTCATGGGAAATGCATGATGGCGCTAACATTGGGCCGGATTATTTTTCAGGATAGTGGCAAACTCGTCATTTGTCTGCCTAACCAATTAGGTTTCAATTCGGCATTGAAAACCATTGCAAGCTATTCATTGTCAAACCTTTGATCGAAGACAGGATGGGAAATATTTTCCATTTCTGTCCCCTACCAACAACGACGCGAACCTCAGAGCAAGTGTAGGAGATTGTTGCCGTGGCAATCATCAATGAAGACATGCGCGAGGTCATCCAGCGCGCCATGCTGTCGTACGTCGCAACCATTTGCGAAGACGGTTCCCCAAATCTGTCGCCCAAAGGCTCGGTGATGGTCTATGACGATGACCATTTGATTTTCATGAACCAGAACTCGCCCGCAACCTTTGCCAACTTGCGGCGCGATCCACGCATCGAAATCAATTCTGTGGATGTGTTTCGGCGCCGCGGCTACCGCTTCAAGGGCAAGGCGCGGATCCTGCCGCTGGGCGATCCGGCATTTGAATGGCTGAAGCAGAAGTTGATCGGCTTGAATGGCCCACAGTACCCGGCGCACGAAGCCGCCCTGATCGACGTCGAAAAAGCCCTGCCCGTGCTCTCGCCCGTCTATCAGTGGGGGCATGCCTCCGAAGATGACCTTGCTCCCAGCTATGCGGCGCGCTATATGAAGGCGGCCGAACTGACACCCGCCGATCTTGACGCTACCAAGTGAGGCCGTCATGACGATTCCCCAGGCCATGCGCGCGGCGTTTATCCGCGCAACGGGCGGCGTCGAGCGAATCGAGGTTGGAGATTTGCCGGTTCCACGGCCGGGCCCGACCGATGTGCTGGTGAGGATGGAAGCCAGCGAGGTCAATCATGTGGACCTGTTCGTGCGTTCGGGCGCCTACCGCACCCATACGCCGTTTCCGTTCGTGATTGGCCGCGATCTCCTCGGAACGGTGGTGGAAGTGGGAAAAGGGGTGGCGTCGTTTCAGGTCGGTGAACGGGTTTGGTGCAACAGTCTGGGCCACCATGGCCGTCAGGGTGCGTTCGCGGAATACGCGGTCGTTGCGGAGGATCGCCTGTATCCGCTGCCTGACGGCGTGGATGTGAAAGAGGCGGTTTCGATACTGCACACCGCGGCGACTGCTCATATCGGCCTCGTCCGTGAAGCCCGGTTGCGGGCCGGCGAAACGCTCTTCGTTGAGGGCGGCGGTGGCGGCGTTGGCAGCGCTGTCGTGCAGATCGCGCACGCCATGGGCGCGCGTGTCATCGCCACGGCGGCGCCCGCAGACGATGCCTGGGTCAAAGGCCAGGGTGTGCAAGCCGTGTTCGACTATCACTCGAAGGATGTCTACGCGCAGGTGCGCGAGGTTGCTCCCGATGGCATCGACGTGTGGTGGGACAGCAGCGGACACAACAACTTTACGCAGTGCTTGCCGCTACTTGCGATGGGCGGCCGGGCCATTGTTATGTCGGGCCTGAAAGGCGGGGCCCCGACGCTTCCGATAGGAGAAATGTACACGAGAGATGTCACCCTGCATGGATTCGCGATCAGCAACGCTTCGGTCGATGACCTTGCTCGCGCGGCTGCCGACATCAACCGGCTGCTGGCATCCGGGAAGCTGCACACCCGCGTGGGTGCCACCTTTCATTTGGCTGATGCGGCCAAAGCGCATGCAGCGATGGCGTCGGGCGACGTGAAGGGCCGCATTGTGGTGGTGCCTTGAAGCGCGAGGCCGTAAGAAGTGACCCCGGAAATTCGGACGGTAGGGTAAGTGGTGACTTTACTTGGAGAGAACTGATTGCGCTTTGTTGACAATTGCCGATAGAGAAAGCTCGCCACCATTAACCTGTTTGTTGAATTAACCAATTAGGTTATAATCCGGTATGGAAAAACATACCCCTCCTTGCAAGCTGTCTGTTGTCAAAGCTTTGGTTGAAGAGGGCAATGTGAAAGCGACAGCCAGTGCATACGGCGGTGCTCGAGAGCTTGGCATATACGATCTGGCAGGGATGTGTTTTGTTGTCATGTTGCTAACTTCTGCCGATTTCTACAAAAGCATGACTACGCATGCGGATCATCGCATCTGGCAGGATGCCTACCACGCCAAGACAAGCGCTGGCGCCGATGTATATTTGAAACTCACCGTCATCGACGACGTGTTGATTGTTTCGTTCAAGGAGTTGTGACATGAAATGCCCCTGCTGCGGAGCAGCCGAACTGATCCACGATACTCGTCATGTGTCCTATACGTACAAAGGCGAAGCCACGGACATCCCCGATGTGACCGCCGATTTTTGCCCGGCATGCGGCGAGGTCGTCCTGGATGGAAAGGAGGGCGACCGCTATAGCCAATTGATCGGCGCATTCCAGAAACAGGTGAACGCCTCCTATGTCGATCCCGGATTCATCGTGAAGGTGCGCAAGAGCCTCAATCTCGACCAGCAGGAAGCCGCCGAGATCTTTGGCGGCGGGGTCAACGCGTTTTCCCGATACGAGAACGGCAAGACAAAACCGCCGTTGGCCTTGGTGAAACTGCTCAAGCTGCTTCAGCGTCATCCGGATCTGCTGGATGAAATAAGAGTGGCGTAGATGAAGGGCGTAGATAGGGCGCACATGCGTAATCCACGAACTATCCATCATTGCAAATTGCTGATTACGCATGCGTAGAAGCACTTGCCTACACGCGATATCGTCATTTTCAGCGTGTACTCGTCCCAGGCGATATTCGATCGTCTTTTCCAAACAACCTAAGCTCTTCCTCGGTCTTCATATATGCCAGCGATCTGCGAGATGTTGCTCGATATAGAGCAGCAATCAACGGCTCAATGGAAGAAGGAGAGTGAATTGCTGAATGGAATTCCTTTCCTTGAACCGGCTCGATTTAACTATGAGCTTGATTCATGCTTGCGCGGATGCGCATGATACTGGCTCGCGGCGAGCGAAGCCTTGCCGGAAAAACTGCCAGGAATCAGGATGCGGACGTCCTGGTTCAGGGCCGGGAGAAGTCGTTAAGCCGGGCGGCGGAAGAACTCGATATAAGGCCATTTTACCCAAGAACCGGTTTCGACAAGAGGGCGCGATCCGGCGCGCGCCATGCGAATGCGCGCGGCCATGGGAAATGCATGATGGCGCTAACATTGGGCCGGATTATTTTTCAGGATAGTGGCAAAATCGTCATTTGTCTGCCGGCCCGGGAAACTTCTTCCCAAGGCCGATTGCCGTATAACATTGATCTTTCCTGGGAGACTGGCGTATGGGCAATGCAGTGATTGTGATTACCGGCGGCAGTCGCGGTATCGGCGCGGCGACAGCGCAACTGGCGGCCGTCCAGGGCTATGCGGTGTGCATCAATTTCCTGCGCAATCGCGCGGCCGCCGAGGATGTGGTCGGCGCGATCAGGAACAGCGGCGGCGAGGCGATCGCGGTGCAGGGCGACGTGGCGTCCGAGCCCGACGTGGTGCGGCTGTTCGAGGAGGTCGACCGCGCTTTCGGGCCGGTGACCGCGCTGGTCAACAATGCCGGCATCCTGGAGCATCAGGCGCGGGTCGATGAGATGGACGGCATGCGCCTGAACCGGATATTCGCCACCAACGTGACCGGCAGTTTCCTGTGCGCGCGCGAAGCCGTGCGGCGCATGTCGACCCGGCGCGGCGGCAAGGGCGGCGCGATCGTCAACGTGTCGTCGATGGCGGCGCGGCTGGGTTCGCCGAACGAGTATGTCGATTATGCGGCTTCCAAGGGCGCGGTCGATT
>Ga0164242_10009690_pt1 | contig 10364 bp, 8 predicted proteins | sample OricomgcompostMG_FD_108783 | JGI IMG/M metagenome (GOLD analysis project Ga0164242, IMG submission 108783) | Miracle-Growth compost microbial communities from Emeryville, California, USA - Original compost - Miracle growth compost (MG) ... | reverse complement strand
TGTCGTTCCAGGCCAAGCGACGTTCGTTTTGTCGCACGCGTGAACGGCCGGGCGATGTTCCCTGGCGAATTCGCGAGGGGCAGGCACATTTTTTCGGAACGAGAACCGAATTGAAAAAGTAAGCCGACGACCGAAAAATCATTGCCAGACCCCGTGCCGAGTGACGTTCCCTGGCGCGAGGGCCGGTCCTTCTCTTCTGCCGGCCTGAAGGGCCGGTTCTATCAGCCCCGGGCAAAGCCCGGGGAAAGTCGAGAATCACCACTTCCCGGGCCCTTGTAGGGGCCGCTCATTCGGGCATTTGCCGGACCATCATGCCCGGCCATGAATGCCATAATGATTTGAGGGACAGGGCCAAAATCATTCTCGATCTGCAACTCTTCAAAGTGGAGAGTGAGTGGACCCGTTGGGGCCGGAGTCGGTTTGAAAGCCGGAACAAAACCCTGCCGAATTCTCAAGGAATCAGTCACTGCTATATGAGTGACCGGGGTACAGCCGCTCAATATCAAGTCTGTTCCTCTTGGTGTCTTTGTGTCTTGGTGGTCATTTCTTCTCTTCCGATTCGTCGTATTCTTGTGATTCGTGGTTACTTTTTTCGGCAATCAGCGGTTCAGGATTGTCGCGCCCCCGGATCAGAAAGTGGAGAGGAGACCGAGTCGAGACCTCCAGAATGGAACACTGAACCCGAAAATCTACTTTCTACTCACTCGCCTCGACTCTCTATTTTTTCGGCCTGAGCCGATAAATCGGTGCCGATCACTTCGCACGGTCGGAGCACTGGCGGCCTGCTGACCGCCAGTGGCACCCAGCGTGTGACAAAGCGAACGTCGTCTGTCCCAGGCTCCTTGCTCTCCGCTTCGGGTTTGTATGGCATTGGTGGGCGCAGCCCACCCTACTGAACACTGAACACCCTCCCCCCTTCATCCTTCATCCTTCATCCTTCATCCTTCATCCTTCATCCTCTCCCGGCAGGCTTCGCGGATGCCTGGTCTCGCGGTACACTGGCGTGTGTTGTCCCCTGCCTTTCCGATTTCCACTTCCGCTTTCGAGTCCTGCTCCCGATGTCTGAAGAACCGATCCGGCTTTCCAAATTGATGGCCAACCGCGGGCTCTGCTCGCGTCGCGAAGCCGACGACTTCATCAGCCGCGGACTCGTCTCCGTCGACGGTGTCTGCATCAACACGCTGGGGACGAAAGTTCTGCCGTCACAGACGGTGACACTGGCGGCCGCCGCCCGGCAACAGCAGTCGGAATGGGTCACCATTCTGCTGAACAAGCCGATCGGGTATGTGTCGGGGCAGCCGGAATCCGGCTATCGCCCCGCCGTCGAGCTGATTGTGGCAGAGAACCAGGCAGAGATGTTTACCGCTGGCGAGTTCCACCCTCGTCAATTGCGGGGACTGGCCCCCGCCGGCCGACTCGATATCGACTCGAAGGGACTGCTGATTTTCACCCAGGATGGCCGGCTGGCACACCGGCTGACGACCAGCGAATCGAAGCTCGAAAAGGAATACCTCGTGCGCGTCGCAGGAGAGCTCGATCGCCGCGGGCTCGACCTGTTGCGCCACGGTCTGGAACTGGATGGCCGCAAGCTCAAGCCGGCGCAGGTCGACTGGCTGAATTCCGACCAGTTGCGGTTCATTCTGAAAGAGGGACGGAAACGGCAGATCCGCCGGATGTGCGAGCTGGTGGGGCTGAAGGTCACCGGGTTAAAGCGGGTCCGGGTCGGCGAGATCAAGCTGGGGAAGCTGCCGGAAGGCAAATGGCGGTACCTGCAGCCGGGCGAGTCATTCGACAAAAGCCGATAAGTGTTCCGTCGTCTCCCGGGTGGTCGACAGGCCGGCACCTGACCTGGCCGTTTCCTGGGGATCGAAGTTCCCCTGAAAGTTCTTCGGGGCGACTCTGCCGGATTCGGGCGTGATGCCTTCCGCTACTTACCGCTGCCGATCCAGCCTTTCCGCCAGAAGTACAGGAACTGGCAGCAGGCCACCGCGGCCATTACTCCCAGGCAGAGCGGGTAACCGTAGTACCAGTTGAGCTCCGGCATGTTCCACGGCGAACTGAAGTGGTTGAAGTTCATCCCGTACACCCCGACGATAAACGTCAGTGGGATGAACAGCGTCGAAATCAGGGTCAGCACTTTCATGATTTCGTTCATCCGGTTGCTGAGACTCGACAGGTACAGGTCCATCAGGTCGGAACTCACCTCGCGGTCTGTCTCGACCAGGTCGATAATCCGGACGGCATGGTCGTAGCAGTCCCGGAAGTACAGCCGGGTTTCCGGTGAAATCTGCAGAATTTCGTCCCGGACCAGCGAGTTGAGCGCTTCCCGCTGCGGCCAGATTGTCCGCCGGATTGCCAGCAACTGCCGCTTGACATCGTGGATTTCTCGAACGACGGTCCGCGACGGCTTCGCGATGATGCGGTCTTCCAGATCCTCCAGCCGTTCCCCGAACTGTTCGAGCACCGGAAAGTACTGGTCGGTGACGGCATCGAGCAGGGCGTAGGCCAGGTAGTCGGCCTCCAGCGCACGCATCCGCGAGTCAGATTTGCGGAGCCGGTCGCGGACGGGGTCCAGGCAGTCCCAGCCCGGCTGCTCCTGAAAAGTCAGCACGACCCCCTGCCCGAGAAACAGGCTGATCTGTTCGATTTCGAGCTGCTCGCGCAGCGAAACCATGTGGGTCACAATGAAGTACTGTTCGCCAAACTGATCGACCTTGGCCCGCTGATGCACATGGACCACATCTTCCAGTGCCAGGGGATGCAGGTGGAACAACTCTCCCAGTTGCAGCAGAACGGCTTCGCTTCCCAGACCGTCGACATTGACCCAGACAACCGGGTATTGACCGAGATATTTGCGGAGCTCGTCCGGGGCGGAAATCTTCTGTTCGACGAACTGGTCTGGCCCATAGGCGAACAGATGAATCTGCGGCTGTGGCGACTCGGGGTCGATGAACAGCGTTCCGGGAGGGGCACCTGGCTGGCCACGTCGTGAGGCCCGTCGCAGACTGTGGCCACGGGAAGAACCTTTACGCATCACGAACTGCTCCTGAACCTGCAATCAGAAGTACAACTGCCAGCCGCAGGTGATGGTCCATTGCTGCTGCGGCTGTGGCCCCGACAGGTGCTGATAGATCGGGAAACCGGCTTCCACCCCCAGTCGCGAACCCTGGAAGACTCCATCCAGGCAATAATTGGCCCCGAACATCAGGTCGACTCTCTGCCCTCCCTGCAGTCCGGGCTGATTCGTGGGAACCAGCAGCGGATTCAGCCGGGGGTCGGAGTGGTGAATGTTCCCCCACATCGATCCCAGAACACGGGCCGAGGTGCTGAACCGCGAGGTCCAGCGGCGGGAAATCCAACTGGTCAGGTCGGCCCGGTCTCCCAGGCGATAGTCGAACGTATTCAAACCGAAGCGGATCGTCCCCATGGCCTGCGTTCCCCAGGTCCAGTTATCATTCTGGCCCCGGTAGGTCAGCCCCGGAAGCAAGCCGTATGTTCCGGAACTTGTGCGGACCGGGTAGGTGAGGGTCGGCGAAGTTGGAGTGGGGTTCACGTCTTTAATGTCGAACAGCCCCAGGGGAATGTTCAACCCCATGTTGAGGTGAAGCTGCTGACGCTCCCAGCGTTTGAGAACATAATTTGCATACAGCGGCACATCCGCCGGATCGGTCAGGCCGGTCGAAACCGTGCTGCCGAAGCGGTCGACAAAGTCCATGCCGGTCTGCATGTAGGGGAGGAGGGCCAGCAGGGTCAGGTCGTCGGTGGGGGCATACTCCAGTTGGAGCATATGTCGTTCCGCGACCATGTGCGTGGGGGACAGAGAATAGTTGGCCAGAACATCGGAATTGGCCAGCCGGTCGGTTCCGTCGCGGACACCGCTGAAAACGTCGCGGGAATATTTGTAGGTCAGCAGGATCTGCCCGGCGTTCAGAGTTCGGTCGCCAATAACCCCCATCGGTGCCAGGCCATCCGGGCGTTCGAGATCAATTGTCGGCCGCTGGCAGGCATTGTAGTAGAAGACATCTTCGGGGCTGGCGACTTCCTGCGTGTATGAGGGAACGCCGTCGGGTTGAATGATGCCTCCCGGAGGCGCGACCAGCTCGTAATCGAGCGGCGGTGCAAATTCCGGAGGATTGAGCGGCGGTCCGAACGCACTCCAGGTTGGCCAGATCGGGTCGATGGCCTCGGTTGCCTTCGGTTTGGAATTCGGCTTCTGCGTGGTTGAGGGTGCCGGCATAGGCTCGGCGACCGGCTTGGTCAGCGGTGGTTGCGATGTCGGGGGAGGTGGCGGCAAAGAGTCCGGTCGGGCTGGCAATACGGGGGGCTGTGTGCCCGGCGATTGAGAGGCGGCTGGCAACCGGGTTCCTTCAACTCCCTGTTCGAAACCAACGTTGCGAACAGAGCTGGCTGGAGAAGGCGTGGTCCAGGAGTCCTCATCAAAAGCGGGATCTGTGTCGGCCCAGGGCTGGATCGCAGGAGCAATCGTGGGGCGAGGTTCCGCAGCCTGTCCTGGAGTTGCCTCCCAGAAAAGGACCATGCTGCAATAACTCACGATCACGAAAAAACGTACCATGAACCCGATTCCCAATTCCTCGCTCGCCAATACTTATGGAACTTGCCGAATCAACCGGCCTGCTCATGGTATCGGTCGCCAGGACTGGCGCAATTCAGCAGAAAAGTCCTGACTTTATGAACGCGAGAAATAGGCAGTTTGGGGCGAGTAGCTATTCCGCGGCCAGCGCGATGATTTCCGTGGCAACCTTGCTGTTTCCACGGATTTCCACCGTCGCGGTTACCGCGTCTCCTGTCTGAAGCTCCGAGAGCTTCGCCGGCTTGCCATTCCGCTGAATTTTCGCGGTATTGGCAACGGTAAGCCGAACTTCCTGTTGCTGGGCGTCGGTGAGGATCAGCGTCGAATCCTGGACGCTCATCACTTTCCCCTTGATGGTCTCGGGAGCCAGCAGGTTGTAGCCGGCCAGCAGAGTGCCGTTGACCAGCAGAGTGCCGACGGCCAGAAACGCGAGACCGGGCAGATTTCGACGGATGAATGCAGTCGGATGCATGAGACCCCTCCTGAAAATCCTGTGGAAAAACAGTCGTCTGCTTCGAGGAGGAGCAAACGGGATGCCGGAACCGCTGTGGCCTTGTTCGTTACGCGGGGTTTCCGGGGGAGTCGGGCCGGGTGGGTTTGATCTGTACGTACAGTTTTTCGGGAGGCTCCTGGAAGTAACAGCTCAGCGAGGGGCACAGCCAGCCTTCCATCTCCATGGCGCGCCAGGCGTACAGGTTGCCCCCGAATTCCTGTCGCAGCCAGTCCAGTTCCAGGTGTGCCCCCGGAAAGGGTTGCGACGAAAAGTACAGCAGCACCCCGGCATCCGGGTTCGGGATTTCTTCCCGGCGGATGACGGCATCCAGCATGTCGTCGGTGCCGGCGACAAACGGTTCGCGGACCAGCCCGGCCCGATCGTCGTCGAAGACCCAGATGTTCTCCCACTTATAGGGCTTGATGACGAAAATCGAATTGAAATTCAAACGCATGACAGCGTGGACCCCGGTGGGCTGGTGTGGAACCGAAACGCCGGGGCAACACCACTGGATGTTCCAGCAGCGATGCTCTACAACGTATGTGTCCAGCCTAGACCTCGGCCTGTCAGGGGTCAAGCAACCTCGGCACTGCGAGAGAGATGTTCTCGTGACCGTCGAGCGGCCGGGCTCTGCGTGCGAATGTCGAGTCTCTTCAGTCAGCGCCGTGTGTCCATGAGTAGTTCTGGTGAACCCGAAACCTGCCTGGCGGATCAACAGGCCGGATCTGCGGAATTGCAGATCGGCACGCGACTGCTGCCTGCGCGGTATTTTCTGGCACCGCTGGCAGGCTATACGCATCTGGCGTTTCGGACCGTCATTCGGGAACAGGGAGGGCTGGGGCTGGCGACGACCGACCTCGTGCAGGCCACGCACCTCGTTTCCGGATCGAAATGGGCCCGGGAACTGGTGCGGACAGATCCTGACGATCGACCGTTGTCGGTTCAGATTTATGGGGGAGAAGTGGCCCACCTGGTGCGGGCGGCCCGCTGGCTCGAAGACCATGACTACGAAGGGGTCGACATCAATATGGGTTGCCCGATGGCCAAAATTACCGGCCACGGCGGTGGAGCCCGGCTGATGTGCCAGATGGACTCTGCCCGTCGACTCGTGGGCGAAGTCGTGGCAGCGGTCCAACTGCCTGTGACCGTCAAAATGCGGCTGGGCTGGGACCGCGAGTCGATCACCGCTCCGCTATTGGCGCGGGAATTCGAAAAGCTGGGAGTCGCCGCCATCACCATTCATGGCCGAACCCGTCAGCAGGGTTTCCACGGATCGGTGCACCTCGAGGGAATTCGAGACGTGGTGCAGGCGGTCGAACGGATTCCCGTCATCGGCAACGGCGATGTCCGGACCGTGGCCGACGCAATCCACATGCGCAAATTCACCGGCTGCCAGGCTGTGGCGATCGGTCGGGGGGCGTTGTTCGACCCCTGGATCTTCCGCCGGCTGCAGCAGATCTCGGCAGGAAACCCCGAACCGCTTCTCCCGGGGGCCGATGATCAGATCCGGTTTCTGGACCGGCACTTCCGGCTGATGGTCGCGCAGCATGGCGAATTTCAGAGTTGCCGGATGTTCCGCAAGTTCGTGGCCTGGTATGGCGCTCGGCTGGGGATCCCTGAGGATCTGGAAGACCGGTTGCGGCGGTTTGAGGGCGTCGCCGAATTCGAAGAGATTGTCGCGCAGATCCGGCAGCGGCATGGCACACGGCTGAACCAGGCCCCGACGGCGGAACTGAAAGTTCCCAACGGCCCGGTGGAACACTGGTGAACTGACTGGTGAACTGACCAGATCCGCACGGCGAACGAGTTGTGGCAGAACCTGGACCAGAAAACCGTTTGTGCACCGCGGTGGTGGGCCAGCCATTGCCCCGGCTGGAGAGTGTGCGTGCCGTCTGTACGGGGGGGCTGCTTCGCGGGTGTGGCGGCTTCGCGGTTCTGAGTCGCAGGGGCATACCTGCGACGACTATCGACGCGAACCCGGTCGCGTCACAATTCCGGAACAGGCCTGCCCCTGCCCCTCCGGAATCCGGGGGCCGATACCCCCGGGGCAAATTGCAGGCGGGAACGCATACCGCCTGACGACTTTAATAATCGTCTTCGTCGTCCTCATCGCCGTCAACATCATCGTCGTCTTCGTCGTCATCATCGTCGAAGTCGTCGTCGAGATCGTCGTCGTCCAGTTCGTCCTCGAAGTCGTCGTCAAATTCCTCGTCTTCGAGATCGTCGTCAATATCGTCGTCATCGTCGTCGAGATCGTCGTCGTCATCATCTTCATCATCGTCGTCGAAGTCGTCGTCATCGTCGTCGTCGTCATCCGACTTTTTACGGGCGGCAACAACGGCAAGTGACGTCCCTTCAATCACCCCCCAGTCGGTGGTCAAAGATGCTTCCATCATGCCGAGGGACAACAGTTTTGTAGCCTCTGTGCAAACAAACGACATCAGTTCAATCCTCAAAAGAACATCAATATTCTGATGGAAAGGCAGCCGGCCAGGCGGTGTCCGCTTCAATTCCCAGGTTTCTACAGTGAACGTCCGCCTGTTGACCTACCAAAAGCCCTGTCGTAATGCCACACTCCGGAGCAAACCACGGTGCGGCAAAAAACAGGCAGACCGACAGTTGCAAGCTCCTTGACAGTCCTCAAATCACTGCGACGCGCCACTTGTTCTACGGAGTGCTGATCGCCAGACCCCATTGGCCAGCAAGGACCTACGGAGAACTCTTATTACAGATATTAGTTCTTGTCAAGCGTCAAATTCGTTTCTCGATCCGGTTCCCGATTTCCAGTTTGGGAGAGCGGCTCCTCCCTGATTTCGGCGGAATCGGTCCCGGAAACACACACTTTTTTTAATGACTGTGAAATTCCCGGGTTTCGCCGGGGTTTCCCGCTCCCCCCACCTGCTGTTTTCGCCTGATTTCCAGCCGGCCCGCCCTGGAGATCATCCCCCCTGACCCCTCCGGCCAGACCACTGGGGGAAGCTCCCCGAACTCCCTCGACACCTGGCCAAAACCCGGCCTGTTTGAGGACAGGACAATCGAGCCTCGTGCCCGGATTCTCCCATGGCCGGAATCGTACGCAACCGGCAGGAGAAAGTGAACTGTAAAAATCAAACCGGAAGAAGATCGGGCTCAGCCTTTTCTGTGCAAAATCCATCAATACTGACATTGAGAGTTTGTTCCGATTTTGTTCTGCCGGCCTGAAAGGCCAGCCACAATATAGCCCGGGGCAGAGCGCAGCGCCGCCCCGGGTGGGGCGTCAATCAAACCCAAAAGCCCTGAAAGGGCGCAATAATTCTGAACCGCTGATTGCGAAAAACAGTAACCACGAATCGACACGAAATCGGCAGAAGTTGGGATCCGCAGATTTCACAGATTTCCGCAGATTCCGGCAGAAGTTAACCACGAATCGACGCGAATGAACACGAATCAGAAGAGAAGAAATGACAACCAAGACAACCAAGACACGAAGAGGAACAGGATTGCAGACTGAGCGACGGGGTTCAGCCCCGCCGTCTGCGTATCGCCGTGTCTGCGGACTAACCTTGAAAAAGTGTGGTGTCAGCCCTCTCCCTCCGGGAGAGGGTTGGGTGAGGGAAAATGAAAATCGTTGTCGACAGGCTCCCTCACCCCCTTCCCCAAACACTCCCGAAGGGAGAGGGGGGAAGGACGGCGGGCTAAACCCCGCCGCTCAGGAAGTAGTGATTGATTCCCTTCCGTAGCAGGATCAAAAACCGGACAAACTCCTGAGCCACAAAATGGGCCATTTTCATCCGATTTTGCACGGCCCTGGCTCAGCCTGCCAGCCAGTTGCCGACCAGCAACCCCAGCAGCCCACCGTATAAATACAGCTCGGCCTGCCAGGGAAACCGTCGGTTGAAGTTCGGCGAGCAGAGGGCGGCGATTCGCAGCGGAACTTCGGTGGTCAGAATCGCCAGCACCAGCCAGCCCAGCCGATGCATCTGCCAGGCCCGCGACCAGTCCCCCTGCAGCAGCGCAATCAGGCTGCGGGTCAAGCCGCAGCCGGGGCAATTCAGCCCCAGCCAGCGCTGCGACAGGCAGACATGCGGCAGAGGGTGCCCGGGCGCAAACCAGAACGCGACCCGGCCACCGTCGACCATTGTCAGTGAACAGCTTGCGAGGAACACGAATGCCACGAGTCCCAGAACCGCCCCATGCCGGGAGAACCGACCAGATTTGCCGGAACCAGCCCCGCAAGAACCAGCCCCGTCAGAGCCCGTCCCGCAAGAACCGGTATCGTCGCCGATCGGTGGTTCCTGCGGGGGCATTCCCAAGTTGACGTTCCTGGCGGCGGTATCAGCGGTTAAACAGGAAGGCCGGGCTGTTCATCAGCGCCCACATCAGGTCCTGTGCGGCCTCGGCTTTCGAATCGACCTTCGCAAAGTACCCGATCGCCTGCTCGGTTTCCTGCTCGGTGGGGGCCCGGCAGATGACCGACAGGTAGATCTCTTCGACGAGCGACCGGTCGTCCATGTTCGCGGCCAGCGAGCGGGCGATGATTCCCTTCGGGTGCACAATCGCTTCCGCCACCGTCGGGCCGTTGATCAGGTTCAGCGTCTGCGCCAGGCTGACATCCGCGGCCCGTTCGCATTCACACGGAATTTCACGCGGAGCACGACCGAACATGTCGAGAAACCCGATCTGAATGTTCGGGTCGGGGAGCTGTGTCGCCCGGAACCCGCTGGGGACGCCCGGCAATGTCACCGGGCTGCCCGCCGCCACCATAATGGCGTCGAACAACTGCTCGGCGGTCAGCCGCCGGGGCATCATGTGCGAGTAATTTACGGCATCGTCGGCGTTCCACTTGCTGGTTTTGAAGCTCCGCTGGTAGGTGTGCGACGTGGCAATCGTCCGCAGCAGGTGGCGGAGGTCGGAACCGTGGCTGACAAAATCTTCAGTCAGTGCCTGCAGCAGTTCGGGGTTGGAAGGAGGATTGCTGCTGCGGATATCGTCCACCGGGTCGATAATGCCGCGACCGTTGAGGTAGCTCCAGTAGCGGTTGATCAGGCTGGTCGCAAAATACGGATTTTCTTTCGAGGTCAGCCACTTTGCCAGTTGCTGCCGATGGTCGCCCGACAGTTCCTGCGCACCGGCATGTTCGAAGGGGAATTCGGCGTCGACAGCCACATTGGTCCGGGGGTTGACGACGGCCACCCCCTTGCGAAGCGGGTAAATGACTTCTTCACCGGTCATGGCACCAGGCTTGCGGCCGACATTCGCAAAGTAGGCCGAAAGCTGGTAGTACTGGTTCTGCGTCCAGCG
>Ga0164242_10009689_pt1 | contig 10364 bp, 11 predicted proteins | sample OricomgcompostMG_FD_108783 | JGI IMG/M metagenome (GOLD analysis project Ga0164242, IMG submission 108783) | Miracle-Growth compost microbial communities from Emeryville, California, USA - Original compost - Miracle growth compost (MG) ... | reverse complement strand
TACGAACGCTGTCCCGTCGCGCTCAGCAGCGCCCGATGAACCGGTTCGAAGCAGCATCAGGATCGATGTGCCGCCTGACTACGTGGTGGGCCTGCTCGGTTCGGCCGATGAGAACCTGCGTGTTCTGGAGAGCCTGCTCGTCGCCGACATTCACGTCCGTGGCAATTCGGTGACGCTGACCGGTGAACCGGCCGATCTGGCGGTGGCCGAGCGCGCGATCGGCGAACTCATCGCCATCGCCGCCCGCGGGCAGAGCCTGACTCCCGATGCGGTGCGGCGCAGCGTCGCAATGCTCACCGATGCCGGTGTCGAGTCACCCGCCGAGGTGCTGAGCCTGGACATCCTGTCCCGGCGCGGCAAGACCATTCGGCCCAAGACGCTCAATCAGAAGCGCTACGTCGATGCAATCGACGCGCACACCATCGTTTTCGGTATCGGCCCGGCCGGTACCGGTAAGACATATCTGGCAATGGCCAAGGCGGTCAGCGCATTACAGACCAAACAGGTCAGTCGCATCATCTTGACCCGACCGGCCGTCGAGGCGGGGGAGCGGCTGGGCTTTTTGCCCGGCACGCTCAACGAGAAGATCGACCCGTATCTGCGGCCGCTCTATGACGCGCTGCACGACATGATGGACGCCGAGATGATCCCAAAGCTGATGGCAGCCGGGGTGATCGAGGTCGCGCCGCTGGCATACATGCGTGGCCGGACGTTAAATGATGCGTTCATCATTCTGGACGAGGCGCAGAACACCACCGCCGAGCAGATGAAGATGTTCCTGACCCGCTTGGGTTTTGGCTCCAAGATCGTGGTCACCGGCGACACCACCCAGGTGGACCTGCCCGGCGGTGCCCGCTCGGGGCTGCGTGCGGCGGTTCAGGTGCTCGAGGGCATCGATGACATCCACATCGCCGAGCTCACCAGTGCAGATGTGGTGCGGCACAAGCTGGTTTCGGAGATCGTCGATGCCTACGAGGCGGCGGAGGCCAAGATGACAGAGAGTTCCCTGGCCAACCGGGCCCATCCACGCACGAGCCGGACGAGGCGGTGACGGTATGACCATCGAGGTATCCAACGAGTCCGGGATCGATGTCTCGGAAGCCGAATTGATCAGTGTGGCACGGTTCGTCATCGCCAAGATGGACGTCAACCCGGCCGCTGAACTGTCCATGGTGTTGCTGGACACCGCAGCCATGGCGGATCTGCACATGCGCTGGATGGACCTGCCCGGTCCCACCGACGTGATGAGCTTCCCGATGGACGAGCTCGAACCCGGTGGCCGCCCGGACGCGCCCGAGCCGGGCCCGTCGATGCTCGGCGACATCGTGCTGTGCCCGGAATTCGCCGCCAAACAGGCTGAAACGGCCGGACATTCGCTGGGCCACGAATTGGCCCTGCTCACCGTGCACGGCGTGCTGCACCTGCTGGGCTATGACCACGCCGAACCGGATGAAGAGAAAGAGATGTTCGGCCTGCAGCGTCAGCTGCTCGAAGAGTGGGTGGCCGATCAGGTGAACGCCTATCACCAGGACCGCCAGAGCGAGAAAGACCGTCGGCTGCTGGACAAGTCGCGGTACTTCGACGAGCCGTGAGTGGATTGACGCCGCTGATCGGCGCCCTCGTGCTGATCGGTATCGGCGGCCTGTTCGCCGCGGTCGACGCCGCCATCGGCACCGTGTCGATCGCCCGCGTCGACGAGTTGGTTCGCGACGAGCGGCCCGGTGCGGTGCGGCTGGCCCGGGTCATCCACGAGCGCCCGCGCTACGTCAATCTTGTTGTATTGCTGCGTATCACCTGCGAAACCGCGGCGACGGTGCTGTTGGTGGACTACCTCGACGAGCAGTTGAGCCGGGGCTGGGCGCTGGTGCTGGCGGCGGCCATCATGGTGGTGGTCAGCTTCGTGGCCATCGGCGTCGGCCCGCGTACCGTCGGTCGGCAGAACGCCTATTCCATCTCGCTGTGGGCGGCGCTTCCGCTGCAGGCGATTTCGGTGCTGCTGACTCCGATCAGCCGGCTGCTGGTGCTCATCGGTAACGCGCTGACTCCGGGTCGTGGCTTCCGCAACGGCCCGTTCGCCTCGGAAATCGAACTGCTCGAGGTCGTCGACCTGGCCCAGCAGCGGGGCGTAGTGGCCGACGACGAACGCCGGATGATCAAGTCGGTGTTCGAACTCGGTGACACCCCGGCCCGCGAAGTCATGGTGCCGCGCACCGAAATGGTGTGGATCGAGGACGACAAGACCGCCGGCCAGGCCACCTCACTGGCGGTACGCAGTGGCCACTCCCGCATCCCGGTGATCGGCGAGAACGTCGACGACGTGGTCGGCGTCGTCTACCTCAAAGACCTTGTGCAGCAGACCTATTACTCCAACTTCGACGGCCGCGGCACCAAGGTCGCCGAGCTGATGCGCCCGGCGGTGTTCATGCCGGACTCCAAGCCGCTGGACGACCTGCTCAACGAGATGCAGCGCAGCCACAACCACATGGCCCTGCTGATCGACGAGTACGGCGCGATCGCCGGGCTGGTGACCATCGAGGACGTGCTGGAGGAGATCGTCGGGGAGATCGCCGACGAGTACGACACCGACGAGGTCGTGCCCATCGAGGAATTGGGCGCGAACCGATATCGGGTATCGCCCCGGGTGTCGCTGGAGGACCTGGCCGAGCTGTACGGCCTGGAGCTCGACGATGACCTGGACATGGACACCATCGGCGGACTGCTCGCCCACGAGCTGGGCCGGGTTCCGTTGCCCGGGGCCGAGGTTGCGGTGAGTTTCCCGTCGAATCGGTCGGCGCACCCGGTGACCCTGCGGCTGCGTGCCGAGGGTGGACGCGACAACCGCGGGCGGGTACGGATGGGGACCGTCCTGGTGACGCCGATCGAGCCGGAACGTGACGAGGAAGAGGACAGCGATGAGTGAGCACGAATTCCATTCCGGCTTCGTCTGTTTGGTGGGTCGGCCCAATACCGGCAAGTCCACTCTGACCAATGCGCTGGTGGGCACCAAGGTGGCCATCACCTCGAACCGGCCGCAGACCACCCGGCACACCATCCGTGGCATCGTGCACCGCGAGGACTTCCAGATCATCCTGGTGGACACCCCGGGCCTGCACCGGCCGCGCACCCTGCTGGGGCAGCGGCTCAACGAGTTGGTCAAGGACACCTACTCCGAGGTCGACATCATCTGTCTGTGCATCCCGGCCGACGAGGCGATCGGCCCCGGCGACCGCTGGATCTATCAGCAGATCCGCACTGTCGCACCGAGAACCACGTTGCTGGTGGTGGTGACCAAGACCGACAAGGTGCCGCGCGATCGGGTGGCGGCTCAGCTGCTGGCGGTCACCGAATTGACCGAGGGCAGTGCGGAGATCGTGCCGGTGTCGGCGGTGGCCGGCGAGCAGGTCGACGTGCTGATCGACGTGCTGGCCGCGAATCTGCCGCCGGGCCCGGCGTTCTACCCCGACGGTGAACTGACCGACGAGCCCGAAGAAGTGTTGATGGCCGAGCTGATTCGGGAGGCCGCGCTGGAAGGCGTGCGCGACGAGATGCCGCACTCGTTGGCGGTGGTCATCGAAGAGGTCAGCGACCGCGAGGGCCGCACCCCCGAACAGGGCGAGCTGGTCGACGTACACGCCATCATCTACGTCGAGCGCGACAGCCAGAAGGGCATCGTGATCGGCAAGGGCGGCTCGCGGCTACGCGAGGTCGGCACCGCCGCGCGTACCCAGATCGAGAAGCTGCTCGGTACCAAGGTATATCTGGATCTGCGGGTCAAGATCGCCAAGAACTGGCAGCGTGACCCCAAACAGCTTGGCAAACTGGGCTTTTAGCCATCTGCGCGAACGTGCGTGTCTGCACCGGACACGTCGATACAAGTGGGCGAGGACGTCGTGCTCACCGCCGCCGAGCGCTACCTTCCGGTACGGCTATGACGGTGTGTCGCGCGCAGACGCGCACGCTCGCCGCATGAGGGGAACCTACTAGCCCCACCAGTTCTCGGGCTGCTTGGCCGACCAACCGCCGATGGCCTCCAGGGCGGCGGCCAGCGAGATCAGCAGCGGCTCACTGTTTTCCGGTCCCATCAGCTGCACCCCGATCGGCAGGCCATCGGAGGTGAACCCCGCCGGGATGTTGATCGCGGGCCAGCCCAACAGATTCCACGGCCAGGTGACCGGGCAGGCCGCGATCATCGCACGGTCGGTGGCGGTGGGCCCCAGATCGTCGAACGCGGTGACTCGGGGCGGCGGCAGCGCGGTGGTGGGGGCCAGCACCACGTCGGCCAGGTTGAAAATCCAGCCGATGCGTCGCCGGCTGTCGGCCTCGCGGCGGCGGGCAACGCGTAATGCGTGCTCGGACAACAACCATCCGGTGCGCATGTTGGCCTCGGTGCGCCGGTCCAGCGTCACGCCGTCGCCCAGGCGCGGGCGCCACTGCGCGATCCCGTTGGTGGAGCGGGCCAGAAAGTCCCACGACATTCGCCAGCCGTATTCCGGGTTGGCGGCCAGCACCGAATGCCCGAGCTGTTCGAGTTGTCCCGCAACGCTTCTCAGTGCGGTGTCGATCTCCGGATGCAACCGCGCTCGGAAGAAGGTGAACGGGAACTTGGTGGACAGCGCGATCCGCAGCGGTCCGGTGGCCTCGCCGACGGCCTCTGCAGCACGGATCGGCGGGGGCTGATGCAGGTCGCCGTCGGCATTGCCCGAGACGGCGTCGAGCAGCAGCGCGGCGTCGGCCACCGTGCGGGCCAGCACCCCGTTGACGGTGATGCCGTTGAACGCCTCGGGCTGCGGCCAGGTGGAGATGCGTCCGCGTTGCGGCTTGATGCCGACCAGATGCGTCCAGGCCGCGGGGATCCGAACGCTGCCGGCCCCGTCGGATCCGATGGCACCGGCCACCAGTCCGGCGGCCACTGCGGCGGCACTACCGCCCGAGGACCCGCCGGGGGTGTGCAGGGCCGACCATGGATTGCGGGTATGGCCGAAGCCGGGTCCGCTGGTGAACGGCCACTGACCCAGTTCGCAGGTGTTGGTCTTGCCGACGATGATCGCCCCGGCGGCGCGCAGCCGTCGCACCACTTCGGCGTCCTCGGTGGCCGGCGGTACCGACCCCGACGTACCGAACCGGGTGGGCACCCCGGCGACGTCGACGTCATCCTTGATGGCGATCGGCACACCGAGCAACGGAAGGTGTTGTCCAGCAGCAAGTTTGCGGTCGGCTTCGGCCGCGTCGGCCAGGGCCTGTTCGGCGAACACCACCCGGAACGCGTTGAGCGTGGACTGACTGGCGGCGATGGCATCCAGCGATTTCTGGGTGAGTTGCTGCGATGTGGTACCGCCGCTGGTGAGCCGGTACAGCTGCTGGGTCAGGGTGGGAAATCGGATCTGGGGCGCGGATTGAGCCATGTCGATGTCGAGGATAGATCGGTCCGGTTGCCCGGCGTTGCCTAACCCGTGTTGTCGGCAGGTGATGGGACAATGAACAAATGCGGTTGTACCGGGATCGAGCTGTGGTGCTGCGCCAGCACAAGCTCGGCGAGGCCGACCGGATCGTCACCTTGCTGACCCGCGAGCACGGTTTGGTCCGTGCGGTGGCCAAAGGTGTGCGGCGTACCCGCAGCAAGTTCGGCTCCCGGTTGGAGCCGTTCGCCCACATCGATGTGCAGCTGCATCCCGGCCGCAACTTGGACATCGTGACCCAGGTGCAGGCCATCGATGCGTTTGCCGCCGATATCGTCAGCGACTACGGCCGCTACACCTGCGGCTGCGCCATCCTGGAGACCGCCGAGCGGCTGGCCGGCGAGGAGCGTCATCCGATACCGGCACTGCACCGGCTCACCATCGGGGCGCTGCGGGCGGTGGCCGACGGCAGCCGCCCGCGGGAACTGGTCCTCGACGCCTACCTGCTGCGTGCGATGGGTATCGCGGGTTGGGCACCGGCGATCACCGAATGTGCGCGCTGCGCAGCCCCCGGCCCGCACCGGGCGTTCCATGTGGCCGCCGGCGGCAGCGTGTGTGTGCACTGTCGGCCGTCCGGGTCGGCCACCCCGCCGCAGGCCGTGCTGGACCTGATGGCCGCTCTGCACGACGGGGACTGGGAGTTTGCGCAGGCCTCGACGTCGTCGCACCGCAGCCAGGCCAGTGGGTTGGTGGCCGCGCATCTGCAGTGGCACCTGGAGCGTCAACTGCGCACACTGCCTCTGGTGGAGCGGGCCTACCGGGCAGATAGCACGGTCATTGAACAGCGGGCGACGGTGTTCAGGCAGGATATGGCCCATGGTATTGAACCGGGCGCGCAAGACCAGCTATCCACAGCTGCCACCGGCGCCTGACGACTACCCGGTATTCCCGGATGTCTCGACCTGGCCGGTGGTCTTTCCCGAACTCCCACCGAACTCCAATGGCCGCTTCGCCCGGCCACCGCAGCATCCGTCCAAGGCCGCGGCGCCGCGAATTCCTGCCGACCAGGTGCCCAATCACGTGGCTGTGGTGATGGACGGCAACGGCCGGTGGGCCACCCAGCGGGGGCTCGGGCGTACCGAGGGCCACAAGATGGGTGAGGCGGTGCTGATCGACATCACCTGCGGGGCGATCGAGCTGGGTATCAAGCACCTTTCGGTGTATGCGTTTTCCACCGAGAACTGGAAGCGCAGTACCGAGGAGGTGCGCTTCCTGATGGGCTTCAACCGCGAGGTGGTGCGACGGCGGCGGGAGAACCTCAACGCGATGGGCGTCAACATGCGCTGGGTCGGCTCGCGGCCGCGGATGTGGAGCAGCGTCATCAAGGAGTTCGACATCGCCGAGCAGATGACCGTCGGCAATGACGTCATCACCGTCAACTACTGCGTGAACTACGGTGGGCGCACCGAGATCGTCGAGGCGGCAAGGCAACTCGCCGAAGAGGCCGCCGAGGGCAAGATCAATCCCAACCGCATCTCTGAGGCGTCGTTCGCCAAGCACCTGCACCGGCCGGACATCCCCGACGTGGACCTGTTCATCCGGACCTCGGGGGAGCAGCGGGCCAGCAACTTCATGCTCTGGCAGGCCGCGTACGCCGAATACGTGTTCCAGGACAAGCTCTGGCCGGACTACGACCGCCGCGACCTGTGGGCCGCGTGCGAGGAATACGTGTCGCGTAACCGGCGATTCGGTCGCGCCTGATGCAGCTGGATCGATTGGCGACGGTGCTCGGTTCGGTGATGACCGTGGTGGCCGATGACGATGCGCTGACCGTCACCCATGACGGGACGGTGGCCTCGCTGCGGTTGGTGACCATCGCCGACGGGTTGGACATGATCTCACTGACCCAGCCGCTGGCATGGGATCTCTTGCTGGACAATGATATCCGTGATCGAGTCAGCGTCCACGCCACCGCTACCATGCTCGGCACCGTGGTGCTGGTGCCGCGGGTGCAGGGCAAGGCCGACGTCATGCTGCGCTACAACTTCCCGGCCGCCGGCCTGGGCGACGATGCGCTGCGGACGCTGATCATGATGGTGTTGTCCACCGGCGCCGATGTGCGCGCCGACCTGATGCCGTGACCGTCCTGCACATTGTCGCCGCGGTTGTTCTCGACGGCGATGGCCGGCTGCTGGTGGTGCGCAAACGTGGAACCTCGGTGTTCATCCAGCCCGGCGGCAAGATCGAGCCGGGGGAGAGCGCTGTTGACGCGTTGACCCGGGAGGTCCGCGAGGAGCTGGGCGTCGGGGTCGTCGATGTGCGGGAATTGGGGCACCACAGTGCGGTGGCCGCCAACGAGCCCGGGTACACGGTGGAGGCCGACCTGTTCTCGGTGCGCCTGGCCGGGGAGCCGCGGGTATGCGCCGAACTGGAGGAGATGCGCTGGATCGATCCGGCTGCACCAGGGGATATTGCGCTGGCGCCATTGACGGCGGGGGCGGTGCTGGATTGGGTGCTGAGCGCCGGCATTGACTGCGAATCTACGGTACAAAAATTCGAGTAGCGGTCAGCGTAGGTTCGCAATCAACGAACGGTGCCGAACTTGGGCTGTCGGTGGCCCGCGGTGAGCTTCGCGCACCGGATCTGTTGGGGTACTTTCGACCTGGACGACTTCGGGTGGTAAGTGCCGACGCAGAGGGTGAGCGACGATCAGCTGCACTTGCCGCACACCCCGAAAATCTCGATGGTGTGGCTGACATCGGTAAAGCCGTGTGCGGCAGCAGTTTCGGTGGCCCAGGCTTCGACCTCGGAGCCGGCGACCTCGACGGTGGCCCCGCATTGGCGGCATACCAGATGGTGATGGTGGTGCTGCTCGGAGCACCGCCGGTACAGCGACTCACCGGTGTCGGTGCGCAGGCTGTCGACCTGCCCGGCCGCGGCCATCGACTGCAGGGTGCGGTACACCGTGGTCAGCCCGATGCCTTCGCCGCGGCGTCGCAGTTCGTCGTGCAGGTCCTGGGCCGAGCGGAATTCTTCGAGGTTGTCCAGCAGTGCGGCGATGGCGGCGCGCTGTTTGGTGGAGCGTACGGCGCCGGTCATCGGGGCTCCTCTCCGGCGTGTGCCACGGCCGCCACCACGATCTCGGTGAGGTGATCGTCGACCAATCGGTAGTGCACTTCGCGGCCGGTGCGCTCGCCGACCACCACCCCGGCGGCCTTCAGGATCCGCAGGTGCTGGCTGACCAACGGCTGCGGCAGTTCGAGGGCGTCGACGAGTTCGTGTACGCAGCAGGCAGATTCGCGTAGCTGCAACACGATCGCGATGCGCACCGGTGCGGCGAGGGCGCGCAGCAGATCCCCGGCGGCGTCCAGGGTTTCGCGCGGGGGCACCGGCGGGAAGACGACATCGCGATGCTGATGACCGGGGTCGTCGTGGGTTGCGGCGGGGTGCACGTGAGATATCCTTCCGCATTATTGGAAATAGTTTTCAATTAGCTTTCCATGCGGAGTTGCGCATGTCAAAGAATGTCAGAGCTCGCCGATACTGTCGTGCCATGACACCACTGGAAGTTGTGGTCCGCGGCCATGCCCGACGCAAATACGCCGCGGAACGGGCGACTGTCGCCATGTCGGCAACCCTCGACGACGCCGAACGCACCGACGTATACCGCCGCGCCGTCGCCCTGCAAGACCGGCTGCTCACCGATCTGCGCGGGCTGCACGACTCCGGTGCAGTGCACAGATGGTCCAGCGACCAGCTCCGGGTTTTCAGCCATCGGCCGTACTCGAAGAACGGCAGGGCGCCGCTCAGATTCCGCGTCGACATCAGAGCTGAAGCGGAATTCGTTGACTTCGAACAGCTTTCGACATTCCTGGACCGGTGGGCGATCGAAGACGGCGTCGAGATCGGCCACATCGCCTGGGACGTCACCGAGGAGAACCGTCAGACCTATGAAGCGGTATTGTGCCAGGAGGCGGTGCGCAACGCCGCGGTGAAAGCACGAGCGTTCGCGGAGGCCGCGGGTCGCGGCGAGGTCACCGCAGTGCAATTGGCTGACCCGGGCATGCTGCAGGCGCAGGCCGAATACGGCGCCCCACGCGCAATGGTCATGGCGGCTCCGGCCGGGATGGCCGGTGGTGGCCCAACCCTGGACCTGACCCCCGATGACATCACGCTCGAGGCTGCGGTGGACGCGAAGTTCATCGCGGAATAGCCCCCACTAGTCTGGGGAGGTTGCGTCCCACCTGACACAGGAGTGCTCGAGCATCGTGGCATCCATCATCGACACCGTCGCCAACCTGGCCAAACGTCGCGGCCTGGTCTACCAGTCCGGCGAAATCTACGGCGGCACCAAATCGGCGTGGGACTACGGGCCATTGGGCGTCGAGCTCAAGGAGAACATCAAGCGCCAGTGGTGGCGGTCGGTGATCACCAGCCGTGACGACGTCGTCGGCCTGGACTCCGCGATCATCCTGCCGCGCCAGGTGTGGGTGGCCTCCGGCCACGTCGCGGTGTTCAACGACCCGCTGGTCGAGTGCCTGAACTGTCACAAGCGGCATCGTCAGGACCACATGCAGGAAGCGGTCGCCCTCAAGAAGGGCGGCGATCCTGACGACGTGCCGATGAGCGACATCGTCTGCCCGGACTGCGGCACCAAGGGGCAGTGGACCGAGCCGCGCGACTTCAACATGATGCTCAAGACCTACCTGGGGCCGATCGAGTCCGAGGAAGGGCTGCACTACCTGCGCCCGGAGACCGCGCAGGGCATCTTCGTCAACTTCGCCAACGTGGTGACCACCGCGCGTAAGAAGCCGCCGTTCGGCATCGGCCAGATCGGCAAGAGCTTCCGTAACGAGATCACTCCGGGCAACTTCATCTTCCGCACCCGCGAGTTCGAGCAGATGGAGATGGAGTTCTTCGTCGAGCCCTCGACCGCGCCGGAATGGCACAAGTACTGGATCGACACCC
>Ga0164242_10009688_pt1 | contig 10364 bp, 5 predicted proteins | sample OricomgcompostMG_FD_108783 | JGI IMG/M metagenome (GOLD analysis project Ga0164242, IMG submission 108783) | Miracle-Growth compost microbial communities from Emeryville, California, USA - Original compost - Miracle growth compost (MG) ... | reverse complement strand
GTGATAGCCAAGAGCTCTTCTCGTTCTTTTTGTGTTAACGTCACCTTGTACTTTTTCATATCGTTTTTACACAAAAATACGAAAATTTATTATGCGTCATAGTATATGTGACGTGACACTAGTTTTTCGATTGCACAAAGAAAAATCGAAGAGCAAAACTTGAGGACGGTTTCAATCATTGCAGTCACTAGTGGAAAGCAGCACTACTATCTGTCGGTATGTTGGTGGATTTTCCTCCACCTATAGGAAGAACATTGCTTAACGGGACACCGATGAGAGCCTCCAATTGAATTTGCGCCAATTTAAAGCTATTTTCTGCGTTTATTTGAGATTTAAGAGATGACTGATAACGGTCGGTGGAAACGTTGTAGTCGGCTATAGATATGTTACCATTCCTGAATTTTTCTTTTGATTGCAAGTATTCGTTATAAGCACTTTCAGTAAGCTGGCTTTCCACAGTATAAAGTTCTTTAGTGGATTGATAATTTTGGTAAGCAGTAAGAACCGCTGTTTTAATGCCTCGGTATTGAATGGTGCGCTGATTCTGCGCAATGGCCAGTCTCTCCCTCGCCGCCTTAACGGCTTGTGGTTTTGAGAAGATTCCCCCAATAGGTATATTGATACCCATATTATACAAAGGATACAGTGTATAATATTGCGCATTATTACCCGAAGATTTACCGATGGTCTTCAATGAGTATTCGTTGGCATTAAAAGAAAAGCTAAAGTTTTCCGCCCACCAGCCTTTCGCAGCGCTGAGATTATAGTTGGCGATCTTTACTTGATGATCTGCAACCTCTAGCTCGGGATTTTGCAGGGCTAATTCTACAAGCTTGTCTTGGATACTTGAGGATATGCCGATCGGATTATCCGGAGTAGCATCTTGCGCCTTAGCGATATCAAAAATCACGATGAAAATGCTCAAAAAAAGGAAATGTTTCATAGGAATTCCGTTTTTTAATTCGATTTTGATAGTTGTGGTTTATCTAAAGTATGCAATCTTATGGTTATAGCAATAAAAGGAATATAAACGAAAACTTGCGGCACGGAAGCCAGCGTGTATTGAGCATACCCCCCAACTAAACCAAGCGAAAATAGCATTGCAGCTATTACAGCATAATATGACCTAATCTCGTGATTTTGGCATCTATAGTAGTAGTGTACGGAAAACGCGACGATTAAGAATAGGAATATTAGATGGATAGCAAGCCCTACCCAGCCATTCTCCATCAAATTGGCTACCAGGGAGCTATCTGGAGGAATTCCGGCCAGAGCGTGATGAGGGTTATACTTGCTACCAGTAACACCGGTGGTATTTACACCTCCGCCAAAGGGATGGGCATATAAGTAGGGGCGTATTTTCTCTCGATTTATCAGCCTTGTATCTAGAGATGCATTGTTCGACGGCGCATTAAATGCAGTCCTGAACCTATTTATTGTTGGGTTTCCGTAGATTGGAGCATTCATAATAAAGAGGAATAACATCCCAACGCTTACGGCCAATATACGGGTCTTTCTTTGGTATAATGTCATTAAAACATAAAGAAAAAGACCTGCAGCGAGCATGATATTAGCGGTTCGGGTTCCAGAGTACGACATTCCTAAAAACATAATTGCTGTAAAGGCACCCAAAAGAACCTTTATCTTTTTTGAGGAAGACTCTAGGGCAAGTATTAGAGATCCGACAGCACCAGAGGCCATTAAAGTACCAAAATTCGCCGGGTCCGTCAAAAAGGAGAATTTTCGTATGGACCCACCGGGTAGACTATATAATCCCAGGATATGTGGGTCACTATATACCCAGATTCTATCGGAAGGGGCTAATCCAATCCATTGTTGGATGCAACCATATAGAGCTGTTATAAATATCGCCCCTAAAATAAATCTAAAAAAAAAGCGTATGCTTTTCAAGTTTTGAAATAGGTAGAGCGAGACTAAAAATAATGCTGTGAGTGACAAACTTTGTCTAATATAGGATATCCAACCAACAAGAGATTCCATTTGCGGATTGAATAACTGAAAGACTGCGTAAACAACCGTAATGAAATATCCGTATACTAGAAGATGGCGATCTATCTTAAATCTGTCATGATGAAATATACTTCGAATGATCAGAAAAATAAATAAGGCGAATGGTGTGAGAAATACTATTGAATATAACGGCAATCTGGATCCAGACATCCGATCTATAAATGCTAGCAAAAATCCAAAGACAAGCATCGAATAAAAACCGAACTTTATATCATGAATGCAAAGTACCAATAAAGAAAAGACGAATGCTCCTATTGCGGCTATAATCGTTAATTTGTTCATCCCTGATATTGTGCTTAGGCAAATAAGGCATAAACACACGGAGGCGTAACAAATTGTCATCCACCGTTTGGAAAACATCAGCTTAGACGTTATTTTATAGAAGCCCTGCATACAGTAAATAGATTATATCAATCCTACAAGACAACCAGTTTTAGAAAAACAAATAAAAAAAGTGCTGCCAAGAAACAAATTACCAAATATTCTAGAAGGTCATGGTTTTTAGCTTTTTCGCTTAAATCTTGTTCTCGTGGTTTAGTTTGCTGAAGCATAAAAGGTCTATCATGAATAGTAAAAGAAACACGTGTAGGTTCGGGCGTCTTGGTGCGATATGCTATGTAGTTAGTATATGCTCCGTGTTATCTATTATCTTGACTATATGTCCATGCTATATTCAGGAACCTTATTAAGGACAGCCCCCAGCGTCTTGATGTTATTCATTTCAAGAAAATGAATGAATTTTCTATCTTCTTCTGTAAGAGACTGATCTGCTGAAAAAGCTAAAATTACAGCATCGATATACTGAAGTAACTCTTTGCAGTCCGGTCCACTACTCAATGAGGCGCAGTCAACCAGTATATAATCATAATCTTTGTTCTGCTTTAGGCCTATGAATAGATTATTTTGTGGCAGCACTTCGCTTGGTGTGTAGTTGCCATTTCCGCAACCGATTATTCTAATGCGTTCGTCTTTTGCAGGAACTGTAGAGTTTAAAATTAACTTATTGATCGACGAAGGATCTCCTTTGGCTTCGATTGTTTCTAGTGAGGTGCTAGCATTGTATTTTTGAGTAAGTGTATTGTTGTGAAAGTTGGCATCCACCATTAGGACAGTATTTCCACTTAGACTTAAACTCCTCGCGAGACAGTCAATTATTGTGGTTCGTCCAGATTTTGAATGGTACCCAGCTATTAAAAACATCCTTTCTTCTGAGTGCGTTATCTCAAACCGCAATTGTTTGATCTGTTCTCTAAACCTACTTCGATATTTTGATATGGGAGCCGTTGCCTTGAATATCTCTTCCAGAGAGTCATTTTGCATATTGTTGATGTATTCCAAATTCGCAAGTAATGGAAGCGGGATATTGGCTTTTAGGTAGGAGGGCGTTTTAATGGAAGGATCAATAAACTCGAAAAATAATAGTAGAAATACTACGAAGAAAAAAACCCCAGTTCCCGCGAACCCAATTATCTGGCCCTTTTTTGACGGGCTCGGATGTAAGGGCGGACTAGCTTGTAGAACTTGCTTAAAGTCGTTTCCCGGAAACATATTACGGTTTAGGGCTTCGTTTAGCATTCGATTGGCATCTTCATACTGTTGTCTGGCTATTGCAACATCACTCTGTATTCCCTGTTCTAGACCCTGCTTAGCAGCCGAAGATTGAAGTGCTCCCTGTAAGACATTTATCTTTTCCTGGAGGTCTTTCATGGTTTGCTTTGCCACGTTGATTTTAACATCCAGATCCATTTTTTGCTTATTGAGGTCTCCTAGGGGCACCCCAGCCACAGAGCCTCCTATTGATGATAATTTTTGTTGCAGGGTATTTCTTAGTTTGTCAATTTGATGAAGCAGGTTGGCGTCGCTGGATCCGCCATTGACATATTTTGCGTATAAATTGTCGATATTGGTTCGTAAGGCTATAATGTCTTCATTGTTAGCAATCCCCCCCTGAGCGCCAGCATTTTTAATCTGCGTGTTCACATTTTCTAGTGCTACTTGAGCGGCAATCAAATTGCTTTTTTGCTGTGTAAGTTGTCCTTGTAGGGTGCTCAGCATCCCCATAGATCCTGTAAGAGTAAGGTCTCCATCTCCCTGAACTAATTGTAATTTGTTATCGAGAATTTGTTTTTTTGTTTCCATTAAACTCCTTAGGCTGTCTAGCGATGTGGAAGAAGCACGACCGAGTTTGTCCTGATAAAGAGCCAGGAAGCTGCGACAGACCTCGTTGGATATGAAGGCGCTAAGGCTGGGGTCATTAGCGGTTGTCGTTACCATTATAAAATCGGAATTTTCAACCCGGTTGATATGTATTTTCGACAAAAGGGCATCGGGAGAATAGCCATAGCCGTCTGAGACCCGCCGAATTATGCGATCAGTTCTTTGAGCTAAGTTTAAGACGTAGAATGAGTCTCTTTTGTTAGACAAGGAGGTCAATAAGGCCTTTTTCCCTCCGGGATATGCTGCGATGATTTCACCAATGTTACTTGATTTTCTACTGATGAACTGATTGGTACCCTGTAAATCATGCAAAAGCAAATTGTAGGAAACCTGGTCGAGCACCTGATTGGACTTCAATGTTTGGATTACATTATTAAATAGTACTGTGTTGTTTTGTGAACGATTATTGTAATTGAGGGGATTTACCTCCATGTACCCGGTGGATAGCTCTGCCGTTGATGTATATTCTGCAGCTTGGTGGCGACACAGCCACCAAGCCACTACGATGGCTATCAATGTTGGGATAGCGATAAGCCATTTTCTCTTCCACAGATATTTAAATAAATACGAAATATTCATAGGATATTAAATTTGGAACGAATAACTGGCCCAAAAATAGTGTCCTTTAAGGAAAATCGCGGCTAATGTTGGTAAAAGGGGATAAATTGTTGGGGAACGTAATGTTGAACCGGATAAGGTGTAGCGAGGTCAATTAGTTGATTGTAAACAGAATTGCAGGAAGCACTGGTAGGCTGTTAACATTGATTTCCTGTTATAATGCCATGTTCATGGTTAGTTGTGTCCAATCAGAGAACTCTGGTCGGTGTTTAATGCGAAAATTATTTGCTTGACCAGAGAACATCGGATCGATGAGTTTCCTCTTATCTGTGCTCATGAGTAATAGGTATTGGAGAATGGGTTGCAGCAGGGTGTATTATAAGGGTTATAAATTCTCAGATAGTAAACGGGTTTTGTTGTATCCATTCCATTGTAAAAAAATGAGGTTGAGAATAGGAATTGGCGTTCAATTTCCTGTTTGTACCATTTATATTGATCAATACTAGGTAAAGAGAACCCGATGTTCTCAATGTTAGCATGCCATTTTATCAGTTCTTTCTTAAGAAAAGAATACGATTCCCATAATTTGGCTTTATTGGCACCTATGATAAACGACGATATCTCTTTGTCGCTGATATTTAACTTTAGCATTTTAGTGTAGTTCGTCAAAATTTTCTTTATTGCGGTGTCGAAGCCAGAAAAAGAAATATAGCTGCCAGCAATCACTGTAGCTGTGCCGACGCTTACAATACCAATAAATTTTCTTCTCTTCATTTTAAAGTAGATAATGATTCACTAAATTTAAAATGCTCGATCAGCAGCCATCAGAGACAGTGACGATAGTGTTAATGTAGGATTAGCCGGCGTAATACTAGGGAATACGGCACTTCCTAAGACAAAGAGATTTCGATATTTATGATGAATCAGGTTTGCATCCACGACCCCTTTTTCACGAGAAGAACTCATTCTTGTGGTCGAACATATGTGAAATTCAGTCTTTTGAAAAAAACCATCCATCTCAATTTTTTCCAAGGGAAGAAATGAGAACGTTTTTTGTATATTCTCTTCTAATCGGCTCATCGCTCTATCGACATATGGATCATGGCCACCATACTCTATAGTCGGTTTTAGGGGATTTTCGCTAGTTACTATTCTATTGTTATCATTCGGAAGGTCTTCAAAAATGAATTTCATTAGAGCTATTTTTCTCCATTTTCCTGGTTCATTCCGAATAAATACAGTATTACTATTTTCAATTAGACAAGCCGAATACTCTTTGCGATGTGGGCCATCATATAACATAAATCCATTGGTCGTAATAATTGAACTTCCTCCAACATTATCTAGGTCTTTAAAATACAGCCGTGCATAAGTGCCTCGTTGCTCGCAGAGTCCCCTCCCAGTATAGTAACTCTTGTCTCCAGCGGCTAATAAGATATGTGAATTGAATATTGGATTCGCCCCTAATGCTATTACTTCACCTCTAGCTTCATAATCTTTTCCATTAGTTCTGTAAATGACGCTCTGAACTTGGTTGTTTTCGATTCTTAAATTATGGACTTGGCAGTTAAATTTTAAAGTGACATTTGACTGCCGATATAGATAAAGAAGGGTATTCTCAATAGTAAACTTACTGTCTACCGGACATAATTTACAGACGCAGCTACTACAACAGGCATGCCGGTTACCGATTGGAATAGTTGCTCTTGCCGTTGGCTGACTTATAAAAAGCGCACCATATTTTTGTTGTATTAACCTGTCAACGGTTGAAAGATGCTGAGGGGGCAAAGGATATTTCTTGCTTTTAGGAAAAGGAGTGATTTCAGGTCCCGCTACCCCTAATATCTCCTCGGCGTCGCAATAATATGGTTCTAATTCATTATAAGTTATTGGCCAATCGTTCCCTACTCCGTATAAGGTTTTTATTTTGAAATCATTTGGGAGGAACCTTGGTGTGCATCCAACCCAACAGTTCGAACTGCCACCGAAGTTCGGATCAAATACCCATGATTTCTTATCCTTATTTTTAAAATTAAAGGTGTCATCAGGAGTCGGCAAGTTTGCAAATTTTGGACTTACGTTTCCTCGCTTGCTATCAAGTCTTGCTGAGTGTGGATAGAATACTCCCCTTTCAAGGACTAAAACTCGTTTCGGTTTAGGAGATTTTTCCAGATACTTTTTTAGAAAGAACGAGGAGGCAAATCCGCTACCCACTAATATAAGGTCATAATTCTCCATTTATGTGATATTATCGCTTTATGACCTTGAAATTAATTCTTTTTTTGTCATTTCCAGTACTTTCGAGCGATAAGAGATAAACACCGGGAGTCAAGTTAGTCTTTGTACGGAAGTGAAGTGTATTGCGGCCTTTATCAACTTCAATTTTAGACCTGTTAATCAACCGACCCGCTATGTCACGGAGAGACAATATCATTTCTCCTTGGTTAGCGCTATTTAGCTCTATATTAATCAGACTACTGAACGGATTGGGATAAATTGTTTTAACGGTTAATGTTGAAGCCGTTCCCTCCATGTCTTCCGATAACTTACTGAGACCAATAGTTGTATTCCGCTTATTGGCCATTAGAAGTGCTGGATCTATGATCTTATTGCCATCGTCGTCGTAATTGTCATAGGCTTTTAGAACCATAGCATTTATTACAACGTATCGAGATTCAATAGTGTAGATCATCTTCACTGTTATTTCACCATTCATGTCTGGGGATATGCCCTTCAAGGTCGCAGTTTGTGTGGAATTATAGCTCGCTTCGAGGGCCACCATTTGATTATTGACGATGTATTGGGTGGTATTAACCCAGCCTTTCCCGGTTATACTTCCAAAGAATGTCAGATCATACTTTAACGTAACGTTCAGGTTGCTTATTCGCATCACTACGGTGTCGAGCCCGTTGTCAGCATAGTATGTCCCTTCCATTACCAAATCAGGATACACGCCCGAGTTATTGCCGGTGTTTACGCCGTAACTATTTTCCTGAGCGAAGTTGTGATCCATGTTAAGCGTTATGCCTGTATTGTTTCCCTTGCTATCCAAGAGCGGACCATAAATATCTCCGGATTGTGGAGGCGTTAAGGTATTATTCCAAGGAGCAGGCGCCGCAGCCTCTTTCAGGCCAAAGTTTACGTAAACTGCAAGTAGGGAAGTGGTTACGGAAGCCACGTTACTCGGCATTATGGTCCCATCGGGGGCTATTGCCGAAACCATGTAGAAGTAACGCTTGTCAGGAAGTACTGCATCGTCCTCGAAGGCTGTAGTATTTGGACTTACCTCTCCAACAGAAACATATGGGCCATTTAATGAGTTGGAACGCATTATCTTGAACTGCTGCTCGTTACTTGATCGATCCATCCAACTGAGCTGTACTATCCCATTGTTTGCTGTTGCAGTTAGTCCTGACGGCGAAATTATTGCATCGCTGTCATATGATTCTATAATCATGGCATTTAGTAGACCTTGAGACGCACTTGCATTTTTTGCTATGGATACTAAGATTGAGCCATTTTGCGCTGGCGTAATACCATTGATTCTTACCGCATCAGTGGTATTTTTGATACCATTAAGAGAAACAGTAGTGCCGTTAGCAGAGTACTCGGTGGTGTAATCAATATTTCCGCCGTTATTCGATGAGGCAAAGAATACCAAGTTGTACTTTTTGTTTATGTCAAGACCGGTTATATTCAGTTGTCGAACGGTATTGTCACTTAGGTAGTAGCCGGTTCCCATTATTGAATCGGGCACGAAACCGGTATTATTATAGGTGTTCGCTCCACTGGTTTGGGTGCCAGACCAAGCAGTCATTTCTGTGATGGATACGTTCGTGGGCTGGTTTATACTGTTTATTAGATTTCCGTACACCGTATTGTTGCTGGAGCTGTAAATAATATTGTTCCATGCGTGTCCGTACATATATCCGGACGCGGTGAAGTTGAGGAATATCTTTGACAGTAGATTCCCATCGGTAATATGTAAACTGAAATATGCGGTGTCCGCGTTGCCATTGGAATCTGTTGCAATTGCTGCGACGCTGTCGAAGTCTCCGACGTTATTAGAGCCAGGGGTCAAAATAATGTTTGCTGTATTATTAGCGATATTCTGCACGCTTGCAAAAGAGGGAGCGTTAAAGAGGGAGAATGTAACTTCTCCTGATGCTGAGGCACTCACGTGGATAGTATCGACCATTGTAGCTGCTACATATACATCTGGAATTGCCGTAATTACAGGAGGCATAGGCGGAGGAGTGGCCGGGATGTCTGTGGATACTGTATCTGTTGGGTTAGATGATCCAAATTGATTACGCGCAATTAGATAATAATAGTAGCTAGTCCCTAGCGCTACAGTAGGATCTAAATAGCTAGCGGAAGTGGTGTCAGCTGTGGTATACAAGAGTGTATATGGACCACTTTTGCTTGTTGCCCGATAAATATCTATTTCCTTTTCGTTATCCGAAGATAATTGCCAGTTAATAGCGGCGACATAACTATTGCCGACGACTTTTTGAGAAACATGCAGATCGGTTGGCGGAGTAGGTATCAAATCGCTTGTTGTAGCATGTACAGTGTCTGTCGAAGAAGAATGTCCGTACGCGTTAGATGCGACTAGGTAATAGTAGTAGGTTTCGGAGTGGAATGCTGATACAGCCGTATCAAGCAAATTGCTACTATCCATACCAGTTTGGCCGGAGTTAAGTAATGTGTAGGGGCCGTACTTCTTACTACTCCTAAAGATAAGTATTGTGTCGGTATTATTAGATCCAGGCTGCCAGTTTAGTCTTATAGCGTTTGCGCCATCCGATATTATATTTGTGGAATGGAGATTTATTGGCTCAGCAGGAGCAATATCTGCCATTGTATTCACTATCATTGCATTTAAATACCCCGCACTTGCCTTGGCTCCTTTGGTCATTGTAAAACTAATCGTGCCATTGCTAGACGGAGTAATGTTGCTGATAGTCAAAGTGCGACTTGTATTTGCTTGCACATAAATGGAGTCTTTCTGGTCGCCAATTTGAAATACCGTATAGCCGTTGTCACTAGTAAATGACCATGAACTACTGGAAAAGAATGTCAGAGCATAGCTTTTAGTTGGGTCGAGCCCGGTAACATCTCCATTGACCTGTGCGGGCCCTCCCTGCCATCCAAAATAATAGTTATCTCTGAGTACATTATCTGGATATATGCCACTGTTGTTACCAGTTTGGGCTCCTTTTGTTTCTACTTTCCACCAGTTCGTATGGAGAGCGAGACCTACGCTACTATTTTGGCTGTTGCTGTCCTTTAATCCGGTGGTAGTGTCTGCCTTTATATTATTCCAGGGACTGCCTGGAAATGAAAGCCAGCCGTAGCTCGAAGCGAAGTTCAGATACCATTTTCGATTATCAATGTAAGCACTGGTTGTTATCGATTCAGTATCAGACGGCATCGAGATGCCGTATCCATTGGAAGCTACCAAGTAGTAGTAATAGGTAATGCTTGACGTAGCTGCTACTGTAGTATCAATATACTGGGTTTGATTTCCGTTATCTAATCCTTCATCTAGCAAT
>Ga0164242_10009687_pt1 | contig 10364 bp, 13 predicted proteins | sample OricomgcompostMG_FD_108783 | JGI IMG/M metagenome (GOLD analysis project Ga0164242, IMG submission 108783) | Miracle-Growth compost microbial communities from Emeryville, California, USA - Original compost - Miracle growth compost (MG) ... | reverse complement strand
TCGGCGAAGTCGCGCGACGACTCCTTCTCGTGCGAGCCGTCGTCGTTACCGTCCTCGCGGTCGGTCTCCTCCGGGTGATCGCAACCGCAGTCCTCGGCGCAGGCGTGACGGCTCGCCCCGAACTGACGCGGGTCGAAGGGATCAGTCTCGGGATTCCAATTCGCTCCCCTGTTGAAGTCTTCTTCTGGGACTCCAGCTGCCTCCAATAACTCGCCGTCCTGGGGGTGGATGTGTCCGGCTGCGGCAAGGCCTTGCAGGTCCGACAATTCGCCGTAGCTGATGTCCTCGTTGCGGAGCTTGCCTCTCAGGTGCTCCAAGTAGCCCGGAATTTGATGGTCCGGCATGTCACCGAAGCTGGCCTCTGCCTTGCGACCGGCCACGATCACGTTGTCGCGCACCGGAACCTCGCGCACCAGATACTTGTCGGCGCTGGCTTCATGGCGGTCCCCGCCGGTGCCGATCACGTAGGCGTTCCATGCCTTACCGCACTTGCAGCGGTGGTAGTTGGTCGGCGTGGAGAACTTGCTGCCGCACGTGCAGGCGAACTTGTGCGGCGCGCTGGCTACGTGTGCGTCGAGGTGGTCGTCCCACTCCCAGCCCGCCACCTTGTGGTGAAAGTTCGGCTGGTCGGCTCCCCAGCCCATCCAAGCCTGCTTGCGAGCGCTAGCCGACTTGCGCTTCGGATGCGGGTAAATCTCGCCGGTCTCCCAGTCCTGCACCATCCCATTGCCCACATCGCTGTAGCCCCGGTTGTTGCGCTCGTGTTCTTCGGGCGTGATGTGCTGGTTGTTGTAGGTGTGGAAGTCATCCGTGCTGTGGCGGTCAGCCCGTCGGGTGCCCGCCTTGCGGGCCTCAGCTTTTCCCTCGTTCTGTCCCGTCGTCAGGTGAGTCTTGAGCTTCTGTAGTGCTCGCGGCCCGACCTTGCGCTCATTGGCGAACTGGTCAAGATCAGCCTCCGAGCCAGTGGGCAGACCACCCATCTCGGGCAACTTTTTCTGCCAGTTTTCGTACTCGCTGATGACATCGGCTTTGCGGCGACGGGCCATCATCTGCTGACCTTGGTCCGGCGGCATCCCGCCACCGCCCATCATCGACGGGTCCATAGGAGGTGCGCCCCCACCCATCGACGGGTCACCGCCGCCCATGTTCGGGTCCATCGGCATTCCGCCACCGGAGGGATCACCACCGTCAGGTGCACCCTGCGGCTGACCGTCCGGTCCAGGAGGCATCACATTGATCGAGCCGCCCGGCATGACGTTGAACGGATTCGCGGCCTGCTGAGCCTGCTCGGCCTGCTGCACGATCTGAAGCGACTGCTGCAGCGGCGCGATCTGCTCCTGGAACTCCTCGGCGCGCTGATTGAGCAAATTGGTCAGCGCCTCGTCGGCCTTCTGAAGGTAGTCGGGGGCGGCGATGCGATGCGCATTCGCTTCTCTGCCCGGATGATTCCAATCGTTGTCCATCCGAACTGCTTCATCATGACCAAGCCCGTATTGATGCTTGAGGTAATTGATGCGATCCTCTGGAGTTACGTCATCTCTGCGCATTGCATGTTCGTCGTACTGACCGCCAGCCTGGCGCTGGATCGCTGCGACGATGGCGAAGTAGTCAGAGTCAGAGACGCGAGACCCCAACTTGTCCAAGGTCTTCAGCGTCGCGGGCTGGTTGTTCTTACGGCACCAGGAGGCGAACTTGGCCACGATCGGTGCAAGATTCTCCGATTCGTCGTAGAGTCCACCGCCGGTATAGGGGTTCACCGGGTTGTCGATGTGGTTGTCTTCTTCACCGATGCTGTGCTTGCCGAGGCCAAGAGGAGCGCCTCCCGGTGCGGCACTGCGCCGACGAGATTCGCGCACCGTAATGAAGTCGGTGTCGGCCGGATCGCCGGTGTGCTCCTGGGGGTGCTCGCCCTCACTGAACGCATTGGAGTCGACCTTCTCGGGCCCACCCTGGTCAACGTCGTCGAGGTAGCCCTTGAAGTCCCCCTCGGGGATCAGCGGGCCAGTGAAATCGGCCTGCTTCTTCCGCTGCAAGTTGCGCTCGTGCGCAGCCGCAGCCTCTTCTTGGCCGATTGAGCGAAGGTGTTCTGCAACTCCCTGCTCTGTATTGATGCTCCGCTCGCGGCGCGTCTCCTGACCCCTCGCATAAGCATCGTCACCAGTCGCGGCCTGCTTGAACTCACGCTCCAGGGTCTTGCAGACCAGGCGCATGGTGCCGGTGCGGGGGAACAGGTGCGGCTCGACGGTCTTGATCATGTCGTCTTTGCACAGCGCCACCCGGTCGCGGAAATCGGCGACGTCGGTGGCGGCGAACAGGAACGACCCCACCCGCTGTTTGACGTCATAGAGTGCCGCAGCCATCTTGTCGGCGGCGAGGCGCTGCTGGCGCTCAGCCTCGCCGGTCGATCCTGCTGCTGCCTCGAACAAACCGAAGGCGCTATCGCCCATCATCGACTCCCTGGTTCCAGTCGGTAACGAGGCGCTGCGCCTCTACTGATTGGGGTTTGAGGCACATCAGCCACGACGAGACCTCTTCCAACGCGCAGCGTTGTTTCGTTGATAGGCGCGTTTCAGCGGAGCGCACAGCTCACATCGGCAGTTCCGCTTGCCAGTCAAACCGCCGCCGTGCTCGACACTGCGCTCACGACGAGACTTCTCTATGTGGTGGGGTTCGCAGAGCAGCTGACACCTGGTCAGCTCGTTTTCATACCTCTCGATCGACACCGACCAGAGGTGGCCCAGATCGAATGACTTCGTGGCCGGGTCGATGTGGTCGATCTGAAGATTTTCAGTAGTGCCGCACTCAACGCATTGACCGCCGAGTTTGGCGATAGCGTTTGCGCGTCGCTCGCGGTAACGCCGACCCATGTAGTCGGCCATGTATTCGTTGTAGGAAGTGCCACCCTTGGTGCCCCCGGCAGGACTCGAACCTGCGACATCTCGATTAAAAGTCGAGAGTTCTACCAACTGAACTACAGGGGCGCTGTCGGTGCTCCCCAGACTACAGCCGTGGACATCACTTGACTGAGCTACGGAGGCAGCGACGACGCTACCAAACCTGCCGAGCTTGGCAGGCGTCGGCGGGGTCACTCAGTAGTCCTAGACCGTTGCCAGGCGTCGAAATCGACCCGGTTGATCACATAGGAACCGGTTGCTCCAGGGAGCTTGTGGGCCTTGAGCGCACCATGCGTAATCGCGTAACGGATGGTGCGCGCGGGACAACCCGATTCTTGTGAGGCTTGTGTGACTGAGAGGGGAGCGGGGGCGCTTGGCACACGCCAAGTCTATGGCAGACGTAACAACTTGGCAAGACCCGAAGTACAACACATATCTAGAACTTTGCTAGAAATCCGCGTTTACTTCCGTATTGCATTGTTGCCGAGTTAGGCATAGTATTCGTGACATGACCGCTGTATTTGAGACAGGTACGGTGCCGCCGATCGAAATCCGGCACCGCCTTCGCATTGCGCGCGAGTTCGCCGGTTTGGATCAAGGGGAGCTTGCAGAACGGATGGGCATCTCCCGCACCAGTGTGGGCAACTCCGAGACCGGCGCGACCAAACCGCGCCGCATCACTCTTAACGCTTGGGCGTTGGCGTGCGGTGTGCCGGTGAGTTGGATCATTTACGGAGATGTTCCCTACGGCCCGAATAACGACGGTGTGTGTGTCTCGGTCTGTGACGACGCTGAGTCGAAAACCGCTGGTAGGCGCGGTATTTCGGAACTGCGGATTAAAAGAGCAAAAGACTGGGGGTCTAGTTGCGGAAATATCAGAAGATACCCCCGAGCGTCCTAACCTAAACCTTAGAGTTGACTGTGAAATCTTCTGTGAGTCCACTTACACATGATTTGATCCATGCCGTGTTAGTGAAATATCGACTGATCCAGACATGGCAACTGGTGCAGGTATCAGCGCGTTTGTCCTCGCGCACCATCGGTGAGCGGGTTCGCGTCATATGCCAAATGGCGGCTGAGACGGGCTGCGACCCGGCCCTGATGGAACCTGTGCAAATCATGGAATGGCTTGCCAGTCACGCCGATGACTGGTCGCAGTCCACCGCCGCGACCTACCACTCGTATTTGCGGGCGTGGTTTTCCTGGCTGCAGAAGACCGATCACCGCATCGACGACCCGATGGTCAAGCTGACCGCCCCGCGCTACCCCGAGCGGGTGCCACGCCCGGTGGCCGACGACGGCCTGCTGCGGCTGCTGACCACCAGAATGCACCACCGCACTCGCGTGATGATCCTGCTCGCCGCGCTGGCGGGACTGCGGGTCTCTGAGATCGCGGGTGTGCGCGGCGAGGACTTCGATTTCGGTCGCAATGTCCTCTACGTCACCGGCAAGGGCAACAAGCGCGCGGCGCTGCCGTTGCATCCCCTGGTACGTCAGGCCGCAGAAACGATGCCGCGCCGTGGATGGTGGTTTCCGGGCAACTCCCGCCGTCCCGGCCAGCACATCCTCGGTAAAGGGGTCTCCGACATCGTCGGGCAGGCGATGCGCCGCGCGGGGGTGCAGGGCACCCCGCACTCATTACGTCACTGGTACGGTACGACGCTGCTCGATGACGGGGCCGACCTGCGCACCGTGCAGACGCTGCTGCGGCACTCCTCGCTGGCCACCACCGCGATCTACACCAAGGTGCCCGACGGTCGCCGCCAGGACGCGATCTCGCGGCTAGACCCGTTCCGTGCTGCTTCCTGCGCCTGAACCCTGTGGATGCAGCTGGGCGTAGATCCGCAGGAGATGATCGAGCCGATTGTCCCAGAACAGTTCGCGCTCAAGTTCGCCCTGCTGGCGCGCGGATCGTAGTTGAGCGAGTGCCATGGTGATCTGACCGGTCAATGGCATCCGCTCGGCCATGGCTACCCCTTGCGGAGTTTGTCGGCGATCTTGCGATCTTCGTCGATGCGAGTCTGGGCTTCGCGGTGCAGCTCCTCACGCATGTTGACCAGCTCTTTGCGGACCTCGCTGCGGAAGGCACCGAAATCTTTCCTGATGCCGCTGATGTCACCGCCGTGAGAAGTGACGAGCGCCAGCATCTCGGAGAGCTTGACGTCCATGAGTTGCACGGTGACCTGGGTGGCTTTGCAGATCCGGTTGGCTTCGTCGATGTCCTCGCGCATGTTGCTTTCGTGGGTGTTTTTGACCTGCTCGTGGACCTCATGCACGGTTTTGCCGGACTCTTTGTTCTGATTGAGAATGTTGCGGTTCTGCAACCAGATCGCACCTAACCCGCCAGCGACCATGACGATGACCGAGATCAGGCCGATCAGGGTGGTGGGGTGGGCGATGGTTTCGGGACTCATCACGAAGGGTTCTCCGACCAATAGTCCCGCTATTTGCCCTTGTCCTCATCGTGTTCGAGTACGTGTTCGATCTTCTCCAGGAAGCCGCATACGGCTGCGACCACCGCGAGTCCACTGGCCAGCAATGCAGCCCAGTCGGTGGGTAGAAAACCCGAGGCGGTGTGCAGCGCGGTGGTGCCGATGGAGCCGAGTGCCGCCAGCGCGGCGACGACGGCCTGGAGCCGATTCGCCAGAGACAGTTTGTATTTGGGGAACATTGTCAGGCACCTTTCGCTTCTCTATCTATTAGGCGGCTAGGCGTGTCAGTGCCTTCGTAGCAATTCTTTCTAGGAACCCGACAGCATCGGCGACCTGGTTGCTGTAGCCGGGGATCTCACCCAGGTAGCTGATGTGCGGCGCGGTCGGCCCACCCGGAGCGGCAACGAACTTCATGCCCTCGATGGCCGCGCCGATAGCGTCGATGGGGGCCTCGATGGCGGCGGCGGCGTCGTTCCACAGGTTGACCATGAAGGTGGTGAATCCCGAGAAGTCATGCAGTTCAAGCTCGGTGGCGGTCAGGTAGACCTTCTCCATCAAGTCACCGGTGTGGTTGTCGGGCACGCACGGATACATGTCGAGTCCGGCATCACCGTTGGCTGGGGAGTGCACGTAGTCGGCCCAGACCACTTCGCCGTCGATGACGGGCAGCCGGGTCATCCGGGTGGGGGAGATGCCCCGGTAGGGGCCGGGGTCGGCGATGGTCGGGGCGTGGAAGCCCTTGCCACGGCTGGGGTTGCCGAAGGTGACCCCGCCTGCGAAGTTGGGTAGGAACTGTTTGAGGTCACCGTCCATCAGCTCCATGGCCACCCGCGAGGCGGCTTCGCCGCCTTGGCTGTAGCCGTCAAGCACAAACGGGGTGTTGGGGTTGGCGCGCATCCACAGCCCGGCGTTGGTGACTGCCGTGGACACCGACTCCTGGTAGCTCGGTGAGCCGATCGGTCCCATAACGGGGCCGAAACTCCACGGTGCTTGAACAGGCACTTCGTAGCACAGCATCGGGTTGACGTACTGCGTCAGGCCGCTGACGACGTTGGAGGGATAGCCCGTGCCCGGCGCGGCCCACGTACCGGCGAACGTGAGCACGGCAACCCGGTTGAGCCGTCGCCCGTCGAGTTTGGCGACGAACTCGGCGAAGTCAGCCATGGCGCTATTCCTGCGGTGCGGCTTGCGTCGGCGGCAGCGGCGGATCGGCCACGTTCAGCGCGGCACGCACGTCGGCGGGGTCGTGGCCTTCGACCAGCACAGCGAACAGCCCACCGATCATGTCGAAGACCGTCTGGTGGTGATACCGGCTGGTCAGGATCTCCGCTGTCACGGTGACGTGGTCGATGGTCGAGGGTGTCCACCACAGTCCGCCGGGCAGCTTGCCGGGGTCTGCGCCCTCCGGGCGGACGACGGTGGACTGCCCGAGCGCCACCTCCCGGTAGTGGGAGACGCCGACCCAGTTCAGCGGCGGATAGTTGGGCTGGTCGGGATCGCGGCCATCGAGTTTCCCGATAGCGGTGGCGGCAGCATCGGCCATGATGGGTCTCCTAATCCACGAACAGCAGTGAGTCGGCGAAGTCGGCGCGCGGCGGGCGTGCTGCGGCCAGCCGGGGACGTGGGGTGGCGCGGCCTAAGGCGGCGACTTTGCTTGTGAACGCGTCGGCGACGATCTTGGCGCGCTGGAATCCCTGGGAGGGGCCGTGGTTCATCGCGTGATGCCGGGCGCGTTCGGACAGTTCTTCGGACTCGTGGACGACGTCACGGTTGGCGTGCAGGAACCGCGCGGATTCCAGTTCGATCCAGCGGGTCTCGGTCGATGACAGTGGCGTGACGGTCTTCGAGGCAGTCCGGCCGGGAGGGGAGACACCGGCCTCCCGGCCGAAGCCACCCGTCAACGCATCTTCACGCAGCCCGCTCAAGACCGTTCGATCCGCTGACAGTTCTTCGAGGGCGGCATGGTAGTGCTGTGCACTGTCCAGCGGTGAGCGAGCCACAATCGCGGTGGCGGTGCTCGTCAGCTTGGCGCAGCGACGCAACCGGGTGTCGATCGAATCGATGGAGCCGTCGAACCAGTTGTCGGCCGTCTTGCGCCACTCGTCCATCGCTTCGTCGAAGCCGTTGGCGGTGCGCTCGCGTCCGGGTGCTGCGCTACGGAACATGGGGTGCCTCCTCACCTATTGAGGCAGGACACCCCTTGCTTTCAGTAGCCCATTCCGGCACTCACCCAGGCTTCGAGCTGACGCTCGCGCTCAGACCTTGGTGTGTTCTTCTTCTGTCGTTGCCGGTCGATGTCGTCGAAGATCGCCACCATCGTGGTGTTGGCCAGCCGTCGCAGCCACTCGGGCCGGTAGCCGGGCGAGGCCGGGTCGTCGTTGAGGTGTGGTGCGGTGTCGATCGCGAACTCGCACGCCACAGCCACGATCTGCGAGACGCCGTCACAGTCGTGAAACATCAGCGGGTTGATCACCAGCGGGTTGGGTTTCATCGGGCATCCCGTGTCGACTCGATGTCGTTGGGCGGCAGCGCGCCGTGGGTCGGACAGTGAAAGCAGCTGTAGTGATAGAACACAGTCGCATGACACCAGACACAGCGCAGTGATGGCTCCCAGTTGCGGGCGGGCGTCTCCCGACGCTGCTGCTGCGGGGTCCAGGGCAGGGGCAGCCCGTCATCGGGGCGGCGCGGCACCACATGCACGTGGGTGTGCTTCACGGTCTGCGTGGCGTGCTCGCCGACGCTGGTGATGATGTTGGCCTGCATGGCGGGATGGTCGGCCACGTACTGCGCTGCAATCTGCATGAGATCCCGTGCGATGCCGGGGTGCTCGGCCGCGTTGTCGCTGTGCTCGGAGCTGATCACCAACACGTGGCCGTCGGTGACCGGGTTCAGCGGGTTGAGGATGGCGACCCGACACTGACCTTCGACGCGCAGGATCGTGGTGTCCTGGATGATGTCCAGGTTGTCCCAGTTGTCGGGGCAGAACACGCAGTCGGTCATGTGAACCTCGGGGCGTCCAATGCTTCACGAAGATTGTCACGTCCATCCCAATACAATGGTCGTTGAGTCAACTTGAACAAATGCGGCCCGACTATATCATTCTGGATGGCCGCAGGACTGTAATACTGGTCGGCCACCCAATTGGGATCACAGATGATCCACACATGACAGGCTTGCTCGTAGCACGGGTATATCTTGAGAATCCGGGCACACCAAGTGTATTCGGGGCTGATGATACCGCCGACCTTCAGCTTGGCGACTGAGCGTCGCGTCCAGCTCATTTCACCACCCCGTGTAGCTGATCAGCAGGTCGGCAAGGACGCGCCGTCGCTTCTCGTCCAGGCCAGCGGCAAGGGCACCGGGATTGGCTGGACCGAAGTCGTGGAATCGCATCGAGCTGTTGTAAAACGAGTACATCGCCAGCAAGAACACGCGTTCGCCCTCGGAGAGGTAGCCGACCGACTCGTTGATTTTTTCGTACTGGGGAACCAAGTCCCACTTCGAGGTGATGGTGTCGAGGTCGACACCACAATTGCTGAACCAGCTACGCCCGGCAATCTTCACGCCTTCTTTCCAGGCAGCCAGGAAATCATGCTCGTTGTAGAACGCCGTGATGGTCATGTCGTCTCCCATGCGGTGATTATGGAGGAGTAGGCCGAGGCGGTTCCCCATCCGCCCCGGCCACTCCGGTCTCCTAGACGCTGGTCAGGATCTTCCAGGCATCTTCCTTAAGGCCGCCGCCCGCCGAGGCTTGCAGCATCGTGCGAGTCGCCCGTGCGATGTCGACATCCTTGGCACCGCGCACTCCGGCGTGGTGGTCGACGTACTCGGTGACGGCCTGGAACGCGCCGAACCGGGTAGCGGCCACCGGCGTGCCGACGATCGCCGGGGACTCGACGAACAGCTTGTGGATGCTGCCCGCCTGGTTGCGGCGCTGTGTGGCTGCCGGGGAGGTGGGGTCGACCTCGTCGAGCTTGACCAGCTCTTGGCTGAACAGCTTCATGTCGTCGCCGCTGAAGGGCTGTTCGAACAGTGCACGCGCCTCGGCCTCGAAGGCGTCCTCGTACTCCCAGGTCAGCCGCAGCTGTTCGCGTGCCTCCTGGACCGCGCTGCGGTAGCCCTTGGTGTGACGCACCGTAAACTTGGACTTGGCACCACGGATGGCGGCGTTGGCGGTGTTGGCGCAAACCACCCGCACGGTGGTGATCACCCCGAACATGGCCGAGGAGCCGTCGTGGGAGTTGAACAACACCAGATACCACTCGGTGGTGTCGATCGAACCATCGAGTCCGATCAGGCTCAGGTGGCGCGGCAGCTTCATGGTGATGAACACCTTGGAGTAACTCTGCAGCGACCCGGCGGTCTCGTAGTGCGCCCCGCCTTCGTCCACGAGTGCGTCGGCGAACTCGGTCAGTGCCTCGTTCTGGATGACGCCGTACTTCTTGCCGACCACGCCGATCGGGGAGACCTGCTTGCTGACCGGGTTGTCGAAGACGGTGGCGAACTTGCCCGGCACCACGATGTGACTCGGTGCCTCGCCGTCGGCACCGGCGATGGTGGCGGTGACCGGAACCTTGCGGACGTTCCAGTTCGCCAGAAACGCGGCATCGAGCGCCTCCTGCGCGGTCATGGCGTGACCGACCGGCGTACCGAGCTTGTGCCAGGCGTCGACCTTGCCGTTGCGCACACGACTGTCAGCGAAGCTGGCCACGCCGTCGGTGATCGAGAGCTGATGCCCCATCAGGTGCCTCCTCAGGCTAGACGATTGTTTGTCAGTCTCTAGATTAGATCAGAGTTGATCGGCTTGTCAAGTGTTTGTATGGCTGACGTCTAGTCACCACATCGCCATGAACGCATCAAACAGTGCCTGCAGCGGATTGTCGATGTCGACTGTGGCGATGAAGTGCTCGGTGAACTCCGGGCCGAGCACGATGTCGTCAGCACCGGCGATTTGTTCCGGGTCCAGGCCCAAATACTCCAGATGCTGAAGGCTCGACAAACCCGGCCAAGGAGAGCTGACGGCATCAGCCCAGTTGTC
>Ga0164242_10009686_pt1 | contig 10365 bp, 9 predicted proteins | sample OricomgcompostMG_FD_108783 | JGI IMG/M metagenome (GOLD analysis project Ga0164242, IMG submission 108783) | Miracle-Growth compost microbial communities from Emeryville, California, USA - Original compost - Miracle growth compost (MG) ... | reverse complement strand
TGCGCCCGGCTGACGTTCCTACAGGATGTCGGGCTGAACTATCTCACCCTACTGCGCAGCGCCACCACGCTGTCCGGCGGTGAAGCGCAGCGCATCCGTCTGGCCACCCAAATTGGTTCCGGTTTGATGGGCGTACTGTACGTGCTGGACGAGCCGAGTATCGGCTTGCACCAGCGCGATAACGACCGGCTGATCCGCACGCTCAAGCACCTGCGCGACCTTGGAAACAGCGTCATCGTCGTGGAGCACGACGAGGACACCATTCGCACTGCCGATTACCTGCTGGATATCGGCCCGGGTGCTGGCATTCATGGTGGCAAAGTGGTGGCCAGCGGCACGCCGGCCGAAGTAGAGCAAACGCCGGCCAGCATTACCGGCCAGTACCTGAGCGGTAGCAAGACCATCGCCGTACCCCAAAAGCGCCGTCAGGGCAATGGCAAGCGGTTACGTATCGTCGGGGCTCGCGAAAACAACTTGCGCGATGTCACCGTGGATATCCCCTTGGGTGAGTTGGTAGTGGTCAGCGGCGTGTCCGGCTCCGGCAAATCGTCACTCATCAATGACATCCTGGCCAAGGAATTGCTTGCCCGTCTGCACCGCGCCAACACGGTACCCGGAAAGCACGACGACATCGAAGGTCTGAGCGAGCTGGATAAGGCTATCATCATCGACCAGAGCCCCATCGGCCGCACCCCGCGTTCCAACCCGGCAACGTACACCGGTTTGTTCACGCCTATCCGCGAACTGTTTGCTGGCACACCGGAAGCCAAGCTGCGAGGTTACAGCGCCGGACGTTTCAGCTTCAACGTCAAAGGCGGGCGCTGCGAAAATTGCGCTGGCGATGGCATTATCAAAATTGAAATGCATTTTCTGCCGGACGTCTACGTGCCCTGCGAAGTCTGTCACGGCAAACGCTACAACCGCGAAGCGTTGGAAATCCACTATAAGGGTAAGGACATCAGCGACGTGCTGGGTATGACTTGCGAGCAGGCCCTGGAATTCTTTGGCAACATCCCCGGCATTGCCCGTAAGCTGCAGACGTTAGTGGATGTCGGTCTTGGTTACATTTCCCTCGGCCAACCGGCTACTCAGCTGTCTGGCGGTGAAGCCCAGCGTATCAAACTGGCCAGCGAGCTGTCGCGCCGTCCCACTGGTCGGACGTTGTACATCCTGGACGAGCCCACCACCGGCCTGCACATCGCCGATGTCGATAAGCTGCTCGGCGTCATGCACGCGCTGGTAGATACCGGCAACAGCATGGTGGTCATTGAGCACAACCTGGATGTTATCAAAAGCGCTGACTGGCTGATTGATATGGGCCCGGAAGGCGGCTCGGGCGGCGGCCAGGTACTGGCCGAAGGCACGCCGGAACAGATCGCCACAGTCACCGGCAGCTACACCGGACAATTTTTAAAACGGATGCTATGAACTCCGAGCTGCCGCCACTCGCCCCGTTCGTCGACACGTTTACGGAGCGCTGGCAGCAGGCTGAGCAACAAGCACCCGAGCGGGAGATCGCCCGGCGCAACCTGATAGCCAGAGTGCTGCTGGTAGCCGAGCAGCTGCACGACAGCACGGTGACGGTCGCCGAGGACTCGCTGGCGGCCGCCGGTCTGCAGGCCCGGTTGGCTCAGCCGCGGCTGTGGGCTGCCCGGCAGCGGTTGGTATTTGCCAGTATCCAGTCAGCGCCGCGCGCCCCGTTGCCGACGCCGGCAGAGCTACTGACTTCACTGGCAGCGGTCGATGGCCGTTTCTGGCACGACCTCAATGTCTTTATCCCTTAGATTTTTTGAAGCGGGCCTGTACGGCGGCGCGGATCTTCTGATCGCGGGCCAGGTGCCACAGGGCGGGCGTCAGGAAGATGACGATGATCAGGATTAGCACCGGTTCGATGTAGTGCTCGATGCCGGGGATACGGCTGGCCACGTAGTAGCCAATCAGTGTGATGGAAACTGCCCAGGCGGCATCACCGATGGCGTCAAACAGAAAAAACTGACCGTAACGCATCTTGGCGGCGCCGGCGGTCACTGGCACGAAGCAGCGGACCACTGGCACAAAATGGGCCAGTAGCATAGTTTTGCTGCCGTATTTTTCATAAAACACCTCGGCTCGGTCTATGTACTCCTTGCGGAAAACCAGGCCGTCAGGCTTGTTGAACAGCCGCGGCCCCAGCACGCGGCCGATGTGATAGCCAGTGTTATCGCCAACGATGGCCGCCAGGCTGGTGGCCAGCAGCACGCCGGCTAGCGGCAGTTTGCCACTGGCGGCCAGGACGCCGGCGCTGAGCAGCAGGGTGTCGCCCGGCAGGAAAAAGCCGACCATCATGCCGGACTCCGCGAAAATAATCAGACTGATCAGCAATAGACCGCCAGTTTCAATAAGGTGGGTTACGTCAAACATATAGTCTCTATTGTACCGTACTTAAGGGGAATGGCCCGCAATGCTATACTAGACTATGGATATAAGGAGTAACAACGAATATGTCTGATCAAATTTTACTGACCGTTGAAACCCGCGACACGCTTGGCAAAGGGGTCAAGCAGCTGCGCAAGGATGGCATCGTGCCCGGCGTCATTCACGACCACGGCAAGGCCTCAATCCACATCCAGGCTGAATATCAAGCCCTGCATCACGCCTACGTGACCGCCGGCAAACACCACCCTGTCGAAGTGACGGCCGGCGGCAAAAAATACACCACTATCGTCAAATCGGTGACGCTCGACCCGCGCTACAACTCGCTGATGCACATCGTCTTCGGCGCTATCAAGGCCAACGAAAAAGTTGATGCCGAAGTGCCCATCCACCCCCGTTATCCCGAAGGCGTAGAAGGCAGTCCGGCGGAGCGCGCCGGGCTGATCGTACTAACCCAGACGGCCACGGTGGCTGTCAAAGCACTGCCCAAGGACCTGCCGGACCAGCTGACCTATGACGCTGAAAAGCTGGTGAGCGTTGGTGACCAAGTGACGGTCGCCGACCTGAGCGTGCCGACGGGCGTGGAGCTGGAAATCGAGCCAGAACACGTGGTGGCCACTGTCTTTGAACCGAGCGCTCTGGCGGCCGCCAACGCCGAAGCTGGCGGCGAAGCCGAAGCCGGCGATGAAACCGAGGTTGATTCCGATCACGACAGCGCTGCCGAGGAAGGCACACAAGCCGACGAAATCCGCCCCGGCGGCAAGGAGCAAAAGGAAAGTAAGGACGAGGGTCGCAACCCCGAAAAGCAGTAGGCGAGCAAGCTTGCTAAGTCAAAAACCCGCTGACCACAGCGGGTTTTGGTATGCTCAGTCAAGCAGTTATCTCACGGCGGCTAGTCTTCGATGAAGCCACCGGATTGGTGGGCCCACAGCTTGGCGTAAATGCCGCGTTTTTAACGAGGGCGCCGTGCGGGCCTTGCTCGGCAATCGAGCCCTTGTCGAGTACCACGATGCGGTCCATGTGCTGGATGGTGCTCAACCGGTGGGCGATGACGATGGTGGTGCGGCCTTCCATCAGCTTCCACAGGGCATCCTGGATGAGTTTTTCGCTTTCACTGTCCAGGGCGCTAGTGGCCTCATCGAGCACCAGGATGGGGGCGGACTTGATAACCGCCCGGGCGATGGCCAGGCGTTGTCGCTGGCCACCGCTCAGCTTGACGCCCCGTTCGCCAACTAGGGTGTCATAACCCTCGGGCAGTCGGCTGATGAACTCGTGGGCGTTGGCTTGTTTGGCGGCGGCAATAACTTCCTCATCGCTGGCATCTAGCTTGCCGTAGCGGATGTTTTCGCGAATAGAGCGGTGGAACATGACTGATTCCTGCGGCACGAAAGCGATTTGGCTGCGCAGGTCATGCAGTCGGGCGTGGGCGATGTTCTGGCCGTCGATTACCAGCTCGCCGGCGTTGATGTCCATGAAACGCAGCAGCAGTTTAGTGACGGTGGTTTTGCCGCCGCCGGAGTGGCCGACCAGGGCGATTTTCTCGCCGGCGGCAATATGGAGATTGAATTGTTTGAAGAGGGTTGTGCGCGCTTGGGCATACCCAAAATCAACCGCCCGGAAGTCAATCTCTCCCCGGTGGATGTGCAGCGGCAGGGGACTGGCAGCTTCCGAAATGGCCGGTGGTGTCAATAGCAGCTCGGTGAACTGGGCAGCTTCCGAAATAGCGTTCTCGATATTACGGTAGGTGCGGTTGAACTCAAACAGGACGCGCGTGACATAGGCATAGTAGTTGAAGCTGACGAAAATGGTCGACAGTGAAGCGGCATCTTTACCGAAAGTGATGGCAATGGCCAGGCCGATGACGTTAATTAGCACGTAGAACGGTGAAATAGTCATGTCGATGCGGTTGTTGTGGTAATCCCAGGATCGCTTGGCTCGGCTCATGTAATCACGGACATTCGCTTCGTGCTGCTGGAGCTCAAAATCTTCGTGAGCGAAGGCCTGCACGACATCCATATTGCCAATGACGTCGGCAATGTGGCCGGCAGTGTGGTTGGAGGCGGCTTCACGGGCGGTAACTAGCTTTTTGCGACGCTTGGTGAGTGGGGTGATGATGGCCATGACGAGCACTAACATGCCCACTAGTACAGCCACCAGGACCCACGAGAAACGCCACAAGACGACTGCTACGAACAGAATGGGAATGAGGTTGGCGAGGACGTTGAAGGCGAGAGTGTCCATGAAGCTCTCGAAGCTTTTGGCGTAGCCAATGGTCTTTTTTGTGAGGCTGCCGGCAAAGTTGTCATGGAAGAAACTGATATCTTTGCGGGCGAGCTCGCGCATGGCGTCGATGTACAGATTGCGCATGATGGCCGAGTCAGCGCGGTTAAGGCAGGCGAACGCCGCGCGCCAGATCAGCTCGCCGCCCATCCAGACGGCGGCAAAGGCGTAAAGGTAGGGCAAGATATCGTGCAGACCGGGCTTGTGGCTACCGAATTTGGTCAGGATGGCGGCTACCACGAGCGGTGGCGCGTAGACGGCGAAAATAGTGCCGATGCCGGGCAAAAGCAAGGCTGGCAAACTGCTACTGCGCTCACGCCAGATTTGTCTGAGATAGTGCCGTACTGCCACCTTGGTAGCGGTGGTTGTAGAAGTATGTGACATGAAAATTCCAGTTACAGTAAGTAGTTATTCTTCGATGAAGCCACCGGATTGGTGGGCCCACAGGCGGGCATAGGTGCCGCGCGGCTTGCGGCTCAGCTCGGCGTGTGTGCCTTCCTCCACGATGCGGCCGTGGTCCATGACGATGATGCGGTCCATGTGCTGGATGGTGCTCAAGCGGTGGGCGATGACGATGGCTGTGCGGCCTTCCATCAGCTTCCACAGCGCGTCCTGAATGAGTACTTCGCTTTCCGAATCCAGCGCCGAGGTGGCCTCATCAAGCGCCAGGATGGGGGCGTTTTTCAGCATGGCCCGGGCGATAGCGATGCGCTGTCGCTGGCCACCGCTCAGCTTGACGCCCCGTTCGCCGACCAGTGTGTCATAGCCTTGCGGCAGCTGGACGATGAATTCGTGAGCGCTGGCCATCTTGGCGGCCGACTCCACGGCCTGGCGGCTGGCCCCCGGCTGCCCATACGCGATGTTGTCCCGCACCGAGCGGTGAAATAGCAGCGGTTCCTGGGGCACGTAGGCGATGTGGCGGCGCAAGTCGTCCTGGGTCACATGAGCGATGTTCTGGCTGTCAATGCTGATAGTCCCGGACTGAATGTCGGAAAAACGTAGCAGCAGCCGCGTCAACGTGGTCTTGCCGGAGCCGGAGTGGCCCACCAGGCCGACTTTCTCACCTGGTTTGATGTGCAGCTGCAGGCCATCAAACAGGGCGTCATCGGCGCCGTCGTGCTGGAATGTCACCTGATCGAACCGGATGTCACCGCGGTGCATGTTGACCGTTTCCGGCTGGTCAGGGTCGGACAGCTCGTCGGTTTGCTGCAGCATGGCGATCATTGGCGCCGCGTCACCGATGATGCGGGTGTAATTGCGGGTGGCGCTGCTGATCTGCCATAGCTGGCTGACGACGTTCAGGGTGTAGCCGATGACCAGGTAGGTCGGGCCGATGCTGGCGGTGTGGTGCTCGGTAATCAGGATAGCTACCAGGAACGCCAGGGCGTTCATGATGGTCATGACGGTGCCGAATGAGCCGGTAATCAGCAGTACGCTGCGCATTTCGCGGAAGTTGGCGCGGCGCAGCTCCTGTAACCTACCACGGTAGGTGGTCTGCTCAGCCGGGCCGCCGGCAAAAGCTTTGACGGTAGCCATATTGGCAATGACGTCGGCCAGGTAGGCGGTGACGCTGCTCGATTTTTCGGACACCGCCCGGCTAACCGGAGCGATGGTGGTCTGGGCCCGGACGATGAAGGCGGCGATGGCTAGCGATAGTAGCAACAGCGCCAGGGAATACTGCCAAACCAGGAAACTCAGGGCGATACACACTGAGATGATGGTGGTCACGATGGGCGCGGCGGTGAACATCATGGTGTCCCAGAAGCGCTCGATGGCGCTGTTCAGCTTGGTGGCGTCAGAGACGATGCCGCCGCTCATGTGGTTGGCGTGAAAGGCTATACTTTTGCGTATCTGGCTGTGCATCACTCGCTCGGCGGTCTGCTGCTGCATGCCCAGTTCGGCGTAGTAGGCCAGGGCAATGGTAATACGCACAGAGATGATTTCGCCGACAATCAGGCTGATGGCGTAGCCGATGAGCAGCCCCGTGCAGTTGTGTAAGCTGGCATTGCCAGCGGCGATGTGGGCCAGCAGACGGGAAACGAACAGGGGTGCGATGGCGCTACTAGCCGTGACGCCGATAATTTGGGCCAGCAACATGCCGGTAGTGGCCCGCGGCGATACGCGGCGCAAACCGAACAAGAAGCTGATGACGCGGCGCGCTTCGGCCGCGTGGGTATGTTTGACTGTTTTCATGAGGCGCGGCCCCTCCTGGTTGGCCGACCTTAATTAGAGTGATGAATGGTTTGTTTAGTTGCTGCTGGCTCACACTGCCAGCTTGGTTTGATTACGAGACGAGAAAAGAACGGGCGGTCGCCAGCTGGCTTGTCTGTCGCGGGGGGATATACATGGGGTGGTCGCCCTTTCCGTTATTGATACGCTAATTTACAACTATACCACCTCTGTTTTATACTAGGCAAGTGCAAAAGATCATTTTATACTACAAATTTACACCCATCGCCGATCCGGAAGCGGTGCGGCTGTGGCAGCGGACACTCTGCGAAAAGCTCAATCTGAAAGGTCGTATCCTGATTTCCCGGCACGGCATCAACGGCACCGTCGGCGGTGAGCTGTCCGAGCTGAAAGCCTACGTCAAAGCCACCAAGCAGTTCGCCGGCTTTAAAGACACGGTGTTCAAATGGAGCGACGGCCAGCGCGACCACTTCCCGAAACTACAGGTGAAGGTGCGCCAGGAGATCGTGGCTTTTGGCGCGGCTGACGAACTGGAGGTCGACGAGCACGGCGTGGTGGATGGCGGCCAGCACCTCAAACCGGCCCAAGTCAATCAATTAGTGGCCGAACACGGCGATGACGTGGTGTTTTTTGATGGCCGGAACGCCTACGAGGCCGCTGTAGGCCGTTTTAAAAACGCAGTAGTACCGAATACTACTACCAGCAAAGATTTCATTAGAGAGCTCGAAAGTGGCAAATACGATGATTTGAAGGATAAAAAGGTGGTCACCTACTGCACCGGCGGCATCCGCTGCGAAATCCTCACGCCGCTGATGAAGCACCGTGGCTTCAAAGAAGTGTACCAACTGGACGGCGGCATCGTGAAGTACGGTGAAGCGTATGGCGACGATGGCCTGTGGGAAGGTAGTCTGTACGTCTTTGATGATCGCATGGGCCTGGAATTTTCTGACCACGCCAAAGTTATCGGCGAGTGTATCCACTGCCAAGGCCAGACCAGCAATTACGAGAATTGCGCCCTGGCTACCTGCAATCAGCTGGTGCTGATCTGCGAAGACTGCTGGCAGAGCACTGCCAACCGCTATCACACTGCCGCCTGCCAGCCGGTCGTGGCCGACACTCGCGGAGCGAAGCAATAATTGCCATACAATAACATCGGCTATTTGACAAAACATTGTAAAATATAGCTAGCGATAAGATTCTGTGAACTGGATTTTTAGGGAACCTTCACAAATCGACTTCTCAATGCAACTGCAGGCAGGCAGTGCAGATTTGTCGCTAGTAACTAGCTGCGTGTCAACCATCTACCAGCGGTGAATCTGCACTGGCTTTCGGGGCTTACGTGGCGCTCATGGCTTTACGACGCTCTGGCCTGCAGAAATACGGCACAACCTTTTTTAACCCTGCAACGTGGAAAGCAGCAATCCGGTCACCCACCAGTCGGCGGCTGGTCTGCTGCTTTCCACGGTACGAGAGTGGTAAAGTACGCGGGTCCTATCCCTACCAGACTCCAGAAAGGAGCTGAAGAACCATGATGGTTCGTAGGATCTCCCGGCAGACGAGGCTGCTGACGGCGCTGGTGCTGTCCGCCGTGCTGGTGGCCGGACTGCTCGGCCCCGGTACGGTGTCGGCCCAAGCGGCCACGCACCGACCAACCATCGCCCAGGTGTTACGACACCTGAAGGGCACGGTCATCATCAACAGCCGACTGCGAGTCCGCACCACGGTAATCGGCTACGACAAGACCACCGAGCACAAGTGGGGCACGTTTTACACGCCACGCCTGCAGACCCAACAGATCTGCGTCCGCGGCCGGCCCTGCGCCAACGCCACCATCTACCGCTTCGACATGACGCCGAGTGGTCCCGTCAAGGTGATGGCGGTGGCTCCGAACGGTCATCAGACGCGGGTCTATATGGCTGGCGAGTCCCGGCCAGCCGGAGTGCGAGCTAACACTGTGGTTCAGCCGATGAGCAGCCACTGGTGGAACCCGTTCTCCTGGCCCTGGTCGGATGTCTGGCACTGGGTGTACGAACACGTGGTGCGCCGCTGTGCCACCGGTGTGGCCGCGGCCACGTTCTCACTCGGTACCACCAACCTGGCGGCCAAGTTCTTGCTGCGTGGTGGCATCATCCGAGCGGCGGCAGCCAGCGCGGCCCATGCCGGTCCTGAAGCCATGGCCGTCGGCGCGGTGGCAGGCTGTCTGTTCAACATCACCAACCAGTTCCTGAACTCATGAACGGCACTGGTCGCCGACCGCTGTCTGATCGCACCGCTCGCTGGGTGCTGATCACCATCGGTGTTGTGGTGTTCGTGGTGTTGCTCATCGTGCTCAACCACGTACTGTAGCTGCTCCGGCTGCAGCGGCCAAGAAGGAGGTGTCTACTATGCGCGGTGGTGGTCGAGGGCTTCTTAATGTAAGCCAAGTTGTCCGCAGAGCGTCCGCTTTGCAGTACTCTCGACCACCCCGTGCCTCCCATGATAAGCGCAGCGAAGCATTGTAAATATTGACTTTTATGGTATCATATAGTTATGAAGGAAGCGCGCGAGGGTGTTCCCGGACCACTGGAAAGTGACCCGGCGGCGGTGCCCACTCCACCGGAGTCGGGCGCTGAAACCCTGGCGGGCGAAGCCGCCGTTGGGCATGTGGCCGATGTGGTAGCCGATGCGCTGCAGACAGTGGCTGGCAACGGTCAGCGGGAGGAGGTGCTGCGGGCCGTCAATGATGAGCTGGAGGAGAGTGGTCTGCGGGTGGTGGATGTCGCCAAACGGCCCAATGAGCGGCGTGGTGTACACACCGGCCTGACACGCGAAGAGCTGCTGGCCGCGCTGGCGACGAAACGCCAGGTGCGGGAAATCCGCGAAGCCCGTTCTGCACAGATCCTGGGCCGCCGCGTTATCAAAAATGCAACCAGTCGCCGGCGCCGGGCGTAGCGGTATACTGTTATAGACGTGAACCAGGCGCTCCAGACCAAACTTAAAACCTTGCCCAAAGACCCGGGTGTGTATTTTCACAAGAACCAGGCGGGTGAAATCATCTACGTCGGCAAGGCGGCGGTGCTTAAGAACCGGGTGCGGCAGTATTTTCAGGCTTCGCGCCACCGCGATCCCAAAACCGAAGCGCTAGTGGAGGAAATCTACGACACTGACTGGATGGTGGTGGACAGCGAGCTGGAAGCGCTGTTTTTAGAGGCGGAGATGATCCGCCGCTATTTACCGCGCTACAACATCCTGCTGCGCGATGACAAGGCGATGAGCTACATCCGCATTGACTACGATAGCGACTACCCCACGGTGAGCACCACTCGTCGGCCGCTGGATGACGGGGCCCGCTACTTTGGGCCGTATTTTTCGGCGTATGGCGTCCGCCAGGCCCTGAAGCTGCTGCGCCGGATTTTCCCGTTTGCCACTCGGCGGATTCCCGGCCAAAAACGGGCCACGCTGCATTACCATTTGGGGCTCGATCCGGGCCTGGAGGAAGGCCGT
>Ga0164242_10009685_pt1 | contig 10365 bp, 11 predicted proteins | sample OricomgcompostMG_FD_108783 | JGI IMG/M metagenome (GOLD analysis project Ga0164242, IMG submission 108783) | Miracle-Growth compost microbial communities from Emeryville, California, USA - Original compost - Miracle growth compost (MG) ... | reverse complement strand
ACCGGCGTCACGGAGCTGGCCGAGGCGCTGGTGCACGGTTACGACATCACCGGCGCACTACGTGTTCCGCTCGAGATCGAGCCACGCATCACTGAAGCGGTGGCGCGATCACGCCTGCCGCTCCTTTCGTCGACCGCGCGCAGCGTCGTCGCCCAGCGCTCTCTGGTTGCGACGGACGCCGGGTGGGCCGTCGGCTCCGGGCCGGCGATCGAAGGCACCGCGGCGGCGATCGTGCTCTACCTCTACGGCCGAAAGCCGCTCGGAGGACGCTAGCTCAGCCCAGCTCGAGCAGTTCCCGAGCGCGCCGCACATCGTCGCGCATCTGCGCGATGAGCGTCGGCACGCCCTCGAACGCCACCATGCCTCGCAGGCGCTGCGCGAACACGACGTCGACGACGTGGTCGTAGAGGTCGAGGTCGGGCTCCGCGTCGATCACGTACGCCTCGACCTGCTTCTGCGGCACCCCGTCGAACGTCGGGTTGTTGCCGACCGAGATCGCCGCAGGACGGCGGGTGAGGCCGTCGACGAGCCAGCCGGCATACACGCCGTCGGCCGGAATCAGGCCCTGTGCGTCTGAGGCGAGGTTCGCGGTCGGGAATCCGAGTTTCCGGCCGCGCATCGCTCCGTGTACGACCGTTCCACGCACCGACGGCGCCCGGCCGAGCAGCCGAGCGGCGTGCGCCACCTTGCCTTCGGCCAGAAGCTGCCTGATCCCGGTCGACGACACCCTGGCGCCCTCGGGGGCGACGTCCTCGATCACATCCACCGTGAAACCGAACCGCGCGCCGAGTCGGCGAAGCACCTCCACGTCGCCGGCACCGCCGTGGCCGAACCGAAAGTCGCGCCCGACCAGCACCGTCCGCGTGCGCAGGGCGTCGACCAGGTAGCGATGCACAAATTCCTCGGCACTCAAACGCGACATCGCCTCATCGAAGACGAGCACGAAGGCGGCATCTGCGCCCGTGGAGCCGAGCAGCTCGAGCTCCTGCTCGAACCCGACCAGCGGCGGCGGACATCGATCGGGCGCGAGCACCTCAAGGGGATTGCGGTCGAACGTCACGATCACCGATGTCAGCGCGTCGGAATGCGCCCGATCAACGAGCGAATCGATCACGGCACGGTGACCGACATGCACGCCGTCGAACTTTCCGATCGTGACGGCGCTCGGTCCGATCGGGGACGCGTCGGCATCACTGGACCAGACGATCCTCATGCGGGCTCCGGGCGATGCCGGGCAAGCCACCACAGACCGAGTGCCGGCAGCACGAGCGGCACGAAAAGGTATCCCATTCCGTACACCGACCACACGGTGGCATCCCGGCCAAACGGATCGATCGAGTGCAGGCCGAGCACGGCCGGCGCGAACAGGCTCAGTGTGCCGACGACGAGCACGCCGGCGAGTTCGAAGGAGATCGTCGACCACGCGACCCGATACCAGCCGCGACCGGGTGCGATCAGGGCGATGGTGGCCACGATGTAGACGAGGGCGGACAGCGCCGAGAGCGAGAACGCGATTGGAGCCTCGCCGAACCGATCGATGATCTGAAAGACGCTGCGGCCGGTCGCGGCGAGCGCGAGGATGCCGTAGACGAGCACGAGCACCCGCCCGATGCCGCTCGGGCCGCGTCGGACGCGCGAAGTGGTACGGATCGGATCGCTGGCGTGTTCACTCATGGCTCATCGATTATCGCAGGGCGCGACGACTCGCGCGGCCGTTTCAGACGCCCTGTACGAACCAGATCTGGCCCATCCGATACGTCATCACGGCGATCGCAAGACAGACGACCCCGAGAATCACGGTGCTCCAGCGCGATCGCTCGATCAGAGCCCAGAACCCGCCGGCAAGCGGGAGCAGCAGTGCGGAGATCAGGTAGATGTAGAACTCGGCGAGATTGCCGCGCGGCTCGTTCCCGACGATCGGGGCGACGATCGTGACGACGAGTTGGGCGACGAGCAGAAGTTCGACAAGAGCCGTCGCCCCCATCGTGAGGTCGTTCGGCGACCTGCCGGCCAGGCCAAGTGCGAGGCACAGCAGGCCGGCGGCCAGCGCGATGAACACCACTGTCGTTGTGAACCACTCGATCACGCGCGTGCTCCGTTCATACCGGCGTCGGTCGGGAAGTTGACCAGCACCCGTGTCCGTCCGTCACGCACCTCAACAAGTCCTACCAGTCGTCCGTCGGGAGCGAGTGCCGCCAGTGGTACGCCGTCCGTGAGAATGCGGTCGTCCGACCGCGATCCGGCCAACGTGTGCAGCTCGGCCGCCGGCAGTCGTTTACCGTGACCGAGATCCACCGTCTGAGCAGCGGTGAGCGCGACGCCGGGCATCAGGGCGGCCGCGGCATCCGCCGGCACCAGCAGCCGCTCGGTGACCGGAAGGTTCTCCAGCGTGGCGGCATCCTGAATCGAGAACGGCCCGACCCTGGTGCGCCGCAACGCGGTCAGGTGACCGCCGACCCCGAGGGCGGCGCCGAGATCGCGGGCGAGCGCGCGGATGTACGTGCCCGACGAGCACTCGACGGCGACGGTCAGATCGATCGCGACCAGGCCCTCCCCCGCCCGCACGTGTTCGGTCGTGAGCAGCTCGAAGGCCGAGACCGTGACGCTGCGCGCGGCCAACTGCACGTCCTCGCCGCCACGCACCCGCGCGTATGCCCGTTTTCCGTCCACTTTGATCGCGCTCACGGAACTCGGAATCTGCATCAGTGCGCCGGTGAGCCGGGCGATTCCCGCGTGAATATCGGCGTCGTCGACCGCGCCGAGGTCGTGCGCCGAGGCCGTCGCGACCGTCTCGCCCTCGGCATCGTCTGTCGTCGTGGCGGCGCCGAGCCGAATGGTCGCCTCGTACCGCTTGTCGACGCCGACGATGTAGGTCAACAGTCGGGTCGCACTGCCGACGCCGAGGATCAGGAGGCCCGTCGCCATCGGATCGAGCGTGCCGGCATGGCCGACCTTGCGCGTTCCGGCAAGACGACGTACCCGTGCGACGACGTCGTGGCTCGTCAGCCCGTGCGGCTTGTCGACGAGCAGGATGCCGGCGGGCGCGACGGCGCCCGCTGAGCCGGCCGTCACGCCCCGGCCCGGGCGACGGCCTCGAGCACGGTGTCGAGCTTGGAACCGAAGGTGCAGGCCAGCAGCTCAGCCACCAGGGTGCTGTCGTTCATCTCATCCGGCATCCGCAGTGCGACCAGCGTGTTGAAGAGCATTCCGTGCGCGAGGAATCCGACGACGTCCTCTGCGCCGAGTCCGCCCTCGTTGCGCAGCAGGCCGTAGATGGCGACGAAGCCGTTCCTGGCGACCTTGCCGATCGTCGGTTCGTTCCCCATGGTGAACGCCTGCATCAGGGAGAGCAGGATTCCGCGGTCGCCGATCAGATCGGCATACGCTGCGCCCATCCTGGCGCCGCGCTGTTCCTGCGTTTCGCCCGCGGCAGTGCTCTGTGCGATCGCCGTCCGGAACGCGCTCATCAGCTTGTCGAGGGAGCGCTCGAGGACCTCGACGAACAGGCTCTCCTTGCCGCCGAACATGCGCACCACGTACGGCTGGCTGATCCCCGCCGCCTGTGCCACCTGGTCGGTTGTGGCGCCGGCGTAACCGCGCTCGCCGAACACGCGGCTGGCGGCAGCGAGGATCTGCTCGCGCCGCTCGGCGGCGGGAATTCGCTCCCCCGCAGCGGGGCGCGGATCGGATGGCTGGCTCACGCTTGACATGTTATCAGTCGATTACTACGCTCAAGTAATCATCCGATTACAACCACTATCGGTGACCGAAAGGACTGAGATGACCTCGAACCGCACTCGCCGGATCCCGACCTGGCTCGCCATCCTCGCGGCATCCCTGCCGATGTTCATGGCGACCCTCGACAACCTCGTCGTGACCAATGCCCTGCCGGCGATCAGCATGGACATCCACGCTTCGATCGACGAACTGCAGTGGATCGTGAACGCGTACAGCCTGAGCTTCGCGACGTTCATGTTGATGGCCGTCGCTCTCGGTGACCGATTCGGCAGACGTTCCTTCTTCATCGCCGGCATCGCGATCTTCACCCTCGCCTCGGCGGCGTCGGCACTCGCGACAGAGCCGTGGATGCTGATCGCGGCACGCGCGGTGCAGGGTGTCGGCTCCGCTGCTCTGATGCCGCTGTCGCTCACACTCCTGGTCGGATCCGTCAGCGAGCGGATGCGGCCGGCGGCGATCGGGATCTGGGGCGGCGTCTCCGGTCTCGGCGTCGCGCTCGGCCCGCTGATCGGCGGCGCGATCGTGCAGGGCTGGAACTGGCAGGCCATCTTCTGGTTGAACGTGCCGATCGGAGTCATCGCCGTTCCGCTCGTGCTGTTCGCCCTGCCGAACTCGTTCGGCGCTCGGCTGCGCGCCGACGTGACGGGCCTGCTGTTGGTCGGTCTGGGTGTGCTCGGCTTGGTCTACGGAATCGTGCGCGGCAATGACGCGGGTTGGGACAGCGCCGAGGTGCTGACCGCGCTGATCGGCGGATCGGTGCTGCTGATCGCCTTCGTCGGCTGGGAGATGCGCGCAAGCGCGCCCTTGCTGCCACTGCGACTGTTCGGCAATCGCAGCTTCTCCGTGGCGAACATCGTCGGTGTGACCTTCAGCTTCGGGATCTTCGGATCGGTGTTCATCCTGATCCAGTTCCTCCAGATCGTTCAGGGGCACACACCGCTCGAGGCCGGGCTGATGACGATGCCGTGGACGCTCGCCCCGATGGTCGTGGCGCCGCTGACCGGTCTGATCACCCCGCGCATCGGCACCAGGCTGCCGATCGTGATCGGGCTGGCGATGGAAGCGATCGCGATGTTCTGGTTGGCTGGCTCCCTCTCGGCGACGGTGTCGTTCCAGGTCATGTTGCCGCCGTTCCTGCTCGCCGGCATCGGCATGGGCCTCGTGTTCGCACCGAGCTCGACGGCCGTGCTCGCCGGGATGGCTCCTGCCGACCACGCGAAGGCGTCCGGGACGAACTCCACGCTGCGCGAGATCGGCGTCGCGCTCGGTGTCGCCGTGCTCACGGCAGTGTTCACGGGCGCCGGCGGCACGCTGACTCCGACCGGTTACATCGACGCCGCGATCCCCGCCGTCGTCGTCGGAGGCGGTGTGCTGGTGCTCGCAGCGGTGGCCGCCCTGTTCCTGCCGGCCGGGCGATCGCCGCGGGAGCAGGACGAGACACAACCGACGCAGGTCGACGCCGAGCCGACCGGTCCGGAGGCGGCGGAGCCCGCGCTGGTGCGGAGCGCATAGGCTGACCGGGTGCGCATTGCGGTGATCGGAACGGGAGCCATCGGCGGCACGGTGGCCGCCCTGCTGCACAGCGCCGGCCACGAGGTGGAGGTGACCGCGCGCCGCGCGGGACTGGCCGCGATCCGCGCCGACGGCATCCGACTCGACGGAGCCTGGGGTGAGCACCGGGCGCGAGTCGCCGCCGCCGAACGGCTCGACGGCCGACCCGAACTCGCGTTCATCTGCACGAAGGCACAGGATGCCGAGGCCGCGATCACCGACAATCGGAACGTGCTCGACGGCATCCCGGTCGTGATCGTGCAGAACGGTCTGGACGGGCTCGACGCGGCCATCCGCCTGTTGCCCGGCTCCAACTGCGTCGGCGCCCTCGCCCTGTACGCCGCACAGCACGTCGAACCGGGCCACGTCACGGTCACCGCCGCCGGCCCGACCTATCTTGGCGCGGGCAGCGGTGAACCGGCTCCGACCGCCGATCGCCTTGCCGGCATCCTCGACGCGGCCATGCCGGCGCGCGCAACCAGGAACTTCGTCGGCTGCCAGTGGAGCAAGCTCGTGATCAACATGGTCAACGCTGTGCCGGCAGCAACGGGTCTCAGCGTGCAGCAGAGCATCCACGATCGCGAGCTGGGACGGATCGTGACCGCCTCAATGCGTGAGACCGTGCGCATCGCGCTGGCCATAGGCATCCGATTCGGCGCGCTGCAGGGCCTGAGCCATCCGTTACTGCGGGCGTTCTCGGTCGCTCCGCTCCGGGCCGGACATGCGCTCCCCGCGGCGATGGCCCGTCGCATGGGAGCGACGCCGAATCTCGGTTCAACGCAGCAGAGCATCCGTCGTGGCCAGCTCACCGAGATCGACTTTCTGAACGGCGCGGTGGTCGTGGCCGCCGCAACGATCGGCCGTGCCGCTCCGGTGAACGCGGCGCTTGTCGGCGCCGTGCACGAGGTCGAGAGAACCGGCGCGTTCCTGTCGACCGCCGAGCTCGCCGAGACGGTTCTGCCGCTGCTGCGGTCGGCCTAGAAGCTCGAGCAACCCGTGTCTACGAAGACACGCCGCGGATGCTCCTGGTCGCTGTTGTCCACCACGGCGGATGCCGCAAGGCGAGGCTGCACCTCGGTCTCGTACCGCTGGAAACCGCCCACGTAGCGCGCGTTCGCCTCGGCACGAGGGTCCGGGTCGCGCCGGGCCGTCGCGCTCAGGCGCGCGTACGCGGTCTCCAGCGGGACGTCGAGAAAGACCGAATAGTGCCAGGCACCGGACAACTCGGGCCGGTTCAAGAAGATCCCGTCGACGAACAGGGCGATGTCGGCCGGTCCGGTCTGCCAACTGGCGACGATCGGCGCGTCTCTGCGCACGTCGAAAGCGGCCGTCTGAAAGCCCGCACTGCCGGCCATCCGGAAGGGGTCGATCAAAACGCGCCGCAGCGTGCGGTAGTCGTACGAGCTCTCGTAGTAGCCGCGTGCCGACCGCCGCCCGTCGGCGTAGCGATCGGCGCGCGGACGATGGAAGTCCTCGATCGATGCACGCGCTGTGCTCCACCCCGCCTCCGCGAAGACGGAAGCCATGCCATCGGCGAACTCTGCCGTGCCGGCGCCGGGCGCACCGTCCACGGCGACCAGCACACGGCCGGCCGGATAGTTGTGCACGATCTCGGCGCGCAAGTCGCGTTGCACCGCGACCGCGGGCGTGGTGACGAGCTGCATGCTTCGAGCATACGGCGCGACGCCGGCACGGCGTCCGCATTATCGTGGGAGGCATGATCGCGCCCGACGAGCCCGCCGGCGACCAGGCGGTCAGGGTCACGGCGACCGAGCCGTCCGCGATCGAAGACGCGATCGCGGACGCGATCATCGCGTGGTTTGCAGCCAACGCCCGCGACCTGCCGTGGCGTCGTCCCGGTTTCAGCGCATGGGGCACGCTGGTGAGCGAGTTCATGCTGCAGCAGACGCCGGTGAACCGGGTGATCCCCCACCTCGAGGCGTGGCTGAAACGCTGGCCGACTCCCGCAGCACTGGCATCCGTGCCGCCCGGGGAGGCCGTTCGCGCCTGGGCTACACTCGGATACCCGCGACGCGCGCTCTGGCTGCACGGCTGCGCCGTCGCGATCCTCGAGCGGCATGGCGGCGTCGTTCCCCGGGATGTCGAGGAGCTTCTCGCGTTGCCCGGCATCGGGGACTACACGGCTCGCGCCGTCGCCGCCTTCGCATACGGCCAGCGGCATCCCGTCGTCGACACGAACGTGCGGCGGGTGATCGCCCGTGCCGTCGACGGCCAAGCGGAGCCGGCCCCGCCGAACGCACGGCGCGATCTTGCCGCCATGACCGCGCTGCTTCCGGACGACCAAACCGGAGCACGAGCGATGAACGCCGGCGCAATGGAGCTGGGCGCGGTCGTCTGCACGGCGCGCGCGCCCCACTGCGAGGCGTGCCCGATCGCACACCTGTGTGCATGGCGGGCGGCCGGGTATCCGGCGTATGACGGACCGCGCAAGCCGGTGCAGAAGCGTTACGAGGGCAGTGACCGGCACGTCCGCGGGCTGATCATGCGGGAGCTGCGCGCCGCCCACGCGCCCGTCACCGATCACGAGGTCGAGCCGCTCTGGTCGGATGCCGTTCAGCGCGACCGCGCACTGGCCGGACTCCTCGCCGACGGGCTCGCCGTGCGCTCCGACGGCGGCTACGCCCTGCCCTGACCCTCGGCGCCCCCGGGACAGGCTGTGTATTGTCGATTCAGACGTCTTGACCCGAAAGCCATCGATGCACGACAGCCCGCTGAATGCCTCACCGTACGAGGTGCTCGGAGTCGCGCCGTCCGTCAGTCAGGACGATCTGCGCCGGGCATACCGCCGGCTCCTGAGGCAGACGCACCCGGACACGGGCGGTTCCGCGGCGCGATTCGACGCGGTGCAGCGGGCGTGGTCCCTGATCGGCACCGCCGACGACCGCGCTGCATTCGACCGGGGCCACCCACATAACACGATTCCAGAGCACTCGCCGTGGGCGCCGACGCCCCCGGAGACGACGCGGCGACGCACCCCGAGCGCCGACACGCGACCGAAGGCGCGCAGCCACGGGCATCCGGGCGGGCTTCAGCGCGAGCGCTTCCTCACCCTGATTCGCGAGTGGTCGGGTCAGGGTGCGACGCTGAAGGACCCGTACGATCCGGCGCTCGTGCGGTCAGCGCCGCGCGAGATCCGGCACGCGCTCGCGGATGCGTTGGCCGAGGAGGCGACCGCTCGGGCCCTCGTCTCGCTCGGTATCGGATATACCGTCTGGCACGACGTCGCCGTCGATGCGCGCAGTGACGCCGGCGTCCCCGCGAAGATCGACCACGTCGTACTCGGACCGACCGGCCTGTTCGCGGTGCAGTCCGAGGACTGGGGCACGCTCGTGCGCGTGCAGCGCGGGGATCTGGTGGGCGACGGCGTCGACAAGACGCCGTTGCACGCGCTCGCCGCCAAGGCACGCAGCCTCGGCAAGCAGACGCGCGTGCGCTTCAGCGTCGCCGCGGTCGTGGTGCCGGACGACGCGTTCGACGAGTCGTTCCACGTCGTCGGCAGCTCGCGCGGCAACGCGCTGGTCGTCGCGCAGTCATCGTTCCTGCCGCAACTGCTTCGCATGGGCCTCCCCGGCGCTCCGCGGCCGGACGGCACGGAGCTCTTCGAGGTACGCACCCGGCTGCAGCAAGGCATCCGCTTCGCGTAAGCCCGCCAATTTCGCGTGCGCCGGTGTTTGCGGCATCCGCCGATGCTTAAGCGCCGGCGCACGCCGCAAACACCGGCGCACGCGAAATTGGCGGGGTCAGGCGGGAGCGCCATCCTCGTCGTCGTCGAGCTCGCGCGGCTTCACGTACGGGTCTTCCTCGCCGGCGTACTGCGCGGATGCCGCGATCGTCGCGACCGAGGCGTCCTGCTCGTGCGCCCTGCGCAGCAGGTCCTCGATCTGCGCCGCGTTCTCCGGAATCGCGTCGGCGATGAATTCGATGCTCGGCGTGAGCCGCGAGCTGATGTTCTTGCCGACCTCGGTGCGCAGCATCCCGGTTGCCGCCTTCAATGCGGCGGCGGAATCGGCTCGCTCCTGGTCCGTTCCGTAGACGGTGTAGAACACGCTGGCGTGCTGCAGATCCCCCGTCACGCGCACGTCGGTGATCGTCACGAACCCGATCCGCGGGTCACGCAGCCCACGCTCCAGCCGCTTCGCGATGATGACCTTGATGCGATCGGCGAGCTTCCGCGCCCGTGCCTCATCAGCCATTGCTTCACCTTAGCTTTCTCTTCTGCCGCGCAGCCCACCGAAGGGGTGGCGGGATGTCTCCCTCGCGGGACCGGCTCGGGTCTGACGAAGTGCGAGCGCCGGGTCGAATAGGCCGCGAGGAACGAGCAGCCGCATCGAGACCAACGAGGCGCCGGGACGTTCCACTGGGGAGGCATCCCGGCACCCCGACCGAACACTAGGCCCGTGGCTTCTCCCGCATCTCGGTCGTCTCGATCTCGTCGCCCTCGCGGATGTCGTTGAACTTGCCCAGCCCGATTCCGGCCTCGAACCCTTCACGCACCTCGGTGACGTCGTCTTTGAACCGACGCAACGACTCGATCGCCAGGCCATCGGCGAGCACGACGCCGTCGCGGATGACGCGCGCCTTGGCATTGCGCGTGATCGTTCCGCTGCGCACGAGCACACCGGCGATGTTGCCGAACTTGGAGGAACGGAACACCTCGCGGATCTCGGCGATACCCGACTGCACCTCTTCGAACTCGGGCTTGAGCATGCCCGTCAGGGACTGCTCGATGTCCTCGATGGCGTTGTAGATCACCGAGTAGAAGCGCACGTCGACGCCCTCGCGTGCCGCGCGCTCGCGCGCCTTCACGTCCGGACGCACGTTGAACCCGATCACGATCGCGTTGTCGATGGTCGCCAGGTCGATGTCGCTCTCGGTGATCGCACCCACACCGCGGTGCAGGATGCGCAGCTGAACCGAGTCGTCGACCTCGATCTTGAGCAGCGACTCCTCGAGCGCCTCGACGGCACCGGAGACGTCACCCTTGATGATGAGGTTGAGCGACTCGACCTTGCCCTCTTCCAGAGCACGGGTGAAGTCTTCGAGCGAGATGCGCTT
>Ga0164242_10009684_pt1 | contig 10366 bp, 6 predicted proteins | sample OricomgcompostMG_FD_108783 | JGI IMG/M metagenome (GOLD analysis project Ga0164242, IMG submission 108783) | Miracle-Growth compost microbial communities from Emeryville, California, USA - Original compost - Miracle growth compost (MG) ... | reverse complement strand
CCCTACGACCAAGGGCGGGCGTTAGCTCATGATTTAGGCCTTGGACATTTCGCTTTCGCCACCTATGGCAACCGTGATGAGGCGACGAGCCCCGAATACGGCGGCGTTGCAGTGCTGTCCCGGTGGCCGTTTCGCACCGTGCGCAACCGCCGTTTGCCGACCGATCCGGAAAGTGGCGAGGGGCGGGTCGCGCTCATCACGACGCTGCTGACGGCAAGCGGCGACGTGCATGTCGTGAACACCCATCTTTCCTGGCGCCCCGAGGAGGCGTCTTGGCGAGCCTATCAGGCCCAGATCTTGCTCGACGAACTCGTGGACGAGGACTGGGTTTGCGCCGATGAGCTCGCCATACTTGCCGGCGACATGAATGCGACCCCGGACGATCCGGCCGTCATCTGCCTGAATCGTCGGCTTAAAGACGCCTTTCGCGCCGTTGAGCCGCACGCGCCTGGCTATACCTGGACGCGTGCGAACCCGGCAACCGGCGACTTCCCCATGCCGGACCGCCGCCTCGACTACATTTTTTGCTCCCCTGAGGCGCAGGTCGCCGTGGCCCGCGTCGTGCTCGACGAGAGGATCCAAGGCGTCTACGCTTCGGATCATTACGGCGTACTGGCCGAGCTCATATGGAATAAAAGTCTATTGTAGCTTTACTCGCGTGTGCTTTGCATCAGACCGCGGGCGCCGAACTCGGTGTCGAGGGTCATGAGGTGGAGATCGTCGAGTTGCGACGAGACGCTCGCGGCATGGGCGGCGTCTGCGGGAAACGGACAAGCGTCGTCCGCTAAGCAGGTCGTGCCGAAGCCGCGCGCCGGGACGCGCAGAGGCAAGCTTGCGGAGAAGGTCGAGCCGCAGCCCTCGCCGGGGCTCGCGGCGCTGACTTCACCGCCGTGCATTTCGACTAAGTGGCGAACGATGGCGAGGCCGAGGCCGAGGCCACTGTAACGGCGCGTATAAGAGCCGTCTTCCTGGCTAAAACGGTCGAAGACGTGGCCGAGAAACTCGGGCCCGATACCCTTGCCCGAGTCAGTGACACGGACGATGATGCGCTCCGCCTCAAGCTGTACCGACACGTTGATCTGGCCGCCTTCAGGAGTGAATTTGACGGCGTTGGCGAGCAGATTCCAGAAGACCTGCGTAAGACGCACGGCGTCACCGCGGTAAGGTAGCGTGCCGACGGGAAAGGCGGTCGAGACGTGCAGGCGCTTAGTGTCGGCCGCGGCGCGAATCGACTCGATCGTCTCGTTCAAGGTGGCGATCAGGTCCATCGGCTTAAGCTCGAGCATCAGCTTGCCGGTAATCGCACGCGACATGTCGAGCAGATCATCGATCAGGCGTGCCTGCACGCGGGCATTGCGCTCGATGGTGTGCAGCGCGTCGGCTCCCTCGCGTTCTTCGAGGCTGCCGGATTGCAGAAGCTGGCACCAGCCGAGCATCGAGTTGAGCGGCGTCTTGAGCTCGTGCGAAATCGTGGCGAGGAATTCGTCGCGAATCCGACTCACGCGCTTGAGCTCGGCGATGACGCGGTCGAGGATGACTCGTTCCTCGTCGAGGTCGGCGATTAGGCGCGCTTTTTGCGCCGCTACGGCGACCTGAGCCGCTAGCGGCGCGACTTCAGCGGGCAAACCGACCTCGGCGCAGGCGACCTCGATCTCCAGGACGCCGAGCAGGTTCGAGTCGCCAGCTTGCACGGGCACGCGGATGACCCGCGGCCGGCGCGTTTCTCGGGCGAGCTGCAGCACGTCTTCCGTTGCGCTCACCGGCTCGGCCGCCGTCGTCCGCGGCGCGCCGGGCATCTCGCTGATCCGGCCGTCTTTGTCGGCGAGCAACACGCGCACATGGCTGCCCGGCATAAGCTGTGCCAGGCCGAGGTCGACGGCGCGACTGATATCCTCAAAGCCTGTTGCGGCCGTGAGCGCGCGTGCGGATTCATTGAGGATACGGAGGCGACTTATGGCGCGACGTTCGCGAATCTGGTCGTTAAGACGCGTGAGCAGCGCGGCGCCGAGTGTTTTGAGAAGGCCGGCACAGAGCGCCAGCTTATGCTCTTCGATAGGCGGCTCGGCGGCCATCAAGCGCCGGACTTCGCCTATAGGCAGACCGATATGGCCGGCGAAGCGCTCAAAAGCACGCAAGTCCCAGGTACCGGGGCATGGCATCCAGCCGCAGACGAAAACGCCGGTGACGTGACCGCCTAGGAGCGCCGGTACAGCGGCCAGCTCCAGCATGTCGAAAGAGTGGCTGATCTCGATGTTACCGGAAAGTACGGCCCGCGCCCCGGTCGTTGCTGCTTCGTGGGCCCCGAGGGCTCCGGAGCTCCAGAACCCCGCCGCTGCTAGATGGTGGGCAAGCGGCGAGGCCAAATGCATCCCCGAGGTCAACTGCAGGCTTGTATCGTAGAGCGCGACCGAGAGGCCGGTGGCTTCGGCATATTCCCGGAGCGGTCCGTCCCAATGCTCATGGTTGAGTAGACTCGCGCTGTCGGCCGGCTGGTGGGAAGCGGGGAGGAGTTCCTCTGGGGCTGGGACGTAGGTCATTTTGGTCTGCCGTTTGAATCAGGTCATGAGCGCTGTGCGGGTTAGAGGTCGCCGTGCTCGTCTCGTGTCAGAACAGGGTCGCCGGGCTGAATGCAGGGAGCGCGGCGCGCCCTGTTTCATCGTGCTGTCAGCGCGGCGATGTCTGAATCGCCGCGTTTGGCGCTGCCAGCCAAAAGCAAATGGCGTGCCATGAGCGGCGTGACGCCGGTCACCGTGCGGCTTGGCTGTCGTGGAAAATCTATGGTAAGTGGCAAACGCGAGGTTGCTCAGACCTCGTTTTTGCCTGTTGAAAGGCCGGACGGAATGCCAGGAAAATGTGCCCTTGTAGTCGACGACTCGCCCGATTCAGCGATGCTGCTCGCGCGCGTTTTAAAACTGTGCGGCTTCTCCGTGGACACGGCGGCCGACGGCGTCACGGCTCTCGAGAAAGCCAGCAAGTCGTCGTTTGACTTGATTTTTCTGGATATCGGCTTGCCCGAGATGGACGGCTTCGATCTGGCGCGTTTGCTGCGCGCCCGGCCGGCGACTCGCGACGCTCGCCTCGTCGCCGTCACGGGTTTTACCAGTTCCGAGGACCAAGAGCGCGCCCGCGCGGCTGGCTTTGATCAGTTTGTCAGCAAGCCCATCGACATCGCCTATATCCGCAGCCTGGTCCGTGAAATGACGGGACTGTCCGCCCCCTGACGGCCATCGTTGAAATGCGCCAGCTGTAGTCTCTCGGTGACATAAAACCCATGAAAACCATGCAGCTCAAGGTTTACAGGGGTTTGTGAGCGCCCGCCGCCGCGGCGACCTAAAGTCGCCGATATGGTGATTCGCAGGGTGTGAGGAGAGAAAAGCGAAATGCTTCATAAGCTTTGGCATCCCCGGTAACAGCTGGCAAGGCGAGAGGGAACGCGTCTGGACCGCCAAAGAGGCGGGTTTTGCCCCCAAACATCCCTGGATCGGTTGAGGCGGGGTGAAGCGAAATCGCTACGCATCCGGTCCCGGGGGGGGGCATGCATATGAAGTCGCCTCAGACGATTTTTGTGGGTAGTCTCGAGTTTCGATATACGGCCAGCAAAATTTCGGAAAGGTTGGGACTTAGACCTGTGGCGGTGGAACGTATCCTGATTATCCAGTTGCGGCAGTTGGGCGATATTTTGCTCACCACGCCGTGTATTCGAGCGGTCAAGAAAGAACGGCCGAAAGCCGTCGTTACAGTCTTGAGCCATGCCATGGGGCGGCTGGTGCTCGATGATTGCCCGTATATGGACGAGCATTTCTTCTACGGCGACGGCTGGACCTGGCGGCAGCAGATGAAGTTGGCGCGCACGCTCCGTGAGCGGCGTTTTGACCTGGTCATTGACTTCATGAACAATCCCCGCAGCGCCTTTTATACCCGTGTATCGGGCGCGCCGGAGCGGGTGTCTTTTCGCACGGCGCGGCGGTTGGCTTATACATCGACGATTCCGCGGCCTGATACGCCCGATTATATCGTCCGCCATAAATTCCTTCTGCTCAAGGCGGCGGGCTTCAAGCCTACCGACGAGCGGCTCATCTTGCCCTGGTCGCAGGCGCATACCCAACCTTTCATGAGGTTTTATGCAACGACGGAGCGGCTGCGCCAAGCGCCTCTACGCGTCGCCCTGAGTCCGACCCACCGCCGTGCGGTGCGGCGGTGGCCGCTGGCTTTCTGGGCCCAGCTCGCCGCTCGGCTCGTGCGTGATTGGGGCGCGGCCGTCGTCTGGCTGCATGGCCCGGGCGAGGAAGAGGTGATCGACGAGGTGATGACGCTCTGTTCCGAGACGACGCTCAAGGCGCCGAAGACGAGTTTTCGCGAGCTCGCGGCTCTGGTCGGCAACATGGACCTGTTCGTCGGCAACTCCAACGGTCCAAGCCACGTGGCCGTTGCCGGCGATGTGTGCTCCCTGCAGTTGCATGGCCCGACGACTGCCCAGGCTTGGTGTCCCATCAACGACCGGCATCGCGTCGTGCAGTCCCCGGAGTATGTCTATCCGGAGAAAACCGCGCGCATGGAGACGATTACGGTCGAGCGCGTCTGGAGTGAGCTTGCGGCGATGCGTCCGGTGATCGAGGCGTCCGCGCAAGCGGCGCGCGTCCGCGGCCCACGCCTGAGCTGGCGGTGAGGCTAAGCGCGCGGCGGCCGTGACCTGCTTCAATGAGCGAGCGGCGCCTCAGTGCTAAGGCGAGCGGTTTTCGCCAGCTGCCGGCGTAGGCCCTCGAAAAACTGACGCGGCCATTGTCGCTGCACCATGTTGGCGATCCATTTCGGAATCAAACCTTTGGGATCCGTATTCACCTCGATCGAGACATGCGTATGTCCTGCCGATGTCGGTACCAAGTACAGCACGCTCAGGTTCAGGGTCCCCAGGACCTTGTCGCTTTCGAGATAGCGCGGATCTGGATGGGGGATCGATTGTACGGAGAGACGGACGACGCCGTCAGGGAGGTACTCGGCTTTGGCGCGGTTGATGAAGTAGCGATCGGTGAGCGGCCAAGGCATGCCGATGTGCATGTATTCGAGGCGCTCGTTCGTCGAGATGGGGGCGATGTCGTGTTTCTCGACGACCATCGGCATCCATTCGTTGGCGATCCGGTTGTCTTTCATGACGGCGAGGATGTCCGGCAGCGGCCAGGCGATGTCGGCCTCACCTTTGAGGCTGACGGTTGGAACGTCCGAGGGGTCTTTTTCGTAGACGATGATGCCGCCCGAGTCGTCGATCTGTTCCCAGCCGCTGTTAACGGCGTCGCTGCCCGCTTGCGCAACGGGGAGATACGCGCAACAAAGGTAGGCGGTCGCTAGGAAGCATGCTGGCATGACGCGGTGCATGGGCTCTCCCCCGGAGACTAGGACTGTTCGTGCCTTAAATTCGGACGGGCTACGCCTGAGCTTGAGGCGGAAGGCGGACAGTCGAAAAATCCTGATTAAAAATGGTTGATTGCTCGGTCACTTGGGCGATTTCAGAGGTTTCCGTAGCCGCCGCCGCCAGGAGTCTCGATGATCAACACGTCGCCGGCGGCGACCTGCAGCTGGACCATCGGCGGTAGCTCTTCCGTCTCGCCGGTCGCTGCGCGACGAAGCGCATTGCGTCCAGAGCGACCAGGGCCACCACCGGCGAGACCATATGGTGCCGTCAGTCGCCGGCTGCTGATGAGCGAGACGGCGAGGGGTTCCAGGAATTCGAGCTCGCGGATGATGCCGTCACCGCCGCGCCAAGTGCCTTCGCCTCCAGAGCCGCGACGGATGGCGAAGCGGCGCAGGCGGACAGGAAAACGCTCCTCGAGCACCTCGACGTCCGTAATCCGCGTGTTGGTCATGTGCGTCTGGACGGCGCTGGCGCCTGCGAATCCGGGACCGGCTCCGGCGCCGCCAGCGATGGTTTCGTAATAACCGAATCCGGGTCGCCCGACCGCGGCGGCGCGGCCGAAGAGCAGGTTGTTCATCGTGCCTTGGCTAGCGGCTGCGAGTCCTAAGGCGCCGAGCAACACATCGACGAGACGCTGCGAGGTCTCGACATTGCCGGCGGTGACGGCTGGTAGTCGCGTCGGATCATGGCCTCCGTTTGGCCTGAGCAGCGATGGCCCTGGAATAACAAAACGCACAGGAGCTAACACGCCTTCGTTGAGCGGGATCTCGGCATCGATCAGACAGCGCAAGACATAGAGTGATGCGGCCTTCACGATCGCGGTGTTGGCATTGAGGTTGCCTGACGAAACGCCGCCGGTGCCCGTGAAATCGAGCTCGATCTCTGGCGGCGGCCCGTGACGCACGGTGGCAGTGACGACGACCGGGGTGCCGTCGTCCATGGCGTCTTTGAAGGTGCGGCGGCCTTCCGTCAGTCGGCTCAGCGCCTGGCACATGCGCGAGGTCGCGGCTGTGCGTACGTGTCCCATGTAAGCTTCGACAACGGCGGATCCGAGGTGAGCGATGAGCGCGAGCAATAGGTGCCGACCGGTCTCGTTGGCGGCGATCTGAGCGTTGATGTCGGCGATGTTGTCGTCGATGGCGCGCGACGGGTAAGGGGCTGTGGCCAAAAGTTGCCTGAGTTCGTCTTCGCTCGCGCGTTCACCATGCACGAGCCGGAAACAGCGGATCAAGACGCCTTCCTCGGCAAGGTTGGTGGACAAAGGCGGCATCGAGCCAGGAGTGATGCCACCGATCTCGGCGTGGTGAGCCCGGCTGCCAGTAAGGAAGAGGAGCCGGCGACTATCGGCGGCAAACACCGGCGTGATCACCGTCACGTCCGGTAGATGGCTACCACCCCGGTAGGGATCGTTGGTGACAAAAACGTCGCCGGGAGCCATGGTGGCGCCCGCCTCGCGCAGCACGGCGCGCACGCTTTCGCCCATGGCGCCGAGGTGCACGGGTATATGCGGCGCGTTGACGATCAGGCCGCCGTCGGGAGCGAAGATGGCGCAGGAAAAGTCGAGGCGCTCTTTGACGTTCACCGAAAGCGACGTGCGTTGGAGCACAGCGCCCATCTGCTCCGCGATGCTGGCGAATTGGTTGTTGAACAGCGCCAGACTCAGGGGATCGGGTGTGCTGCTGAGACCTGTGGGGGGCGCCGTCCGCTCGCTGATGCGCTCGAGCTCGAGATGGCCCCGCGGCGTAACGCGTGCGCGCCAGCCGGGCTCGACGACGACTGAGGTTGCTTCGCCCGCAATGATCGCCGGGCCACTCAGCGCGGCGCCGGCGGCGAGAGCCGCGCGGTCGTAGACGGCGGTTTCGCTGAAGTGACCGCCGAACCAGGCGCGCGCCAGGTCGACTGGCTGCGCCGCGTGCGGCGGAGCTGGAACGCAAGGCGCAAGCGGCGGCTCGCGGGCAGCGGCAAGCTCGACGCGGGCCACACGTACCTCGAGCGGGCGGCCGGTGAAGGCGAAGCCGTACGTCCGTCGGTGCGCATCTTCGAAAGCCTGTGCCCAGTCGCCGTCCGCCGGCTCGGCGAGGGTCAAGGTGCTGTCTTGCCCTTGGTAGCGCAGATCGAGCGACCGCGTGGCGCGGACCGTCGCTTGGGAAGGCAACGTCTCGCGCGCGAGCTCGCCCAACAGCTCGGCCTCGAGGTGGGCGAAGGTCTCTGTCAGTTGTGCTTTGATCTCCCCGGCGTAGGCGCGGCCGATGTCGCGTGCCGCGTGCCGGCAAAGCGCCGCCATGCCCATGCCATAAGCGCTGAGCAGGCTTGCGTAAGGGTGCTGGATGATCCGGTTGATGCCGAGCTCTTCAGCAATGGCGCAGGCGTGTTGCGCGCCGGCGCCACCGAAGCTGACGAGCGTGTAGTCGCGCACGTCATAACCTTTGGCGAGCGAGATTTTTTTGATCGGCTGTGCCATGTTGCTGGCGGCGAGAGCGATGAATCCGGCGGCGAGCTCGTCGGCCGTCCAGACTTTGCCGGAGCTTGAGCCTACCTGAGCAAGCACCTCCGACAGTCGCCGCCTGGCTGCGGGGATGTCGAGAGGAAAACTGAAACGCTGGGGCGAGATCCTCCCTAGCAACATGTTGCAGTCGGTGATCGTGAGCGGACCACCTCTACCGTAGCAGGCCGGACCAGGATCGGCGCCCGCCGAGGCCGGACCCACAGTCAAGCGGATGCCGTCGAAAGCGCAGATCGAACCACCGCCGGCTGCCACGGTCTCGATCGCGATCATGGGCGCGACGATGCGTACACCCGTCTCGCGACCGGCGTCGGTAAGCTCCATCTCGTAGCGGCGCTCGAGTGTACCGTCAAAGCGACTTACATCGGTGCTTGTGCCCCCCATGTCGAAGCCGATGACGTGCGTCAGGTTGGCCTCGCGCGCGACCCGCGCGACGCCGACCACGCCGCCCGCCGGGCCACTGAGAATACTGTCCTTGCCGACGAAAGCCGCGGCGTCGACGAGGCCGCCGGCGCTGGTCATGAGTCTTAAAGTCGCTTCCGGCAAGTAAGAGCGTACCTCGGCTACGTAGCTTTTGATGACGGGCGTGAGGTAGGCGTCGACGAGCGTGGTGTCGCCACGCGGCACCAAACGCTGGAGCGGCGTAACCCGCGACGAGACGGAGATCTGCGGAAAGCCGAGCGCCGCGGCGACGGCGTACGCCTCGTCCTCATGGCGTCCATCGACGTAAGAGTTGACGAAGCAGATCGCTACCGCTTGGATGCCTTGGCGGCGCAGCTCGGTGAGTCGTGCTGCGAGATCGACGCGGTCAAGCGGCTTGAGTGTCTCGCCCGTTGCTGAGAGTCGCTCTTTCGCCTCGACGACCACCTCGTAGAGCGGGCGTGGCTTGCGAATATCGAGCTCGAAAAGTCGCGGCCGGTTCTGCGCCGCGATCTCCAAGGCGTCGCCGAAGCCTTCAGTCATGACGAGCGCGGTCCGCGCCCCTTGTCGCTCAAGCAAAGCGTTGGTGCCGCGCGTCGTGCCGAGACGGACTTCGATGCGGCCGAGCGGCTTGTCCAGCGGTGCGTCCAAGATGTAGCGGATGGCGACGATCGGCGCCGGCTCGCCGCTGGCGAGCTCAAAGGGCGTACCGACGACTGGTGCGTAGTCAAGGGGAGTGACGAGTGTGAGCTGGCTCTGAGCCGGATCGTAAGCGCGAACGCGGGCTGTTTCACCGCCCTTGAGTCGTACCTGACAACCTAGGAGGAAGCGTCGTGGGAAGACGGGACTGTCAATGACTAGGACGTCAGCTGTGGAACCCTCGGCCACGCGTCCCTTATAAACGCCAGTGCTAAGGAGCTTGTGGGTGTGCAGCAGCCCATCTGGCGCCTGTGCCACGCAGTCGGTGAACGTGCCGCCGACATCGATCCAAAATTGCCAAGGCGGCTGATCTCCGGCCATCTCCGTGTTTTCCCCATGTCGTCATTCCAGCCGAACTGAGACCCTAGGCGGCGGCTGGTATGGCCGTGTGGCCGGATAGAGGCTCAGGCCGTGAGCAGATCCGCGGGATTCTACCCTAAGAAGCCTGGATTCTACCCTAAGAAGCGGCGATAAATGCCATCCAGAAGAACGCCCAGCCGGTTACGGCCGTGAGATACATGCAGCTTGCGGCCGTCCAGCCCAACCGCCGGTGCACGACGCTAAAGCGCCCCGGCCGCGGCGGTCGCGGAAACCGCCGAAGCGCCGTCCAGAGCGTCCCGGTCCAAACCAACGCGGTCGTCGCGGCGACGGCGACGTGGACCCAAAGCAAAGGGAAAAGCCAGGTGTCGTAATACGGGGAAGAACGAGCCTCGAGGCGCCAGTCATGGGTGCGCACTTCCACCTCGAACAGCGTTTGGACGATGACGAGCACGACGCTTAAACCCAGTTGGATGCGTTTATGTCCGGCCCAATCGCGACGCACCTTGGCGCGCACGAGACTCCAAGAGAGCAGTGGAACGATGATGAGGAGGAGGCAGGCGACCGTATCCATCATGAGCGGTGCGCGACTAAACGGCAGAAAACCTGGCATGCGCTCCCCGTCAAATTGCCCGGCAGAGGGGATCCTTCAAATATAGCGACTTTGGGAAACGGAAGCAGCACCGGATCATCCGCGGCCCTGAAAGGGTGTGCGGTGATCCCGGACTTAATATAAATCCATGCAATCTGCCAGAATTTTCCGATGCAGCGGCTGCCTCAGAGGGCTCGGTCGCACCTACTAAGGGGACTTGCCCTGCCATCTGCCTCAATAATTCAAGAGAGTCACAAGGGAGGCTAAGGAGTGCAGCTTCCGGACGTGCCCGTAACGTTGCTGACCGTCGGCACCGTCGCGGTGGTTGACGAGGGGTCGGCGAATTGAACTTGGATTCCATATCCCGTTAAGCTTTTAAGCCAGGCGGTATATGCGGGCCAAGTCAGATTCACGTGATAGTCCGTTG
>Ga0164242_10009683_pt1 | contig 10366 bp, 5 predicted proteins | sample OricomgcompostMG_FD_108783 | JGI IMG/M metagenome (GOLD analysis project Ga0164242, IMG submission 108783) | Miracle-Growth compost microbial communities from Emeryville, California, USA - Original compost - Miracle growth compost (MG) ... | reverse complement strand
TTTGACGGATCCATATGCCTTTGTAAGCCAATGACCTTCTATATGCAGAATAGATGGTGTTATAAAACCATTCAACTCCCTCTCTACTATTGCATTAAAGAACCTTTTAGCTAATAAATAATTATCCCTCTTTAAGGTGAAGTCAAGAAGAATATTAACATCAATTAAAACTTTCGAAGCCATATTTTGCTTTTTGATCTTCATAAAAATTGTCCTTATTATAACTATCAGCCACTATCTTCGGGTCAGGCTCAAGTTTATCTACCATGTCTAATAAATTATTCTTTTTGTTATTAGTCCTAATAACTTTTTCAAAATAATCTTCAATTAGACTTGAAATGCTAACCTGCTGATTTATAGCATATGATTTCACCTTTTCAAGCAAATGGCGCTCTACCGTAATATTTAATCTTGTTTTCATGGTACAAATATACGTATATTTATAAAATGTACGCATAAATAAACAAAAAAAATGACCATATTCAGGGATAACTTCGACATCTTAAATTTCAGAATCAATAAAAACACTATTAGTGACTGATGTTGGTCTGAGGAATAATATTACCCTCTCCTTGAGAGATCGTAAAATCCGCATAGATGAATTAATGTTCTAACACAACTATACCAGCGGGAGCAAGGGTACGGCAAATTAAAGTGACAGAAATTCAGAATGAAATTTCTTTTTGTTGATATGGCGGCTTTCAGCTGATTGGAAAAAATATTTTTCGCATTAATTTTATTATTGTTTCTTTGAGGGGTCAACAAATTATGTTGGTAGGGAGCAAGCAAAAATATATATTAGTAAATAATATTATATAATAGACACAGTATCGCCTAGGCGATGCCTCTATATTCTCCATAACTCGTTTTATTTATTAACTTTAAGTTGACAGCCCGTTCCTCGACGGACTTTTTTATTGTTAAGAACTGACACAAATATACAATTTAATTAAATTATAACCTAATAATATTCATTTAATTATAATTCTTTCCGGCGATTTTGGCACTTTTTGCTTAGGAGAATTTTCAAAATTTGAGTACGGGTGACCTGGTTTATCACCTGGAATAAAGTTCAAAACCACTTCTTTCCCCAGCTGGTAGACTGGTTATTTGACATACCTATAAATTCTCCAGGTTTTCCAGAACAACAAATTTATACATCTTTTTTGTTTCATAAACAGAACCCGAACATAAAAAGCTTAAAGAGATTTACAACAATATTGATGATGTACTAAATAACGATAAATAAAATCATTTAGCAATGCGTCCCTATTTGCCAATACAGAATTTTCCGAAAATAGTTCCCAGAATATCCCTATCATGTTCTACTCGACCGGATATTTCACCCAAAAAGTGAAGACATCTGCGGATATCAATCGATAATAGGTCTCCGGTTATACCGGCATCCATTCCTATTACAATATCATTCAGACTTTCAGCAACCTTGAGCAGCATTGAGTGATGCCTGGCATTGGTTACAATGGTATTTTCAGTTTGTATTTCCGGACCAAAAACTTTGTTATACATTAGTTGTTTTAACTGATCAATACCTGACTTTTGCTTTGCGGAAATCAACACATCATGCGTATTGGTAATTAATTCAAGCAGACTTAACTCTACAGTATCTACCTTATTAAAAACCTTTATTGTCTTATCTTTAAACGGTTCTAACCAATCCAACACCGAATCAAAATCCCTTGAACTATCCACAATATGCAGGATAATATGGGCGTTCTCAGCATTGGATTTACTTCTTTCTATGCCCATATTTTCTATATGATCGAATGAATGTTCACGAATCCCGGCTGTATCAATCAATCTAAATTGAATACCGTTAATATTCAATGTTTCCTCAATAGTATCCCTTGTGGTACCAGCAATTTCACTTACGATTGCCCTTTCTTCATTCAATAACGCATTCAAAAGAGTCGATTTACCGGCATTTGGCCTTCCAATAATAGCAACCCGAACACCATTTTTAATTACATTTCCAAGCTGAAAAGAATCGATCAATTTTTCCGTCGCCTTTTTAATCTTTTCAATCAGTACCATGAACTGACTACGATCCGCAAATTCTACATCTTCCTCAGAAAAGTCTAGTTCCAACTCGATTAAAGCCGCAAAATTGATAAGCTCTTCTCGTAATTTCTGAAGATCTTCAGAAAAACCGCCCCTTAATTGTTTAAGGGCCGTTTGCTGTGCTGCTTTACTATTTGAAGCAATCAAATCAGCGACGGCCTCGGCCTGGGTTAAATCCATTTTACCGTTAAAAAAAGCCCTTTCCGTAAATTCGCCAGGTCTGGCCATTCTTGCGCCCGAAGCAATAATTACCTGTAATAATCTTTGTTGGATATATGCTGATCCATGGCAAGATATTTCAATAACATCCTCCCCCGTATAGGACCTTGGGTTCCTAAACAAAGAAATCACAACTTCATCTATAATTTCACCCTGAAATTCAATCAATCCAAAATGTAGCGTATGCGTTTTTAGTTTCTCTACATCTTTTGAAGGAAAAAGTCCATTAACGATAGCAAAAGTCAAAGGTCCGCTAACCCTTATAATTCCAAGTGCTCCAGCTCCTTGAGGAGTGGCCAGAGCCACAATTGTGTCTTGTTTACCTTCAATAAAGTGATTCATTCCTTCAATTTATGCAAAAATACAATTTCTACCGTTCGTCCTTGGTTTTCCCTCAAATATTCGCTGCTCCAAATAATTAAAAGTCAAAAAAAATAAAATTCGTAGTTTTTTTGGGACTTAAAATACAATGAATAGGTATATTGCACACAAATAATCTAAGAAAAACAGGACAAGATGATAAAAAAATTAACTAGCCTTGCAATAACAGCCCTGCTTTGTGTAACTGGCATTTATGCACAAAGTGAAACTTTTAAAGTCCCTTTGAGTTGGCATATGCTGGATCCTATCAAGGATAGCGTGTATGGTGTTTCCGTGAATAGATCTTACGAAGAACTGCTCAAAGGCAAAACATCACAAAAAGTAATTGTGGGCGTTATTGACTCTGGCGCGGATACATTGCAGGAGGACCTGAAGGATGTATTATGGCACAATCCAAAGGAAATCCCGAATGATCTGAAAGATAATGACAAGGATGGTTATGTCGACGATTATTATGGCTGGAACTTTCTGGGAGGCAAAAGTGACACCTCAAATGTTACTGAGGATACAAGAGAATCTACCCGGTTTTACTTTCAGTACAAACAACAGTTTGAAAAAGTTACAGACAGCACACAAGTACCAAAGAAAGATCGTGAAAATTACCGTACGTGGCTTCAAGCAAAAAACATCGAATTAACTACTACAGAGGCAGCAAAAGAAGCCGCCGCTATAGAACGCATCTCCAGCCTGTTACCACAGATCAGTGATTTTAGTAAAGTGCTTTTAAAAGACACCTTTAATCTGGAGGATGTAAAAGCCTATGAGCCGATAGATCGCAAAACCAGCGCAGAAAAACAGATTTATACGATCTTGCTTGAAAAAGTGGCACCTGGAACGACAAATATTACGCTTCCGGCCAAATTGAGTAATTTAATGGACAGCCTGAAAACGGCTAACAAACTCCCTGCCACTGCACCCCCCGACTACCGCCAGCAAATTGTTCAGGATAATTATAATGACTTTAACGACAAATATTACGGAAACAATAATATTTCGGCCGGCGATGTCATGCATGGAACCCATGTTTCCGGTATTATTGGCGCAAGCAGGGAGAACGGTTTAGGAATAGACGGAATTGCAGATAATGTTGCGCTTATAGAAATAAGAACAGTTCCGGGTAGTGGCGACGAGCATGATAAGGATGTTGCACTGGCAATTCGTTATGCGGTAGACCATGGAGCAAAAGTCATCAACATGAGTTTCGGAAAGCCCATTTCCCCCAATCGTAACTGGGTTGAAGGAGCCATTCGATATGCCCAACAGCATGATGTGCTCCTCATTCACGCCGCCGGCAATGACGGCGAAGATATTACAGAAGCCCCTAATTTCCCTACACAGTATTATGGCCCCAATAATAGTAAAAGTTTTGACAATGTAATAACCGTGGGCGCCAGCGGTGCCATGGAAGACGATCTTGTGGCCGAATTTTCCAATTTCAGCAAAACGGCTGTGGACGTATTTGCCCCAGGAGTACAAATCTATTCTACCCTTCCCGGCAAAGACAATTACGGGTCTTTAAGTGGGACCAGCATGGCATCACCTGTAGTAACAGGTGTTGCAGCCGTGATCCGCTCATATTTCCCCAAGCTTACAGCACCACAGGTAAAACAGCTTATTATGGCTTCTGTAACCAAAATAGATTTTCCGGTAATTAATCCAGCCAATGGGGAAGAAACTAAATTAAGCGACCTTTGTGTATCCGGCGGTATTGTAAATCTATATAATGCTATTAAAATGATGCAAAGCAATCAATTCCCATTAAATTCAGGGAAAAAATAAATATCGAAATAATCTTATAAAATACGAAAAATGACCGGTAATTATTAAAAATTGCCGGTCATTTTTTTTTAATTTATCTCGTTAAAAAACACAGGATTTGGTATATTTGAAAAAGTAAAATGGGTTTTGTTTTAGTAGCTAATATGAAAAAGTAAATTCTTATTTAAAGGCATTAAGTTGGGATAAACTGCAGGCCATTGTAAATAATAAAGTGATTTTGAAACAAACCAATTCATCTGGTTTGTAGATTGTTCAGCCAGGCTTCAAAATCCCCTAACGATAAAACCATAGGCCATCAAATAAATTTGCTAATAAATGACAAATTGCCGGTTTAGCATAAATCTAATAGGCCAGGTTGGTTTTTACCGGCCTCCAAAAATGTTCAAGAGAAAAGAAAAATAACACACCATATGAAAATTCTTTGCACAGGCACTATGGCCGCACTAGGGCTTAAAATGTTGGAAAAGGAAGGTCATCAAGTATTTCAGCTTGTTTCCAAATCCATTCTTACTACTGAACAACTTATTGATCATTGTAAAGCGTATGATGCATTAATCAGTACGGCAACAACTCCATTAAATAAGGACTTCTTCGAGGCCAGCAGTCATTTAAAAGCAGTAGTACTTTTACAAGCAAATTATGATCATATCCAGCCAAAATGGGCAACTAAAAATAATATTCCGGTAGGCGCCATACCCAGTGGCATTAACCAGGCAGTTGCCGAAACGACGCTTATGTTAATGATGGCCTCCTCCAGGCAGATCAATGCCCAGCACAACAGGATCCTAACCAATCAATGGGCCCGCCACAGAGTTTCCGGGTTGACCGGGCAATCTTTGGCCTATAAAACCCTTGGCATCTTTGGTTTAGGCAACATTGGTCAACAGGTCGTTCATCTTTGCAGACGAACATTTGGGATGAATGTCATTTACCATAATAGAATACCCAACCAGCACCTTGAAAGTACACTTGATGTTCAATATGTTCCCATTGAGGACCTGCTTGAAAAAAGTGATGTTTTATCGGTACACGCCACTCTAAATGAAGATTCAAGCGGTTTTTTTGACGCCAAGGCATTTTATGCCATGAAACGCTCTGCCATCTTCATCAATACGGCCGACGGAAAAATCCATGACCATAATGCACTCACCCGGGCAGTCTATGAAGGCTGGATCTGGGGGGCAGGCCTGGATGTTACTGATCCCAGCCCCTTGGTGGGAAGTGATCCACTGATCAACCATCCGCATGTATGCATCACGCCCCGCATAGCATTAGATACCTATGAGACGCAATTGCTGATATCTAAAATTGCAGCAAAAAACCTGATTGCGGCATTAAGGGAAGAAAAAATGCCGGACTGTATCAACCCAATTGTCTATCGTTACATCAATCATAAATAGTAATTCAAAAATTCCTGGAAAAGAAAAAGCAAGTTCTTTATAAAAATAAATAGAACTTGCTTTTGGTTAAACAGCTTTTTAATAAAAGTGAGTCATTCAAGGATTTATTCTGCCAATAACTTATCCATCAATTCATTAAATTCTTTTACATAATTGGTATAATAGGAACCGGTCCCAGGCCCCTGGAATCCAGTATCGATTTTGCGCACTTTTCCGGTTTTATCAAGTATAATGGTCGTTGGGAACATTTTAATCGGTGTAAATTGTGGCAAGGTTTTCTCCGTCCTTTGTTCATCTGTAACAGTTACCCCCGTAATTAAAACCGGGTAATTGATATTATAAGCCTTTTGAAACTTCAATAAACTGTTTCGCGAGCGTTCAAAATCAGTGGTCAATTCATAGGCCAGGCTGATTACTTCTACTCCCCTGTCTTTATTGGCATTAATACTTGCTTAAAAAAGCAGTTTCATCCATGCAATTGGGACACCAGGAGCCCATCAGATCAATAATCACGACCTTATTTTTAAACCGCTGATCGTTAATGGATACAAGTTTTCCATCCAGATCTTTAAAACTAAAGTCCAAATGCCCACTTTCTCCGGGTTTAAGATACATAGCGGCTTCATCGGGCAACTGGGGATCAGTTGTTTTAAACGCTTTAAAAGTTTGCTTTCCCGAAGCACCGCTAAACTGAACACCTGAAAGTTTTTCTCCTTTAACCAGCGCTTTAAACAGCAGGCTATGAATACCGTCAAAGCCTGAAAAATAAAGGGAATCCCCACTGACAATTCCTTCTAAATAGCGATCGTCCCCATATGGAGTTAGTACAGAACCTGTCACAATATCTCCTTGTTGATGCAGTGTTGCTATGGCCGGAGACTCTTTACCATTGGGTGCCGTAAAACTTACCTGCCATTTTCCTTCTACGTTTGAGCGGGCGGGACCGTTTGTGCGCTGAAACCGCACCGGATATTTTGCGGATGCCGTAAGAGGTAATACAATTTCCTGGCTCACAGAAGCCCTATGCCACACGCCGCTCAAACTATCTGGGTTGATTATTTTAAAACGAAAACCTGATTCAAATACAGGCATCTGAATATCTAATGAATCCCCTTTGAGATGTACAGCAGGCACACGCATCTTCTCCCCTCCATTTATAACATAAAACACCAGGGAATCATTTTCCATCTTTGTCTGAAGGTTAAATACAATCCCCTCCCCATCCGGACGATGAATGACCGCCCTCCACATGGATGAACTGATTTGCGCCTTTGAACCCAATGCAAAAAGGAGCAGGGAACCTATAACAGCGATTTTTTTCATAGTTAAATTATTTATGGCCAGACAGTGCTTATATACGCTTAGCGGGAATAAGAGTTGAATGCCTGGCAGCGTCTTTTTTTATAACAGCACAAAGGTAAGCCAGTTGGAATTAATTTTTTAAATTTTAGTCTATAACTTTTGTAGACTAAAATTTGCTCCCTATCTTTGCCTCCGGTTGAACACTGTTACAAGTAAAGATAATGAAAGACTACAAGGAAAAAACCCCATCTGAGCGCAGGAAGATCACAACAACTTATTGTTGTAGCTAAGAGATCATATCTGTTTTTTTATTTTACCGAATAATTTTTTTGAGACAGGAAGTATTGTTTAAATGAGAATTAAGTACTTACATCTCTTATAGACGAACTTCTGGTTATTAAGATGATGCGTCCGTGATATACTATTATCATCCACCACGAGCAAGTAATTGCGTGGCGACGTCAAATCATTTATCAGCTGAATACCGGACAATTTTCGTGACATTTTTATTAAAGGTTGATAAAGGCAAAACAGCGGCAATCAAAAGAGCCGTAATCAGGCTTTTTTATAAAATTACCTCATCAATAAAATCCGCACATTCTACTTAGAAAAACGAAAACCAAATCAAATCAAATCTTAAACAAACATCAAACACAATGAAGTATCATTACGTCTTATCGTTGTTACTTTTACTTGGATTTAGCCTGTCGCAACAATCCCCGTATGCACAGACAAGTCCTGTAAATGGCACGGTCCGGTCGAATACCGGCACGCCCCTATCAGGCGTTAGTGTCAGGGTTGTCGGCGGAAAAGCAACGCTCACAAGCAACTTGGGTAATTTTAATCTGCCCGCTAAAGTTGGGGACACGCTTAACTTTAATTACATTGGTTACCAAGCAACACAGATCGTACTCACCAGCCTCACGACTTCGCTAAACGTTCAAATGGAACAGGTATCCGGAGAACTCGGCGAGGTGGTGGTCACCGCTCTTGGCATCTCCAAAGAAAAAAAATCATTGGGTTATTCAGTGCAGGAAGTTAAATCTGAACAGCTCAATACCACCCAAACGCCCAACCTTGTCAATGACCTTTCTGGAAAGATAGCTGGTGTCCGGGTCACTAATTCCCAAGGGGACATGGGTTCCTCCAGAATCATTATCAGGGGGGAGACCTCTATTTCCGGCAACAATCAACCTTTGTTTATTGTGGACGGTGTTGCGGTGGATAATTCCCAGTTAGGTGCGGGCGGTTCCAGGGATTATTCCAATGCAATTGCAGATTTGAACGCAGAGGATATCGCCTCAATCAGCGTTTTAAAAGGACCCAACGCAGCGGCCCTTTACGGAAGCCGCGCTGCTCATGGGGTAATTATAATTAAAACAAAAACCGGCAAAAAGAAAAAAGGCCTGGGCATTACTTTAAATTCCAACAATACTTTCAGCAGCCTGTTGGTCTTACCAGAATATCAAAATACTTTCGGACAGGGCGGCAATGGCCAATTCAGTTATGTCGACGGTAACGGCGGTGGCCTTAACGACAATGTGGATGAGAGTTGGGGGCCAAGAATGCAGGGTCAGCTTATACCGCAGTTTGGATCTGACGGGCAGGCCGTTCCTTTTATCGCGCATCCGGATAATGTCAGGGACTTCTTCCAGACAGGATTTTCCACCTATAATAGCGTTTCCATTGCTGACGCGGGAGATAAATACAGTTACCGGCTAGGCTTTAATGATGGTCACCAGACAGGCGTTATTCCCAATTCTAAACTTAATAAAAGAAATATATCTTTAAATACAACCTTTAAGATAACAGATAAACTAAGTTTATCAGCGGTGGCCAATTACCTCATTACAGCAGCGCCCAACCTTCCCGGTATCGGCGGCAAAAGAGCCACCAGTACAATGCTGCAGTTTACCTGGTTCGGCAGGCAGGTAGACATGCAGAGTCTAAAAGACAGTTATTTTTCAACAGGAAGCCCCGACAACTGGAATAATGCATATTATCCTAACCCTTATTTTGGCGCTTATGAAAATACGGTCGAACAAAGAAGGGACCGTCTGATTGGCGATATCGGGCTTACTTATGAAATCATGCACGGCCTGACGGCTCATTTTCATAGTGGAACCGATTATTATAATGATCGCAGAAAATTAAAAATTGCATATGGCACAAGCGGTACTCCCTTCGGGTCATATGAAGAAATCGGTTATACTATCAATGAAAACAATACTGAGGCGACCTTAAATTTTGACAGAAATCTTAATAATGATTTTTCCCTGAATATATTGGCCGGTGGAAATATCCGCAATAAGACCTATGAGGAAAACGACCAGAAAGCGCCCCGACTGGCTGTAGGCGGGATCTATACCTTGAATAATTCAAGAGATCCGCTCATCTCCAGCAACTACTACAGTCGCTTAAAGGTTTACAGCCTGTACGGATCCGCCCAGTTAGGATTCCGCAATTATGCATTTGTCAACGTCACAGCAAGAAATGACTGGTCTTCTACCCTACCTGCGGATAACCTTTCTTACTTTTATCCGTCATTTAACGGGACGCTCGTTTTTACAGATCTGTTCAAAGTTAAAAGCGACGTGTTAAGTTACGGTAAAATCAGGGGTGGCTGGGCTGAGGTAGGCGCCGATACTGACCCCTATCAATTGTTTAATACTTATAATTTCTCCTTATTCGGTTCAAACCCGTTGCTTACGACTTCCGGCGTTCAGATGAATGCCAATTTTAAAAGTGAGTCGACCAATTCTACTGAATTGGGCCTGGATCTAGGATTTTTTCACAGCAGGGCAACGCTTGACATCAGTCTATATAACACCAACAGCTTTAACCAGATACTTAAAGTGGATATAACCCCCACCACGGGATATACCCAACAATTACTCAATGCGGGCAAAATCAATAACAAAGGACTTGAAATTGCCCTGGGCGTCACTGCTGTAAAAAATCAGGATATAAACTGGAACATGGGTGTAAATTTTGCGATGAACAGAAGTCAAGTCAAATATCTGGATGAAGCAGGTGAGCTTGAAAACTATAAGCTAGGTTCAGATGGCACGGTTCAAGTGGTCGCAGCCGTAGGAAAGCCCTACGGGACCATTATTGGTACAGCCTATCAAAGAGATGATCAGGGAAGTATTATGATCAGCGCCAGTGGTCTTCCTCAAACTGATCCCTCTTTACATACACTTGGC
>Ga0164242_10009682_pt1 | contig 10367 bp, 4 predicted proteins | sample OricomgcompostMG_FD_108783 | JGI IMG/M metagenome (GOLD analysis project Ga0164242, IMG submission 108783) | Miracle-Growth compost microbial communities from Emeryville, California, USA - Original compost - Miracle growth compost (MG) ... | reverse complement strand
TCCATCGGTAATGCTATTGCCGAGAAAAATAATAGGCCCGGGCTTACTGGGCAGGAGCCGAAATAAGCTGACTCTTTGCTGGTAGTAGGTAGAAAATAAGCTGTCTGCAAGGCCGGCTGGTACTTCTTGGGCCTGACTGGGCTTTTGTAGCAACAGTAAACTAATGAGCAGCCACAAGGATAGAGCGGGTAATGCTGATGGAATACCGCAGCTTAACTGTTTGTGATTAAAGCGTTGCTTAAATGGGGTTATAAATTTGGAGATGGACTGCTTCATAGCGGTATAAAGATTATTCGGCAGCCCTGGGCAGCCTTTTTGATTAAGCGGATCAGCCGGTCAATATTTAAAAATAAAGAGTGGCCTTGTCACTTATCAAATATAACATGTCTGACATAATAAATAAAATAACGGACCGTTTTTTTAATAAAAACGGTCCGTTATTTTTAATTTTTAGCCTGTATTGCTATAATATATTGATTGTCAGCTTTTGTTTTTGAGTACTTCTTTTATTCTTTTTTAAGTTTACATAAGCGATACAATGGAAATACTACTTTTTCCGCTGGCTTTTTTATGTACCTGTATCTGAACATATATTCTTTCTGTCATCTCTTGTACATGCGATATGACACCTACTTTTCTGCCTTGATCCTGTAGTCTTTCTAAGGCATCCATGGCAATAGAAAGTGTGGCAGGGTCTAGTGAACCAAAGCCTTCATCAATAAACAAGGACTCTACTTTTAGGCGCTTGGAAGAAAGGGAGGCCAGGCCCAGGGCCAAGGCTAAGGATACTAAGAAGGATTCTCCGCCGGAAAGTGAATAGACACTGCGGAGTTCGTCTGCCATATCCTGATCAATGACCTGGATGGCTAAGGTGTCTGGAATCCGGGATAGTACATAACGTTTGCTCAGTACATTTAAGTGCTGATTGGCGTAGCCCAATAGTGCGTCCAGGGTGTATTGCTGGGCGATTTCCCGGAATTTTTTCCCGTCACTGGAACCAATCAGCTGGTTCAGTGCCGCCCATCCGTTAAAGACTTCCTGCTGTTGATCGATTTGTTTTTGCAGGGCGCCTTGTTTTTGCAGGTTTTTATGATGGGTCTCCAGCGTGAACTGCTGTGCTAAAATGGCTTTTTGCAGGTCGTCAAAAATCGTTTTTTGCGCTGTAAGGAGCTCCGAAATCTCCTGCACACTTCTGTCGTCTGCCTTTGTACTCAGATGATTTTGCAGATCCTGTTCTCTGCCCTGAAGGCCCATCTTGGCGGCATACAAGTCCTGGCTGGCTGTTTGTATCAGCGCGTCCTGATCCTGGATCCATTTATCTGAATGGGTTAACAGCTGCTGGAGCTCGCTTTGCTCAAGCGGGATAAAGTCTTGTTTGCTAGCGCCCGTTTTATTAAAGTCGCTTACCCAGTTCTGGATCTTTAGTGCTACATCTTGCTGTTGACGGGTTGATTCGTTCAGACTGTGGCTCAAAATGGAGGTTTCCCCGGTGATTGCTGCCCAACTGGTTGCCAGCTGATCGGATTTTTCTTTTGCATTCAGTAATAACTGATCAGTGCTGTCAATGGCTGACTGCAGTGATGTTTCAACCTCAATAACCGATTTGCCTTCAAAAATACCTACTCTTTGATGATGTAAGTCTTCCAGCAGGTGGTTTTGCTGGTCTAGCGTCTCTTGCTGCGCCAATATTTGCTGGCTGAGCCCTGACAGCTCTCTTTCATATCCCTTGATCTCTGTTGCGAGATTCTCACACTGACTGGTCAGTTCTTCGGTTTGTTTTTGTGTATTTTTCCAGTCTTCGGCAAATTTTTGGATAGCCGCCACAAACTTTGCCGGGGCTTTTTGCCAATTATCAAACCAGTCAGGTGTGGGAAAATAAGGGTTTAGATTATTTTGAAGCTGGGAAAGCGCCTCCGAGGCTTCTGTATGACTGGTACGATGCTGGGTTTGCTGTTGGGTCAGTAAAGCTATTTCGGACTTTTGGGTTTCTTGCTTTTTTTGAAGGGCCTGTAATGCATCTTTTGTTGCAGCTGTCTTTTGTTGCAGCTGTTCTAGCTGGCTTTTTAAGTGATGCGCGCTTTGTTTTTGCTGCTGGAGCTTGGTTAGCGCCTCTTGGATATCCAGGCTTCTGCGCTCAAGCAGGCCTGCTATATCGGTATCATCTTGTAGGTACTCTTGGGGCAGGCTGGCATAAACGGCGGATCCTTGCCAGGCTTTTAAAGATGCCTGCAAGGCCGCGGCTTTTTGTTGCAATGCCGTCTTTAATTCGGCTGCCTGTTTTGTCCGGATTTGAATAGCCGTATTTAGTGCTGTATATTGATCATTACTTTTTTTGTGCGCGGCCTGGACCTGCTTCAATTCTTCTTTCAGACTTTGTATGACCTGGTCGCCTAAATCCAGGTGCGCCTCCGTTGCATAGGGATGCGCCAGGCTGCCGCAGACAGGACAAGGCTCGCCATCCGTTAAAGTTGTTCGAAGTTGTTCAATATTAGCTGCGTTACGTAAGGTCGCTTTTTCAATTAGCTGCTGCGTCGTGGCTAACTGGGTATGCAGACGGGCTAATTCTGGTTGTAATGCGCTTAGCTCCTGGCTTAATTGATGAGTGGTCGTCGTGTTGTCAGATACTTGCTTTTCTGCCTGTTGCTTTTCTGTCTGGGTTCTTTGTAAGTTGTCAAAGAGCGTCTCAGCCTTTTCCAGGTGTCTTTGTTCTTCCAGGTGCCTGGTGATTTGTCTTTCCAGCTGCTCGCTATCCAGCTGACTCATCTGGGTTTGGAGCGCTTGATGAAGAGTCTGTTGTTCATTCAGTGCTTTTTCGGTGCCGGCTATTTGTTGCCGCAATTCAGACGCTGCAATGGATAATACCTCCAGACTTTTTGATAGGTCTTTGATTTTGTCCTGGTCAGATTTTGCTTTGCCTAAAAGATGGCTTGCTTGCTCCAGACGACTAATAAGCAGCATTGTCTGCTCTGCAATTTGCTGACGGTCTTGATTTTGGGTGATCCACTTGATGGCATCAACCTGTTTTGCCTGGGCCTCCTTTAATAGGGCGGCTAGCTTTTTTTTACGATCTTCTTTCTCTTTTTTACTGTTTTGAAAGTCGTCCTGCGTTTGATTTAAGCCTCGTAAATGTGTATTTGCTGCTTCTATTTTAGTGTCCAGGTTGCTGGCCTGCTGCAGGAGGGGGCGGGCCTGTTTTAAGGTCGTTTCCTGCGCGGACTTTTGCGCTTGTAATCCCTGGAGCGTTTTTTCCGCGGACTCTTTGTCGTTGTTAACAGTGGCCAATTTTAAGTCTAGCGCCTGCTTTTTTTGAAGAAGGTCTTTCAGGCGTTTAGTCTCTTCTTCCAGCCGGTCCTGGTCGTTTTTTACAGGACGAACTGCTTTGACCCGGTGGAGCAATTGCTGGGTCCTGACTAAGGCTGCTGTTTTGTCAAGTGCTGTTTGTACTTGTAAGGCGGCTTGTTGCTTTTTGTCCAGTAGCTGGCTGTGCAACTCGTGCCAGGCGGCGGACTTTTCCAATAAGCTTATTTGCTGCAGGGTTTGCTGCCGGCTGGTTTGCTGCCGGGCAACAGAACTATGAATGTCCGTGATTTGCTGTTCAGAAAGCAACTCGATACCCTCTGCCCTGTTCTGAAGGGACTTAAGGCTTTCTTCCTCTGCCTTATAGTGTTCATATATTTTCTGAGAGATCTCTGAATAGATCTGGGAACCCGTAAGCTTCTCTAACAGCGCGGATTTTTCTTCCTTGTCTGCCTTCATAAAAGCGGTAAAATCACCTTGCGCTAATAGCACACTTCTGGTAAATTGCTCAAAATTAAGTCCGACAAGTCTTTCAATCTCTTTTTGAATAACGGACTTGGTACCTGGAACATCCTTGTCTTTGGTGGTGTTTTTAAGCGTATGGGTATAGCTCATCAGCTTACCTGTTAGCTTTTGATGGGCTCTTTTGACGCTCCATGTAGCCTCGTACTGGTCACCGTCGGTTCCCACAAAACCAACTGTTGCACCGCCCACGGCGGTGCCGTCTCTTAAAATAGATCTGGGATCTCCCTGACTAATGGTCTCTCCTGAAATATCCTGCAGGGCAATGCCATTGGTTTTGGCCTGAACATAACGTGGGGTCCTGGCATATAAAGCCAGACAGAGCGCATCTAAAATGGTCGACTTACCGGCTCCTGTAGGTCCGGTAATTGCAAAAATACCTGCGCCTTTTAAAGGCTCAGTCGTAAAGTCAATCATGTTTTCCCCTTCCAGAGAGGCCAGGTTGTGTATCTTGATTTGTAAAATCTTCATCAGGCGTCATTTTTTTGCATGGCTTCTTCCATAGCCTGTTGAAATAATTTGGCTATGGCCGGACTGGGCGGGCTTTGGAAGCGCTGCTGATAGGCGCGCTCAAAGATCTGCTCAGGACCTAATGCCGTTAGATCCTGGCCCGTGCCTTCCTCTACTGCCGAGGAGGTTTTAGCAGGATATTTTACGTCAATTTTTGCCAGACGTATATTTTTGTTTTCCAATGCTTTATCTACCTGGTGTCGCAGGCCGGGTCTGGGCTCATCCAGTAAAATCCGGACTTCCAGGTAAGGCGGATGGGTATTATTAGTAACTGGTTCCTCCTTATGTTGTTCCGGGAGCAATTCAAGTTCCTGGAGAACAACAGGCAGAGGTTGATGTTTCTTGGGGATTCTAAGTAAAGGCACACTGATGGGTATCTCAATGGAGCGAACCTCGCCAATACCATTTCCGTCCAAATCAAAGCAGAGTACCTGATGCTTATAATGTTGCTCAGAAAAAGATAGTGGAATAGGGCTGCCAGAATACCGGATATGCGCTTTGCCACCTATTTTCTGGGCTTTATGGATATGGCCCAGGGCTATGTAGCTGATATCTGGATGGAATGCATCTATGGGAATACATTCTATGCCTCCCATAATGGCTCTTTCGTTGCTATCCATATCTGTTATCTCCGCCTGGGCGGCGTGAAGATGGCCTAGCGCGATGATGGACTGGGCTTCTGATTTCTTCTGACGTATATGCTCGTAAGCTTGTTGATAGAACCTGGCTACGCCCTGGGTATAGGTTTGGCTTGCGGGCTGTCCGTTTTCGTCTTTTTCTGGGCTGGGATAATCCCCCGCCCTTAAATAGGGGACGGCCAGACACCAAACCACCGTCTGATTTTTGTTATCTGTCAGGGGAATACAGATTTTGTCGTAATTGATTTGTCCCGACTCGTCCTTTTCAATGGTCCCGATAATATGGATATTGGAGGTCTCCAGTAAAGGCCTCGGAGATTCTAGCCTGGACGCAGAGTCATGGTTGCCTGCCGAAATGATAATCTGCAAATCAGACATCAGCCTTGTGGCCTGATTTAAAAAGTGGTAAAACAGTCTGGTGGAGGCGGCAGAAGGATTGGATATGTCAAAAACATCCCCGCAAATCAACAAAACATCAATTTGTTCTGTTTGTAAGGTCTGGATCAGCCAGTTTAGAAACTGCTCATGCTCATAAGTTCTGTCATATTCATAAAAAAGCTGTCCTATGTGCCAGTCTGCTGTATGTAATACCCTCATATCTATTGAATTATCCTTTTAAAATGCTACTTAAATAATCTTTTAAAAGCAGTAAAGACTATCCGGGTAAATTTAGAAAGAATACTGGAAATAATGGAGAAAATGCTAGGTTATCAATCGTATATATTGTTTTTGTTTAATGTGCAAGCTATGATGTATATGATATTTGTTTACTATGTGCAATAACGGAGATAGCTATTTTTATTTTTGTATTTTTACAAAATGAATCCAAAGAAAAAACTTGATATTAAATTTTTGATTAAGGAGGCGCAGGTATTTTGCCTTGAACAGTCAAAATTCAAACATAAAGAGTTATATGGTATAACTGACGGTAAGGCAGTCGGAACCTTGATTGAACATAAATTTCAAAAGCATTTATTTGATAAATATGAAATGGAGGTAGGCTCATCAGCAAAGGGAATAGATTTACCTTCTGAGGATATATTGACGGATATTAAAGTTACTTCTATTAAGCAACCGCAATCTTCCTGTCCCTTTAAGGATGCCAAACAGAAAATATTCGGGTTGGGCTACAATTTACTTGTATTTGTATACGAAAAGTCAGATGATCCAACATCTCAAACAGCGACATTAAATTTTGTCAGCTGTTCCTTTGTTTCTAAAGAACGTACGTCAGATTACACAACTACCTATAGGTTAAGAGAAATGGTGAAAGATGGGGCCAATGAAACAGATATTATGGCATATTTACAGGATAGAAATATTCCAACGGATGAAATCACTTTACAGCAGCTGGCAGAATTGATATTAAAGACGCCTCCTGAACAGGGCTATTTAACGATCTCCAATGCTTTGCAATGGCGATTGCAATATCAACGAATAGTTGCTTTATCCGAAGATATTGCCGGGGTGGATAAAATTATAAGCTACAATAAACCTAAATAATATAATGGGGATTCTTGATTGTTATATTCCTTCCAGAACACTGGACTATTTAAAATCTGAAATTGATTTTAATCGACCCTATAATGCATTAAATGAATTAATTTACAACGAATTTGGAATAGTTGAATTTTTTAGAAATTCATTGGATGTTGTTGAATTGAAAAGAGCAATTTTTGAATTTTCTGAAAATGAAGTGAATGAATCCAGGGCAGAGTATGGTGACTTTCAGACAAATGAAAGTTTAGCAAAAAGAGTAGTGAATGTCCTGGCAAGTAAAAATATTTTGCCCAAAGTTATAATAGAGCCTACCTGTGGGAAAGGGAATATTATTTTGTCGGCTCTGGATGTATTTAAAGGAGCAGTCGCAGTATATGGTATAGAAATATATAAACCTTATGTTTGGGAATGTAAATTTAAAATAATTGAATATTATTTAAAAAGAACTAGAGCCTCAAAACCAGATATACATATTATTCACGGAAATGTATTTGATTATGATTTTAATAAAATCGCGGACCAGACAAAAGAAAATGAAGTATTAATAATTGGTAACCCACCATGGGTTAATAATGCTAAGCTGGGTAGTCTTAATTCAGATAACTTACCTAAAAAGAGCAATTTTAAAGAAATCAAAGGAATAGATGCTATTACAGGTAAAGGGAATTTTGATATAGCAGAATCTATCATCTTAAATTTAATTTCTCTTTTCCACGGTCACAATGGCAGGATGGCTTTATTGATAAAAAAATCCGTTGGAAAGAATATTATTTATGATCAAAAAAAGAATAAATTTGAAATTGCAGAAATCGAAAATTTTTCCATTGATAGTAAGGCTGAATTTGAGGTTTCTGTAGAAGCTTCTTTATTTTCGCTTCAATTTAATCGCCCGGCTACTTTTGTATGTAAGGAACTGGATATATATGAAATTCAGGATAATATAAATAACGAAGAGTCTATTGATAGTAAGGATTTAAATTGTTTTGGCTGGTTTGAAAATAAATTTGTCTCTGATATTAGATTGTATAAAAAGGCCGGTGTTATAGATGGTGTTTGTTCCATTGTTTGGAGGCAGGGTGTAAAGCATGATTGCTCTTCAGTAATGGAATTTACAATTAAGGAGGCCAATTATGTCAATGGCTTAAATGAAGAATTTATATTAGAAAAGGATTTAGTTTATGGGATTATTAAAAGCTCTGATTTGAAGGAGGATATAGTTAACCGCTCAAGGAAGTATACAATAATTACACAAAGAAAAGTTGGTCAGGACACCAATTATATAAAAATAAAGTATCCTAAGACTTTTAATTATTTGGATAGAAATTTTTCTTTTTTTCAGAAAAGAAAATCCTCAATCTATAAGAATAAGCCACCATTTTCTATTTTCGGTATTGGTGATTATTCTTTTAAACCTTATAAGGTGGCCATATCAGGGTTATATAAATCTTTTAAGTTTTCATTGGTTGTTCCTGAATTAGAAAAACCATTAATGTTAGATGATACATGTTATTTTATAGGTTTTGATAAAATAGAGCATGCAGTTTATACTTTGCTGTTATTAAACTCTGAAATTGTGATTCAGTTTTTAAAATCAATAACTTTTATTGATGCGAAACGAACCTTTACCAAGGATGTTTTAATGCGAATTGATATTTATAAAGTCTCAAAGGAAGTAAATTTGGAAAGTTTTCAGGAAAAGCTTGATGAATTTAATTTAAAGCATGGTTTTAATTTGGATTTGGGAAGTTGGGATGAATATATTAATCTACTGCAGCCGGTTAAAAATCAACAACTGGAATTATTTTAGGCATCTGATGTCAACCTATTTATGGTTTTTGTATTTATAAAATACATTTAAGGAGTTCAGTTTTTTAATTTATTTTTATCATTGAGACTGTTTCTTAACGAAATCCCTATAATAGCTGCAGGTGTTAAAGATTTGTTTTGTAAATTCATTGGTGCTGTAATTGCTGTTGAGTATCTTGAAATAAGGATTTGTCAGGGAATACAGTCGGTAATTCAATGCTAAATAATCCTGATTACTATATCGGTCGCATCTTTTTTGCCAGCATTTAGCTGCACCTAGAATGCATTTTGCTTTTAGGGTAGCAGTCTTTGCGAATCTGGCTGCCAGATTAAAATATTTTTCAGCCGTATATAAACCGTAATATTCCTGGAAGGCATTGGGCAGCAGGTCTCTTTTGGGCGTCTTATAGTATTTATACTCATCGGATGTGCTGTGGAAATAGGTGAAAAGATTGGCCGCCCTACCATAATAGGACATGCCATATAAGCCTAATGCGTATTTGTATAATAATGGTGCATTATCAGGGGAAATTTCTATTTTGTCCTGGAGCGCACTCATTTGAGTGGCAAAAGTATATTTGGTGGTGATGATGGCAGAGTCCTGTGCATAGACTGTATCGGCCATATCGTTTATATGCAATTCAAAAGGATAATTGAGGTGTTCCAGGGTTGGGATGTTTTTTAGGATATTAGCGGCCTGCTTGAAATGAAAGGCCCTCAGGTATTTAGTGCCTTCTAATTCCTTTAAGGTATTTTGATTATAATAGCTGCCCTTGACTAGCCATGTATTAAAGGGGGAATGGCTACTTGATTCATAGAATGCCTGTACTTTGTGTAAGGCCGGAATATCCATCTGATCCAGTATGATTCCCGGACGATCTGTCAGATCTGGATCCACAATGTAATTGTCCTTCAGCTTTTCGGGATCATAATACCAGCCCAGGTTACCATAAGAGTAATCATCATTCCTTTGACTATGTGACATACAATATAATGCTTTGATGGTATCTTTTTGGGCCAGGTATTTTGGGGCTAATAATAAATCCATAATATTGAAAAAGTTGTGGTCCATATCGCTATTATGGATGGATAAAGAATCAAGTGCTATTAACTGAGGCAGTAGTTCATTTTCAGTTTGGGGCGTAATGGTTTTCTGGTTTTTGAGGATTTTTAATATATTGAATACTTTGTACAATTGCTGTTCTTGTAAAGTCATTGGGCCATGGCTGGCTAACTGCATTTCCTGGTCCATTTGCTTTGTATTGTCTGCCATATAGCCGATATAGGCTGCTGCCAGATGCCAGAATGACGGATTGTCTATCTGATTTTCTTTGATTACTTTTTGGATAAATTGATTTATTTCCCCGATATAACCGGGATAGGTTGCCTGAACCGAATCCAACTGAAAGCCAAAGTTGTCATAGCCCGGACTGTTGTATTGTATTGCGTAACTAGCGGCTTCAAGACCATTAAGGACATTTAAATTGTGTGCCTGATAGTTTTCTTCCATTTTATTGATTTCCCGATTGACGAGTACATCAATACCTTGTACTTTTGGGTCTAATGCATAGGCTTGCTTGATGATAGGCAAAGCTTTATCAGTGGTTGTGAGACCTTGCATGATTTTAATAACTGCCCGTTCATGGTTGTCCACACATAAAGCGTATGCTGCCTGTGCAATGCTTGTATCTGGCTGGTCATCCTTCTGATTGGCATGGATACTCCATTTATAGGATATCATGGCCATTTTTTTCAGCCCTGTCGTGCCGTCAAATACTTTAGTATATAAATAGGCTGCTAAAGGATATTTGCCCAGTTTGTAATTGGCCCCTGCCAGAAGCCCAAGGCTTCTATAATCTGATAATGAAGTAAGCTTATGCGGTAAATGACCAACCAGCTGCGTATAAAGACTAATGGTTCTATCATATTTTTGATTATAAAACGCCAGTCTGAGGATTTGGAATGCGTATCTGGATTTCAGGAAGGGATCTTTTGCATTTTGCCATTTATGGAGACTGTTTCCAATTAATAGTTCTGAGGAGTCGATATTTATGGACAAGGTATCCCAATCGCTTTGCGTGGTTACATATGGTT
>Ga0164242_10009681_pt1 | contig 10369 bp, 9 predicted proteins | sample OricomgcompostMG_FD_108783 | JGI IMG/M metagenome (GOLD analysis project Ga0164242, IMG submission 108783) | Miracle-Growth compost microbial communities from Emeryville, California, USA - Original compost - Miracle growth compost (MG) ... | reverse complement strand
CTTCGTTCATCGCCACGGCGCGGCCGATGGCGGCGAACGGGAACGTGCCGACCTTGTACGCAACGTTCTGCGCCTTCAGGTCCTGCTCGGTCTGGCCCACCCATGCCACCTCGGGGTGCGTGTACATGACCGACGGGATGCAGCCGTAGTTGACGTGTCCGTAACCCTTCTTGATATACTCGACAGCGGCCACAGCCTCCTCTTCAGCCTTGTGCGCAAGCATAGGCCCAAAGGTCGCGTCGCCGATACACCGGATGTGGGGGATCTTGGTCCGGTATTCCGAATCGATGATGACACGGCCCCGCTCGTCGAGCTCAAGGCCGATGTTCTCCAGGGCGAGGCCTTCGGTATACGGGCGGCGGCCAATGGCAACGAGGACGACATCGGCATCGAGCTGTCGAAAGGATAGGTGGTTAGTGCTAGTGCTCTTCATCTAGTCTCTAGGTTCCGGAAGTGAACCAACTCACAGTTTCGGCCTTGCCACCCTTGGCGGATTCGACGTTAACCTTGATCTTGTCGCCGCTCGCATCGCCCTCGAGGACCTTGGTGCCGATCTTAAAGTCAATACCCTGCTTCTTCAGGACCTTCAGTGCGGCCTTGGCGATCTCGGCATCCATTCCCGGGCCACCAATCTGATCCAGGTATTCCACCACTGTGACCTTTGAGCCGAGTCGGGACCACACCGACGCCATCTCAAGACCGATGATACCGCCGCCGATGACGGTCATCTTCTCGGGGACAGTTTCCAACGCAATAGCTCCGGTGCTGGAGATGACACGCTTCTCGTCGATCTGGAGGCCGGGGAAAGGGGTGACTTCGCTGCCAGTGGCGATGATGATGTTCTTGCCGACGATAGTCCTCTCGCCGCCGTCGTTGAGCTGGACCTTAACTGTGTGCTCGTCCTGGAACGATCCGGCTCCCTTCACGTACTCGGCGCCATTCTTCTTGAGGAGGAACTCGACGCCCTTGGTCAATCCAGTGACGGATTGGTCCTTGGCCTTCATCAGTTGTTTAAGGTTGAGTTTTACATCGCCGACCTCGATGCCGCGGTTCTTTGTATCGTGGAGGATTTGGTGGTAGAGATGGGAGTTGTTGAGGAGAGACTTTGAGGGGATGCAGCCGACGTTGAGGCATGTACCGCCGAGTGTTCCGCGCTTCTCGATGCATGTGACCTGGTAGGACGTGTTAACTACTGCGGTTACTGGAGATTAAACAGGAGGCTGAAGAGCCTCGTCCTTGGGGGATACGTCATACCTTCAATCCCTCTTGTCCGGCCTTGATGGCGGCGACATATCCTGCGACACCTCCGCCAATGATGACGAGATCCTTCTCCTCTGCGTATTGCTGTTAGTTTTTTTTTGGCGGGAGCCGTCAAAGGACGACGAGACTAACCAGATTCTGTCGCGTATGTCCGTCTCCATTGTGGCACGGAAGCAATTGAGGGCAAGCTACGCGGGTGTGAGTGATGGAGCTATTTCCAGGGGCGATCTAAAAAGTAGCTCACCTCGACTGTTTCCTGAAGGAAGACCTGACGGCAGACCGTCCTATTAATCTAGTTGACAGCATTGTGGTGTGTAAGTGAGCGTCAAAACAGGAGGAAATAGAAGGAAGGTAAGTCGCGAGCCGGGGGGCTTGTTTGTTAGGCCAATGCGAAAATGAGGTCAACTCTGTCAAGCAAAGAAAATCCCGTACAGTAAAGCTGTTTTCCGGGATTCCAACTTGTTCGAGAAGTCCTGGTCGGTGCTGCGGTGGTGGCCTAAAATACGAGGCGCCGCTACCGTAAATGGCCAAGCACCTGACCGGCTAGGATTTGATTTTAGTTCCCGGCGGGAGACGACGATAGCCGCAATCCCGACGACAACCTCCCGTTAAGCCCCGAATATTACTCACTCCCCTTTCACTCCGTCACCACGCCGATAAGGAAGACCAAATAATTACCTAGTTTGCTCCTAATGTGTCTTATCATTTCGAGTAGACGAGGCAAGGTGTTTCCTTCGGGAATTTTCGCTTATCCAAGAAGACGCTAAACCTAACTGCCGAGGACCTGGTCATTCATCATCACCAACCGCCTCTGCGGCTTGGAGAGCCTTCAACGCTGTGTCCGCAATCGTACATGCGCTCTTCAACCGTTTTGCGTCTCCCTTGCCCCCTGCCAAGTCCGATTTTCGGACGACCTTCCTGATAAACCACCGCAGACCTCTTGACAATTCTGGCGCATCCCTGAGTCCGGCAAGCATCTTCCCTATCGCTGTCTCCGCGTCCTCCTCCTGCCCAGCCTTGTCACCAGTCTTGAAGCATTCTAGTAATGCCGTGATAAGGAGCACTTCAACGAACGCCCGAGCCTTCGCTTGGAGGTAGGGTAAGTTGAGGCACTTTAGGATGACGAGCCCCAGCGCACCGTCGTGAACTAACACTCCGTACATCTTTGCGATGTTGACAAGTCGACGCATCTCCGTTGCTTCGTCATCGTCATCGACCTCCTCAACCTCATCCCCAAAGATGGACTCGCCTAGTCTCCTAAATAGCCTCCACAGGCTATCTTGGAAGGACCATCTAATCTTGCGGTCAGAGCACAATCGCTTTGCGACTAGTGTGTAATACGGGTTGTACTGCTGCTCCGCGCCTGCGCATTGCATAATGACATTGGCGATCTCCCGTTGCCGGTCCTTGTTGAGGCGAAGTTTGAGCAGCCTCACATAGGCGTCATCGTAGTCTGTAGCCGAGAGGATGGCCACGAAAATGGATCGTCGCACATCTGTGTTCATCATCTGCTCTCGCGCCAGCTCCGTGAGGTCGGGGACGCCAGCATCGTCTCCATCCAGCTCGAAGTCGCTCTCGCCGTCTTCATCGTCGTCACCTGCCTGGTCCATGGAGTTGCTTGTTGGTGTCTCCTCGACGGTCCTGCCAGCCCAACTTGCGCCAACGAGCCACCATTTGCCTTTTCTATCCGAGTCTCGTATATCCTTTAAACCTATCCGGAGAGGCTCGGTAGACTTGAGATTCCTTGTATTTAACGAGCCTAGAAGCTTCTTCATGCGGATAGTATGCTCAGATATTACAGCCGACGCGCTTACGCCCGTCTTCATTTTGTTGTTTTTCAGGTCATTGATGGTCTCGATCATGAATTTTGTCCGGACGGAGATGTTGTTCTCACCGATCTTCGAAACGGCCGGTCGTATTAGTGTCACGATATCCTTTAGAGATGAAGGGTCGTCTTGCCGAAGTAATTGGCCGGATAGCCGGATAACCCGAAGGAGGAGCTCAGCGTTCAACTCGGAAAGGTTGTCCAGAAGCAGCCGGATGTAATCAAAGATCAGGTTACACCCTATCAGCTGGAAGTTGTATAGTTCGGTCAAGAATGTGAGTATGTTTGACGACTCCTTCGAGGCCTCGCCGGAGGCAGAACTGGCCCTTTTGTAATGTTGGTCAAACCGGTCCACGGCCTCCTGGACGAGTTGTGCTCCGAAATCCATACCGATGATTTTAAATATTGCAGTCGCAAAACCAGCTGATAATATTAGGAGAGTGTCTGGAAGGCTCGTGGGATCGCAGACCTGGATGAGGACCAGGTCTACAAGAATTCCCGTGACAAGCTGTCGGGGTTGCTCGCGGTAGACCTTTTCGATGTCCCCGACAATGCCAATCAGATTCGACTCTGTGATCCGGTTAAGCAAGCCCTGGAGTTGCCTGCGCACGCGCAGCACCAGTTCAGCGTCGGCCCCCGATTCTTGCCGGCGGGATGGCGGAACATATTTTGCTACGCCAGCACCGGTCGTGGGGGCCACGTATGGATTCTCGCGAACTCTTGTCGGAGCCACGCTCGGCTCTTCATCCTCTGAATCGAAGCCAGAAAAATCCTCGTCTCCGCCCGCATCGGATAGATCTTCATCCTCAGGGAAAGGCTCTCCGTCCGAGTCCGACTCGTCCCAGCCATCGTCCGCCGACTCGTCTAGCCCATCGCCATCCTCTTTGTCGTGCGCGGTGGGGCCCTTCGACGCTTTCCTGCGCTTCTCGGCCAACCACTCGTCGGCTTCGGCCTTTCGTTTCTTGTTCTCCCGAGAGGACTCGTCCGACTCGTCTAGATCTGCCAGTAAGTCCCCCAGGCCATCTTCTTGGAACGACTTAGGTAGCGTCTTCCGGCGCTTCAAGCCCAGCTTCCTTTCGAGGTCCGCAATCTCGGCGTCATCCTTCGCAATCTTGTCGCGGACCGCTCGTGGCACAGCTGGTTGTTGGGTCTGGGTTCCTGCAGCCTCTTCGTCTGAAGATTCCTCGTCCTCGTCCTCGTCAATGTCTATCAAATCTTCCTCCGGCACCTGCTTCGGTTCCGGGACTTTCCTCGGCACTGGTCGGGCGTTCCGGTCTCCACTGGGGGTTCTCTTCGTTTCCTTGACTGGCGATCGTGCCGGCTTGGAGCCCCTCGCCGAATTGCTCTGATGAGGCTTCTTGTGCGCCCTTTCTGACTTGCGACGCTCTTTTCGCGACGGAGCTTTGTATCTCCCCTTTCCCGGTGTGGTCTGTGGCGCTGCGACTATTCTCAGAAGATGTGACGTCAGAACAGGATGGAAACATGGCGCGTACCTTGTATGCCCATTTCCTTAAGAAGGGCCGAAGGCAGGGCCAGCTTCTTCTCTCGTGGCGGCGGCATGATTGAAATCTCCAGGCTCGAGGGAAGTCGGAATCCCGAACTGCCAGGCTGCAAACAAAACTTCCACCAAATTTCCAACACTTTTTTTTGGAACTTTTTTGATGCCAAGGGCAATCACTGCGCTAAAAGTTGGCGCTAGAGGTGGGGGTCGTGGAGGGGTGTCAGGTGCACGTGATGGGATTTGAGCCATCAAGAAACAATGTACCTGACGGCGGACACACATATTCCAAACAATATTAGGTTTAGCAGATATTGGCCCGCTCGATCTGTTTGCCATCTCCTCAAGCATAGTGACCATGGGGATTCTCAGTCATGACGAGGTATGCACTTCCATTACCCGGCCATCAATGCCCCCTCCCAATGTCTCGCCCACAAGCTAACAAAAGTGCCCGCCCCGCAAGTTCTTTACCCAACTGACCGAGCTCTTCAGCTTGAGAAAGAACAAGGACCACGGCGCAATACACCTGAGCCAGAAGCGATGCATGAGCACCCATGCCCCAGCTCAGTAGGACAGGCATGCTAATTTTCCACTAGTCACCCATGACCAAGAAGCAGCTTCCTCCTCCGATGCGCACCCCCTCGCGGACCTCAACCCTGAGGCGCCCCTCCCTTTACTTATCCGGGCAACAAATGGCAAATCGAAGGATCACCGAGCGGAGAAGATCAAGCTGTCAACACTAGTCGAGCCGGACGCTCTGGACGTCTTCTACGCGCGGTACGCCGAGGTCTGCAAGGGGGGCATGACGGCCCTGAAGCCGCGGGACCGGACTAAGAGGAAAGGGAAGGCGAAGAAGAGGAAGGTTGGGGGAGCAGGGACAACGTCGATGACGGCCATTCAGTAGATGGCGGCAGACCTACACTCCCTCCCTCTTATGGGCCCTAGGAAGGTGTCCTTAAATGATGTCCAGGCTGGCAATCTTGCGGTTTGGAGGAGACATCCGGCCCCCTATTTCGTCAGCAATGACTGATCTACATGAGACACAGAAGCTATGGAGGGTCTTTGAGACCTCCTGCAGAGTGTCAAGACGCCTAAAACACTTGAGAGGACCCTAAAGTGGAGTTCGCAGACTCTCTCTACTGTGTGCTCCGGCGAAGTCCGGAGGTTAGGCACGATTCTGGTTGGTTGATACTCCATACCTACCAGTATCAGATAAACCGAATAGTTGGCTAGGTACTGCAAGAAAAACTTCCATGCTAGTCCTCTAGAAGAAGTAATGAATGACTTGACAATATTTCGCGTTTATTCTAAGGGAACGGCCTGTTAGGCCCTGGCCCTGACATTACCAAAGGTATTTGATTCCTCCTCCGTCGTCCTCGACCTCCCCCTTCTTCTACCGCACCTTGATAGGCCCCTGTATTACACTTTCGAGGAACACCTGACACCCCCATGTTCAACTGACCCTATCGCACTCAGCTGGTAGTAGTTTCATCCTCCACCTTTCCAGCCTCGGGGTCATCCAATGCCTCCAAGGCCTCGCGCAGCTCGCAGCACGTATCGCACTCTGCCTCCTCCGCCGTCCGGTAACTGCCCACATACATGCAGAGGCTCTCGGGGCACTTGATCGCGGGGTCGGGGTCCTCGCAGCTCGACAGCTTGTGGTGAGCCCTCCACTTCTCTCCGCACGTACACCTGTAATAGCGTATTTCGCACATGTTGCGTCAGTAGAGACCGGACGGTCTTGTTCGGTTTCCGAGGAAGAGAGCAGTTGTGGCTATCGGGGTCCGTGATCTTTTGGTTCCTAAGGCTGAGGGTACACAAGAGCCCCTGGGTGACAATCTCTCGTATGGCTTCGGTGAACAGCTCTTGAGAGGCCCAAGACATGGCCTTAGAGGGAGCCTCATGTCAAATATATAACCGCCAGGGCAGATTTCATTTGACATTGTTTGATGGTAGGGTCCGGGGGGAGCAGCCACGGACAATCGGCCTTCCTCTATGTAACTCTGACTCTAGCCCCATATCAGGAAGGGAACACTGGCTAGTTTGACATCGAAACACAGTCTTCAAGGTCCTGGGTGGAAATCACGTAGCGGTGGAATAGTTGAGATTTTGAGGGAAGGTACCAGAGGCATGGAAGTCCTTAAGGTCGTACCACGTTCAACATCAAGGTAGTGCGACACGACGGCAACACGCCCTGTGCCTCTCGGCACGGAAAGCACGGGGAAGATACCACGTTTACGAGGTGGACTGCTGCTGACCACACCAACAGCGTGCTTGCCGGTTTTACATGGGGGTAGGGTGGAGAATCAAGGACTCATGGAGCGAGACATGGCGGCACAACAGATGGCATGGAGCGCAATAGAGAGAGAGAGCATGGGTTGAGCCGGTACGACGTTGTCCTCAACCTGCATGGGACAACGTCAGGCTTATTTTCCAACCTAGTCCCTGAGAAGGGACCAACCAGACGTGCTCAATATATTGCGAATGCCTCGGCCAAAGGACGCTGTGTCTCTCCTCTCCCTAGGTCATAATCTTCGTAGCCACCCAAGTCCCGAAACTGGAGTCCGGTGGCTCTTAGCTTTGTTCTGGCCTGCCCCGGGTAGGCGTATATTGAGGGCATCGTTTCGGATATCGGGATCGATCGGTTCGGGAGGGTCCTTAACCACCGGGCGAGCCAAAGCGGTGCGAACACTCAGTTCCAAAGGGTTACTGGCCCCCGAATGGCAAACCACCCGCCGCCTCGCCTACTCCGGCGGCGTCATCTGGATTGCCAGTACCATCGTATCGCTCGACGCTGGCTTGTCGGGGTTGCGCAGCATCACCATCACCATCACCATCACGCCAAATCGCACCCGCAGTGCTGCCAAAAAGTCCCTACGCTTCGCTTCAGACAACTCACCCAACCCCACGCTCAATCATACTCGCGCGCGCAGCCTACCAAATCCGACGCCTTCCATCGAACGCCGCCGTCGACTGGAGAATCAGATGCTATTCCACTGTACATTCTAGTTAAAAAGCCCCTCCGATTTTCCATTTTCTGTGAGTGCCAATTTAAAACGTGTCAGATGCAAACTTTAACGACCAAAAGCACGAACCCCGGTTTTCTCCTCTTTTTCTCTTGTTCACCTCCGCGAGAGTGTGGAACGGACGAAGGAAGAAGGAAAGAAAAGAGACAAACAGTCACCCGGTGCGACTGACGGGCCTGGAACTCATCCAGCCAGCCCCGATTATCCTCCCGGGTAATGATGATACTCCACGGCACCAAGACGAAGACAAACAGTGAGAATTGCACCGTCATGTCCGAACGGTGCCAGGAACGAGATTCACCTCGGCGGTGGGGATTTTGAAAAGGTGGGGGAAAAGGAAATAGGACACAGGAGAGAGTATTGGAAAGCGAGAAGGATGTGTGGGTTTAAAACCTCCAAGACGGACGTGTGAGGAAGCGAGTATTAATGCAGCACAGGAGATGTGCGTCGATCGCCAAACCGTTTCAGTGGGGTTGAGGGTTGATGAATGGCGGGATCCGGTGTATCTCGGGTCGGAGCGGCGAGCCCTGTTCTCCTTGGTCGTTGGGCCAAGCCAGTCCTTACATGATCTGGTCCTGGGTCAAACCGCCATGGGGATCGGTATCCATCATGTCACCTCCGCCGGGAGTGATGTACTTGACGAAGCTGAGGCCAAGGGGTCGGCCGCCGTATTGGTAGCCTTGGAATTTGGTGATCGCGGTTTCGGCAGTGTCGGGGCTGTCGAACCTAACAACACCCGTACCGCGAGATCGACCGCTCGGCTCGTACTGGATCTCGGCCTGCTCGACCTTACCGATGGTTGAGAACAGCTCAACAAGGTCTTCATTGCTAGTGGACCAGGGGAGCTGCGCAATTATTAGCGGCTGGCAAATTATCCGACGTTTGTAGAGGGGACCCTACATTTCGGACGTAGATTGTCTCGTTCTTATCGGTGCCCGATGTGGCGAAGTCTGTGAAAGGGTTAGGAGGTGCCGACGCGGCAGCGGCAGGTTGAGCATCGAAGCCGCCACCGCCGACGCCACCGCCGACGCCGACAGGGCCACCGCCGTAGCCTCCACGCCCACCATAACCAAACGCACCACGGCCGCCGCCGAATCCTCCTCGGCCGTAGCCTCCACCAAAGCCGCCTCGTCCACCGCCAAAGCCTCCACGACCGCCGTAGCCGCCCATCATGGGGTTGGCAAACCGGTCCTCGCGGACCTCGAGCATGCGGCCCTGCCAGTCGTAACCGTTGAATTGTTGGATCGCATTGCGGGCGTCGTCAGGGCTCTCGAAGACTACGATGCCAGACCCCTTAGGTCGTCCATCGGGCCCCAGATGGACATCGGCTCGGATGACCGTGCCAGTGCGGACTATTCGAAGACGCGTCAGCAGATTGTCGGGCCGCTTCCCGACGAGGGTTAGAGGATGAGATTCCTTACCAGCTTGTCTGAAGAGGTCCTTGAGGTCCTGCCAACCGACAGTGTAAGGGAGCTGTGACCATTCGGTCAATACAGTGGCCTTTCTCGTCCGAGACCTAGGGAATGAGTAGGGGAGGGGGAATGGAACAAACGTTGGAGACATAGATTTGCCGACCGCCTCCGCCTCCGCCTCCACCTCCTTGCATTCCGGCGTTGTAGCCGCCATAGCCGCCACCTCCTTGTGCGCCCATGAAGCCACCACCGCGTGCGGCGGTCGGGGGTCCAAATCGAGGTTCGGCCTCGCGATCCTGAAAGGGGTATGAGTTAATTGGATTTGGGCCTTATGTGGGGAGGTGGGGAGGTGGGGGGGCAACTTGCTTCTCGGACATAGACGAGTCTACCCATCAGGTTCTGGTTGCTGAGTGTCGCGACGGCGTTCTGGGCTTGCTCCCTCGTAGCGTATTCCACAATACTAGAGGAGGGTATGGTCAGCGGGTCATCCAAATCCTAAGAGTCCGGTGTGTGCACTTACCCGCATCCCTACAAAACCCCGGACAAGCGTCCCGATCCGTCAATCCAACAATTCCATCAAGGTAGCCAAGGGAAGGAGAACTAGAAAAGAAAAAAAGGACAAGAAATAGAGGAACCAGCCAAAATCACTTGTAAACGCCCACCTTCGACATTCCATTTGGGAGTAGCAAGACGTCCGCGTAGAGTACTTCTCCAGCTGTAGTGGAAAGCTGACGTCAGCTTGCTATTCATGCCAGGCATATCGTCGTACTCCAGGGACGCATACCTTGTCTCATAAAATCCTTGAGGTGGTGCCATTTGACATCGTAGGAGAGGTTGCCGACGTAGACGCGGCGGTCCTGCTGCGACGTCTCCCGAATGTTACTCATGGCTTGTTCCCTATGGGCTGAGCGGTCCTCGTATGGTCGATTTTGAGATCCGCCGTAGGCCGAACCTGGTCCTCCTGCAGGGGCACCCTGTCCTGTCATAGGAGACCGACTCCTGCGCGGGCGATGGCGGCTGCGAGATCTGTCCCGTGGAGAGAAAGACCTGCGGGTGTTGGGACTGCGCGAACGTCCACGTCTGTTGGGAGAGCGGGACCTCTCACGCTGCGAGTCGTTAGTAACTGGCCAGGCCATCAAACACTGCGGATAGCTCGTTGACTATGTCGTGACAAGAGCGGTTCCGTCTTCAACTGCATGCGGGGAGTGCAAGAGAAGAGATGGGAAACAAAACCGAAAGGTCAAGGACTGTGGTTGTGGGTTCTCCGGCTCGCGCAGGCCGAAGGACCTTAGTAATGGGTCATCGGCTCGCCTCGAGTCCCCGGGCCGTACATTGCGGCCCACACCGG
>Ga0164242_10009680_pt1 | contig 10370 bp, 11 predicted proteins | sample OricomgcompostMG_FD_108783 | JGI IMG/M metagenome (GOLD analysis project Ga0164242, IMG submission 108783) | Miracle-Growth compost microbial communities from Emeryville, California, USA - Original compost - Miracle growth compost (MG) ... | reverse complement strand
TCTTGCCAAATGAGTCGCGGGGTCGGCGCCAGCGGGGAAAAAGCCAATGGTGCCGGTGTCATTCATCTCGGTAGTCAATATCTTTACAATATCTTTACAACATGCCGTCTACTGATGTGATTTCTATTGACAAGCACCCTGGCGCGCCCACAGAAACCTGAAAAAAGGCCATGCCGGCGTGAATCGGCTGATCGTTCACCGCTACCGGCGCCCCCTGGTTACGTAGCATGAGCACGTAGTCGCGGGCCACGCGATATCGGTAACAGTAATGCTCCAAGTCTAGCAGGCAGTTGTATTGGAGATAGTTCACGGGCAATATTTTCCGTACAGTGGAAGGCGGAATGACAAGTATTCCGCTCAGCCTTCCATTGATCCATATGCCCGATGCGGACCCACACCGAATTACACGCACCCCCCGATATCTGCGGGCCGCATGCAAGCGGAACTGTGGAATATGCCCATCGGGCCCATACCCCAACCGACAGAAAATACAAGGGATATGCCCGGGGCTACTCTTAGCCCACAGTCCAGACATTCATAGCCAGCCCTGATTAGGTCGATTCTGTAAGGTGCTCGTCTTTAACCGACGACGCCCAGTCGAGGACAGCGTCTGTTTCATGTGCTGGCCGGCATCATTTGCGGCCCTTCCTGCTTTTCTCAGGCTTCGGTCATTGAGCAGATGCCGAGCCGAAAGATCACTTTCGAGGCCGACACTGTATCCCTTCAGATGGAGGCCCACATAGCACCGCTTCAATGATTGAACCTATAGTATATTGACGCATATCGGTGCGACGGCCCTGGGCTAGGGGAAGCACCACTGGACAGTACGGGTAGCTGTGGAGATACAGTAATCCATGATCGGGGTCCACACACCTGTGCTCGGAGCGGTCGGCAGAAAATAGTATGCAGAAGGGTAGGCTAGTATACCCACCATGAGCAAGGAGACATGCATGCAAGAGGATCCCGATTTTGTTACGGCATTAGCCCGTGGACTCCGTATATTGACGTGCTTCAACGCGTCTCAGCTAGAACTGGGAAACGGCGAGATCGCTTCACGCGTAGGGTTGGCTCCAGCAACTGTAGCGAGGTTGACCTATACACTCTCCCAGCTCGGGTATCTCAGGAGTGTTCCAAAGAAGCGCAGGTACGCACTCAGCGCGAATGTCCTGTCCATCGCGCATCCGGTGTTGGCTGCGCTGCGCGAGCGTGGCCTTGCAAGCGAGTTCGTTTACGATTTGGCACAACGCACAGAGAGTTCGGCCTGTGTGGCCGTTCTAGAGGGGCTGAACGCCGTATATATAGAAACCGCTCATTTTCAGGACGCGGGCAAATATACAGATATAGGGACACATCGCGCCCTGTTAGATAGTTCCACTGGCAGAGCATTGTATGTTGCCCTTGACAAGGCACAGCGTGAGGCGATATTGAACAAGCTACGCCTGTACTCCCCCGAACGGTCCGGCATTTTGATTGACAGCGCACGTGCCGCTGAGTCGGACTACGCTAGATATGGCACATGTCTGACGCATGGCATTGTGCATCCCGGATGGTTGGGATTGGCGATGCCCCTCAGTGGTATGTATGGTAGAAAGCTCGCCCTCAGCATAGGGTTGCCTACAGAAAACATCGCTGATGTAGATCTGAGTAAATTGAGGTCGGCTTTGGCTGCAACCGCCTCAAAGATAGAGCGGGCCTTCAAATCCGAAGAAAAAACGCCCATGGCTTGCTTACCCTTCCCTGCTGATCCGCTGTCAATTAAGCACAAAAACCATATCGATGCCTATTGCAGATGAAACCTACCTTTCAGGTAGCCAGCCCTGGAAACTCTGTATGGATTCCCCCCAATCATCAACAGGTCTCGCAAGCCCGTGTGGTTAAAGGATTTAGCTGCGATCGACACGGATCAGTAGATTGCGCTTCCACTCCTCATGAATGACCTGACTCCAGCGTGCCCGAAATCTTCCTGACAAGCCCAACCACATTAGGAAGTCCCGCAGCGGTGCGGGATAAAGAACGCATGCATCGTAGACAGCTGTGAAGGGGGAATGCCTCATTCGTATCCCATTCCCAACTCCTGCGACTGTTGAGCGAGTTCAGCCATCGCTTGCTCGCTGGCTTGCTCGCGTGCTTCCTTGTACTGCATCAGGTCGGCAAGAGGAATCGGTTCGGCTGTGCTTGCGTCGATCTTCGCCGATGCCGATACACGATCGATCCCGATCAAGGTCGGCGCGCTTCGCGCATAGCGGTTTTTGCCATGACCGCATGCAGGCCGCCTGAATTCGCAGGCGGAAATAGAACCCATTGCGACATCCCTGCCTGTCTTGTGCAGGAAACGCTCCCACTGCGGGCGACAGCGAGTTCGTTGCGTATGAGGAACAATGGATTCCATAAATGAGGCTAGGACGCCAGTCTCCAGACCTATAAACTTCTCTGAAATTATCGCATCGTCTCACCGGCGCAACGGTGATCGCCATAGGCTTGCTTATGCCAGCGGGTGCGAGCGGCCTCCGTTTTGTCCGTGAGCCGCATTTTTTCTATTTCCGAGAAGACGGGTGGATAGGCGCAAATCTGTCCATCGACAAGTGCTGGAGGCACCATGAGCAAAGAATCGGTATTGATGAAAGAACGCCGCGGCAGGGTTATCTGCGCCACGATGAACAGGCCGCATGCGTTGAACTCGCTGGATACGGAACTGCGAGCGGCGCTCAATGCGTTCTGGCAGGAATTTCGCGACGACCCAGACTTGGATGTGGCGATCATCACGGGCGCCGGCGGCCGCGCATTCTCGACCGGCCGAGACCTCAAGGAAACAGCGCAGTTGAATGCGGCGGGCGAGCGCCCCAGCTACGAGCTCGAAGGGGCCTATGGCTATCCCGGCGAGTATGTATTGGAGAAACCCGTGATTGCTGCGATCGACGGCTATTGCCTGGCATCCGGCCTTCTGATCGCATTGACCAGCGACATCCGGATCGCCACCGACCGTTCGTCTTTCGGCAATCCGCAAGTTGCAAGGGGCCGGGGAACGCGCGTGCCCTATGAATTGGCGCGGGTCGGTGTCGGGTTGTCCAGGGTGATGGAAATGTCGTTGACCGGCGAACGCATCAATGCGGCCGAGGCATTGCAGGCCGGGTTGATCAGCCGTGTCGTGCCGCCCGGGCAGTTGATGGAAACGACATGGGCCATGGCCGAGAAGGTCGCGTCGAATTCCCCGATGGTGGTATCGGGGATCAAGAAAGCCTATGAAATGGGCATCTTCGACTTGCCGATGAACGAAGCGCGCCGCCTGTGGGCGACGGTCACCGGCGGCATGATGTCATCGCAGACGCCTGACTCGATCGAAGGGGCCCGTTCGTTTGCCGAAAAGCGCCAGGCCAGATTCAGGGCATAACGGGAGATACACGTCATGTTCGCAGCTCCGCCCGTCGTCACAGCAGATGTGTACGCGCGCATTCCTCCCGATCTCTGGAAGTCCGGCCGACGCGGAGGAATACTGGAAGGCCCGGTTTTCGATCGGGACGGCAACCTGTATGTCGTGAACGTTCCGCACGGCCAGATTTTCAGGATCACGCCTCAACGAGAGGTCAGCCTGATCCTGACGTATGACGGCGAACCCAACGGTCTGAAGATAGACAAGGACGGCAACCTCCTGATTGCGGATCACAGCAAGGGGCTGCTGAAGTTCGATCCTGTGTCCAGAGCCCTGACCACGCTGCTGGCCGGTGCGATGCACGAGCCTTTCCTGGGCCTGAACGACCTTTGTTTCAACAGCGCCGGGGACCTTTTCTTCACCGACCAGGGAGAAAGCGACCTGCGCCGGCCGAATGGGCGGGTGTGGGTGCTCAGAGCGGACGGCAGCGTCGAGCTTGTGCTCGACGGCGTCCCGAGCCCGAACGGATTGGTGGTGACGCCCGACGACCGATTCCTGTATTTGGCCGTTACCCGGGCCAACGCGGTCTGGCGCGTACCCTTGCGGCGTAAAGGCGGGCTGGGCCGGGTCGGCACCTGGATCCAGTTGTCAGGAGGCACGGGGCCCGACGGACTCACTCTGGACAAGTGCAAGAACCTCTATATCGCACATGCCGGCATGGGCTCAGTCTGGGTTTTCAATGAGCTCGGCCGGCCGGTATTGGAAGTGCGCAGTCCGGAAGGCAATCTGACCACTAACGTCGCGCTCGGAGAAGACCAGCGCCGGTTGTACATCACCGAAGCCGATACACAGTCGGTACTGGTGGCCGAACTCGATGGCCCGGCATCGCAAGCCTGACGGGCCGATGCAAAGAAATCTCAATATCTGGAGACAAGATTTATGCAACGCAGGAATTTTTTACAGGCGGCAGGCGCGGCTTGGGCCGGCTGGGCGATGAGAATGAAGCCCGCTGTGGCTGCGACTTCGCCGGCACTGCCCAAGGGGCCCATCACAGTCATCGTTCCGTTCACGGCGGGAGGCCCCACTGACACGTCCACTCGTACCATTTTGCACAAAGTGCAGGAAGATACCAGCATAAATTTCATAGTGGAAAACAAGCCTGGAGGAGGCACGCGCATTGGGACGAACGACCTGGTCCGTGCCGCGCCGGATGGCCGAACGCTGGCCCTGATCACAAACAATCTTGCAACGAATGAAACGCTCTATGAAGGGAAGCTGCGCTATCACCTGGATACAGACATAGCACCAATTTCTCTTACGCACAGGACTGCCCATACTTTGCTGGTGCACCCCTCTGTGCCTGCCGACTCATTCGAGGCGTTCATTGCATACGCCAAGCAGCATCCCGGGAAAATTGCATTTGGCTCCGCCGGAATCGGCACCACTAATCATCTGTGCGGCGAGTATTTGATGGCCACCGCTCACATCAAGATGCTGCATGTTCCATACAACGGAATCGCGGCACTGATGCCCGACCTATACAGCGGCAGAATACAGGTCCTGTTCGCATCACTGTCTACCGCGCTGGAAGCCGTGCAAGCCAAACGCATGAAGCTATTCGCCGTAACGACGGAAAAACGCCAGGCCCAGGCTCCGGATGTGCCCGCGATATCGGAGTTCTATCCGGGGTTCGACTTTTCGTCCTGGATAGGCTATGCGACTCCCGGCAAGACTCCGCCGTCCATCGTCGACCGTTTGAGCATCGAATTGAACAAGGCCGTTCGATCGCCCGGAATGGCAAAAATGCTTCCAGGGTTCGAGGTACTGGGCACGACGCCGGCCCAATTCCGGAAATACATAGACCAGCAAGTTGCCAAATCGGCCGAAATCATCAAGGTGGCAAACATCAAAGTCTGATGGACTGGCCGTGCCATCTATCTTCAGATTATCTCGTTTTATTCAAAAGGAACAAGCATGCCCGGTCGTCAACTGCATGGGGTTCGAGTATTGGATATGAGCCGGGTGCTGGCCGGTCCGCTGGCCGGCCAGATGCTTGGCGATCTCGGCGCGGAAGTCATCAAAGTCGAACGCCCCGGCGTTGGCGATGAGTCTCGCTTCTACGGGCCGCCGTTCCTCGACGAGAATGCCGAGCGCGTAAACCTCGAGTCAGCCATTTTTCTAGCGGCGAATCGCAACAAGAAAGCGATTGCAGTCGACTTCACCCAGGAGGAAGGCCGGCAATTGCTGCGGCAATTAGTCGCGCAATCCGACGTCTTGATCGAGAACTATAAGGTCGGTACGCTCAAACGGTATGGGCTGGACTATGAATCACTGCTCGAGGTGAATCCGGGGCTCATCTATTGTTCGGTGACCGGCTACGGCCAAACAGGGCCCGAACGCGAAAGGCCCGGCTATGACGCGATCTTCCAGGCCGAAGGGGGCCTCATGCACAGCATCGGTCATCCTGACGGGCAACCCGGCGCCGGGCCGATGCGAGTCGGCTTCAGCATGGTCGATGTCACCACCAGCCTGTATGCGAGCATTGCCATCCTGGCTGCATTGTATCGGCGAGACGCGAACGGAGGAAGCGGCGAGCATGTCGACCTCAGCCTGCTCGATTCTTGCGTCGCGGTAACGTCGCATCATGCCCAGCACTACTTGATTTCGGGACAATTGCCTGTGCGGCGAGGAAACATGGCGGGCGGCGGCGGCGTCCCCGCGGGGATGTATCCTTGCGCGGACGGAAATATCGTCATCACGGTCGGCAATGACGAACAGTACCAGCGCTTTTGCGATGTGATCGGCCGCCCCGACCTGGCCGTGGATCCGCGTTTTTCGGCCAATCAAGCACGCGCAGCGAACCGCGAGGCAATGGCGCAGGTGCTGACCGAGGTGTTCTCGTCCGCGACCGCAGCGCAGTGGCGGCAACGCCTGGTGGCCGGGGGTATCGCCGTGGGACAAGTCAACGATTTGTCGGCGGTGTTCCAAAACCCGCAGACTCGCGCGCGCGGCACTGAAGTATCGACGCTCAACCGTGACGGCAAGACGCTGCGCATGGTGGCGAACCCGATCCACTTCAAGAATGCGCCGATCGACGGCTATCGTGCGCCGCCACGCTACGGAGAGCATACCCGAGAGGTGCTACGAGAGTTACTGGCATTCGATACGGAACAGATCGATGCGCTATGCCGCAAGGGGGTCATCGGCAGCATGACCCCCGAAGCTGCGAGACGCGAGGATACGGCCGCATCGTAGTCCGTCGAGCACAAAAATGCCTGCAAACCTCGAAGCGCTGCGCTCATTCAGGCTCGATCATATCGAGTACGGGTATTCGCGAAAAGATGTGATTCTTTACTCTCTCGGTGTAGGTGCGGGAGCGAATCCCACCGACACCGCCGACCTCGCCTATGTCTATGAAGACGGACTGCGCACGCTACCGACTTTTGGCGCAATATTGGCTTATCCCGGCTTCTGGATCAGAGAACATCCCGAATTGGGCGTCGACTGGCGCATGGCGCTGAACGGCGAACAGGGAATCACGCTATTCAGGCCCATACCACCAGAGGGAAAGGTCGTCGGTCGTTTGCGCGTCGAGCATTTGATCGACAAGGGCCCTGGCAATGACCTGCTGATCCAGTCCATCCGGGAAATCGCGGACGGCAATACCGGGGAACCCATTTGCAACGTTGCGAACACGATCGTTTGCCGCAAATCCGGCGTCAATATTTCCACCGCGAGCCAGAGCAAGCGGGCTTCGCCGGCAATGCCGGAGCGACCCGCCGATCTCGCTTGCGTTCAGCCCACGCTTACGCAGGCGGCGCTGATCTACCGTCTGTCCGGAGACTTGAACCCTTTGCATGTCGCCCCCGACGTGGCAAAGTCAGCCGGATATGCCAAGCCCATTCTCCATGGGGCTGCCACTTGGGGCATCGTGGCGCACGGCTTGTTGAAGGCGCTCTGCCAAAGCGACGACACACTCGTGCGAACGTATTTCGCCAGATTCACGGCTCCGGTCTACCCAGGGGATACGCTCACGACACAAGTCTGGCTGCTCGATCCCGGCGTTGCCGCGTTCCGCACTGAGGTTGTCGACAGGCATGCAGTCGTAATGGATTTCGGCCGCTTCGAGTTCAAGCCTGCATAATTCCATTTCCTAATCGATCTTGAACGCGATGCCGAAGTGCGTTCCGGGCGGTTAGAGCATGTCGGGAGGCGGCGGGTCATCGGCAAACTGCCTAGGAACTGCGTCGACCAGGTAGTCGATGAACACCCGCAGCCGTGGGGGCATATGCTCCCGACCGGACCAAAGTGCGAAAACGCTCAGAGTTCGCGTGCTGACCCACCCCGGCAGCACATCGCGCAAGCTTCCCGCTATCACCGCGTTCTTGGCCAGCCAAGTCGGCAGGATGGCTGGCCCCACGCCTTGAATGGCGACGTCCCGCCGCATCATGGCATCGTTGATATCCGCACGAGGCTGCACTTGGACGCGTACGGGCCGATTCTGCTGCGTGAATTCCCACCATGCAGCCTCGGCCCCCGCGAAGCTGTCGACGACGCGATGTGCGCCCAGGTCTTCCGGCCCGAGAATGGGCGAATGGGCTGCGAGATATTGAGGACTTGCATAGACCCCGTATCGATTGGTGCCGAGCTCGCGCGCAATGAGCGAAGAGTGAGGCAACGGCCCCGGGCGGACTACGACATCGAACCGATCCTCGATCTGGTCCTTAGACCTGTCCGTCAACCGGACTTCAATCCCCAGTTCCGGGTAAGCCAGCAAAAATGGAGAGAGCAGCGGGGAAAGCAAGGCCAAGCCGAACGTCGTCGGGACGGCGACATGCAATCGACCGCGAACATCGCCTTGCAATTCGCCGACAGCGGCTGTGCCGGCCGTCACTTCCTGCGCGACATTATGGCAATGACGCAGAAAGATTCTTCCCGCGTCGGTCAGAGTGACACTGCGCGACGAGCGATCCATCAGCCGCGCGCCCAGCGCATTCTCCAGCCGCACAATCGCGCGGCTGATCGTGGACTTCGGTTTTTCCAGCATCCGGGCCGCCGCGCTGATGCTGCCGAACTGCGCAGCCTTTGCGAACAACAACATGTCGTCGGGTGAGCAGTCTCGCATAGATCGTTGCATTGATGGAACGCGTAGTTTCCAGTATAGCACTATGCCTCCCTTTCCCTCTATATAGAATTCATATGCGCTTTCATAACGTCCCATATATGGAACGAATATTAATTTCCCACATGAAGTCGATCAATGCGTAACCTGCCTTTCTTTTCCGAGGAACACTTGATGTTCCAAGACTCCGTCAATCGCTTCGTGGAAGAATTTTGCTCGCGTGAATATGTGCGCGAAAAGGACATTGCCCGCGAATACCCATACGAGGCTTATGACCAGATGGTAGAGCAGGGTTTTTTCGGCCTGTGCGTGCCTGAAGAGCACGGCGGCATGGGTGCGGACATCATCTTCCGGACCATCCTGCAGGAAGGCCTGTCGCGTTATGGGTTCGACATGGGGGCGGTGTATGGCCTGACATGCTGGGGAATCGATACGCTGATGCATTTCGGCACGCCGGCACAGCGCGATCATTACCTGCCCAAGGCGCTCAATGGCCAGCTGCGCTTTTCCGTATCGATGACAGAGCCCAACGCAGGTTCAGACCTGACCCGGATCGGCTTGAAAGCAGTCGACGCGGGCGACCATTTCGTGTTGAACGGACAGAAAGTATTCGCCTCGGCGGCCGGGGCCCGGGACAACGTCATCCTGCTGGCCGTCCGCACGCGCGCGGCGGAGGGCAAGCGCCACGACGGCCTGACGATGATGCTGGTCCCGAACGACACACCGGGCCTGGAGCTGCGCAAGATGTCGCCTTTGTCGCGCCATATGTCCGGCACATACGAATGCTTCTACTCCGACGTGCGCGTGCCCAAGGAGAACGTCCTGGGTGACCTGCACGATGGCTGGAAGGTATTGGGCGCATTTCTGGTCCAGGAGCGTATCGGCGGGGCGGCCATGTATGTGGGCAATGCGCAGACCGCCGTCGACGACGCCGTGCGTTATGCCACGGAGCGGGTGCAATTCGGACAGCCCATCGGCGGATTCCAGGCCATCAAGCACGCCTTGGCCGAGGCTGCCACCGATATCGAGGCAGCCCGATTGATGACTTATCACGCCGCCTGGCTGCACACGCAGGGCGTCTCCGCCTTGAAGGAAGCCGCCATGGCCAAGCTGTTCGCGTCCGAGGCGGGCATGCGTGCGACCACGACCGGCATGCAGGTATTGGGCGGCTATGCACAACTGCCGGAGTACGACATGGAACGGTACTGGCGGGACGCCAAGCAGAATCTCGTAAGCGCCGGAACCTCCGAGATCCAGAAGAACATCATCGCGAAGGCGATTGGTTTATAGACACGACTGTTGGACACGATGGCGGCAGGCTCGGCGCCACCATCGCAGAGGAGGCCGAATGGCTGGAGTGAAAGGATATATCGTGGGAGCTTACGAGCTCCCAATGCGCCGCGCGGACGAGTATTCGACCGCGCAGCTCCATGCCATGGCGGCGCTGGGAGCCCTTCAGGACGCAGGCCTGACTGTCGAGGAAGTGGACGGGTATTTCTGTGCCGGCGACGCCCCGGGGCTGGGCGGAATCTCCATGGTCGATTATCTCAACCTCAAGGTAAGGCACATCGACAGCACCGAAATGGGCGGCAGTTCCTACATCGCCCATGTCAATCATGCGGTTCAGGCAATCGCGGAGGGACGCTGCAGCGTGGCGCTGATCACGCTGGCAGGGCGCCCCCTGTCGGAAAGCCGCGGACTGCCGCCGATTTACGGGCCCGAGCACCCATGGGAGGCGCCATACCGGCCGGTGACGGCGGGAATCTATGCCATGAGCTGCAGACGACACATGTACGAATACGGCACGACGCCAGAACAGCTCGCGTGGGTGAAAGTCGCCGCGTCCCACCATGCCCAGCACAATCCCCATGCCCTGCTGCG
>Ga0164242_10009679_pt1 | contig 10372 bp, 5 predicted proteins | sample OricomgcompostMG_FD_108783 | JGI IMG/M metagenome (GOLD analysis project Ga0164242, IMG submission 108783) | Miracle-Growth compost microbial communities from Emeryville, California, USA - Original compost - Miracle growth compost (MG) ... | reverse complement strand
GACACCGCTCGCCGCCGAAAGGTCGCGGACAAGCATGCGCGAACGCTGACTGTGGTGCGATCCGCGGCCAGCGCTGACGAGCAGGCCGAGACAGCGTTCGACCGCGCGGATTTGGTCGTGGCTTTGCGAAAGCTCGCGCCCCGTCGTCGTCAGGTCGTGGTGCTGCGGCACTACTGCGACCTCGGCGAAGCCGCGGTCGCAGAGCTGCTCGGCATCAGCGTGGGCGCTGTGAAATCACTCGGCTCTCGCGGCCTGGCCGAACTCGCCACGGCGATGGAGACCCGCGATGAATGAACCGATGGATCCCAACCGACTGCGACGTCTGTTCGCGGCCGCCGAAACCGAGCTGACGCCTTTCCCGCCGCCGCTGGCCACGATCACCGCCCGTGCCGCACGTCGCCGAGACAGGCGAACGACCGTCGCCTGGATTGCCAGCCTCACCGCGGCCGCGGCCGTCGCCGCGGTGGTGCTGGCCGTCAACCTTGCAGGCGCCCGGTCTGCCCCTGACTCGTTGTCGCCTGGTCCCGCGGTGAGCGGTCCTTCGACCATCGGGTCGACGCTGTCCGCTCCGACCCCGGACTCGGCGCCCGCGACCAGGCCGGGCGCCTCCCCGTCAGCCGACGCGCGATCGCCGGTTCGCTCGATGCTCGCCCCGACCACTCCCGCCGCGCCTGGCATGCGCTGGGTCACCCAGAGCTTTGGAACCGACCAACCCGCGGCCAGCGTCCAGGCGCCCGCGGGTTGGAAGCCGTACAGGGTGTTCGTCGGTCAAACCGGCGGCGCCGAATGGGTCAACCCGTCGAACCCGAGCCAGCGCATCGCGGTTGTTCTGGGCCAATGCATGAGCTGCCAGCAGCCCGAGCTCACGCACGACCCCACCGTGCGGAGCTGGCTCATCGACAGCTCAGGTGGCCTCGTCCAGGCAGACGAGGCCACCGTCCAGTGGACCTCGATCGCGGACGACGGCCAGCAGGGCTATTTCACGGACACCGCGCACGTCGACGATTTCTGCCTCAACGGCGACCCCGGCAACCCGGCCAGTGGCATGACGCACGAACCCTACGTCGCCCTCGGCTACATCCACCTCGTGCAGACTCCCATCGTCGAACCAATCGAAGTCTTCGTCTGGGCGCCGACCGACATCGCCCACGCCGTCATCGACAGCGTCACTTTCGGAATGCCCATCCCGACCGGAGGTCCGACCGCGGCTGCCAGCTGAGCAGCACAACTCACCGGGCATGACGACGCCGGTGACCACACGGGTCAGCGGCCGACGAACTCGGCTCGGCCAGGGCCAGATTCGATGAACGACCGCATGCCGATCTCGCGATCCTCGGTCGCGAACAGCCCGGCGAACAAGTCGCGCTCAAGCGCCAGGCCCGCCTTGAGCGTGGTGTCGAGACCGGCGTCGATCGCCTGCTTCGCGGCGGCCAACGCGCGCGCCGGCCCGGCGGCCCATTGGGCGGCCCACCCGCGTGCGACGGCCAGCACCTCGTCGGGCGGCGCCACCTTGTTCACCAGCCCGAGACGCAAGGCGTCGTAAGCGTCGAGGATTCGGCCGCTGAAGATCAGCTCCTTCGCCCGTGAAGGGCCGATCAGCCGCGCCAACCGCTGCGTGCCGCCGGCGCCGGGAATCACGCCGAGCAAGATCTCGGGCTGCCCGAGCTTCGCGTTCTCGGCGCAGACCCGCAGGTCGGCGGCGAGCGCGAGCTCACAGCCGCCGCCGAGCGCGTATCCGTTGATCGCCGCGACGACCGGCTTCGGAATGGCGGCGACGGCGTCGAATGCGGCCTGCAACGGCCGTGCCCGGGCGAGCATGTCGGCGTGCGTCATCGCCGCCATTTCCACGATGTCGGCGCCGGCCGCGAACGCCCGCTCGCCGCCATAGACGACGATCGCGCGGACGTCGTCTCGCCGCGCCGCCTCGAGCGCCACCGCGGCCAGCTGGTCTTGCATCGCCGCGTTCATCGCGTTCACGGGTGGCCGGTCGAGCCGAAGCGTGCCCACGCCATCGGCGACCTCGAGCCGCACGAACCTCTCGGCGGAACCCGTCACTTCGCCCATGAGCTGCCTCCCGAACGACGGACGCGCTTCCCGAACAACGGAGCACCTGAAGGCACGCTATCTCGCGCCCGCCGCGGCGTCCGGCGAACGTGGTAGGCGCTGGCCGGGATAGACACCGTCGGACGCCTACCAACTCTCGCGGGCGGCCCGGCACGTGGCTGGCAGGATGGGCGGGATGGAGATCTGGCCTGGCCGCGAGCGCCCTCTCGGCGCCACATCCGACGACGAAGGCGCCAATTTCGCGCTGTTCTCGCCGGCCGCCACCTCCGTCGACGTGTGCCTCTTCGACGACGACGGCGCGCAGACCCGCGTGCCGCTGCGCGAATCGACCGGCCACGTGTGGCACGGCTACGTGCGTGGCGTCGGCCCGGGCTCGCGTTACGGCTTCCGCGTCGATGGCCCGTTCGACCCACGGAAAGGCCTGCGGTTCAACGCAAACAAGCTGCTCGTCGACCCCTACGCCCGTGCCCTCGACGGCGAATTCCTTTTGGACGACGCGGTGTTCGGCTTCCCGGCTGGTCACGACGGAGCCGTGGGTCACGACGACACCGTCCGCGACGACCGCGATTCCGCGCCGTACGTGCCGAAGTCGGTGGTCGTGCGCGACGAGTTCGACTGGTCGGGCGACCGGCGGCCGAACCGACCGTGGGCCGACACGGTCCTCTACGAGACGCACGTCCGCGGCTTCACGATGCGGCATCCCTCCGTTCCACCCGAGCTTCGCGGCACGTTCGCGGGTCTCGCGCATCCCGCCGCCGTCGAGCACTTGACGTCGCTTGGGGTCACGGCCATTGAGTTGATGCCGGTACACCATTTCGTCAGCGAGGTCGGCCTGCTCCGTCGAGGCCTCACGAATTACTGGGGCTACAACACGCTCGGGTATTTCGCGCCCCATGCGGGCTTCTCGTCGTCAGGCTCGCGAGGCCAGCAAGTGACCGAGTTCAAGCAGATGGTCAAGGCGATGCACGACGCCGGCATCGAGGTCATTCTCGACGTCGTCTACAACCACACCGCGGAAAGCGACGAGCTCGGCCCGACGCTCGCCTTTCGGGGCATCGACAACGCCGGGTATTACCGGCTTCGCGACGGTCGCTACTACGTGAACCACACCGGCACCGGCAACACGCTCAACCTCGGCGAACGCCACACGCTCGCGCTCGTCACCGACTCGCTGCGCTATTGGGTCACGCAGATGCACGTCGACGGATTCCGATTCGACCTCGCGTCTACGCTCACCCGGTCGGCGACTGGCGTCGACAAACGCTCGGCCTTCTTGGCGGTCGTGCACCAAGACCCGGTGCTGTCGCAGGTCAAACTCATCGCCGAGCCTTGGGATCTGGGTGAAGGCGGCTATCAGCTTGGCGGCTTTCCGCCGCCGTGGAGCGAATGGAACGATCGTTTTCGCAACTCGGCGAGGGATTTCTGGCTGCGTGGCCCGGCCGGCGTGCGCGAGCTGGGCACCCGGCTCTCGGGATCGTCCGACCTCTATCAAGGCGACGGCCGCCGGCCCTACGCGTCGATCAACTATGTGACCTGCCATGACGGCTTCACCCTGCATGATCTCGTCACCTACGCCGACAAGCACAACGACGCCAACCACGAAAACAACCGCGACGGCCCAAACGACAATCACAACTGGAATTGCGGCCACGAAGGCGAGACCGACGACTCGGCCGTCAATCGAATTCGTGACCGCGCCATCCGTGGCTTGCTCTCGACGATGCTGCTGTCGACCGGCGTGCCCATGCTGAGCCACGGCGACGAGATCGGCCGCACCCAGCGGGGCAACAACAACACCTACTGCCAGGACAACGAACTGAGCTGGATCGACTGGACGAACGCCGACCACGCCTTGCTCGATTTCACCCGCCGCGTCATCGCTTTGCGGCGGGCGCATCCGGTGTTCAGGCAAGGGTCGTTCTTCACCGGCGGCGCCGCGGCGCATGTCGACGGCGTCGACGCACCGGCGCACGGCGACAGCGATGGCGTCAAGGATCTCGCCTGGTTCGGCGTCGACGGCGCGGAGATGACGGCGTCCGCATGGAACGACACCCGCGCCCGCACACTCGCGATGCGCTTGTCAGGAAACGACATTCGGCAGCTCGGCCCGCGTGGCGAGCGGATCGTCGACCAATCGTTCCTGGTCGTTTTTCACGGAGGTTTGGAGCCGGTCGTGTTCATGCTGCCCGGCGAGCCGTGGGCGAGTCGATACGAGGTCGTGCTCGACAGCACCGGCGAGCACGACGGCACGGCGTGGCCGGCGGGCGCCGAGGTCGAGCTGCCCGCGCTGTCGGCGCTCGTGCTCAGAAGCGAACTCAGCGCAGATCGCCCGTGACCATGCCCTCGCTGACCGCCGGCAACGCGATCAGGCCGAGCTCGGCCGGGCTCGCGAGCAGCTGGTCGTTGGGCAAGACCCGCACGCCGTAGCCGAACGGGCCGGTGCGGTCGAGCACCATCTCGCCCTCGTAGATCGACGTGCCGTCGTCGCGTTTGTCGGAGAGCCGCATCGAGGCGTAGGCGGGCTCGGTGATCTCGTCGTGCTCGTCGACCCGGCCGTAGGCAACCTGCACGTCGATGTCGTCGACGCCGAGCTCGCCGAGCGCCACGACCGCGCGCAGCGACACGACCGTGCCGAACTCCAGGCCGTCGCACACGCCGCGCGCCTCGACATGCTCGACACGCACGCCTTTCCACGCCGTCGTGACGCGCTTCTTCCACGCCGAAAGCTGGCGCGCGCCGGCGAAATCGTCGGCGGACACGGCGCGAAACGAGTGGGCGGACGGCGTGTACAACGCGTTCACGTATTCGCGCAGCATGCGGGTGGCGACCACCTTCGGGCCGAGAGAGGCCAAGGTGTGCCGCACCATCTCCAGCCAGCGGCTAGGCAGGCCCTCGGCGTCGTGGTCGTAGAACCGCGGCGCCGCCTGGGATTCGACGATCTCGTAGAACGCCGCCGCCTCGAGGTCGTCGCGCCGCTCTTCCGGCAGGTCGGCGGCGCTGGGGATGTCCCAGCCGTTGTCGCCGTCGAACCATTCGTCCCACCAGCCGTCGCGGATCGACAGGTTCAACGTGCCGTTCAACGCCGCCTTCATTCCCGACGTGCCGCATGCCTCGAGCGGGCGCAGCGGGTTGTTGAGCCAGACGTCGGCGCCCGCGCACAGCACCTGCGCCAGCGCCATGTCGTAGTCGGGAAGGAACACGATGCGGTGGCGCACCGCCGGATCGTCGGCGAACTTGACCACCTCTTGGATCAGCCGCTTGCCGCCGTCGTCGGCGGGGTGCGCCTTGCCCGCGATCACGAACTGAACGGGACGGCGCGGATCGAGCAGCAGCGAGGTGAACCGCTCGCGGTCTTGCAGCATGAGCGTGAGCCGCTTGTACGACGGCACTCGGCGGGCAAAGCCGATGGTGAGCACGTCGGGGTCGAGGGCGTCGGCGATCCAGCCGAGCTCGGACTCGCTGGCGCCCCGCTGCAGCCACGATTCGCGCAGCCGGACGCGCGCCTCGTCGACGAGCCGCGACCGCAACGACCGGCGCACCTGCCACAGCTGGCGATCGTCGAACCGCACGGCCTCTCCCCAGGCCGCGCCATCGGCCTGGACGTCGGCGGCGACGTCGGCGTCGAGATCTCGCCGCGCCATCTCGCGGATCTCTGGCGACACCCAGGTGGGCGCGTGCACGCCGTTGGTGACCGAGGTGATCGGCACGTCGGACGGGTCGAATCCCGGCCACAGGCCGGCGAACATCTCGCGGCTGACCGCCCCGTGCAGCAGCGATACGCCGTTGGCACGCTGGGCCACCCGAAGCCCCATCACCGCCATGTTGAACAGGCTCGGATCGCCGCCCGGGTAGTCCTCGGCGCCAAGCTCGAGCACCCGCTCGGTCGGCAGCCCCAACCCGCGCTCGGCGCCCTGCCCTGGCTCGCCGCCGCCGAAGTGCTGTTCGACCAGGCTGCGCGGAAACCGGTCGATGCCGGCGGGCACCGGCGTGTGCGTCGTGAACACCGTGCTCGAACGCACCACCTCGAGCGCCTCGTCGAAGCTCAGCGAGCCGCCAGACACCAGCTCGCGGATGCGCTCGAGCGCGAGGAATCCGGCGTGGCCCTCGTTCATGTGATACACCTCGGGCGCCGCATGACCGGTGAGCCGGCAAAACGCCCGCACCGCGCGCACCCCTCCGATGCCGAGCAGCATCTCCTGGCGAAGCCGGTGGTCGCTGCCGCCGCCATACAGCCGGTCGGTGACGTCACGCTCGGGCGGCGCGTTGCCCTCGACGTCGGAGTCGAGCAGCAACAGCGGGATGCGGCCCACCTGGCACAGCCACACCTGGGCCTGCAGGTCGCGGCCGGGCAGCCGGACCGGCACGGTCACGGCAGAGCCGTCGGCCTCGGTGAGCAACGACAGCGGAAGCCCGTGAGGGTCGACCGGCGGATAGCGCTCTTGCTGCCAGCCGTCGCGCGACAGCGACTGGTTGAAGTAGCCACGCCGGTAGAGCAATCCGACGCCGATGATCGGCACGCCGAGATCGCTTGCGGTCTTGAGGTGATCGCCGGCCAAGATGCCGAGGCCACCCGAGTATTGCGGCAGCACCGCGGTGATCCCGTATTCGGGCGAGAAGTAGGCGATCGCCTTGGGCGCGTCGCCGCCCAACGACTGAAACCAGCGGTCTTGGGCGAGGTAGTCGCGAAGGTCGGCCGCGGCGGCGTCGAGCCGGCCGAGAAACTGCTCGTCGACGGCGAGCCGCGCGAGGCGTTCGGGCGGCACGAATCCGAGCAGCTTGGCGGGGTCGGAGCGCACCTCGCGCCATGCCTGCGGATCGATCGATTCGAACAGCTCGCGCGTCTCGGCGTGCCACGACCAGCGCAGGTTCAGCACCAGATCGCTCAACGCGCTCAAGCGGTCGGGCAGGACCGTGCGCACCGTGAACCGTCGGATAGCTCTCACGGCGTCGACCCTACCGGGGCGCCGCGCGCCCCGCGGCGTGCCTTATGCCGGGGCGGAGATCGCCCGAAGACCCACGAGAAGATCGCTGCCACGCCTCGCGGTATCCGCCCCCGCCCGATAGCTTCGGAATCGATGACCACAAACAAGACTTCGCCGGACGCCGCGGCGCGATCCACTCGCCGAACGCACGGCGCGCCGCCGTCCACCATGGCCTCGCGACGCATCCCAATAGTCGACGTCGCGCCGGTGATCGACGCGGGCGCTTTCGCCGCCAAAGCCGTCGTGGGCGAGCAGATCACGCTCGCCGCGACGGTCTTTCGCGAAGGGCACGACGCGCTCGGCGTCACCGCGGTGCTGCGCGACCCGGGTGGGCGTGCCCGGGCCCGGACGCCGATGCGCCTGGTCGCGCCCGGCACCGATCGTTACGCGGCCGTCGTCAGCCCCGACCGGGCCGGCGCGTGGAGCTTCTCGATCGAGGCGTGGAGCGACCCCATCGAGACCTGGCGGCATGCCGCGCGGATCAAGGTGCCCGAAGGCCAAGACGTGGATCTCATGCTCGAGGAGGGCGCGCGCCTGCACGACCGGGCCGCGCTCGGCGTCCCCGCGAAGCTTCGACCGCGGATCGCCAAGGTCGCGGCCGCGCTGCGAGGCGCGGCCGGTCCGACTGACCCGACCGCGAGGCTGGCGAGCGCGCTCGACCCCGGCGTGCTCGAGATCTTGGCGCGCCACCCGCTTCGCGAGCTGCTCACCGAGTCGGCCCGATTCCCGCTGTGGGTCGATCGCGAGCGCGCGTTGTTCGGCTCCTGGTACGAGTTCTTCCCGCGCTCGGAGGGCGCGTCGCTCGACCCGCCGCGATCCGGCACGTTCGCGACCGCCGCCAAGCGGCTGTCCGCGATCGCCGACATGGGCTTCGACGTCGTCTACCTGCCGCCGATCCATCCGATCGGCACGACATTTCGCAAGGGCGCGAACAATTCCTTGAACCCGGGCCCCGACGACCCGGGCGTGCCGTGGGCCATCGGCTCTCCGGAGGGCGGCCACGACGCCGTGCACCCCGACCTCGGCACGATGGCCGATTTCGACGACTTCGTCGCCGAGGCGAACGCCCTCGGCCTGGAAATCGCGCTCGACTTCGCGTTGCAGGCGTCTCCCGACCACCCGTGGGTGCGTGAGCATCCCGAGTGGTTCACCACCCGTGCCGACGGCTCTGTCGCTTACGCCGAGAACCCGCCGAAGAAGTACCAGGACATCTACCCGCTGAATTTCGACAACGACTACGAAGGTCTCTACGCCGAGATCAAGCGGGTCCTGCGGGTTTGGATGAGCCACGGCGTGCGCATCTTTCGGGTCGACAACCCGCACACGAAACCACTCGCGTTCTGGGAGCAGCTCCTTGCCGACATCAGGTCGACCGACCCCGACGTCCTCTTCCTCGCCGAGGCGTTCACCCGGCCGGCGATGATGCGGGCGCTCGCTCGAGTGGGGTTTCACCAGTCGTACACGTACTTCACGTGGCGCAACACCCGAAGCGAGCTCGAGAGCTACCTGATGGAGCTCTCACACGACACCTCCGACTGCCTTCGGCCCAACCTCTTCGTCAACACTCCCGACATCTTGCACGCGTTCTTGCAGCAGGGTGGCCCGCCCGCGTTCAAGATCCGCGCCGTTCTCGCCGCGATGGCCTCGCCGTCTTGGGGCGTCTATTCGGGCTTCGAGCTGTACGAGAACACGCCGCTTCGCCCGGGCAGCGAAGAATATCTCGACTCCGAGAAGTACCAGTACCGCCCGCGCGATTACGAAGCCGCCGAGATGGCAGGCCTCAGCCTCGCCGGCTATCTCAAGCGGCTGAACCACATCAGGCGCGACCACGTCGCGCTGCGGCAACTGCGCAATCTGCGGTTGCACAGCGCCGACAACCCGCAGATCTTCACATTCTCGAAGCGGATCGCAGAAAGCGACGGCACGAGCGACACCGTGTTGGTCGTGGTGAACCTCAATCCCTTCAACACGTGCGAGGCCACCATCACTCTCGACATGCCGGCTTTGGGCTTCGAGTGGGATCAGGCCTTCGACGTCGTCGACCAGCTCAGCGGCACTCGCTACACGTGGCGCCACCGCAATTTCGTGCGCCTCGATCCGCACGTCGAGCCCGCGCACGTCTTCGTCGTCCATGCGGGCGAGGCCGTCGCGCCATGGGCTGCCGCCGGCGGGCGGGAAGCCGCTCCGTGACCACGCCCCGCTCCGAGCCGGGTCGGCCGACCGACCCGCTGTGGTACAAGCGCGCCGTCTTCTACGAAGTGCTCGTGCGTGGTTTCTCCGACAGCAACGGCGACGGCACCGGCGACATCAAGGGCCTGACGTCGAAACTCGACTACCTGCAGTGGCTGGGCATCGACTGCATCTGGTTGCTGCCGATTTACGCGTCGCCCCTTCGTGACGGCGGATACGACATCTCCGACTACTTCACGATCCTGCCCGAGTTCGGCGACCTCGGCGACTTCGTCGAGCTCGTCGACGAAGCCCACAAACGAGGCATGCGGGTGGTCGCCGACCTGGTCATGAACCACACCAGCGACCAGCACCCGTGGTTTCAGGCGTCCCGCGAAGACCCGACGGGGCCGTATGGCGATTACTACGTGTGGTCAGACACCGACAGCCGCTATCGAGACGCCCGCATCATCTTCGTCGACACCGAAAAGTCGAACTGGACTCTCGACCAGGTGCGCGGGCAGTACTACTGGCATCGGTTCTTCGCGCACCAGCCGGATCTCAACTTCGAAAATCCGGCCGTGCAAGAGGCGATGCTCGCCGTCCTGCGATTTTGGCTCGACCTTGGGATCGACGGCTTTCGGCTTGACGCCGTGCCGTATCTGTTCGAAGAAGAGGGCACCAGCTGCGAGAACCTGCCGAAGACGCATGAATACCTCAAGCGCATCCGCAAAGAGGTCGACGACCTCTACCCCGACAGGGTGTTGCTCGCCGAGGCTAATCAGTGGCCGGCCGACGTCGTGCAGTACTTCGCCGACGGCGACGAATGCCACATGGCGTTCAACTTCCCGTTGATGCCTCGCATTTTCATGTCCGTGCGCCGCGAGCAGCGCTACCCCATCTCTGAAATCCTCGCGCAGACGCCCGAGATCCCCGAGAGCTGCCAATGGGGCATCTTCCTGCGCAACCACGACGAGCTCACCCTCGAGATGGTCACCGACGAAGAGCGCGACTACATGTGGAACGAATACGCGCAAGATCCGCGCATGAAGGCGAACATCGGCATCAGGCGCCGGCTGGCCCCCCTGCTCGACAACTCCCGCGATCAGATGGAGCTGTTCACCGCGCTGCTGCTGTCGTTGCCAGGCTCTCCGGTG
>Ga0164242_10009678_pt1 | contig 10372 bp, 10 predicted proteins | sample OricomgcompostMG_FD_108783 | JGI IMG/M metagenome (GOLD analysis project Ga0164242, IMG submission 108783) | Miracle-Growth compost microbial communities from Emeryville, California, USA - Original compost - Miracle growth compost (MG) ... | reverse complement strand
GGTGCGACCGGGGGTTCGCCGACCGAGATCGACATGAAGGTCGCGCCCCAATACGAAGCCGGGGCGGAGGTCGTCGCCGGCTCCGGCTGCCTCGCCTGCCACAAACTGGGCGAGAACGGCAACAACGGGCCGGGCCCGGAACTGACCCATATCGGTTCGCGGATCCCGCGCGCGGCGATCGTCCGCTCGGTCGAAATCGGCCCCAGCATCATGCCCTCGTTCCGCGAACTTCCGAAAAAGAAGCTGAACGAGCTCGCCGACTTCCTTTCGTCTCTCCACTGATCCGGCGCCACGGGGCGCAAGGGCCGGCGGCGGACGGGTAACGTCTCAATGAGTCGTATGGCTGACACGATCAACGACAACCGCTCCTCGCCCGACTTCGCCGGCCAGGTCAACCGGATGTTCGACCGCGTCGCCGGCCACTACGACACCTTGAACGGGGTGATGACGGCGGGGCTGCACCACCGCTGGCGCGAACGGGCCGCCGACCGGACCGGGCTCGGGCCGGGCGAGTCGGCGCTCGACGTCTGCTGCGGCACCGGCGACCTCGCCTTCGAGCTGGCCCGCCGCGTCGCGCCCGAGGGCCGCGTCGTCGGCTGCGACTTCTCCGAGCCGATGCTCGACCTGGCGCGGGAGAAGGCGGCCGCGCGGGGGACGCGCGGGGTCCGCTTCGAGTGGGCCGACGCGCTCGAGCTGCCCTACGACGGCGAGCGCTTCGACGCGGTCACGGTCGGCTTCGGCGCCCGCAACCTCGCCGACCTCGATCGCGGCCTGCGGGAGATGGCGCGGGTGCTGAAGCCGGGCGGCCGCCTCGTCATCCTCGAGATCACGCAGCCGACCCGGCCGCCACTCTCGCTCTTCTTCTCCCTCTGGTTCGACCGCGTCGTGCCGCGGCTCGGCGCGCTCTCCGACGAGCCCGAGGCCTACAGCTACCTGCCCGAGTCGGTGCGCAGCTTCCCGACGCCGCGAGGCCTCGCCGAGAAGATGGACCGGGCGGGCTTCAAGGCGATCCGCTACACCGTCCTCGCGGGCGGCATCATCGCCATCCACAGCGGCGCCAAGGGCTAGCCGCCGATGGCGCCGGGCTCCGCTGTGCCGCCGCCGGTGACGGCGGTCCTCGACGCCTCCCAGCGTTGGCTGCCGGCGCGCCTCGGCGAGGTCGAGGAGCGGCTGCGCGAGGCGATCGCCGGCTGGGGCGGGCCGCTCGGCGAGGACGCGGGCGCGACCCTCGCGGCCGGCGGCAAGCGCCTGCGGCCGATGCTGGTGCTGCTCTGCGCGGGCGAAGCCGGCGGTGCCGCGGCGGTGCGGGCGGCGACCGCGATCGAGCTCGTCCACATGGCGACGCTGGTCCACGACGACGTCCTCGACGAGGCGCCGCTGCGCCGTGGGCTGCCGACCGTCGCCGCGACCTCGGGCCGCGGCCGGGCGCTGGCGACCGGCGACCTGCTGCTCTCCCGCGCCTTCGCCCTGCTGAGCGAGGCGGGCGACGCGCGCGCCGTCCTCCTGCTCGCCGACGCCGCGGTGGCGCTGGCCCGCGGCGAGCTCGCCCAGCGCCAGGACGCCTTCGATCTCGGGATCGGCGAAGAGCGCTACCTGCAGCGCTGTCGGCTGAAGACCGCGGCGCTCTTCGAGTGCGCCGTCTCGCTCGGCCACGACGATCCCGAGCTGCGCCGCTTCGGCACCGAGGTCGGGCTCGCCTTCCAGCTCCTCGACGACGTCCTCGACGTCACCGGCCCGCCCGAGCGGACCGGCAAGGCGCGCGGCACCGATCTGCTCGACGGCACCGTCACGCTGCCGCTGATCGTCGCCGCCGAGGGGGACCCTGGCCTGCGGGAGATCGACCTGCGCGCCCTCGACGCGGCGGGCGCCGAGGAGGTCTGCGAACGGATCGCGGCGACCGGAGCGCTCGACACGGTGAGGGCACGAGCGCTCGATCTTGTCGCCGCGGGGAAGCGCACCTTGGCCGCCACGGGGTTCGACGCGGAACAGCGCCGGCTGCTCGAGTTGGTCGCCGACGGGGTCGTCCAGCGCTACAGCTGATCCACGAACGGCTCCATCCCGTTACCATGCGGTAGATGCTCGGCAATATCGGCCCCCTCGAGATCATCATCGTCCTCGTCATCGCGCTGATCGTCTTCGGTCCGAAACGGCTGCCGGAGCTCGGCAACAGCCTCGGCAAAGGGATCCGCGAGTTCAAAGACTCGGTGACCGGCGACCACCGTGACGACGATTCCCAGGAGGAGCCGGCCAAAGCGATCGGCGCCCCCCAGGCGACGACCACGCAGGTCAAGCCGGCGACGACCCACCGGATCGAAGCCGACAAGGTAGAGGCCGGCCCCGACTCCAAGGCCTGAGGTCCGCCAGGATGCCGCGCCGCATCCGGGCGGTCTCCCACGAGGACCAGCTCAGCCTCGTCGACCACCTCGACGAGCTCCGCCACCGCATCGTCGTCTGCCTCGTCGTCTTCGGCGTCGCCCTGGCGCTCTGCTTCTGGCAGAACCACCTGCTGCTGGAAATCGCCCAGCATCCGCTGCCGAGCGGCCACAAGAAGCTGACCACCTTCGGCGTCACCGAGCCGTTCACGACGACCTTGACCGTGAGCGCCTACGGCGCCGCGATCCTCTCGGCGCCGTTCATCCTCTGGGAGCTCTACGCCTACATCCTGCCCGCCTTCAGCCCGTCGGAGAAACGGGTCGTGCTGCCGATCCTGCTGCTCTTCCCGTTCCTCTTCGTCGCCGGGATCGCCTTCGGCTACTTCGCCGTCATGCCGGCGGCGCTGCACTTCCTGCTCGGCTTCAACGAAAACCAGTTCAACATCCAGGTCCGGGCGGGGGACTACTACAGCTTCTTCTCGATGACGATGCTCGCCTGCGGCCTCGTCTTCCAGCTGCCGATGGCGATCCTCGCGGTCACCCGCCTCGGGATCGTCAGCGTCGAGCAGCTGACCAAGAACCGGCGCTACGCCTACCTGGTGATCGCGATCATCGCCGCGGCGCTCCCCGGGGTCGACCCGGTCTCGATGCTGATCGAGATGGTTCCGCTGCTGGTTCTCTTTGAGTTGAGTATCTTGCTTGCAAGGTGGTTCGGCCGCCCACGCGAAGGGGCAGCCGCGGCCGAGCCCTCCACTCAGGAGTAAGACAACCAGATGGCACAGGGGAGCAACGAGCACAGGATGGTCTTTGACATCCGCGGCCGGAGACGGCACGTGGTCAAAGTCGTCTACGCGATCCTGGCCATCCTGATGGTGGCGAGCCTCTTCCTGGTCACCGGCGCGATCAACCTGAACTCGCTCTTCGGCACCGCCTCGACCGGCGAAAGCGCCGCCCAGGTCGCCGAAAAGCAGGCGATCGCGATCGAAGGGCGGATCAAGAAAGAACCGGCCAAAGAAGAAGCCCTGCTCGGCAACTTGACCCGCGCCCGGATCAGCGTCGCCAACGCGATGATCAGCGAAGGCGTCTCCTCCGAAGGCGAAGTCGAAGAAGTCCGCACGCAGCTCTCGAAGGCGAGCGAAGACTGGTCCAAGTACCTGGCGGCGGCGGAAGAACCGAGCGCCGGGGTCGCCGCGCTGGTCGCGCCCGCGATGTTCCAACTGGCCGAAGTATCGACCTCGACCGATCAGGCACTGGAAAACGTCAAGGTCGCCTCGGAAGCCCAGACGATGGTCGCCGAAAAACGACCCAGCCTGGGCACCTGGAGCAATGCCGCGATCTACACGCTCTTCACGCTCGACTTCAAAAAGGCCGAAGAACAAAAAGAAGAAGCGACCAAACTGGCGAACACCAAGTTCGAACGCGAATCCTTCGAAAACAAATTCGAAGAAGTCGAAAAAAACGCCAAAGAATTCGGCAAACAGGTCAAACTCGAAGAAGTCTCGAAGAAGAGCGAACAGTCCGAATCGTCGGGCAAAGAAGCTCTCTCGAATCCGCTGAACCTCGGCGGCACCAGCCCGCTCACGGGCGAATAGACCTAGGCCTCGTCGTCCCGGGGCAGGCCGAGCAGGCCGTTGCGCGGGATCGCCCCGAGCCGCGACCAGTGGCCGCCGCAGCGCAGCATCAGGCCGCGCACCCGCGAGTGGGGCGGCAGGTCGGCGGCGAGCAGGCGGTGGAACTCGGCCAGTTCGCGGGCGGCGTCGAGGTCCGCGGCGCTGAGGCCGGGGTCACGCTCGTCGCCCGGTGAGGAGACGAGCCGCATATCGTCCACGCCGTTCTCCATACCATCCAACTTCCCGTTCCCAGCCGATACTAACTTCTAAGTATCGACGTGGCCGGATGTCGGGCAAAAAAAGACCGGCTTTCGCCGGCCGGATGGGCCGTGTTGGGCTCGAACCAACGACCTTGAGATTAAGAGTCTCCTGCTCTACCAACTGAGCTAACGGCCCGAACAGCGGATTATAGGAAGGTCGGGGCGAAGAGGCGGCCGCCCGGGGTCAGCGCTGGGCGCAGTACTTTTCGAGCCCGACGCCTTCGATCACCAGGCCGCCCGCGAAGGTGAAGGCGCCGTGGCTGCGGAGGATGTGGTCGCCGCAGCGGGCGGAGACGTAGCTGCGCCTGACGCCTCCGGCCGTGTAGCGGCGCCCGACCTTGATCGCGATGTGGGTGATCGCGCCGAGGCCGCCGGCGAGCGGCGGGATGTCGGCGATCGCGCGGTAGCGGAATTCGCCCCGGCGCTTGACGATCGGCACGACGAAGGCGTAGGTCTGGGTCGCCGGGACCGTGGTGCGGGCGTGCACGACGACGGTCGGGTGCCCTTCCTCGCGCGGGCCGTTGAAGAGGGTCAGCGGCGAGCTGGTCGGGACCGGGCCGGACGGGAGCGCGACCAGCGCTTCGAGCGTGCCGGTGCCGACGATCGCGCCCTTGCAGAGGGCGCGCGCTTCCTCGACGCTCGCGGCGACGATCGTTTCCGGCGCGCAGGTCGGCAGGCCGCCGGCGTCGAGGCGGCCGTCGCGGTCGAAGTCGAGGATCACCTGCTGCAGCGCCGGCGGCTCGCCGCCGCCCGGCTTGGCGACGTCGAGGTAGCCCTCGAAGCGGACCGGCGCGAAGCTGTGGACGGGCAGGTCGCGGGGCTGGAAGTCGGCGTTCAGCCTGATCCGGATTTCGCTCGTTTCGACCATCGCCGAGGCGCCCGCCCCGCCGGCGAAGGCGGCCGCCGCGAGGAACGCCAAGAGCAGCGGGAGAGCGCGCCGCACGCGCCGAGCCTCGAGTCGGGTCCTCAGCCTTCGTCGTGGCATGGCGAGGAGAGCAGCGACTGCAGGTGGCTGCCGTCGACGAAGGAGATGCGGCCGTAGACCTGCAGCCGGCCGCCCGAGCATTCGGCTTCGACGTAGCCGACTTCGCGGCCGCCGCGCTTGAAGGTACGGCCGAACGACGCTTCGGCGAGGAGCGCGGCGCCGTCCCCTTCGGCGATCGGCGGCAGCGTCACTTCGGTGCGGTACCCGTAGCGGCCGTGGCTGATCTTTTCGACCTGGAATTCGGTCAGCAGTGCCTGTGGCGACGGCACCGTCTCCCAGGCGTGGGCGATCAGCGTCGGCTCGCCGCCCTTCGGCGGGGCGTTGAAGATCGAGATCGGCGAGGTCATCGTGAACGGCGCCTTGCCGGGCAGTTCGACCCGCGCCTTGCCGATCCCGGTGCCGACCAGCGCCCCGGCGCAGCGGCCGCGGGCCTGGCTCGGCGTCGCCCCTTCGAGCTTCGCCGCCGTGCAGGTCGGCACGCCCTTGAAGTTGATCCGCCCGTGTTTGTCGAATTCGAAGGTCAGCGATTTGAGCGCCGGCGGCGCCTTGCCGTTCAGCGCCCGGATGTGGACGGTGCTGGTGAAGCTGGTCGGCAGGGTGCCGTGAGCGGGGAAGGCGCGCGGCTCGAATTCGGCCGTCGCGCTGACCCGCAGCGGCCCGATCTGGGTGGTGATCGCGAGCGCCGCGGCGGCGCAGACGAGCAGGGCGACGGTGCCCGCGACCAGCGCCGCGGCGAGCCGGCGCCTCATTCCTTTCCCTGACAATTTTTCAAGATCAATCCGTTCAGTTTGGTCGTGTCGGTGAATTCCACTTCGGCTTTGGCCTGCAGCCTGCCGTTCGGGCAGGAGGCGTTGACGTAGCTCAGCCTTTCCCCCTTGAAGCTCCAGCGTTTGCCGATCGTCAGCGAGCCTTCCAGCGGGATCCCGGCGCCGCCCGCGATTCGCGGGATCTTCGCTTCGGTGCGGAACCCGAACGGCCCGGCGTTCACCTTCTGGATTTCGACCGGGACGATGTAGGTGGTCGGCGCGGGCACGCTGAGGTAGGCGTGGGCGAGGACGGTCGGGTTGCCGTCGTGCGTCGCCGCGTTGAAGATCGTGATCGGTGAGCTCGCCTTGAACGGTCGCTGTTCGGGGAAGGCGATCAGCGCCGTGCCGTGGCCCTCGCCGACGATCGAGCCGGCGCAGATCCGCCGCGCGGTCGCGGTGGTCGTCGCCTCGAGGTTGCGCTTCGTGCAGTAGGGGAGGCCTTTCGTCACCACCGCTCCGTGCTTGTCGTACCAGACGGTCAGCGTCTTCAGGATCTTCGGCAGCGAGCCGTCGGTGGTGCCGATCTTGCCTTCGCCGTGGATCGTGATCGGCGCGGTTTCGTGCCGCGGCAGCGCGGTCGGCGTGAAGCCACCTTCGGCGGTCACCTCGATCGGCCCCGCCCGCAGCACGATCGCGGCCGCGACGCCGCCCATCGTCAGCAGCGCGGTAACGGCCAGGACCACCGTCCTTAACACGTTCTTCCGCACAGGTTCGCTCCTCCCGTAGCCCCTGGGCGCCAAACTACCACGGGTGGGACGCAGTGAGGGCAGGGGAAAGGAGCGCCCCGGCGGCGGGGACGCGCGCCGGCCGCGCTCGTGGCTGCTGCGCCATCCGCGCGAGATCCTGCTGGTCGCGGCGATCGTGCTCGCGGCGCTGGCGGTGATCGGCACCGGCGTCGACTCGCGCCTCGACCCGACCACCCTCGACGTCTCCGGCAGCTCCTCGGCGCGGGCCGACACGATGCTGGAAGAACACTTCGGGCCGACGGCGCCGTTCGCGATCCTGCTGCGCGGGCCGGCGGCGGCGCTCGAAGAACAGGGACCGCGGCTGGTCCACGCGCTGCGCGAGGAACCGAACGTGACCACGCTCTCCCCCTGGGACAAGGGCAGCGTCGAAGGGCTGCGGCCGAATCCCGAAAAGGCGCTGATCCTCGCCGACTTCCACGTCGACACGAGGACCGCGGTCAACGACACCGTGCCGCGGCTCGAAGAACTGTTGGAAGAAAAGATCAGCGCGCCGGTCGCCGCCACCCAGGCCGGGTTCGCGACCCTGTCGCGGGCGCTGCAGAAGGAATCGATCGACGCCGCCGAGCACGACGAGCTGATCGCGCTGCCGATCCTGCTGATCGTCCTGCTGCTCGTCTTCCGCTCGCCGGTCGCGGCGGCGATCCCGCTCGGCTTCGGCGCGATCACCGTGCTCGCCTCGCGCGGCGTCCTCTACTTCCTCACCGGCTGGTTCTCGATCGACGCCTTCGCGCTGACCGTCTGCACGATGATCGGGCTCGCTTTGGGGGTCGACTACGCGCTCTTGATGGTGTCGCGCTTCCGCGAGGAGCTGGCGACCGGCGCGGCCCCGGTCGAGGCGGCGCGAAGAACCAGGCGCCACGCCGGCCGGACCGTCGCCTTCGCCGGCTCGACGCTCTTGCTCTCGATGCTGGTCAGCCTGCTGATCCTGCCCGGATCGCTGTTGGTCAGCCTGGCCGGGACGGTGGCGATGGTCGTCGTCCTCAGCGTCACCGTCGCCACCCTGGTCGGGCCGGCGATCCTCACCCTGGTGGGGGAGGGCGTCAACCGCTGGCGGATCGGCAAGCCGCAGACGGCGGAGCGCTCGGCGGTGATGCGCTTCGTCAACGGGGCGCTGCGCCGGCCGCTGCTCGCCGCCTGCGCGATCGCCGCGATCCTGCTCGCCCTGGCGGCACCCGCGGTCGGGCTGAAGCTCGGCCCGCCGAGCCCCGAACAGCTCGCCTCCGACGCCCCCGCGCGGGTCGACGCGGAACTGATCGACCACGCGATCGGCCCCGGTTGGGACGCCCCCTTCCAGGTCGTCGCGACCAACCCGAACGGGCCGATCACGGACCCCGGCAGCATGGCGGCGCTCGAACACTTCCAGCACAAGGTCGCGCGGATGCCCGGGGTGAAAGTCGTGATCGGGCCGCAGGCGGCGACCAAGCGGGTGGAACCGCTGCAGGAACTCGGCAACTCGGTGCTCGCCTCGCGCGGCAACATCGGCCCGGTCAAGGAACTCGCCAAGCTGGGCAAGGAACTGAACGTGGCGGCGGGCGGGGTGGCGGCGCTGCGCGAAGGGATCACCGAAGCGAGCAACGGCGCCGGCCTCTTGGCGCTCGGCTCCGACCACGCGGTCGAAGGGGCGCGGCTGATCGCCGGCGGGCTGGCGCGTGCGGCGGGGGGGAGCGGGCGGGCGATCGACGCGCTCGAACGTTTCGCGAAGGGCTCCGAAGAACTCACCAAGGGGCTGCTGCAGGCGGAAATTGGCGCGATCCAGCTGCGCGTCACCGGGATCAACTCGATCACCAACGTGCTCAACTACAACGGCCGGCGGCTGCAGCGCGAGCAGCTCCGCAAACTGCGCGCCGAGCAGAACGAAACGCTGCCGCGCCTGCTCGCCCCGACCAAGGCGAGCGTCGAAAAGCTGGCGGCGGCGGAAGCGAAGCTGAAGGAAGCGGCGCCGACCGACCCCGCCGCGGCCGCGGCGCTCGAATCGGTGCAGGCGGCCCTGGCGGCGATCACCGGCACCGACCCAGCCACCGGCCGGCCCTACGCCGAAGGCTACGCGGGGCTCTCCACCGAACTCGAAGGGCTGGAAGAACGGCTCGGCGAAGACGCCGAACTGAACAAGGAAACGACCAGCTACATCGCCTCGACCGTGCACGAATTGAAGAAGGTCGGCCGCGGCGCCGGACACCTGATCGAAGGGCTGCAGAAGCTCCACAAGGGCGCCAACACCCTCTCCCACGGGGCGCACAAGCTGGCCAAGGAAGCGGGCCGGCTTGCCGGCGGGATCGAAAAGCTGAGCGGCGGCGCGGCCCAGCTGGTCACCGGGCTCGGCAGGCTGACCGGCGGCGCCGAAGCGCTGGAAGCGAACCTCGCCGCCGGGGTGCCGAAGATCGAACCACTCCAGAGCGGCCTGACCGAAGCGAGCGTCAAGGTGCTCGAAGGCCACGCCCGGATCCGCAAGGAAGCGGGCGAAGTGCAGGACCAGACGCCGGGGCTCTTCAACTCGGGTTACTTCGTGCTCTCGGCGCTCGACGGGGCGCCGCCGGGCCCGCGCGAAAAGGCGGCGCAGACGATCGACCTGAACAGGGGCGGCCAGGCGGCCTCGATGCTGGTGATCTCGAAGTACGAATTCAACTCGCCGGGGTCGATCGCGTTGAACAAGAAGCTGGCGGCGGCGGCCGACGAACTGGGGGAGAACGCGAGCCTCGAGACCGGCGTCGCGGGCGGCGCCGCGGAACTGAACGACTACAGCCACATCACCCGCGAACGGATCCCCTGGATCATCGCGGTGATCACCCTCGTCACCTTCCTGGTGCTGGTCGTGGTGCTGCGGGCGCTGCCGTTGGCGGCGATCGCGGTCGGGCTCAACCTGCTCACGGTCGGCGTCGCCTTCGGCATCCTGACGCTGCTCTTCCACGTCCCCGACGACTGGCCGCTGGGCGGCCACGACTACGTCGACGCGGTCGGTGCCTGCATGATCTTCGCCATCGTCTTCGGCCTCTCGATCGACTACGCGGTCTTCCTGCTGACCCGGATGCGGGAGCGCTACGACGCCGGCGACGACAACGCCACCGCGGTCCATTACGGCCTCGACAAGACCGCCCGGGTGATCACCGGCGCCGCGGTGATCATGCTGGCCGTCTTCGTCGTCTTCGCCGGCGCCCCGATCGCGACCGTGAGCCAGCTCGGCGTCGGCCTCACCGTCGCCGTCGTCCTCGACGCCACCGTGGTCCGGATCGTCCTCCTCCCGGCCCTGATGCTGCTGCTAGGCGATCGGGTCTGGTGGCTCCCCCGCCCGCTCCAGCGCGCCCTGCCGCGGCTGAACGTGTAGGGGGCGCGGGCGCCGTGCTCTGCGGCCGCGGCGGCCGTCCGAGTTGCGTCCCGGGCGTCTCGTGGCGGCCCGTGGCAGGCTGTGGCCGCCACGAGACGCCCGGGACGTGAGGGAGATGCAGGGAAGACGCCGAGGGTCCGACACGTTTGCCCCGGGAAGGCGCCACCGGTCCGGCACGAGGTCACAGGTCCGCCACGAACTCCACACTTCCGTCGGAGTTCTCGCCGGGAGGGCCTTCAGGAAGGCCGATCCCGTGACGAAGACGCCGGGAACG
>Ga0164242_10009677_pt1 | contig 10372 bp, 11 predicted proteins | sample OricomgcompostMG_FD_108783 | JGI IMG/M metagenome (GOLD analysis project Ga0164242, IMG submission 108783) | Miracle-Growth compost microbial communities from Emeryville, California, USA - Original compost - Miracle growth compost (MG) ... | reverse complement strand
GCGAATTGACCGAGAGCGCGAGGAGGATCGGCAGCCACCGCTGGATCCGGTCGACGATCGCGGCGCCCTCGTCCTCGTCGCGGATTCCCACGTGCACGTGGAATCCGCAGGTGAGCTGTTCCATCGAACTGAGCCCGAACCGCTGCACCATCGTCTGGTAACGCGGCTTGAACGTCGTCTGCGGATCGACCGGCAGGGGAGAGGTTGCCAGTGCCGCGATCCGTGAGCCCGTCTCCCGTGCCGCCGTGTCGGTGTGCCGGCGCCACTGCTTGAGTTGGCGTTCGATCTCGGAGATATCGGTGCTGGGGCTGGTCTCGACCTCGATCTGCTGTTGCTGCAACTCGTACTCGATGTCGCCGTCCTCGGGTGCGTCCTGGGTCGCGCGGTGCAGCAACGTGCCCGCCACGGCCCGGGGCGCCCCGGTCTCGGGATCGACGATCAGCAACTCTTCCTCGACGCCGACGGTCCTGAGGTTCTTCGAATCCATCACACCGGTGGGTACCCGGAACCGGTGCCGATTACACAATGCTGAATTGATGTCGGCTGCCGTCGGATGATCACGGGGAAACCCGCGATCGGCGCTGCGCGGCCGGCGATCCCGGTGTCGGGAACCATCGCCAGATCACCGCCGACTGGCCCAGCGTCCAGGTCGAGTTGATCACCCAGTAGCAGAGCAGGGCGAGGGGAGCGACGCCCCCGGCAAACAAGAGGCCGGCCGACGAGAGGAGCGGCATCAACTGTTGTGCCTGGACCATCATCGGAAGCTGGTCGGCGGTGATCATGGTCGGTGTCACCAGATACTTCTGCGTCACAAAGGACAGTGCTGCGGCGAGGACGGAGAGACCGGCGACAACGGCCAGATGGGCGGGACCGGCGCCGAAGTAGCCACGCGCTGTGAGTCGAACCCCGAGCAGGGTCGCCCCGCCGAGCGATGCGACCAGGCCGGCGCTCAGCTCCCCGACCGGATGGCCCGATGCCCCGTCGCTGATCAGGTGGTACAGCGCCAGCCAGACCGGCACCTGGAGCAGCATCGGCAGCACGCTGAACCGGGGAATGCGATGCTGGGCAGAGATCCGGCGGCGCTCCTGCAGGTAATCGCGGCGGCTCTGGGGATCCTTCCGGTCGCTGTATCGCTCGGCCAGTCGTTGCAGATCGGGTCTGGCCCGGGCGGTGGCATGGGCGGTTCGGACGCTGTGGATGGTGGCGGGCAGCAGCGCGATGCGGACGGCGAAGACGACCGCGGCGATGGTGATCACCCAGCTGAGGGACGAGGCAGGATCGGCCCCGATCGCTGTCAGGGCCGAGTGTGCGGCGGCCATAACGGCTGCCAGGGCATGGATCAATGGGTCGAGAACGGACATAGGTGCTCCTGGATCAAGGAAGGGATGGAGGGTCGAGGCTCGCCGAGGCGAGCGTCAGACCTGACCCGGAGCACGGGGTCGCACGGGATGGACGGGCGGATCATTGCTCTCGACTTCAGCGCCGTCACTGCGACGGTAGGCGGCCAGCGGGCGATTGGCTGTCGCCGCGTTGGCCACGAGTCCAACCGCGAGGCTGACCGTGACGAGGATGCCGACGACGAGCGCGACGGCGGCGATGCCGGTGGCTGACGGGGGACCGCCGGCCTGGACGAGCAGCAACGCGAGCAGAGCGGTCAGCAACGGCAGAAAGAAGTGCCGTGGCGCAATCCACCGCGATATCTCGAAACCGACCGCTCGGTCCATGGTCCTCAGCCTAGGCTGCCTGGGTGTCCGAAGCGCCGTCTGATCCGAAACCTGCGCCACCGTCCGGCCGACTTGCCGAGCCCGTACGCAGCTGGATCCAGGATGCCCGCCGGCTCCGCTCCGGCCTACCGGGGCTGGCATCTCCTGATCTGGCGGTCGTCCGGAGAGCGGCACGCCGACTGTCCGACGACCTCGCGGCCGTCTACACGGCTCCGGCGCCAGGAGAGGTCGTGATCGAGGACTTTCTGATCAAGGCCGCTGCCGACCGCGCAATCCGAGTCCGGCGGTATCGACCGACGGATTCCCACGGAGCACTGCCGACGCAGATCTGGATGCACGGCGGCGGGTTCGCGTTCGGTGATGTCGACGAGTTGGTCAATGACCGGCTGTGTGCCTCACGAACCGCGGCAACGGGTGTCCAGACGCTGTCGGTGGAGTACCGGCTCGCACCCGAGAGCGCCTACCCGGCACCGATCGACGATGTGCTGGCGGTCTTCGATGCGGCGATCGAGGATCCGCGACTGTCGGTCGATGCGAAGCGGATCGGGGTTGGCGGGAACTCTGCGGGCGCGACGATCGCCGCCTCGTCGGCGCTGCGGATCCGCGACACGCGCAGTACACGGTTGGTGCATCAGCTTCTGGAAGTGCCCCTGGTGATCTTCGAGCCGTACGGTGACTCGATGCGCGATTTCGATCTCGATGAAGGTCCGGTCGCTGATCGGCAACCGAGCGACATCAAAGGTGCCGGCGAGGCATACCTGTCGGCCGGCACCCTTGATCAGTACGCCGTGCCGCTGGAGGCCGACGTTGCGGGTCTGCCGCCCACCTTGATCATGACGGCCGAGTTCGACCCGCTCCGCGACGGCGGTGAGGCGTACGCCGATCGGTTGCGGGACGCCGGAGTGCCGGTGACGGCCGTGCGCGGAGGAGGCCAACTGCACGGCACCTGCTCGATCACGGCAGCGTGGGAGGCAAGCCGCCGCTGGCAGTCCACCGCGGTACAAGCGATGGTTGTGTCCTATGCGTGAGGTGCCTCGATTCCGCTAGTCCGGCGGTCGTTGCAGGAGTTGTCGGGAGGACGCGAATCCGAGCCGTTCGTACACCGGGACCGCGCGGCTGCCGGAGTGGACGGTGACCCGGATCGCTCCGAGCCGGGCGGCGTGGGCGGCTGCGGCTTCCACCAAGTCCGAGCCGACTCGGCGACCCCGATGGTCGGGCATCACGAAGACGGATTGGATGTCTGCCGACATCCGGTTCGTCGACCCGGGCCTCGGGATGCGGTCGACCAGCGCCACCCAGGCCATCCCGACGATGTCGGCCCCAGCCTCCCGATCGGGAGGCCGTGCTGCAACGAATGCTCGATGAGTGTCTCGGTGCTGGGCCCACCACTGGTCGAGCTCGGCGGAGAATGCGTCGAGCGACTGTTCCGCGGGGCTCCTCGCCGCGGGTGTCGAGCCACAGCAGCCGGGCGAGGCCGGCGACATCCCCGGCAGCTGCCTCCCGGATCGTCACCACGGATGCGTACCGTCCGCCTGGGTGGCCGACGTGGACGGCGCGCTCGGTCCGCCGACCAGGGTCTCGATCGTCGCCTCCAACTCTTCCATTCCGGTGATCACCACGTCGGCGCCCTGCATGGCGCTGACCGGCGTCAGCGCGCAGAAGGCGATGGCCCGCATCCCGGCGGCCTTCGCCGCGGTCACACCCGACGGGCTGTCCTCGACGACGATGCAGGCACCCGGCTCGTAGCCGAGCGTCGCGGCTGCGTGGAGGAACAGGTCGGGTGCGGGCTTGCTGTGTTCGACGTCATCGGCGCTGAAGATCCGGTCGGCGAAGTAATGCCGCAGACCGGTCAGGCCGAGGACAAGCCGGATGCGTTCGTGGGTCCCGGAGGACGCGACGCAGGTGCCGAAACCGGCGGCCTGCAGTCGCGCGATCACAGCCTCCACGCCGGGGACCGCGGCCAGGTTCTGTCTGAACGCCTCGGCGTGGGCCCGGCGGCGCTCCAGGACGAACGACTCGGGCACCGGGTGTCCGATGTGCCGCGCGATGTTGGCATCGACGAAGGGTTCGGACCGCCCGAGGTGCTGCTCGAAGATCTCCTCGCGGGTGATCGGCCAGCCGAGCCCGGCGATCATCTGCAGATCGATGTCCTGCATCAGCCGCTCACTGTCCACCAGCACGCCGTCGCAGTCGAAGATGATCAAGGTAGCGGCAGTCACGTCCAGCATCCTTCCAGACCGGGGATCAGCGGTACGGGATGCTCTAGGTTGGGCCGGTGCCGCTGGTTGCGTTCGATCTCGATGGAACCCTTGTCGATCAAGGGCGCGCCGCCCGCGCCTGGGCCGAGGAGTTCGTCGCCGAGCACGGCGGGCCGCCGTCGGAGGCCGCCCGGATCGGCCGAGCTCTGGCCGAGCCGCGGCCGAAGGGCGAAGTGTTCGCGGAACTGGCACGTGATTGGGATCTGCCCATCACCGGTGACGACGTTTGGAAGACCTATCGGGCCCGGATGCCCGAGCTCGTACGGTGCACCGACGAGGACAAAGACGGCTTACAGGCACTTCGCCGATCCGGGTGGGCGATCGGGATCGTCACCAACGGGATGGTCGACAACCAGGAGGGAAAGATCATGGCCACCGGCCTCTCGGATCTGGTCGACGGCTGGGTGGTCTCAGAGGCTGTCGGTGTGCGCAAGCCGGATCCCGCGATCTTCCACGCGCTCGCCCGGCAACTCGACTGCCCGTTGGACGGGTGGATGGTCGGGGACAGCCTGCAGCTGGATGTCGCCGGCGGCGCCGCCGTCGGCCTGCGGACCGCCTGGGTCCGCCCGCCGGGTGCGGATCCCAACATCGGCGTCAGCCCTTCCGTCATCGCAGACACGGCCGCCGATGCGATCCGGCAGATTCTGGAGCCGAGCCCAACGGTTTGATCATCGAGCGCCGAGCGGGTCGGAATATCGAGGGGTGCTGCCCCTCCAGAGGCGTTATGGTCTGTTCCGATGGCTGCAGACTTGATTCCAGTGGCGGATGTCATCGCCTGCGCGGTGCTGGGCGTCTGCTACCTGATCGCCTTGATCGTGATCCTCGTGCAATCCGAGGGCACCCCGCGGGCACTCGCTGTCACCGGAGTGCTCGCGCTCTTCGCCAGCACAGTTCTCGGCGCTCTCAACGGCTCGGTCCAGGCCTGGCTGACAGCCATGTACGGAGCGAACGCGTACGGACTCGCTTCGATCGTGATCGCCGTCGTGGGCGCGGCCGGACTGGTATTGCTCGTGTGCGCGATGCTGGTGGTCTACCGGCGGCACCGACGATTCCGGAGCAGCAGCTGATGCCCGCCAGCCAATTCGTCGCGCTCGGGCTGTCCGCGCTCGGAGTCGTCGTCGCGGTGTGGTTGCTGGCCGCCGGCATCCACGGCCGCGCCAAGGTGACCGGGATCATCGGCTCGGCATTCCTGCTGCTGGGTGTGCTCAATCGCTACGCCTACCAACTGGTTCTTTCCCGGGTGCTCGTCGGGGCGGACGACGACACCGTCCTCAAGACCCTCGCCGCCCAGACGGTGACCGGCAGCCTGTTGACGGGGATCGGGATCCTGTTCCTGACCTATGCGCTGGTCGTCGCCTCGAGGCTGCCGAGGGCGAGCCGCACGCCCGGACGCTGACTGTCCGGCGCTGATCACTCCAGCGTCGCCAGCAGGGTCTCCGCGGTGCTCCTGATCATGGACCGGTCGACCTCGACCCGGCGATCGTCCCGTACGGCGACGACGCCGGCCTTGCGGAGCACGGTGACCTGACGGGAGATCGTGCTCTGGTGCACTTCGAGGGCGTCGGCGAGCTCTTGCATGGTCTGCGGACCATGATCGAGAAGCCGCAGGATGATCGCCAGTCTGGTCCGGTCGCCGAGCGCCGTCATGGCCGGCGCCAGCTGACCGAGTCGGCCGATCGAGATCCCGGTTCGGCGGTGATCCGTCGGCTGCGGGCTGTAGAGCACCCAGGTCGCCTGGTCGGCGAAGAGCGACAGGCTCCGTCCGAGGCCGACCGACGGCATGATGATCAACTCGGCCGCCTGCTCGGCGGCGTCGGCATACGACGGATCCGGCTGCAGCCCGGTGACCAGGCTGATCCACTGGGTGGGGCTGCAGCCCGCCGGGGGAGCTGGTGCGGCTGCCGCGGCCGACTGCAGTGCCGGCAGCTGATCCGCCCAGGCCGTACCGAGCCAGCCGTCCCAGATGGCGTCCAGCAGCTCCAGCAGCGTCGTCCGCAGCCCCGCGGGGTCGAGCAGTTCGGGCGCACGGTCCTCGGCATCCGGCGTCCGCCAGCTGCGCAGCACCTCCAGGCCCCGGTCGCGTACGAGATCGGTCGGCTGATCGATCGGCACCAGCGTCGCGGCGCTCGGCCCGGGCCCGAGCTCGGGATGTTCCCAGCGGAGGTTGGAGTCGATCCCGTGGTCGATCACCGCGTTGACGAACCCGTCGGACCAGCCGGCGATGAATCCCCGGAGCGCGTCCCAGCGCAGGTGCCCGGGGTGATCGGAGCCGAGCTGATGCAACAGCACGCCGCGAAGGACGGCGCCGTGCGCCAGCGCGACCCGGATCGTACGCGTCGCATCGACGAGGTCGTCCGGCAGGCTCTGGGCCAGGGCGGCCAACTCCGAACTGGGCATCGCGTTCCGGTGCAGCGCGTAGTCCACCAGCAACATGGCGTTGGGGACCGTCGCGGCCAGACTCGGTGCGGCGACCCGCAACACTGTCCGCGGGCGGGCGGCCGCGACGAACTCTGGAAGTGTCGTACCCATGTGACTAGTATGCGCAATGCGCAAGCTGCATACGACAGGGGTATCGCCATGACATTCAGGTTCGACGGAATCATCGCCTTCGTCTCCGACGTCGGCGCGGCCGCCCGCACCTACGCGGAGGACCTCGGGCTGGAGCAGGACTGGGCCGATGATCAGCACGTCCAGTTCCACCTGCCCACCAAGGGCGACCCGAAGGGCGCCTGGTTGTTGCTGCACCCGGCGACCGAGACCTCCGGTCCGCAGTATCTGGGCTACTTCGGTGTCGACGACGTGGACGCGACCACGGCCCGGCTGCGGGCCGCCGGTTTCGCCGTCACGGAAGAACCCAACGACGCACCCTGGGGCGTCAGGATCGCCAGCGTCACCGATCCCGACGGCAACGGGATGACGCTGACTGCGCCGCTGGCCGACCACTGAGCCATGACCTGGTGGCGACGGCTCCGGGACTCGCCGGAGTGGCAGTTCCTCTTCGGGGCGATCTGGTCGGCCGATCGGAGGCTGACCGTCGGCTGGTGGGCCCTGGTCGTGTTGCGTGCGATGCTGCCGCCCGGGCTCTCGGTCGCGACCGGCTGGCTGGTGGGTGTCGTCGGCGATCATGGCCCGCTGCTGACGCCGCTGGTCACTGTCGGAGTGCTGTTCGTCGCGATGCAGACGCTCGGCCCGCTGCACACCCAGCTGGCGACCAACCTGGGAGACCGGACGTCGGCGGCACTGCAGGACCGGTTGATGGTGGCTACCACCGAGCCGGCCGGGATCGCCCATCTCGAAGATCCTGATCTCGCCTCAGACTTCACGCTGGCCCGCGATTTCGATCTTGGGTTGACCTCGGTCCGGATGCGGGACGCGATGCCCAACATCGGCTCGGGCTTCGCGAGCTTCGGCGCCGGCATCGTGTCGGCGGTCGTGGTCTGCGGTTTCGCCTGGTGGGCCGGATTGGTGTTGCTGGCCGTCTGGTTGTCCCCGCACTTCCTGTTGCGCGACAGCCTGGCCTGGAAGGATTGGGGCTCGGCGGAGATCAAGGAGCATCAGCGGCACGCCGAGTACGCCTACCGGATGGCGGTCGACACTCCGGCCGCCAAGGAGATCCGGTTGTTCGGCCTGGCCGACTGGACGGCCGGGCGGTTCCGGGACCGGCGTACGCAGCTGTTGGAGATCGCTCTCACGGCATTCCGGATGCGGGAGCGTTCGGTGGGACTGTCGCTGCTCGCGCTGGTGGTCGGCAACGGGATCGTCTTCGCGATGCTGGCCCGAGCGGCGATCAGCGGTGATCTTGATCTGTCCCGGCTGATCGCCTACGCGGGCACGGCGATGGGCGTCAGCGCACTGGCCAATCTCGACTTCGACTGGTGGCTCTCGGACGCGTCCCGGCCGGTCCCGCTGGTCAACGGTCTGCTCGGACGGATGCAGGGCGTCGGCGGGCTGCCCGCAGGCCGCCGTGCCGCCGCCGGATTGCCGGCTTCCCAGCTCCGCTTCGAGAATGTCAGCTTCGGTTACCCGCACGGCCGCGGCCTGATCCTGGACGGGCTGGACCTGACGATCGAGGCTGGGCAGTCGCTGGCGATCGTGGGGCAGAACGGGGCCGGCAAGACCACTCTGGTCAAGCTGTTGGCCCGGCTCTACGACCCCACCGGCGGCCGGATCACCGTCGACGGAGTTGATCTTCGCGAGCTGGACGTCGACTCCTGGCGCAGCCAGGTCTCCGCGGCGTTCCAGGACTTCGTCCGCTACCAGGTGCCGTTGCGGGACAACGTCGCGCCCGCCGGCGGATCGGACGAGTTGATCATGGAAGCATTGGAGCAGGCCGGGGCGTCCCGGCTCGCCACCCTGGACACGGTGCTGTCCAAGCAGTACGCCGGTGGCACGGACTTGTCCGGCGGCCAATGGCAGCGGATCGCGCTGGCCCGGGCACTGGCCAAGGTCAGGGCCGGAGCGAAGTTGATCATCCTCGACGAGCCCACCGCCCAGCTGGACGTCCGTGGTGAGGCCGAGGTCTTCGAGCGGATCCTCCGGGCCACCCGGGGGATCACGACCATCCTGGTCTCGCACCGGTTCTCGACCGTCCGGCATGCCGACCGGATCTGCGTGATCGAGCACGGCAGGGTGATCGAATTCGGCAGCCATGACGACCTGATGGCGATCAACGGCCGCTACCGGACCATGTTCGATCTGCAGGCCTCGCGGTTCGACGCTGACCGCGACGATGCTCAGGAGGAGCTCGGATGACGTCGACCGTGATCACCGACCCGGCGACCGAACCCGAGCAGAAGCGGCCCGGAGCCGTACGGACCCTGGCGCGGACGATGCAGTTGGCCTATCAGGCCGAGCCACGACTGATCACGCTGTCTCTCGCCATGGCACTCCTGGAAGCCGTCCCTGACAGTCTTTTCGCTGTCTGGCTGGTGATCCTGGGCAACGGTGTCGGCAAGGGCAGCGCTGTGATGATCATGGTCGGCTGCTTCGGGCTGGCCGCCTCCGGGGTCGGCGCGTGGTTGTTGCAGACGATCGGTTCGCGGATCCAGCGCACCTTCCGGATGCGGGTCGGCGCACAGCTCGAGGCACATGTCGCCGGACTGCAGGCCGGCGTGCCGACGATCGAGCACCAGGAGCGCCCCGAGTATCTCGACCGATTGAGTGTGCTCAAGGAGCAGGTCTGGCAGCTTGATCATCTGTATCTGGCGTTCTTCAGCGTGATCGGATCGCTGGTGCGATTGATCATCACGCTGGGACTGGTGGCCTCGGTCAATCCGCTCTTGATGGTGCTGGTGATCTTCGCCGCGCCGACGGTGTGGATCTCCAGCAAGCGGTCCGCGATCACCCAGCAGGCCACCGAACGGGTCGCTCCGCACGAACGGCGACACCGGCACCTCTTCATGATCGGCACCACCCAACAGGCCGCCAAGGAGGTGCGGATCTGGAACATCGGCAGCGACCTGGTCCGGCGTCGTCGGACGGCCTGGGAGTCCTGGTACGCACCGCTGGCCCGGGTCCGGTGGGCGTCAGCAGGGTGGCAGGCAGCCGGCTGGGCGGTCTTCGCGGTCGCCTACATCGCCGCGATCGTGGTCACGGCGACGGTCTTCGGTGGCACCGCTGCCCAGGTGCTCCTGGTGGTCACCGCCGGCAGCCGGCTCTCCCAGTACGTCGCCATGACCGCCGGCAATGCCGACTTCCTGCGAATGTGCCTGGACGCCTCCCAGCGGCTGGTCTGGCTCGAGGCGTACGCCACCCGGCACGCCGACCGGGCCACCGGATCGGTGCCGGACCGCCTCAGCGACGGCATCCGGTTCGAGAACGTCTCGTTCCGCTATCCCGGCACGGACGCGTACGCCCTGCGTGATGTTTCGGTGCGGATCCCAGCCGGCTCCGTCGTCGCGGTGGTCGGGGAGAACGGTGCGGGCAAGTCCACCCTGATGAAGCTGATGTCGCGCTTCTATCAGCCGTCGAGCGGCCGGATCACCGTCGACGGGGTCGACCTCGAGCAGATCCCGGCCGAACCCTGGCGGGCCCGGCTGACCGGGGCGTACCAGGACTTCTTCACCTTCGAACTCGCCGCCCGCGAGTCGGTCGGGCTCGGCGACCTGCCCCGCTCCAACGATCGAGCGGCTGTGGCGGCCGCGGTCGGGCGGGCCGGCGCCCAGGATGTGGTCGACCGGTTGCCGCAGGGGCTGGACACCCAGCTCGGTCCAACCTGGGCCGACGGTGTCGACCTGTCCTTCGGCCAGTGGCAGAAGGTCGCGCTGGCGCGGGGATTCATGCGGGACGGAACGCTGCTGCAGATCCTGGACGAACCGACCGCGGCCCTCGATGCCGAGACCGAGCATGCGCTCTTCGAGTCGTTCGCCGGGCAGGCCCGCCGCGGCGAGG
>Ga0164242_10009676_pt1 | contig 10373 bp, 9 predicted proteins | sample OricomgcompostMG_FD_108783 | JGI IMG/M metagenome (GOLD analysis project Ga0164242, IMG submission 108783) | Miracle-Growth compost microbial communities from Emeryville, California, USA - Original compost - Miracle growth compost (MG) ... | reverse complement strand
TCCTGATTGATCGTCACCCGACCGGGAGTCATCAGGAATTCGAACGGATATTGCGGGATCTGCATGAAGATCGGCATCCCGGGGGGAGAGCAATGCGACGTTTCGCTTTTCTCAAGGCCATGGTTGGCGGCAACTTCTTTCCGCCACGCGTCATATCGTTCCTTATACTTTCCCTTGAGCTTCGGCTGCGGCGGCGGCGCGGCGCCTGGAGCCGGCATTGAGAAAATGGTGAACCAGATCCCGCCCCAATCCGGAAGCGCGTCGAGCGCGTGATAATGACCCTTCGGGAAAGGCGCACCGGTGGAGGGCGCCAAACCATCGGGAACGGGCGCGGGCGTCGGCAAGCCGATCTGGGCAGAAGCCGGGACCGCCGCGACTCCACTGAGCAGGCAGACTACCACGGCAGCCGTCACGGCTCGTCCTATCGTCATCTCACGTCTCTCCTGTCTTCCGTCGGTGAAGGCGCGAAGCCGCTACGCCCTGCGCAAAAGGCGCGCCGCTCGTATCGCGAGGCAGTCAATTCAACCGGGTTGCTTCAGAGTTGAACCATTGGGCAGCACCACGGACAAAAAGGAGCCGCCCGCTTTGCCGTCCCTGAGCGGGTGGATAGAAACGGTAACCCGATCACCTGGCTTGAGCGATGTACGTTTCCAGCCTTGCTGTGTAAGATTATTTGGGCTCGTCATCTCGATGTTCCAATATTGGGCCTGACCATCATCGCCTTGAACAACGACCTCCATCCAAGCGTGGGGATTGGTCCATCGAAAATCCCTGACAGTGCCCTTGACCACCACCGTCTTGTTCATGTCGAACATCGCAAAGGAGTGATGAGCAAAGCCCGGCGACGCGGCAATCAGCGACGCCACCATCGTCAAGGGCAAAGATAAACGCTTCGACATGGCTTTCTCCATTCAGCCTGCAGTAGGCACGTTGATCGGCTTTCCGGTTGTCAGAGCCGGCTCGCCGAGAACCTTGCCATCAGGAAGCGTGATCTTGTTGAACAAGCCACCGCTCTTACCGTCGCGCAAAGGATTGATCACGATCGTCACCTTGTCGCCTGGCTTAACCGAGGTACGCTTCCAACCCTGACGGGACAGGTTGTTGGGGCTGTTGAGTTCGACACCCCAACGCACCGCCGCGCCATTGGCATCGGGCACCATGATTTCAATCCACGCATGCGGATTGGTCCATTGGAAATTGGATATGACACCCTTCAAGGTAACGGTACGCGACTGATCGAACATCGCGAACGAATGATGCGCGTCGGCCGACTGCAAGGCGATTGCCAGCGGCACCAACACCATCCAGCTACGTCTCATATTTCACTCCAATTCTGTAATTTCGCGCGTTATTTCGTTGGGGAAGGCGAAATAGGCTGAGCGCTGGCGTCGCCAAGATCCGTGCCTGGAAGATGGGCATTGTTAGCTGTAATGCACTCGACCTCCCCGATATCGGTATAATCCTGCCGGTTCCAACGTTTTGTGTTTCGCCATTCGCCTTTCCAGTTGTCCGGGTCAGTCATGATATATTCGATCTGGAGCGTTCTTCCTTTATTGAGCATCGTCATGCGCTCCGTCATCTCAAATTTATCTGAAATCGGAATACCGATGTCGATATAGTGTTCGTGATTTTCAAAATATTTAGTCTTCACGACCAGGGTCTTGCCTTCCCAATGGCCGATAGATTCGCCATTGTAAGTCGGCACGACGATATCCGGATCGGAAAAGGCACGTCCGTCCAGGTAAATCGCACGAAAGCTGTTGTTAAATCCCGAGATCATATAAAGAACCGTCGGCAACTGAATCATCGCGATCGGCCAGACACGGGTCATGATCATCGGCATGCCGGCGGGATAACATTGGCCGATGCTGTCCCGATAGTTCTTGCCTTGGGCCGCGGCAACCTTCGCTTCCTCTAGTGCCTTCTTTCCCGCTTCATAGAATTCGGGATAAGGCGGCCCGAAGAGGAACTTGGCAAAACCCTCGCTCAGATCGACGAACCAGGTGCCGGTGGCGTCGAAGCCGGGCTTCGGGCGGGGCTTTGCGAGGTTCTGCGGGGCCAAGGCGCCATAATAACCGTCATGCTTCTGAAGAAGCTGATCGAGTTGTTCCTTGGTGGGCTTTCCGTTGGGAATCTGCGCGGTCGCGGCAGAACTCGTGAGTATTGCCAGCAGGAGGGCGACCCCCAACCGCCGGCCCCTTCCGGCGAAGGAACTGGTTCTTGTCCTGGTGTTGCGCAGCATCTCCCGATCCTCTTGGTTATTGTTAAAAATCTCCACGACCGCCTTGTGGTGATCGTTCATTGTGCCGGCGGATCCATCCTCAAAATGGGTTGAGGGTGAATCCAATCCAGCGCCCGAACGCCGCGATCATGATCCATATGAGGATGGAGAGAAGACCGGCGACCTTGGCGGCTGTCGGCGTGGGCGCGCCCGCATTCCAGGCCGCCACGCCACGCTGGGTGAACAGATGGAACACCGCCATGTTGAGACCGGCGGCCACCAGCATCACCATCTTCATGCGGAAAGCGAGATTCACGAAATACATTAGCGGCTGCGAACTGAACAACAGACCGCCCGTAAGCACCGCGCAGGCAAAGCCTACCCATGTGAGCGGAAGCAAGGCGCGTGTCAGCCGCGATACCGGATAGCTCGTCGAAGCGACTCCAAGCAGGCGCAGGTCGACGATTGCGATCGATCCGAGCACCAGCGAGATCGCCATCACATGCGCAACTTCGAGCCACGGAAAGAGAAGCCCATTCTCGCGGATCGCGGTCGCCAGGCCGGTATCGTTGAGGGCCTGCAGCATATCGTGCAACATCATGATTTCCCGAAGGTAATGGCCGGACGATCGGTGCGCGCGTCAGCCCCCATAATAAGCGATCCAGCGGCCGGCGGCGATGATCGCCATCCAGATCAGGACGAGGAGAATCGCCAGGCTCCGATCTGGAAGACCGACCGCAACGTCGGGCGCAAGGCGCTGAAGACGCGTGGCGAGCACCCACGACAAGGTAGCCGCGATGACGACGAGTACCATCTTCAGTTGGAATATCGGGCTTAGTAGTTCTCGCTCTGGCTCTCCCACGATCAGGACCAGGCCAGTCAGCAGCAGCAGAACAAGGGAGATCCCCACCCACCAGTTAAGCCGATGCCCCCAGCGCGCCGGCGACCACTCGATCGCCGATATGTTGGCAGTCCTGAGCGCGATGATGACCGCCGACGAGAAAACGACGGCGATGGAAAGGATATGCACGGTCTGGACTGCGGGGACGACCCACGAAACGTCGCGGATTGTCTGATGCAGCGGCCACGTATCGATCAGTCCCGATAAGCGGGATGGTATGCCCGGCATCCGAAGGCTCCTTACCGCACGACATCCCGAACGGAGGCGCCGCGCTTCTCATTCTGTGATCATGGCAGATATGAATTGACCTAGTCTACCAAAAAATGCGAATCTTTGAGAAGGGCAGACACTCGACGGTCATGTCGAAATCCATTAACGTGCGCTCCGCGACGGCACGATGTGCTTCCCCGCAGCCTCGCCTTCCGTCCGGATGGGACGATGATGAAGTTGGCAAAAACCCGAAATCGTCAGTTCAGCGTGATCCCGCGTGTCCTATTGGCAGCGCTATGATTCAGGCGGGAATCGGCGAGGCGACGGCCGTCGCCCTGTCGTAGGTAAGCAGCCGCAGCGCATTTTCGATCATGAGCGAGAGAGACTCCCGGAACATGGTTGCCTGGTCTTCCGATATCCCCGCCAGATAGAGGAGTTCGTGACGTTGCGCCTCGATCGCGATCCTGGCAAAGGCCTCGTCACCTGTGGGCAAGGTCCGTAGGACGACTGCACGGCGGGTACCATTGATATTCGCGATCAGGCCGCGTTCGATCAATCGCTTCACGGCCCTGCCAACCTGGCTCTTGTCGCGTTCCATATTGGCGACGAGTTGCTGCAGCGGCATTCCATCGGGATCGCTGCTGATCCAGGCCAGAATGCCCCATTCGATCTCCGACAGTCCCGACAATTCCTTGAACGCGGGCAGGATGTTGCGGCGAACCGCCCGCAGGACGAGAAGGATGGCGGGGACGACCACCAACTTATTCGTCTCAAAGCCACCTTCCGCAACGTCGGCCTGAGGGTAGATATCGCCGCGAAGCTTGGCGCGGCGATCGAGCAGTCCTTCCTGTCCCTCGGCACCGTCGAAGAGATGATGAACGTTCTCGTGGAAGCGCATCAGCACGAATTCGAAATTGCCGCGTTGCTCGGTCGACAGGCTCCCGATCAGAAGCGCGTTACGGGCGAGCGACAGCCGGCGCAGCACGCCATACATCTCGCTTCCAGTTGTTGATAGCTCCAACGCCCCTCTCGATCCCTGCCGCGCAACGAGCCCCAGATCTGTCAGCCGACTGACCGCGCGGCTTGCCTGCGCACGGTCGACATCGAGCAGATGCGCGAGTTCCCACACCAGCGAGGCGCCATGAAACCCAAGGCGCATGATCATGCGCCATTCGAACTCCAGCAGGTTGGTCGTACGCTCATAGATCAGACGATCGCTGAGCCGGGTGACCCGCAACAGCGCTGCCATCTTGCGCGCCAGAAGCTCCCCCCGATCACCCGCGCGGGGCGGCAGATCGGCGCTGTTCTCCAAGAGATCGGATCCGACCTGATTCATTGCATCTGCTTTGCATGGCGTCTAACGGATTGCAAATTGATAGAGTCTACTACCGACGCCGCCCCGCCCGATCACCGTCGACGTCCGCACATCCGCGCTGGTGGGAATCGGCCCCTTCTGGTTCGCAGGCCGCAGCTTTTAGATCGTTTTGCGGGCGGAGGAAAAAGGGATGCGCGGCGAAGATGTACCTCCGCCGCGTGCAGCTTCGCCAGCGAGAGATGCACCCGCAGTCTAAACGAATGGACGGCGGACGCCAGGAATCTGGCCAGGCCAGCTATGAGGCAACCAAGCTTGGCAAATGTTCATCGACAATTGCCGAACGTGGCAGGGGCACTACGCGAAGAGCGCGTATCGCAAAAAAAAGCGCCCGTTACCGGGCGCAGGGGAGGGACGGATGCCGGCGGGGATGCCCGCCGGAAATGGGAGTCAGAACTTGGCACGTATCGCCGTGTAGAAGCGCCGGCCAAGGATATCATAATTGGCAGTGTCAACATAGCCCGGCAGGCCGGAAAGACTAGGCGGGCTCTTGTCGAACAGATTGTCGATGCCCCCTCGCAGGCTAATTCCCTTAGTTAGCTGCAAATTGAAGAATGCGTCGAACAGATTGTAGGAGGGCACGCCCGGAATGGGGCAGGCCGTCCCGCTGGGCAGTGTCCGGCAACTCGAATCGTCCACTCCGCCGAGGAAGTGATGACGAACGCCGACCAGCACGTCGCCGATAGTGTAAGACAGTGTCGTGAAAGTCTTCCAGCGGAAATAGCCGCCTGTCGCTCCGGCATATTCAAAGAAAGGCGACCCCGGTGCCTGTGATATCTTAAAGCTATCGAGATAGTTCACGACTACATTCAGACCAACCTGTCCAGGTCCGGCCTCGATCGAAGCATTGAGCTGGGTATCTACCCCACTGGTTTTAATGCCACCTTGGTTTTGGAACTGGATCGCAACCGAAAGAGGAACGCCGCCCGCTATTGCCGGAGCGCGCAGGATTCCCGCGCAGAACGGGCTTGCCGGATCATAATCGGCGTTCGTGCCCTGGCCGTTGAAGCAGGCCCGATAAACATCACCCGCGCCGAGCGAAGAGATCGCACCCTTGATCCTGATATTATAGTAATCCACCGTCAGTGAGACATGCGCGCTACCCGGAAGCGACAAATGGGGGCGTAGCACGACACCGGCGGTGAACGTGTCCGCCCTTTCCGGTTTGAGATCGGGATTGCCCGTAAGCTGCCCGACCTGGATCGGCAAATTCAACCCGGTATAAGAGTTGAAATAGGCCGCATTCGCAGCAGCTGCGGTCTGGCCCGGAGCGGCAGGAATACCACCAACGAGTGCGGCGCACAGCGCCTGGGCGTTGGCCCTGTTCGGGTTTGCTGGGTTATTGCCGAAGATGTCTGTCGTCTGGGATAAGCATGGATCCGGTGAGTTGAACTGGAAGACCTGCTGAGCGGCTCCGAACAGTTCGGAGACGTTGGGCGCGCGAACCGCACGCTGATAACCACCGCGGAACCGCAGCCAATCGTTAACCGCCCAGTCGCCATCAACCTTGTAGGTACTCACCCCACCGGATGTATTATAGTCAGAGTAGCGATAAGCGAGGTTCACACTCATCGAACGTACGAATGGCAAGTCTTTTAGAAGCGGGACCAGCAACTCGCCATAGACTTCCTTGACCTTGGTTGCACCGATGGTCGGCAATTGCCCGAAAAGACCTATCAGATCGCTCTGCCCGGCAGATTCGGGTGCATACTCCTCGTCCGGATTGAACGCATAGCTATTCTTGCGATAGCTTGCGCCTGCCGCAAAGCGCAGATCGCCTGCCGGTAGGTCCAGAACTTTCCCCTGGACGGTGCCTTCGAGGACATCCTGCTTCAGCACCGTACGGTTGCTTGGATTGACGGTAACATAATCGAGGCAATCCTGGGAGACGAGCTGGCCGCTACTCGGGTTGGGGTTGTTGCCGCCCGCTGGCGAGTTCAACTGGCCGAACGGTGAAATGCCGCTGGTGCAGCTGCCGCCGAACGCGAGGTTGGAGCTGCCGGCGCCATAGTCTGGCAGGCCCTGAACCTCCTGAAGGCGCCGGAAACTGACTCCGCCCGAATAGAGCGTGTTGGTGATGTGCGTCTCGCCGTGGGAGCCATAAATCTCCCACGTGATATCGGTGTCCCCGCCGAGCCTGCCACGCAGGCCAGCCACGAGTTGGAAGACGTCATTGTTGATTTCGTAGCGCGCCGGCCCAGCAAAGCTGGTGCTGCTGCCAATCAGATAAGGAGCGCTCGGATCGGCACGCGAATCCAGGAGGGTACGAACCGCCACGGGCTCGAGCGCTGGGTCACGCTGAATCGTTCTCACCCAAAAATTGTCTCCGGATCCGGGGGGAGACATCGCCTGGGAGCGATAATGCGTATACGCGCCCTGGAAGAAGGCAGTCACACCATCGGTAACGTCATATTCCCCACTTCCGAATAGGGAATAGCGTTTTAACGGGGTGCCGGTCAGCAGATTATACTGATTGTTATAGACGACCGCCTGGTTAGGCCCTTGCTGGACGAGTGCATAATTCGGGAACAGGGCGCCCCGATAGTTGTAGATTCTCGCGCCCGTCTGATTGAACAGCGTACCGTCATTATTGAATGCGATATTGGCGCCGGTTAGATCTGTCCCTACAGGAGCGCCGAGTAACGTGTTAAGCACCGCTGGATTGGCGGCGTTGGCCAGAGGATTGCTTGGATTTGGCGTGACGCCTTCAAGGTAGCCATAATCGAGAAAACCCGAACCGCCGAGTGCAGCGCTGCCTTGACGAGCGGCGTCACTATAAAAGTCGCGCTGCGAATTGTAGAGCCCGGATCGATTGGAATAATCGACTGACAAGAAGATGTTGCCGCGGCCACCCGCCACATTGGTTCCGATGAGGCCGCTCAGTTCCTCATTGCCGGCTCCCCCGTGCTGCGTGCGAGAAAGAAAGCCGTCGAGCTGCAAGCCTTCAAAATGATGCTTGAGCTTGAAGTTGACGACGCCGGAAAGTGCATCAGACCCATAGACCGCAGATGCGCCACCCGAGATCACTTCCACCGTGTCGATGACATTCTGGGGAATGACGTTGATATCGATTGCGAAACTGCTCGTTGAAGGCTCGAGCCGACGACCGTCGAGCAGCACCAGATTGCGGTTGTCACCAAGGTTGCGAAGATTCAGCGTCGCCGCTCCCGTGCTGGTGCCACTAGCATTGAACTGGCTGTTGGAACTGCCCGCAAACTGCGGAAGCTGCTGCAGCTTGCTTTCGAGCGTGAAGTTCCCCGTATTATCGAGTTGCTCCCGCTGAACCGTGACAATCGGCGTATTGGAAACGAGATCGCGTCGGACAATGCGCGAGCCCGTGACAATGATATCTTTGGCCTCTCGCGCACTGACCGGCCCCTCATCCGACGAGTGGGGGCCCGCTGCAGCAGACACGTCCGCGGTCGATGACCCATCCGGCACCTGCGCTATCGCAGGCGAAGCGAGAGCAATCGCTATCGAACCCCAGCCAGCAAAGCCCAAAAGGGAAGCCGAAAGACCGCATCTGGCGGTCCGCGTAAAGGACGAAAACCCCACGCCTGGCGTTATGCTGTTCATGCACCCCCCTTATTTCACCACGGCACCTTGCCGCACCCGTCGCCCCGGAGATTCTTTTTCCCCTTCAGACGACCGCGTCCTTTCAGATCATCCTAGAGGACATGGTCATTTATACGATCGACCAAACAGTGGTCAAGACTCTTATATCAATATTTTTATGCCGATATTTTTCCCGGCAGTGAGGTGGATCCTATCATTCTCTGGAACATCGATACTGCAACAATTGCGGATACCACCGCCCGGGGCGCGGCATTTGCTGATCCGGCTCCATGATCGGCAACAAGGATCCGCAGAAGCGGGATATCCGGGACGCGTAGGCAAAATGGCGTAGCCCGTGCGCGCGGTATATCGGGTCTAACAACCAAGACCGGGATCACGCGCGGGGGTCTCTACAAGACACTCAGCGAAACCGGTAATCCATCGCTCGGGACTGATCATGACAATTTTCAGGGCGCGGGGTGTCCGGCTGTCGGTCGCAGCATAAACCGCACAACGAGGAGGAGACAGTAGGCGGTCGCGCGGGTCCTAGCTCTGCCAACTGGTAGCTGCCACCTTAACCTGAAAATGCTCGAGCACCCGCTTGGTCAGGGAATTTCCTTGCGGCGAAGCCGCCTGCGGGCGAGGTCCCGGCGGCAGAGAGCGCGCGGGCCACGATCAATCGGCTTCCCACATTAGCGGTGCCGAGCGTGCTGACTTCATACAGCGCCTCAAATGACCCACTACCGGCGAGCGATGCGAGCTTGTTGAGCATTACCGGGTTAGTGGCGACTTCGGAGGCCTGCGTCACACCCGCATCGCGCGTTCCGCTCACGATGATGATCCGATTTCCCGTCGCCCCTGAGAAGCTGGCAAGGTAGCCGTAATCGAGGTGGGGGCGGGCTTTGTCCGACATCGACCAATTCGATTGGTAATGCTTGCCCAACCGCTTGTCGATAAGCTCATCATAGGTGCTTCCGACAGAGAAACTCGACATACGGAAGACAACATCACGGAGCAGGCCAAGCGCACTCAGATAGCCAACATAAATGACGTTGGCGTTCTTAAGCATTTCCGGCGGCATCTGTGACATGGTCAGCAGCTGGGGGCGACCAAATCCAGCATTTCCTGGATTCTGCATCGCAGGCAAGATGTTGGAGAGGGCTGAAGCGGCGCTCACGGGAAGGTAATGCAGATCCAGATCAACGAAGCGGTTCCGTTGCTCCGGATGGCTCATTAGATATTGATCGAGATCGGAAGACGAGTTGATAGAAAACTCACGTATTAGCCTATCGACCTCCATTGTATCGCGGGCCTCTCCGAAGATGTAGTAATCGCCCAACACAATAAAGGTCGGCCGATGAGAAGCCAGTATTGGAGCCCAGGTCGGCGTGCGCGCTATTGACTGTGATGCGGCTTGCGCGCGCTTCAGTAGAACGCCGCACCCGACGAGAAAGGCCAGCGTAATCGCCAATGCCATGGCCGCAATAAGGATGGTGCGGATGGCGAGCGTGTGTTTTGGCGCGGGGTCAGGCGTATGCTGCTCAGCCGTTCCAGGGCGAGGGTCCCCACATTCTTGGTCTCCTTCGTCCGATATGATCGCGCGCTGAACAATCAGCCGGTATTCGCCGCGGGGGACCAAAAGCCGATCGCTCCCATCAGGGGTGTCACCATAGAACTCATCCAGCTTCCGCCGCAGGCGGTGGATATACACCCGTACCGATGCGTCCTGCCCGACATCAAAATTCTCCGTCTTGCCGAACACCTCCTGCGCAATCTCGAATTCCTTCGGCGCGCCTGGTTGGCTTGCCCGCGAGCAGAGATAGATAAAGAGGCGTTGGAGCATCTCGGATCGACCGAGAACACCGCTGGCGCGAACTCGATCAGCTTGTTCGCTTATGCGAGCGGTTACGTCGGCGTCCTCGCTCATTAGTCCTTGCTTACGCCTCTACCGACATTTCGGATAAACCGCGATGGCAAGCGCAGGAGGGGTACCACCAACCGATTGATCGAGTCCTCTTACATTGACCTGAGAGTTTGGTTCAAGGGGAACATCACCAACAGGTTAACACATCGCATTCCTGCCCGACCGCCAAGGTTATATTTCCTGTGACCGT
>Ga0164242_10009675_pt1 | contig 10375 bp, 10 predicted proteins | sample OricomgcompostMG_FD_108783 | JGI IMG/M metagenome (GOLD analysis project Ga0164242, IMG submission 108783) | Miracle-Growth compost microbial communities from Emeryville, California, USA - Original compost - Miracle growth compost (MG) ... | reverse complement strand
GCCTCGAGCTTCTCGTTCACCTGGTGGTAGACGACCTCGGACTCGTACTGGGCGCCGACCCCGGCGAGGAATTTGCGCTCCGCCTCCGGGATCCCGAGCCGGTCGAAGGTGTATTTGATGTCCTCCGGCACCTCGGACCAGTCGCGCGAGTTTTTCTCGCTCGCGCGGACGAAGTAATGGATGTCGTCGAAGTCGATCTGGTCGAGGTCGCCGCCCCATTTCGGCGTCGGGCGTTGTTCGAAGTGTTCGAGCGCTTTGAGGCGGAAGTCGCGCATCCACTGCGGCTCGTTCTTGAACTCGGAGATCGTTTCGACGACCTCGCGAGTGAGCCCCTTGGGCGCTTTGTAGGCGTAGCCGGTCTCCGGATCGTTGAAGCCGAACTTCTCCTTGTAGTCGGCGTTGATGCCGGCGAGCGACTCTTTCTCGGCGATTACCTCAGGCGACGTAGCCATGTTCTTATGCGACCTCCAGGGTGACGGTGTCGTCCACGACGGCGGTCGCGAACGTCTGCACCGGCTTGAAAGCGGGAAGCGTCCTCGGCCTGCCGGTGGTCAGGTCGAAGAGGGAGCCGTGACGCGGGCACTCGACGGTGCAGGCGGCGGGATCGAACTCGCCCTCGGCGAGCGGCCCGTCGTCGTGCGAGCAGCGGTCCTCGATCGCGTAGATCGTGCCGTCGCAGTTGAAGACGCCGATCTTCATCCCGTCGTGCTCGACAAGATGGCGCGCGCCGGGTGGCAGCTCGGCCACGGGGCACACTGAGATCGTCGTTCCTGCGGTATCGGTCAAGAGGCTGATTCCTTCCCGGGGCGGCTCCAGCACCCGGTCGAGACGAGGTTGGGGCGTAAACCTACTAACGGGGTCGGATTTTACAGACCAGCCCTCCTCGCCCTTGGCTTAGGGCACCCTCACTCCCTTTTTCACGACCTGGCGATGATTTTTCGCCCGCCCCGTGGTCTTATGGCCAAAGAGCCCTTCGAGAGGAGCGAGTGATGAGTGAGCGGACCAGCTACGAACCCGGTACCCCCTGCTGGGTCGAACTGAGCGGCACCCCGGACTTCGACGCGAGCGAGAGCTTCTACCGCGACCTGCTCGGCTGGGAGATCCCCGAGCAGCCGAACTCGGCGCAGCTGGGCGGCTACCGGCGGGCGAAGCGCGGCGGCCGCGACGTCGCCGGCGCCAGCCCGGTGATGCAGGACGGCCAGCCCTGCGAGTGGAACACCTACGTCTCGGTCGAGGACGCCGACGCCACCGTGGCGAAGGTCCGCGACGCCGGCGGCGCCGTCATCGTCGAGCCGCTCGACGTGATGGGCATGGGCAAGATGGCGATCTTCGCCGACCCGGCGGGCGCCGCCTTCGGCATCTGGGAGCCGGGCAGCTTCGTCGGCGCCGAGATCGTCAACGAGGACGGGGCCTTCAGCTGGAACGAGCTCGGCACCCGCGACGTCGCCGGCTCGATCGACTTCTACGGCAAGGTCTTCGGCTGGACCGTGGAAGAGCGGGACATGGGGCCGATGGGCGCCTACCGGATCTGGAAGGACGGCGACGCGATCCGCGGCGGCCTCTTCGACATGAACGCTCCCCACATTCCCGACGAGGCGCCGAACCACTGGCTCGTCTACTTCACCGCCCCCGACGCCGCCACGGCGGCGGAGAAGACGAAAGCGGGCGGCGGCATCGTCTTCGTCGAGCCGATCGACATCGGCATGGGCGAGATCGCCGTTCTGCAGGACCCCCAGGGCGCCACCTTCGCGGTGATGGCGCCGACCGACGAGACCCGGGCGAGCGCCGCCTAGCGCGCCGCCACTGACAAGGAGCGGAGACCATGAGCAAAGTGGAGAGCTACGCGCCGGGGACGCCCTGCTGGGTCGACCTGGCCTGCAAGGACATCGACGCCTCGGCCGGCTTCTACGAGGGCCTGCTCGGCTGGAGCGCCGCGGAGATGCCGAACTCGGCGGAGATGGGCGGCTACCGCCGCGCCACCTTCGAGGGCGACGACGTCGCCGGGTTGATGCCGCAGATGCAGCCCGGCCAGCCGCAGATGTGGAACACCTACGTCTCGGTCGAGGACGCCGAGGCGACCGCGGCCAAGGTGAGCGAGCTCGGCGGCGCCGTCCTCGCCCCGCCGATGGAGATCATGGAGCTCGGCAAGATGGCGGTCTTCACCGATCCGACCGGCGCCGTCTTCGGCGCCTGGCAGCCGGGCACGTTCATCGGCGCGGCGCGCGTCAACGGCGCCGGGGCGCTCTGCTGGAACGAGCTCGGCACCCGCGACGTCGAGGGCGCCAAGGCGTTCTACGGTGCGCTCTTCGGCTGGACCGTCGCCGAGCACGAGATCCAGCGCACGGAGGGCGGCCCCGGCCCCGACACCTACATCGAGTGGCAGCTCGGCGGCAACCCGATCGGCGGGATGATGGACATCGCCGGGATGCTCCCCGACGAGGTCCCCGCCCACTGGCTCGTCTACTTCGGCGTCGAGAACTGCGACGCCGCGGTGGAGAAGGTGAAGGCGGCCGGTGGAGAGGTCCGCTTCGGACCCGTCGACATCGATGCCGGCCGCTTCGCCGTGGTCACCGAGCCGGACGCCGAGCCCGGCGTCTTCGCCGTGATCGAGCCCGGCGACTTCTAGAAGGTCGCCGCTTCGGCGGGGGTGCCCGCCTCGCCCTCGTCCTCCCATTCGGCCGGCTGGCCGAGGGCGGCGGACTTGACGATCTTGAGGCCGAGCATCGCGCACTTCATCCGCGTCGCCGAGATGTCGATCCCGAGCAGCTCCAGCACGTACTCCTTGGGCAGTCGCAGCAGCTCTTCGCGGGTCATGCCGACCAGCTCGTCGGTGAGCAGCGAGGTGGCGGCGGTGGAGATCGCGCAGCCCTTGCCCTCGAAGGCGACCGCCTCGACCTTTTCGTCGGCGCCGAGCTTGATCGTCACGTGCTGCTCGTCGCCGCAGAACGGGTTGGTGTCCTCGTACTCGAGGTCGGCGTCCTCGACGACCCCCTGGTTATGGGGCCGCTTGTAGTGCTCGAGGATCTGGTCGCGGTAGAGCTGGTCTTCCATGGTTCGAGGCTAGCGAAACGTCAAAGTCCGAAAACTCGGCGGGCGTCTTCGAGCCCGTCGACGAGACGGTCGATCTCCTCGGTCGTCGTGTAGACGCCGAAGCTGGCACGGGCGGTGGCGGCGACGCCGAGGCGCTCCATCAGCACCTGGGCGCAGTGGTGGCCGGCGCGGACGGCGATGCCGTGGCGGTCGAGGATCTCGGAGACGTCGTGGGCGTGGATGCCGTCGATCTCGAAGCTGACCGGGCCGAGGCGGCCGGCGCCGCGCGGCGGGCCGAAGACCTTCAGGCCGGGGACCTCGGCGAGGCGCGCCAGCGTGTAGTCGGCGATCCGTTCCTCGTGGCCGCGGACCGCGTCCATCCCCAGTTCGGTGTCGAGCCACTCGAGCGCGGCGCCGAGCCCGACCGCCTGGGCGATCGCCGGCGTCCCCGCCTCGAAGCGAGCCGGGACGTCGGCGTAGGTGGTGCCCGCGCGCGTGACCTTGCGGATCATCGAGCCGCCGCCGAGGAACGGCGGCATCGCCCGCAGCAGGTCGAGCTTGCCCCAGAGGGCGCCGATCCCGGTCGGGCCGTAGAGCTTGTGGCCGGTGATCGCGTAGAAGTCGACCCCCAGCGCCGCCACGTCGACCGGCATCTTCGGCGCGCCCTGGGCGCCGTCGGCGACGACGAGCGCGCCCGCGTCGTGGGCCATCGCGGCGATCTCGGCGAGCGGGTTCTCGGTCCCGAGGACGTTGGAGACGTGGGCGATCGCGAGCACCTTGGGGCCGCGTTCGAGGAAGGTCTTCAACGCTTCCATGTCGAGCAGGCCGTCGTCGTCGATCGGCGCGAATTCGACCTTTGCGCCGACCCGCTCGGCCAGCTGCTGCCAGGGCACCAGGTTGGAGTGGTGCTCCATCTCGGTAAGCAGGATGCGGTCGCCGGCGCCGACGTTGGCGTCGCCCCAGGCGCGGGCGACGAGGTTCAGCGCCTCGGTCGCGTTGCGGACGAAGGCGACCTCGCGTCGGTCGCCGGCGCCGAGGTGGTGGGCGACGGTCGCGCGCGCCCCCTCGTAGAGCTCGGTCGCCTCGGCGGAGAGGGTGTGGGACCCGCGGTGGACGTTGGAGTGGTGGAGCCGCTCGTAGTCGGCGACCGCGTCGATCGACGCCCCCACCCGCTGCGAGGAGGCGCCGCTGTCGAGGTAGTCGAGCGGGACGCCGCCTACCTCGCGCGCGAGCGTCGGGAACTGGGCGCGGACTCGCTCGATCGGGAATGCGTCCGCGGCGGGCGCGCCGCTCGCCGGGCCTTTGGCGGTCGCCTGCTCCATGGCCGAGGGGCTAGGCGGCGGCGCCCGCCCCGACCTCCTCGCGGATCCAGCCGTAGCCTTTCTCCTCCAGGATGCCGACCAGCTCCGGGCCGCCCTCCTTGACGATCCGGCCCTCGAACATGATCGAGACCTGGTCCGGCTTCACCATGCTGAGGATGCGCTGGTAGTGGGTGATGATCAGGACGCCCATATCGGGGCCGGAGAACTTGTTGACGCCCTCGGCGACGGTCCGCAGCGCGTCGATGTCGAGGCCCGAGTCGGTCTCGTCGAGCACCGCGATCTCCGGCCGCAGCAGCGCCAGCTGCAGCAGCTCCATCCGCTTCTTCTCGCCGCCGGAGAAGCCGTCGTTGAGGTAGCGGGAGGAGAAGTCTTTGGGGATGTTCGCCAGCTCCATCGCCTCCTGCGCGGTCTTGGCGAAGTCTTTGATCTTGATCTGGTCTTCGCCGCGCGCCTCGCGGTGGGCGTTGATGATCATCCGCAGGTACTTGGAGACGGAGACGCCGGGGATCGCGACCGGGTACTGGAAGGCCATGAAGAGGCCGGCCTGCGAGCGCTCCTCCGGGGAGGCCTCGGTGATGTCCTCGCCCTTGAAGGTGATCGTCCCCTCGGTGACCTCGTAGGCCGGGTGGCCCATGATCACGTTGGCGAGCGTCGACTTGCCCGAGCCGTTGGGCCCCATCAGGGCGTGGACGCGGCCTTTGTCGACGTCGAGGTCGAGGCCCTTGAGGATCTTCTTGTCCTCGATCTGCACGTGCAGGTTGCGTATCTCCAGCTCAGCCATTTCGCTCCGTTTCTGGGGTCTTGCGTGAAGTTCGGTGATGCCTAGACGGCGTGGACGACGGTCGCCTTGCGGCCGCTCGCCGCGGGGTGGGGATGCGGCTCGGAGAACTCGACCAGCTCCGCCAGCGTCGTCCCGGCAAGCGCCTTGGTGACGCCGTTCTGCACCCGCGTCCAGAGCAGCTTGGTCGCGCAGCCGCCCGCCGAGTTGTCCTCGTGCGAGCAGAGGACGCGGCCCTCGGGGGTCTCGTGGAAGCACTCCATCGGCGCGATCTGCCCTTCCAGCGCCTGGACGACGGCGTCCATCGTGATCTCCTCGGCGGGCTTCGCCAGGCGGTAGCCGCCGTGGGCGCCGCGGGTCGAGGTGACCAGCCCGGCCTTGCGCAGTTTGGCGACCAGGTGCTCCAGATAAGAGAGCGGCAGGTTCTCCGCCTCGGCGACCGAGTTGAGCGAGATCGGCGTCGATCCCGGTTGCCGCCCCAGCTCGATCATCAAGCGCACGCCGTACTCGGCTTTGGTCGAGAACAACATCAAGACCAAATCCTATCGGAGCGGTCGGTTATGGCTCGATCAGGCCTCTGCGGATCGCGTAGCGGACCAGCTCGACGCGGTCCCTCATCCCCAGCTTGCGCATCGCGTTGGCGCGGTGGTTCTCGACCGTCTTCTCGGAGAGGTGGAGGATCTCGGCGATCTGTTTCGTCGTGTTCGCCTCGGCGACCAGCTTCACCACTTCCTCCTCGCGCGGGGTCAGCTCCTCCTCACCGGAGGAGCCGCGCTCGAGCACGTCCTTGATCAGGGTGCGCTGGGCCTCGGGGGTGAGGAAGGGCTCGCCGCGCTCGACCGCGCGGATCGCCGCCAGCAGGTCGGTGTCGGCCTGTGCCTTCAGCACGTAGCCGGAGGCGCCCGCTTTCAGCGCCTCGAAGAGGTAACGCTCGTCGTCGTGCATGGAGAGGATCAGTACCTGCACCTCGGGCGCCTGCCGCTTGATCTCCCGCGTCGCCTGCAGCCCGGTCAGGTTCGGCATTTTCACGTCGAGGATCGCCAGGTCGGGCCGCTCCCGGATCGCCAGGTCCCGCGCCTCGGCCCCGTCCGCCGCCTCGCCGATCACCTCGATGTCCGGCTGCCGTTCGAGCAGCAGCCGCAGCCCGGACCGCACGATCCCATGGTCGTCCGCGATCAGCACCCTCATCCTCCAAATCCTCCCCGATCCCGCCGGATTCCCATGTTGATGGGCCGAAAAGCGCTCTATATCAGCGCTTTTCGGCCCATCAACCGGTGGGGATGGTGAGGCGGACGGTGGTGCCGGCGCCGGGGCGGGACTCGAGGGTCAGCTCGCCGTCGACGAGGAGGGCGCGCTCGCGCATGCCGCCGATGCCGAGGCCGCGGTCGGCCTCGTCGAAGGCGAAGCCGCGGCCGTCGTCGGCGACGGTCAGCTCGACCTGGTCGGGCCGGTGGGCGAGGGTGACGGCGACGTGCCCCGCGCCCGAGTGGCGGGCGGCGTTGGCGAGCGCCTCCTGGGCGACCCGGTAGACGACCAGTTGGGCGTCGTCGCCGAGGTCGGAGAAGTCGCCCTCGACCTCGATCGCCGCCTCGATCTCACCCGCGCCGAGCCGCTCGACCAGCCCCGCGATCGCCGCCGCCAGGCCGAGGTCGTCGAGGGCGGTGGGGCGGAGGCGGCGGGCGAGGTCGAGCAGCTCCCGCATCGCCTGGTTGGCGAGCGCTTTGGTCTCCGCGATCTCCGGCTCAAGCTCGGGCGGCGCCGCCTCGCGCGCCGCCTCGAGCCGCAGCAGCAGCCCGGTCAGCGACTGGTTGACCTCGTCGTGGAGATCGCGCGCGACCCGCGCCCGCTCCTCCTCCTGGGCGGCCAGCGCCGCCGACCCGGCCCGCCGCCGCTCGGCTTCCAGGCGCCGCATCATCCGCAGGAACGCGAGCTCGATCCGCTCCACCTCCTCGGTCTCACCGACGCCGTCGATCGAGGTGGGGAGGAGGGACCCAGGGCGGGTGAGGTCGACCCGCTCCATCTCCTCGATCAGGTCCTCGAGCGGGGCGAAGCGGCGCCGCAGCAGGATCATGTTGACCGTCGCCCCCGCGACCACGGCCAGCGCCGCGATCGCGACGATCTCCCCGGCCGACAACCCGGCGACGATGCCCGCGACGATCCCCACGGCCCCGAGCAGGACGGCATTGACGACCAGCACCTGGGTGAAGAGCGACCGCCTTCGCATCGGCCAAGCGTATGGCGAGGCGGGGCGCTCGGCGGCCGGCTGGCGTAGATGGTTGGTTCCGCGGGGTCGGGGGGCGGAGGCCGTGGTTCGCGGCCGCGGCGGCCGTCCGAGGTCGGTCCCGGGCGTCTCGTGGCGGCCCGTGGCAGGCTGTGGCCGCCACGAGACGCCCGGGACGTGAGGGAGACGAAGGGAAGACGCCGAGGGTGCGTCACGAACTCCGAGCTTCCGTCACAGGTCCGGCACGAGGTCACAGGTCCTGCACGAACTCCACACTTCCGCCCGAGGTCTCGCCCGGAAAGCCTTTCTGAAGGCCCATTCCGTGACGAAGACGCCGGGAACGCGACGGGGCACGGGGAGAGACGCCGGGAACGTCACCGGTCCTCATGCGTTCCGGGCCCCGACCGGAGGGACCGGAACGCGATGCGTGGATTCAGGGTCCTATAGGCCCCCGAAACCATGGTCACGTGATTGCAACGTCTGAAGAAGTCAGGAGGACCTGTGAACTTCTCCGGTTCTTCGTGCCCTACTTGTGACGCCCCGGGCCTGTGACCCGCTCCCCGCACCCCCGGCCATCTCGACCACGACCACAGCCTGCCAGGGTCGTGGTCGAGATGGCCGCGTCCCTTGCCCGTGCCTCGCAACCCTTTCCGGCCCTTTCACCCCCCGAGCGCCGGCTTCAGCCGGCCTCGACCCCGTGGAATCAATCGTCTAGGGACTTCCCCAGGTCAGATCAGGGGGTGGCCCCTATGGTGGATTCGTTGTCGCCTCGTAATGCTTCGTCGACCATTTCCTCCATGAGGAGCACCTGAGACAGATGAAAACCACCAAGCAGTCAACTTTCAGCGCGACGCTGCGCACGACGATCCTGATGGCCTCCCTCGGCGGCCTGCTGGTCGTCATCGGCGCGCTCATCGGAGGCGTCCAGGGCGCCGGGTTCTTCCTGCTGCTCGCCCTCGCGATCAACTTCTTCTCCTACTTCTTCAGCGACAAACTCGCGCTCGCCGCGAGCCGCGCCAAGCCGATCGACGAAGCCGAAGCGCCGCGCCTCTACCAGATGATGCGTGAACTGACGACGCGTGCCGGGCTGCCGATGCCGCGCATGTACATGATCCCGAGCGACCAGCCGAACGCCTTCGCGACCGGTCGCGACCCGAAGCACTCGGCCGTCGCGGTCACTCGCGGGATCACCAAACTGCTCTCCGAGGACGAGCTGCGCGGCGTGCTCGGGCACGAGCTCACGCACGTCCGCAACCGCGACATCCTGATCCAGTCGGTCGCCTCGGCGATCGGTACCGCGATCACCTACGTCGCCTACATGCTGCTCTGGTTCGGCGACGACGACAACGGGCCGCTGGGCCTGATCGCCTCGCTCAGCCTGGTGATCCTGGCGCCGATCTCGGCCTCGATCATCCAGCTGGCGATCAGCCGGCAGCGCGAGTACGCGGCCGACGCGGGCGGTGCCGAACTGTGCGGCAACCCCGAGTCGCTGGCGAGCGCGCTGCTGCGGCTGGAGCAGGGCGCCGAAGCGATGCCGATGCAGGTGAACCAGGCGGCCGAGCCGCTCTACATCGTGCGCCCGTTCAAGGGCCAGGGCATCGCCGGCCTCTTCTCGACCCACCCGCCGATCGAGGAGCGGGTGCGCAGGCTTCGACAGATGCGCCCCTCGATGTAGGAGCGCAATCCCGAAGGGCTAGGTCTCGACCGGTGACCTACGTCGCGCCGCGGTCGTCATGGGGACGGCCGCGGCGCATCTTTTTTGGCCGGGTCGCCCGCGCGTTCGTCGTCGCGCCGGCGCCGCGTTTTCCGCTTCCCGCCGCCGTTTCTCCGCCCCCTTCACAGTCCCGCAATCGGTCGCTATACTTTTTGAAGTAAAGCTGATCCGAATTAGGGGATTTTGAAATGGCGACTGGCGTAGGAACCGAGCAGACGCAGGTGATCGAGGAGATCCAGCCCTTCGAGGCGGCTGAGGAGATCAAGGACGGCGTCGTCCTGATCGACACCCGCGAGCCCCATGAGTACCAGGAGGCCCACCTCGAGGGTGGCAAGCTGGTGCCGCCGGCGATGCTCGCCGACCAGATCGAGACCGCCGCGCCCGACAAGTCCGCGCGCACCCTCGTCTACTGCCGTTCCGGCAAGCGCTCCGCCGCCGCCACCGAGGCGATGCTGGCGATGGGCTACACCGACGTCGCCTCGATCGAGGGCGGCATCATCGCCTGGCAGGAGCAGGGCCTCCCGGTCGTCTCCGCCTCCGGCATGACCGCGGAGCAGCGCGAGCGCTACTCCCGCCACACCCTGCTCCCCGAGGTCGGCGTCGACGGCCAGCTGAAGCTGCTGAACGCGAAGGTGCTGCTGCTCGGGGCCGGTGGCCTCGGCGCGCCGACCGCGCTCTACCTCGCCGCCGCGGGCGTCGGCACGATCGGCCTCGTCGACGACGACGTGGTCGACGCCTCCAACCTGCAGCGCCAGGTGATCCACAACACCGAGCGGATCGGCATGCCGAAGACGACCTCGGCGCGGATCTTCATCGAACAGCTGAACCCCGACGTCAACGTGATCGAGCACAACGGGCGCCTCGACGCGAGCAACATCCTCGGCGTGATGGAGGACTACGACATCGTCGTCGACGGTGCCGACAACTTCCCCACCCGCTACCTCTTGAACGACGCCTCGGTGCGGCTGAACAAGCCGGTCGTCTCCGCCTCGATCCTCGGCTTCGACGGCCAGATCTCGACCTTCATGCCCCACGAGGGCCCCTGCTACCGCTGCCTCTTCCCGACCCCGCCGCCGGCCGAGCTGGCGCCGAGCTGCTCGGAGAACGGCGTGCTCGGCGTGATGGCCGGGACGATGGGCACCCTGCAGGCCAACGAGGTGATCAAGCTGGTGCTCGGCAAGGGCCGGCCGCTGATCGGCCGCCTGCTCCTCTACGAGGCGCTCAGCACGACCTTCACCGAGCTCAAGGTCCGCCGCGATCCCAACTGCCCGATCTGCGGTGACGACGCGCCGGAGATCCCGGAGTCGGAG
>Ga0164242_10009674_pt1 | contig 10376 bp, 8 predicted proteins | sample OricomgcompostMG_FD_108783 | JGI IMG/M metagenome (GOLD analysis project Ga0164242, IMG submission 108783) | Miracle-Growth compost microbial communities from Emeryville, California, USA - Original compost - Miracle growth compost (MG) ... | reverse complement strand
TGCACCAGCAGAATGTATTCGGCCATGGCCTCATCCTTGTCTTCTCGCGTGATCCGCGACAGGGCATCCGTCGCGGTCGCCCGGGACCCGGGCTCATTCATACCGACGCGGACCCTCCCGCGGAATCGACAGCATCCGTCGATCTCGGCGCACCCCCGTCTGCGTCGCGAGCGGAGTCACTTCAAGTCGCTCAGACGGCCGTTATGGAGCCCTCATAAGGGCGATCTGCGCGACCTGAGCCTCGTGCTCGACAGCCGCACCCCCTCACTCCAGGAGGGCCCGGATGTCGTCGGCCGACAAGGCGGACGAGAACGCGCCGTCGTCGTCGAGCACCGCGTCGAACAGCTCACCCTTCTTGCGGGCGAGCCGCATCACCTTCTCCTCGATCGTGTCGGAGGCCACCATGCGGTACACCATCACCTGCTTCGTCTGCCCGATGCGGTGCGTGCGGTCGATGGCCTGCGCCTCGGCGGCGGGGTTCCACCACGGGTCGAGCAGGAACACGTAGTCCGCCTCGGTGAGCGTGAGCCCGAATCCGCCCGCTTTCAGGCTGATCAGGAACACCGGGTCGTCGCCCTCGCGGAATCCGCGGATCACATCCGCCCGCCGCCTCGTCGACCCGTCGAGATACGAGTGACGGATGCCCGCTGCATCCAGTCGCGCCGCCACCTTCGCGAGATACGACGTGAACTGGCTGAACACCAGCGCTCGGTGTCCTTCGGCGAGCACGTCGCTCAGCTGGTCGAGAAGCGCGTCGAGCTTCGTGGAGGGCACGCCCTCGTTCGCGGGATCGATGAGCGAGGCATCCACCGCGAGCATGCGCAGCAGGGTGATCGAGCGGTACACGATGAAGCGCTGGCGGTTCAGGTCGTCGAGCAGCCCGAGCACCTTCTGCCGTTCGCGCTGCAGCCACGTGTCGTACAGCGCCCGGTGCTTCGGCGCGAGCGGGATGCTCAGCACCTGCTCCTGCTTCTCGGGCAGCTCGGGCGCCACGACGTCTTTGGTGCGCCGCAGCATGAGCGGACGGATGCGCCGCCGCAGCCGCTCCAGACGCGCGCGGCCGTGTGCCTCGTCGGTTCCGTGCACCGGGCTCGCAGCAGCGGCGATCGGCTTCACGTACTCCTCGACGAACCGGCGGCGCGACGGGAACAGCCCGGGCGCCACGATCTGGAACATCGCCCACAGCTCGAGCAGGTTGTTCTCCAGAGGCGTTCCGGTGACGGCAAGGCGGAACGGGGCATCCAGCTCCGTGGCGAGCCGATGGGTCTGCGACGCGTGGTTCTTCACGAACTGGGCCTCATCGAGCACAAGACCCGCCCACTTCTGCGCGGTGAACTCGTCGTGATCCAGGCGGAACACGGTGTACGTCGTGAGCACGATGCCTGCGCCGGCGATCGCATCCTGCAGCGAGGTGTGCTCCTTGCGCCGTGTCGCGGTGACGGATGCCACACGCAGCCCGGGCGTGAACCTCGCCGCCTCACTCGCCCAGTTCGCGACCACCGACGCGGGCGCCACCACGAGGAAGGGCGCATCGGCACCCTCCTCGTGAGCCCTCTGGATCAACGCCAGCGTCTGCAGCGTCTTGCCCAGTCCCATGTCGTCGGCGAGCACTCCGCCGAGGCCGTGCTCCCGGAGGAACACGAGCCAGTCGTACCCGGCGCGCTGGTACGGACGCAGTTCGGCGTTCAGCCCGGCGGGCAGGGGAGCGCGGTGCACCACCGGCTCGGACTCCGCGCCGCTCGAAGACGCGTCCGTGTCCGCACCCGCGACGCCGGCAGGTGTTGCCAGCAGCCCGGCCACCGTCGTCCGCCACTCGACCGCGGGCTGCGACTGGTCGGCGAGGTCTTCGAAGTCCTCCCACAGCGACGCCTGGTAGCGGCTGATGCGCGGTCCGGTCTCCCACTCCGCGAGTCCTTCCGCCTCGACCAGGAGGTCTTTGAGCCGGTCGAAGACGGGCTGGTTCAACGAGAGGTAGCTGTGGTCGACGAGCAGCAGCTTCTTCTTGCCCGTGGCCAGCGCACGGAACAACGGCAGGAACGGGATCTGCCTGCCCTGCACGGTGACGAGCACGCCGAGGTCGAACCAGTCGCGCTGGTCGGTGGGCACGGTCGTCACCGTCAGCTCGGGCCGGTCCGTCAGCTCCTGGTAGTCGACGCGGTCGCCCACGATGTCGACGCGAAGACCCGGATTGGATAGGTGCTGGGCGTTCGGCGGGTCGTCCGCTGCACTCGACGCGTCCGGGCCGGTGGCCGACGAATCCGGTGCCGCGCCAGACGCCAGCGCCTCGAGCGCCGGAAGCACGTGGGCGACCCACTCTGCGGCATCCACTCCCGACATCGTGCGGTCGTCGAGCAGCCGGCCGTCCACGACAGCGATGGGAGCCGCCTCCGTCACCGCCGCGAGCACCCCGGCCTCCGCATCGAGGTCGCGCCGGCCGCGATCGGACGCCCCGGCCACCACCCCGAATCGGGTCACCTCGCCGCCGAACCGGTACTCCCACGACCAGCCGAGGGCCACGGTCTGCCTCGCGCGGAACTCGACGGTGAGCACGAGAATCGGCGGGCTGAGCTCGGGGAGCCGGATGCCCGCATCCGCTGCGCGCACCTCCACAGACCGCGCCAGTTGCGGATACGCCTCGCGCTCGAACTCCGCCACTTCGTCCGCCGGCACCTGGATCGCGCCGCGACGCAGCGCGGAGAGCACGGCGCCGGAGATCGGACGGTCCGTCGGCGCGAGCGTGACCACGGGGCCCGCCTCGACGCCGGCGTCGGGTGACGGCCACTCCAGCACCGTGACGCCGTGGTCGCCGATTGCACGCACGGCAGATGGCTCCACGGCGTAGCCATCGACGAGGATGCGCGGCACGAGCGCCAGCCCGCCGTCGCGTTCAGCTGCATCGACCACGACGTGCGCCCGTTCGGCGAGCACGACCGAGCCGTTCTTGTTGCCGGCGACGACCGGGATGCCGCGCTCGCGGGCATCCGCTAACAGCCGCCAGAGGAGGGGACTGGAGAACTCGGCGAGGTCGAGCCTGCCGTTCTCGACCTGGAAGTAGCGGCCGGGCGCGGCGCGCGCGAGCGTCTCGAACTCGAGGAACCAGCGCACCTGCGCCGGGTCGTATCCGAGCTCGTGGGTGCGGTACTGCAGCGATCCCCAGTTCAGTTTCGCCCCGACCCAGCCTCGTTTGCCCGGCGCGCCGATGCGCACGGTGATCTCGATGCGTCCGGCGGATTCGCGAGACGCCGCGCGGGCGGTCTCGGTGACGCGATTCCAGCGTGCGCCTGTGCGTTTCTGCATGCGTTCGCGCACCTCGACGATGAGCGCGAGCGGCGTGAATTCGCGGGGCGGCTCGACGGCCAGCGAGCGCAGGACGGATCGCCAGCCGGGGCCGTCGTCGGGTGTCGAGGCATCCGCCAGCAGCTGGCTCTCGCGTGCGGCGAGCATCGCTGCGGCGACGTGCTTGCAGCGCGTCGTGACGGGGCACGAGCATCCGCTGGCCGTGGGCCGGTAGCGCGCACCGGATGCCGGCACCAGGGTCACCCAGGTGCCGTACGGCTCCGGCTCGGATCCGGCGATCGTCGCCTCGAGCATGCCCAGCTTCCAGCGGAGTTCGAGCACGGCAGTGCTCGCGTACGGCTTCGCACGAGCGAAGGATGCCTCGCCGACGTAGCTGCGGATGACGCTCGGCTCGACGATCGGGAACGCGGAGCCGGACACCGGAGCATCCTCTCACGCCCGTGCGACGGCGGTCAGCCGTCTGCGAGCGCCCGCAGCACCGAGACGACGCGCTCGGTCTCGACGCCCGCGAAGAACGCTGCGTCGGCATGCTCCACGACGGCAACCGCCCTCGCCGCCAGCTCCTCGCCCGCAGGCGTCACCCGGATCGTCTTCGCCCGGCTGTCGTTCGGGTCGGGTGCTCGCGTGAGCAGACCCTTCGCCTCCAGCCGGCCGAAAACCTCCGACGCGGTCTTCACCTCGACGCCGGCCTGTGCGGCCACGCGCACCTGGTTCGGCGTCTCGCCCGCTCGGCTCAACCACCACGCGCACGCGAGCAGCACGAACTGCGGGTGCGTGAGCCCGAGCGGTGCGAGCGCGGATGCCATAGCTCGCTGCCACGCGCCGGTCACGCGCCAGAGCAGGAACCCCGGGCTCTCCGCCGGGCCGCCTGCGAAGCGGGTGCCGGTCGCGGGAGTGCTGTCAGGCATCCGTCTGCTCGGTCTCGTCTTCGGGGTCGTACTCGCCGACGGCCGCGGCCTCGAGCAGGCGCTGCATCGACTCCGGGAAGTCACCGGAGATCTGCGGTCCGAGCTCGGGCCCGACTTCATCGGCGGATGGCCCGTCGATCTCGAGCCGGTGCGTCACGTTCGTTCCCTCGCCGTCCGGAACGAGCGTGTGCCGGAAGCGCAGGACGAGATCGTCGAATACCGTCTCGTCGGCATACGTCGAGCCCTCGACAAGGTCGACGATGGTCGAGTCGAAGGTCTCCTGCCCCTCCGGGGTGACGGAGACCCGGGTGCCGACCGCGAACGGTCCGTGCAGGACGAACTCGTCGCATCCCTCGTACGTCAGTCGCCCCTCGTGCAGGGCGCGCAAAGCGGCCCACACCTCCGCGGCCGACAGCGGCGTGTGCGCGGTGTATTCGGTGCTCCACATGGTGGCTCCTTATGCTGGACGGTTATTACACGTACTCGGATGATCTGTGTACAGATTATCCGAGTACGTGTTGTGTCGCAAGAGGCGGTGTCAGGAGAACAGCGCCTCGATCGCGACGTCCACCATCGGCGCGTATCGCGTCTCGCGGTCGGCCGAGCTGAGCTCTTCTCCCCTCAGGATGTGATCGCTGACGGTCAGCACCGTGAGCGCCTCCCGCTTTTCCAATGCAGCGATCGCGTACAGTCCCGCGGACTCCATCTCGATACCCAGCGTTCCGCGGGCGGCGAGCGCCGCAACCTTCTCCGGCGAGCTGCCGTAGAACGTATCGGAGCTCAGCACGGCGCCAACGCGGTGCGGGAGATCACGGGAGCGAGCTGCCTGCACGGCGGCCTCGAGCATCCCATAGGCGGGAGCGTGGCTGAGACTGACGCCCGGAATCTGCAGGCCCGGAAGTGCCGAGTCGGTGTGCGCCGAGGAGGCGATCACCAGTTCGCCGAGTGCCTGCCCCTCGGCCAGGCCGCCGGTCGTGCCGACGCGCACGATGCGCTGTACGTCGTAGAAGCGGAACAGTTCTGTGGCGTAGATGCTCATCGACGGGATTCCCATGCCCGAAGCGAGCACGGTGACAGCACGCCCGCGGATGCTGCCAGTCCAGCCCTCGATCGAGCGCACGTCGGTGACGAGGCGCGGCTCGTCGAAGAACTCCTCGGCGATGCGACGGCCGCGACGAGGGTCGCCGGGCATCAGCACGAGCGGCGTGATCTCACCGGATGCGGCTGCTATGTGCGGTGTGGGCATGTCGTCTCCTCAGCTTCTGCGTTGGGCCTGGTTCCGGCTTCTGCGTTGGGCTCGGTTCCGGCTTTGCGGCGGCGCCTGCGGCGAGCCACCCCGCTAATGCCGAGCCACCCGCCTATTCGCGCACATTCGGGGGTGGCTGGGCAACATCCGGGTGGTTCGTCTCACGGGATGACCACCAGCGGCTCGACGGCCTCGAGGTCGGGGCCCAGGCCGATGTCGACGAGCACAAGGCGACCGGCGTACGACGATGCGGGCTGGCGCAGCAGGCCCGCCTTGTGTGCGCCGAACGTGGCCGTGGCATCCGCGCGCAGCACGACGCCGTCCGGCACGGCGCCGGTATCGGGATCGACGCCGCTCGGCAGGTCCACCGCGACGACACGGTGGCCCGGCGCCGACGCCAGCGGCTGCAGCGCGGCGACCACCTCGCGCGCGATGCCGCGGAGCGCCGGGCTGCGGTACGCGCCCGTGCCGAGGATCCCGTCCACGATGACATGCGCGCCGGTCGCGGTATCCAGCACTGCGACAACGGCGCCGTCGCCAGGATCGACCGTACGTGCACCGGCCCTCAGCGCGGCGGCCAGCCCGGCCTCGTGCGTTCGCGAGCCGAGTTCGGCGACGAGCACACGGCATCCGGATGCCGCCAGCTCGGCCCCGGCGAACAGCGCGTCGCCGCCGTTGTTGCCCGAGCCCACGAGCAGCAGAACGTTCGCCTCGGCCGGCGGAACGCCGAGCGTGGCGAGTTCGTCGCGGATCACCCTGGCCAGCCCCGCCGCCGCGATGGCCATGAGCGGTTCGCCCGCCGCCAGATGCGGCGCCTCGGCCGCGCGGATCTGCTCGGCGGAATATCCCCGGATCACGTCAGCGACGATACGCGCGGGTCGGCCCGACGGTGAGGTTCTCCGCCCTTTCGGGTTCATGACTCAGGAGTCGAATGGTCCGCAGCGCGGCGAGTCACGTGCATGGGCTCCCGCCGTTGCGCGAACGTCCTGAGCTATGGCCAGGGAGGCGGCGCTGACGGCGCGTTCACGCGCGGGTCGACGCCGTGATCGTGAACTTGCGGTTGCGGTCCACCTGCCGCGTCGGGCCCACGAGCTTGCGCAGCGCCGAGCGGTAGCCCAGGTGCGAGTTGTACACGGTCCAAAGCTCGCCGCCGGGGGCGAGGATGCGCGCCGCTGCGGCAACGAGCGTCCGCCCGACCCGTAGATCGAGGGCTGCGCCGTTGTGGAACGGCGGATTCAGCAGCACCAGGTCCGCCCATCCATCGGGGATGCCTTCCCCTGCGTCTTCGCGCCGCACCTCGACCCGGTCGCCGACGCCGTTCGCCTCGGCGGTGGCCCGAGCGGATGCCACGGCCACGGCGGACTGGTCGCTCGCGATCACGCGCACCGCCGGTCGCCTCAGCGCGAGAGCTGTTGCGAGCGAGCCGGTTCCGCACGCGAGGTCGACCGCGGACCCTGCGGCGGGAACGGCCTCGTCGAGGTGCTCGAACAGGAAACGGGTCCCGATATCGATGCGCGTGCCCGCGAACGCGCCGCCATGTGCGCACACCCACAGCCCCGGCGCGATGTCGGCGTGGAACTCGCGGCGCGGCCACTCGGCCGCGGTGTTCGGCGCTGGCCGGGGCCCGGTGATCGTGAGCACCCTGGCCTTCTGCCGCCCGAGACCGACGTCGACGCGACTGAAGTGCCGGGCGAGCACGTCGTTCATCGCGGGCGTGAGGTGCTTCTGCATCCCGCCGGCGAAGACCGTGACACCGGGGTCGGCGTGGGCCGCGAGCATCCCGGCCACCTCGTCGAGCTCGTCGAGACTCTTCGGCAGACGCAGCAGCACCGCTCGTGCACCGCGGGCCAGCTCGGGGTCGAGATCGCAGGCCTTGTAACAGCTCTGGAGGCCGAGCCGTTCGGCGTTCGCGGCGAGGGCGCGTTCGGACACGAGCGCATCCTGGTGCACCCGGATGCGCCCACCCGCGGCACCGCTCATCCGGTCGGCAGCGGCGAGCGTGAGCGCGCCGTACGTGTCGCCGACGACAACAACCTCGTCAGGCTGCACCTCGCCGAGCGCCGATGCCGCGGTGTCGAGGATCAGGCGATCCGCGGCATCCGAGGCAAACAGGTTGTCGGCCTCTGTGTCGGGCCAGCGGCGCAGCCGCCCCCACTCGAACTCGGCCATCCACTCAGAGTAGGGGGCGTCCGAGTTCATAACTCCTGCAATCTCGTCGGTGCGCACCGGCCCTTCCCGGCAAGTACGGCTCGACCGCCCGGTCCGCGAGCGAACTTGCAGGAGTTATGAACGGGCGGGGCGCCGCCGAGCGGATCGTGCGATGCGCGGGCGAGACCGGTTTTGTCGCTCCCGTGCTGGTCGGGCCGGTTGGATGTGCGTCAGGCGGTGCGCTCGAAGGCTCCGACCCGGTACTTCGCGGCGCGGTGGTCGTCGGGCACCCGGTCACCCGCGCCGTGCAGTTTGTTGCGCAGCGTGCCCTCGTCGTACTCGGTCGGGTACGCGCCACGCTCCTGCAGCACGGGGATGACGTGCTCCACGACGTCTTCGAACGTGCCGGGGGTCACGACGTAGGCCAGGTTGAAACCGTCGACGTCGGTTTCCTCGACCCAGTCCTGCAGCAGGTCGGCGATCGTCTCACCGGAGCCGACGACGAACGGCCCGAGGCCCCCGATGGCGCTGTGCCTGGCGATGTCGCCGACGGTCCACTCGCGGCCGTCTTCGTTGTTCTCCTGGAAGCTCGCCACCACGGACTGGATCGCGTTCGACTTCACGTTGCCGATCGGCTCGTCGAGCGCGTACTGCGACAGATCGATGCCCATCCAGCCCGACATGAAGACGAGCGCGCCCTCCTCGCTGGCGTAGCTCAGGTACTCCTCGTACTTCGCCTGCGCCTTATCGTCCGTCTCGTCGGTGATGACGGTGAGCAGGGTGTAGATCTTCGCGGCGTACCGGTCGCGACCGGCAGCCTCGAGGGCATCCCGGATCTTCTTCACGGTGGATGCGACGACCTGCTTGGTCGGCCCCGCGATGAAGATCGCCTCTGCGTTCTCCGCGGCGAAGCGAACGCCGCGCGACGACGCCCCCGCCTGGTAGATGACCGGCGTGCGCTGCGGCGATGGCTCGGCGATGTGGATGCCGGGCACGGTGAAGTGCTTGCCCTTGTGCCCGATCTCGTGCACCTTCGCGGGGTCCGTGAATATGCCGTTCTCGGCATCCTTCACGACGGCGTCGTCTTCCCACGAGCCTTCCCACAGTTTGTAGAGCACCTCGAGGTACTCGTCGGCGTGGTCGTAGCGGTCGTCGTGCTCGGCCTGGTCGTCGTGCCCCATGTTGCGGGCGGCAGAGGGCAGGTAGCCGGTGACGACGTTCCAGCCGATGCGGCCCTTCGTGAGGTGGTCGAGCGTCGACATGCGACGCGCGAAGGGATACGGATGCTCGTACGCGGTCCCCGCGGTCACCCCGAACCCGAGGTGCTCGGTGACATATGCCATCGGAGGAATGACCAGCAGCGGGTCGTTCACCGGTACCTGCGCCCCGTTGCGGATGGCCGCCTCGTTCGTTCCGCCGTACACGTCGTATGTGCCCAGCACGTCGGCGATGAAGATGCCGTCGAACCGGCCGCGCTCCAGCAGCTTTGCGAGCTCGGTCCAGTACTCGAGGTCTTTGTAGTGGTCGGCACGGTCGGCCGGATGCTTCCACAGTCCGGACGTCTGGTGCGCGACGCAGTTCATGTCGAAGGCGTTGAAACGGATCTGGCGTGGCATCCGTCCATGGTCGCCGACGCACTTGTGCGCGCCGGCCGGCGCCGCAACATTGCGTCACACGGCGTGAAGCGGCCGCACAGACAGGCACGCGCCCGACGCATGTATCAGCGGTCGGCGAATGCGAGGTGCAGGTGCGGGAGATGTTCGCGGTCGAAGACGGCAGTGAGCAACCGATCGCCGAGATCGGCACCGACCGCGTAGACATACGGATCCGTGTCGATGTGAACGCCCTCGACGTCGCGCCCGTTCACGGTCACGTCGACGGGCTGCACATGCGACTCACGCACGCGGCTCCCGGCCCCGGGCCGGGGAATGCCGTCCGCGCTCCGGTCGTCGGGCAGGGGGTGCTTGTTCATCAGGATGTAGTTGACGTGTTCGACAAGTTCCTCGCTCACCGACGGACGTCTACGGGAATCGGGGGAGTACCACGCCGTGCTCACGGCATCCCAGAGGAACGGATACCGCATCCGTCTCCTGTGCTCGGCGAGCCATTCGGGAAGCGATAGCGGTGGCGGGGTGTCGAGCGCGCGCCGCATGTCGTCGGTCAGCTCGGCCAGGTTGCGCGGGTCATCCTTGTTCTCGGGAAACCGCCAGAGCGTGTACGAGATGCGCACGGAGCGGTCGAGCGTCACGCCGTTGGCGGTCTGCGCGTTGCTGCCGCCGCCGAATTCCTCGATGGATGCCTGCTGCACAAGGCCCAGCACCGGCACCGGCAGCAACCCGGCCCAGTCATCGATCGACGGCGGTGCCGGACGGTCGGACCCCGCATTCCCGGCGAACCGCATGCGCCCCACCTTGGACCGTGCGCTCGGTGTGCGTCAAGGACCACGCTGGCCGAACTCGCTTCGGCGTGTCTCAGTACCTGTGCGTTCCCGGCACAGAACTCGCAGTTTCTGTGACACGGTCGAGACTCGCGTCACAGAACACGCGACCTCCGCTGCCCCGAATCAGCATCTTCTGAGACATGCGGGTTTGAAGCGGGCCCGAATCGAGGCGGGGGACCGGATCGAGGCGCGGCCGCGGCTCGATCGCGTGATACGGTTCCGGACGATCGTGGTTCAGTCGGAAGAGGTGAGACCCATGTACGAAGTAACGGCAGAGGGTGCTCCCCTCCAGCGCACGATCTTGCGACTCCGGTAGTCGCCACCGGGAGCGCCCGAC
>Ga0164242_10009673_pt1 | contig 10376 bp, 12 predicted proteins | sample OricomgcompostMG_FD_108783 | JGI IMG/M metagenome (GOLD analysis project Ga0164242, IMG submission 108783) | Miracle-Growth compost microbial communities from Emeryville, California, USA - Original compost - Miracle growth compost (MG) ... | reverse complement strand
CGAATCTCCAACTGATACCCGCGGCCACTTGAGCACCTAGACAGGGGGGTGCTCGGGTCGTCCCCTCGTTTTCTTCATTTGACTCGAGACTACTCCCATGGCACACAGCGCTTCTGGTCAGACGGCCCCTCGATTGGGCTTTCGCGATCATGCGACGATCTTCCTGTTCAAGCGGGTCTCCAAGCACGCCCAGCGAATCTTCTTCCTGGCGTCGCTCGGCGGCCAATTCAATCACTACGCCACCCAGCGACGAATGGCCATGGCCAAGCTGAACGAAGCCATGCAGCTCTCGTTCAGGGAAGACGCCATGAAGCTTCCCATGTACCTTTCCCAGCGCGTCTGGGGACGTACGGGCCTGGGCAACGTTCTCACTGAAGAATCGCTGCAACAGGCGGAGACCGACGGCGATCTGCGCGAGCTGGCGGCCAAGGTCGTGGACATCTCACCGACCTGGGCACATTACGCGCCGCGGGATGAGATGGTGGATGACGTGGTGGAGCTTCTGGATCACCATTGCCAGGACCTCAAAGAACGTGAAACGCACGAAGTCCAGTGCTGATGTGACGGCATAGAGCCCTCCTGGAGCCCTTGAGGGCTCCAGGAGGGCTCTATGCCCGAAGGCTAGTCGATGGCCTTGACCGCATCCACGAGAGACTGCATGGCCGCTTCCAGAGCCATGGCTCGCTTGTAGGTCAAGCCATAGAACTCAATGGCCGTAGCGGTGACGTAGGCGGCCTTGGTCAGGACATCCAGGGTGGGACCGGAGACACGGTAAGCATCCGGCTCTTCCGTGACACGGCGCAGGAGCTTGCCGAGGAGGTCATTGACGCGCTCCACCGAGTAAGCGAAGGCGGCGTGATCCGCTTCGGCGAACACGTGACCGATATGATCGATGTGACCAATGACTGCCGTCCAGTCATTCTGGCGTTTGATCAGCTTGCCGTAAGGCTGCGTGGGCTCGGCATGGACCGGATCCAAGAGACGCGCCGTGCGCTGCATGGCGTGACTGAAGACCTTGAGGTCGTAGTGGTGCAGGGTGTCGACCGGATGGTGCGCCATCAGGCCATCCTTGTCACCCAGATACTCGGCCACGGCCTTGGCCAGCGGTTCGATGTACTGGCGAAGTACGGTGCCGGCAAGTTTGGCATCCTCGTCAAGGGCCGCGGTGTAGGTCAGGTAATCGCTGCGCAGGCTGGGAAGCGCCGGCAGCGGTGTATCGCGCAGATCCATGTAGTTGTGCTTCTGGAGTACGGCCGCGGCCCAGGCGAGATCCTTGGGCTTCCAGAAGGCATCGAGGGAGTTCTTGAACGCCTGCGAGAGTTTGGCGTTGACATCCTTGAAGAACGACGGCAGACGCGACAACGCGCTCTGCAAACTTTCGCCGCTACCCTGGGCTTCGACAGAGATGGTACGGTACTGGGCATCCAGCGACAGAGACAAGCCGCTCATCGCAGCCTTGATCGCGTCAGACATGGGAGGGCATCCTTGAAAGGGTGGATGAGGGAAGGACAAAGGTTCGGCCTCAGGGCCTCATAGACTTCCATGACCCTTTGCTAGAGGGGCTCGTAGGAATGCGTTAGAGGCGCTTAACGGTATGCCAAAGCGCGATCGCACTGTGCGCTTCTTTTCCTCTCCTGCATGCTCAAGGATCCGTCTACCCATGTCGATCAAAACTGCTGTCAAGAAGGTGGCCAGCGGCGTCGCTTACGCCATTGGGATGCGTAGCGACTTCGTGGAAGCTCCTCCGTTTCGCCCCAGCATCAACATGGGTTGCCTGATGGACATCCCCACCGGTCCCTTCCTGAAGGGCGTCGATGGTCATTGGTACTGTGCGGGCGGTCTCTCTCACATCACGGGTATCGGTGGTCGTGGTAACTTGTACAAGAGTGCGCTCTTGATCTACATGCTCCTGAAAGCCTTGGATGTCTTCAAGGGCTGGATCGATGGACAGTCGCGTGATACGGAGTTCTCGCAGACCTACCAGCGTTTTCAGGGACTCGCCGAGCATCTGAGCTTCCTGTCGCAGCAGGAACTCTCCACCTATCCGAACTTCATGATCACCTCACAAGGGGAATCGTCGGGTAACGAGTGGTTCGCCGAACTCAAGACGCGCTTCAAGAACAAGCAGGATGCGGGTAAAGCCGCCACCTTTACCACACCCTTCATCCATCCCACCTCAGGTCAGGCACTGAAGCTACTTCACCCTTCCATCGTAGGCATCGATTCACTCTCCATGTTCACCACGGATGTCTCTGAAGGTATTCTGGAGAAGAACGAGATCGGCGATGCCAGTGCCAATACGGTCTACATGCGTGCCTCCGGCGCCAAGAGCCAGATGGTCATGCAGATGCCGCAACTGGCATCACGCTCCAATGCGCAGATCATCATGACCGCCCACATGGGCGATGACATCCAGATCGACCCGTACGCTCCACCGCAAAAGAAACTGGCCTTCCTGAAGAACAAGCTCAAGTTCAAGAACGTGCCTGAGAACTTCACCTTCCTGACCAACAACCTTTGGATGGTCACGAGCGTGACGGTGGAGCACACCAGGGAACACCTGGTGACGTATCCACGCGATGCCAACGACAAGACGGAAGGCGATACGGATCTTCAGCGGCTCTCCGTCGTGAATCTGCGTGCCAAGGCAGGTCCCTCTGGTTTCCCGTTCGACCTCATCATCAGTCAGCGAGAAGGGCTTCTGGTCCCCGTGACGGAGTTCCACTTCCTGAAGAGCCATGGCCGCTATGGGATCTCCGGTGACAACACCCGTTTCAGCCTGGATCTCTATCCGGACGTGGAGCTCATGCGTACCACGATTCGCGGATTGGCCTACAGCGATCCACTCCTGGCGCGGGCCTTGACCCTCACCACCGAGCTCTACCAGATCAAGATGATGAAACCGGAGCTCGCCGATCTTGTGATGAGCCCCAAGCAGCTCTACAAGGCAGCGATCGATGCCGGTTACGATTGGTCGAAGATCCTCGCTACCCGCGGTTATTGGGTCTTCCAGGAGATGGAAGGAGCCGAAACGCTCCCGTACCTCTCTGTGGTTGACCTCCTTGTCATGGTCAAGGGTCGCGAATCGCATCCTTGGCAGGCGCAGTTTAAGGCCGATGTGGCCGAGATCAAGAAGGCCGCGTGAAGCGGTACGGAGCGTGTTCCATGTCTTCTCCCTTGAAAGAGGCGGTCGCGCGTGCGATCGCCCTGCGTAACCCCGACCAAGCTTCACTGTTTCTGAGTGAGTGCCCGGAAGCGCCGGCGAACGCTTCATCCGTCGAGGAGATCAACGGCCAGAATCGCTACTGGCGCCAGCAGCTCGAAGCGCTGGAAACCGTCGATACCACGACCTTGCGGGAATACCTGGTCGATGGGCATCAGTGCGGTATCGGCGAATGGATGCGACTCTTCCACACCGGCATTCTGCCGGCCATTGTGGCCTTTGCTTTGCCTCGGAGTCGTCAGCATGGCTACGCGTAATCGCGAGGCGTTCATCACCTACGTCGCTGACATGGTCGACAAGATCCTACCGGGCGGAGGCAACGGTGCGTATCTGACCGAACGCTTCAAGGCCATGAGTGTTGAGGAACTCGACGCCTATGTGGCGAAGCTCGAGTCTGGCGAAGAGGTGCTCCCCTTGACCGCGCCCAATCTGGCCAAGGAGAAGCTATCGGTGGAGCGCAACCTGGCGCTCTTGAAGACGCTCAAGAGCGATCCCTTCCACCACCTGAAGCTGACCGATGCATCGACCGGCGTGCGTTACAAGACACCCGAAAAGTATCTGGTACTCCCGCTTTTCGTACGCCGACAGCGCCAGCTCCTGCGCAAGAAGATCACCATTCCTCAGGGCGTGCGCCACGTCGATGAGTTCTCCGGTCAGGTGACGGGTCCATCCAAGGGCGCGCGGATCTCGATGCCGGAGCTCCAGGTGCTCTACTCGCAAGACCTGACCGATCCCATCGTCGAGCTCATCAAGTATCGCGGCGGCGACGTCAAGGGTCAGCAGTTGATGTACCGTTCCTTGATGGAGACCGGCCGCGTGTCCATGCGCAGTCTCGAGCGTTTCGATACGCGCGTCAAGTCCACTGACACACTGGGCACCATACTGCAAGGCATGATGCTCTCCAACACGCTCAATACTTAGAACCCATGGCTATCTTCGAGTCCTTCCCTGAACCGACCAGTGACGCCTCTGTCACTCGAAATGAGCTGCACGAGTCCACGTATCCCTTCCACGCGCCCTCGCTCTATCAGCAGACCAGCAAGGTCTTCATGGAGGTTGGCAGCTACCTACTGCCACAAAAGGCACAATGGACGTCGCTTCTTTTGCACCTGGCACAGATCTCTTCCAACATTCGCGAATACTCCATCGTAACCATTGAGGACATCGAGCCGATCTGGGCGCGCATTCGCACTATTCCCCATGCCGAGTCGGTCTTGACGTACACCATCGCCGATCTGACCCTGGTCATGGAACCGTCATGGTCGGTGGTGGCCACGGCACTCGCTGAGAGTCTGCTTGCGGTGCTCCCGCAAAACTCGGAGAAGAGTGCCTGCGCCATGGACGTCCCGTTCTTCGAGTCCTTCCCTACGCCGAACGCGTTGTCTATGCTCCTGAACGCCAATCGTTGGCTCGTCATGCTCTTCCTGCTGCGTCGGGCAGGGGTCTTTAGCCTGGCTAATCGCGTGGCGATCACTGCGCCTCCTGCAGCGTCTGAGGTCGAGCCTGTTCGGGAAGGTAACTTCACGCAAGGAGGGTGATGATGATTGTTCGACTCCTGACGGAACTCGACGCGATTCTGGATACTCGTGTTGGTGTGATGGATCGCTTGGATCCTGAAGCCACTGTACGCTTGGTGAAGAACCCGGCGTACTACACGCGACAGATCGATCACTTCGAGCCGCTTTGCGGGATCGAGGAAGCACGCTTCCAAGACGCATGGCAGCGTCGATGCATCGACGATCTTCGCCACAGCTCGGTCACGCCGATCATGGAGATGCTCCACTGTCAGATCCTGGCGCTGGAAACCAAGCATGGCATGGATCCCACGCTGGAAGGCATTGAGCTGGTAGTGAACCTCCATCCCTACCAACTTTCTCCGGAAGAAGAGACGGCTATCGGTCAAGCGCTGGTGCGCATGATCGGTAAGCGTACGCCGGTACGTTTTGTGTCGCTGTCGCCGAAAGAGCTCACTCCCGAGATGGTGAGAGCGGACTACAGTGGTCTAGTGCTCTACAACCATCACGATTGGATGAAGCTGCACCAAGACTACTTGACGCTTCGCGGTATCCCACGGGTCACGCTAGTGGCACCTAAGCTCTGCTACGAGAAGATACCCACAGCGGAGGAGCAGAACCTGGAGATCGACCGTCCAATGGACATGTGGTCCTTCGTGCAGATCATGGCTTCCGAGGCCATTGGTCTGGAGTTCCTGGACGTCGAACAGTACTGTACCGCCGTCGGTCAAGCCGCCCTAGCTCGTCAATAGACGGCATAGTGCCCCCTCCAAGCCGTACGGCTTGGAGGGGGCACTATGGGCTTCACGAGGTGCTGGGGATACTATGCTACTCTTCCAGAGAAGCTCGTCGTTTCTCCCGCTGCTCCCTCATGAAGTGATCATATTCCGTGGGATCGTGACCTTCCGTGGTCTCCCCTTCCACATGGGGATCGGTGGGAATTTCCGATTCATCGAAGGCGGGGGGGCCCTCACGGGTCTCGTCCGTACTCTGCAAGAGGTCCTTCGAACCGGCCATCTGCGCCAGGCGATGGAACTGCGCCAACGCTTCACGATCGGCATCGGCATTCTCCTTGTCCGCATCGATGCGCTTCAGCGTCAAGGTCACCTTGTCCATGTCCTTCATGGCGGCTAAGAGCACATTGGCCACCTTCGGGTCCAGATTCGCCACCTGATGCGCTTCCGGCATCATGCCCTGGATGAGGCGACGCCGAAGGTCTTGGGTGTACTCCAGATGTTCATCGCTGTTAAGCGGCTGTGCACTCATGGCACCTTACTCCTTACCTAAGCCCAGTGGGGTAAGACACTCCGAGCATGGAGTGCCAGCACTGCCTTAGTGAGGACAGTGGATCATAGCATTTTCATGGTTTTTCAAGGAGGCATTGGCATCGAGCATCTTACACCGACATATTACCCCTCTGAACATTGCAATGGAGAACCCTCCTTCATGAAACGATGGCGACCCAGGCTGCTCACCTGGTGGCACCAACGACAGCTTGACGCACTGTACTTCACGCTGCATCGCCAAGCGTTGTGGGGTATTCACGCTGAATGCTTGTCCGCGCTCGATGGACTCATCCGTCCTCGGCTCAAGGCGCACTATCCCAGTGAGGTTCTCAAACGGACCAAGGCGCTCTTCCACGCTCCATCGATTGATCACCTGACCAGTGACATGTTTCGCATGACCGAAACAATCATGCACGAAGGGTACGTCGATGAACGTCTGTCGTACGTGACGCAAGAGACGCGCCATCTCCACGCTTACCTCACGCACCGCGATGGGTACGCCCTGCCGGTCGACCGAGCCTACGCGATCTTCCATGCGCAAGCGCTGGAAGCGGCACAGGTCATCGATGGCTTAGCCCAGGACGAAGAGGAAGATACCGATAGCCGCTATTACCTACGGCGCTATCAAGGCCTTCTGAACGAGATCTTCACGGTCTATCGTCTCTTTGCTTTCCTTGCGGGCTTGCACTTTCCAACGACCGAATCTGGTGACGCGACCGCCCCGTAGGCGTGGCTGGATTCTTGACCCGTGACCTTTTAGACCCTACCGTGAGTTGTCCATGACCTCTGAAAAGGTGAAAAACATCCTGTCCAAGCAGGGTATTGCGTCCGCCCAGAATGAGCTTGCCTTCTTCTTCCGCCGCATTTGCTCGGAGCTGCGCTTTGATCCCATCCGTTGGGAAGCCAAACTGCAGCGTTACTTGGACCGCAACAAGAACCTCATCGGCTCCACGAATAAAGATCGTTCTTACGCCCGTGGTAACATGAATGCGATGTTTACAGCAGACAAGCTGACGTGGCGCACGTGGATGGATGCGCTGCGTTTCTTGGGTGCCCGCGGTGCCAAGCTGACACTCGAACTGGATTGGCCCGGCAATCGCAAAACGTACCATCAGATCCGGCTGAATCTCAAGCAAGGGAGTTCGCCGGAAGATGCAGCCGATGATCTCGAGATGTTGGAAGAACTCGGCCCTTCCGCTGTGGCCTCGCCGCCGATTCCCTTGTCGGTGGATGAAGCCATCGAGCAATCCGAAACACGGAATGCTTCGCCCGGTATCCCTGAACCTCAACCGCTGCCCACGGTCGAAGATCAGCTGCGCCGCCACACTGAAATGCTGAGGCAGGCCCGTCGAGGCCTCCAGCAATCAACGCGTGCCCTCGCGGACGACGATGACGAAGCACCGACGGAAACCGACGAGTAATGTGTGTCTCTCCCTGACCCTTCTTTAGGGTCAGGGAGAGACACTATGCCTCTTTTTTTTTTTGCTTGAAACGTATGACACCCGCCTTCTTAAAGGATCGCTTTCATGACGACGCTGACGACGGCCATTGGTACCAACGTGCTGGCCAACCTGGCGAAGCCCCTGTTTGCCGGCGGTCCCCAGGACGTGGTGGCCACGCCTGACATTTACCAGATCAACAGCAACAACGTCATCAACACGCCGGTGGGGCGCTTCTCGAGCTTCGACGGCTCGAGCCTTCTCAATAGCTTCGTCCAGGGCTCTACGGGCTTTCTGAGTACGATCACCCAGAGCGCCACGCTGGCCTTGGGAAGCGGTGCATCAGTCAGTTCGGTACAGTCCCAACTCACCAATCGCATCAAGGCAGTCGCCGGTCAAACCGTGACTTCGCTGGAGTACGGGCTGCAGAACATCGTGGCCCAGAATGTAGCGGGGATCGTGAGCGAGGGAATCAGTGGAGCGGCAAACCTCATCGAAACCACGGTAGGCGGTGTCACGCAGACCGTCAATGTTTCGAACTATGCACAAGCTTCGCAGTCCATTCAGTTGGCTAACCAGCTGTCGGGGAACAGCAATCTCATCACGATCAACGACGTCGGCGCCTCCAGCGCACTCTTGTCCGGCATCACCAATCAGCTGCTGACGCTAGGACTCACAGCGGCAGTAGCGTCGTTGATCAATTCAACGTCCAGCACGATGAAGACGGCGACCCAGAAGGCTCTGGGTGCCAATGTGCAAACGGCAATCGGTCAATCGGACCTGGCGAGCATTCAGCTCTGCATCGATCAGTTAGGTGTCGGAGGGGTCCTGACCCAGATGCCCAACGCCGCCTTGGCGCTGATGAAAGGCTATCACCTACCGACCGGCACGACCAGCGATCAGTACGCCACATTGGCCACCACGTTCTTGGGGATCATCAACCAACTGGCACCCGGTTGGGATACCGTGACACGCGGCAGTACCTCCCTCACCAGCTTGACGTATTTCGCACAAGCCAGTCAAGATGCCCTGACGCTCCTCAAAACACAGAGCGACTACGTGGTACCCTGTTTGATTGCCAGTCAGTATCCGCCGCAGGCGATGCTCACAGCGCTTCGACAGGAATACCCTTCCGCTGCCACGCTCTAAGGTCATAAGGCCCTCCCAGAGGCTCCTAGGAGCCTCTGGGAGGGTGTATGCCACTTATGGACGATCGGTACCACGGACGAGTCCGGAAATAATACGGCCAGGAATAGAACCATTGAGCATCAGCGCCCAGTGGTACGGGCTCTTGGCCATGTCGTAATTCAGCACCTGGCGATCACGCGCAATGGACCACTTGCGGAAGGGATAGATCTGATCCTGGAGCGAGAGACCACCGAGGATGGCCATGTAGTCGGAAAAGATGCTGTCGTCCGAATACATACCGGAGGTGAAGTACGCAGCGATGTCCTCACCTTTCTTGCCGCCTTCCACGCCGTTGGTATTGGCGCCCGCTGCACCGGCAATGGCGCCGATGGTGGTGCCCGTCACTTGACCCACTGCCATCGTCGCATGATCGAGGAAGCCAGAGGCTGCCACAATGGGCATGTACATCACCGAGCTAAAGTCCGTGACCTCAAAAGTGACATCAATCCCCAGGGGCAAGCCTTCCTTAGTGAAACCGATGTTACCCGTACCACGCTGGATGGATAGGCTCGTGATCATGCCGTAACGCACCTGCATGCGGCCTTGCGCAAAGAGCTGGCAGCAGAAGGGTGCGTTGTACGAAGCCGGACCCGTGGCTCGTGGCATGACACCCGCGAGGATGGCCGCTAAGGGGATGTAGAGGTTCTGTAGCAACGCCAGTTTGTGGCCGTAAGGTGATCGCAGGTGCATGGTGAAGGACTGCGAAGGCATTGTGGTGTTCGATGAATCGAACATGCGCGGGATGTCCACATACGCCGCCCCCGCAAAAGCCGCGAGGCCTGACAGATGGATACCAGAAAGAACACCGGTGGCCGCATCCTTCACGGCATTGACGGCACCGCTGACGATATTGCCCAACAAGCCGCCGACCAACTTACCGTCGGCGAAGTTGTATTCCGCCACACGCGCTGCGGAAACCTTCGAGTTGATCTGCTCTTCGATCTCCGAGGGACGAAAAGAGTTTCCGAAGGATTCACCGATGGGACCGCCGTAGTCGACCTTGAAGGTGACGTACTGAGAGCCGTCTTGCAGATCCGAGGTCAAGCCCTGCATCAGCGACTTGAACCAATTGGCAATGGAAGCAATGACGCCAGGTTCCTGACTGGCATTGTTGCCGGCCTGCGTATTGACCGACGTATCTGCCTGTGAGATTGCGTCATTGGTCGCCGGTGGTGTGGTCTGACCGCCGGTGGTCGATGGCGTCGGCTGGATATCGCCGGCAATCGTCGCCACATCCGTATCGGTATCCGAATTGCCATCCGTCGACTGTTGGCCTGGTGGCCAACCCGGACCGCTACCGTTGGGAGATTTGGCGAAGGTACCGGAGTAGTAGTCCTGCAGAGCTTGCGACTGCGAACGGTTCTTGGCCGCTTCCAACGTCTGGCCTGACTGAAGCATGGCGGCCAGATTGGTCTACAGATCCTGCAAGTTATCCGCGCTATTCATCGCGTCTTGCATCCGCGTGTAGAATGCGTAGGAGAGCGCTTGGGAGCGTGAGGCTAATGCGTAGACATCGATGGCGCCCCGGCGTCCGGCTGCGCCCGATCCATCATCCGCATAGATAGCCGGCAAGTAGGCATGAAGCTTGCTAATGTCCGAACCGATGTCTGCTGCGGGGCCCGTACCGGTCGTCGCGCCATTGGGGTCGGTGTAGGCCAGCTTCTGAGCATCGCTCAAATCGCGTTCATGGATGCCGAGGTTGGCTGTGATGGCGTTGACCATCGTG
>Ga0164242_10009672_pt1 | contig 10376 bp, 4 predicted proteins | sample OricomgcompostMG_FD_108783 | JGI IMG/M metagenome (GOLD analysis project Ga0164242, IMG submission 108783) | Miracle-Growth compost microbial communities from Emeryville, California, USA - Original compost - Miracle growth compost (MG) ... | reverse complement strand
TTTATTTACTTTCCTAACATCCTTTTGATTATAATACAACCGCACGGGATGCAAGCCGGCCTTTAAAAATACCTGAGCCGTTTTTTCTGTGCCTGGCGTATAACCAAAATCCGCATCAATTAGTTGCATGTCATGCAACTTCACAAAGGCGTTAGACTGAGCGCTCAAATAGAAGGTATAATTGCCATCTGTGGGTGCCTTAATATATCCTTCCAGCATCAGTAGCCCTTCACGACCAGATTGAACGGCTTTTAATCCCTCTAACTGAATGGTAGCAATATGTCCGCGCTGAGCCCCTTTGAGCGCATTGACCTGTGGAATCCAGCTGTAACGGCCCTTGTAAAACTGCCAATTGAGGCCACCTTGGATCGCTGTGGCATGAACTGCGGGTACAAGTGCACTGTCATAAGGCCGTTTTGCCCATTTCTCTGGCCTTCTTGACTGTAAGACCTTCGCTTTAAAATAAGTCTGCAGATCGCTTACAGTTCTGAAGCTGGCGGATGCTGGTGCCGGGCTTCCCAACTTAACTGGCAGCGTCGGCGTCAGCGCCAGGTTTCGGGTCTGCTGCGGGTCACTTACAACATTATAAATTTCAAAGTTATCCGATGCAGATTTTACATTATATCGCACCGCTACAAAACTATCGAGTCGCATTAGTTGCATCTGTCCTCGAACCCTGCCCCTGTGTGCGGGAGCAAACTCTTTAAAATTCGGTGTTTTTCCAGGAAAAAAGTACTCGTTGTATATCTGACTAGGCTGCTGCTGGCCTTTTCCAGTCAGCTCGGGAAGTAAAGATACGCCATCCATTCTCGCTGGCGGTATCGCTCCAGCTGCCTGTATAAAAGTCGCAGCCCAGTCATAGGAAACACTGGGTTTAGTGATCACGCTGCCGGCTGGTATATGTCCAGGCCAGGCGGCAATGACCGGCATGCGGACACCTCCTTCCCAGTCGTCTCTTTTGATCCCATCAAAAGGACCATAGCTGGCAAAAAAAGTGGGTTCGACATGCACATAACCTTTTGGCAGGTAATCTTCAATGGAAGGGCCATTATCCGAAGTAAAGACAATAATCGTGTTATCCTCAATCTTTAAATCCTTTAGTAAAGCCATCAGATCTCCCACGCAATAGTCAATTCTTCTATTAGACATGGCGTACCTTTTATAGGTATCCGGCCAGGGGGCTTCCTTTGTAGCCGGATTATTGTCGTCATCATAAGTAGCACTGGCATAATCTGGATGGATATAGCTATCTGGTGTGCCGGTGGCTGTATTGATCATATGGCCCGGGGTTCCCAACCACTTTAACCCACCGTGGAGTCCTTGCCCCTTTGGATAGGCCTGCGTAGGCAACTCTAAAACAGCATGCGGGGTCTCAAAGGCTAAATACATAAAAAACGGCTTATCCTTATCTTTGCCCTGTGCTTGCTGATGGTCAGTAATCCATTTTTTGGCATACGCCGTCCAAAGATCGGGCGTATAGCATTTATCTAACTCAGGGGTGATATTCTGGCCATGGTCCCATACTTCTACTTGCTGGTGGTCTGGAAAATAAAGCGCTTCTTTAGGATAATGCTCATGGCCATCCATATGGCGCATGTAGCCGAAAAACTGATCAAACCCTCTATTTGTTGGACGGGCATTCCAATCGTCCCCATCCTTATCCCAGGGCTTTGAGCCCTGGAGTCCCCATTTGCCGATGGCAATGGTTGCATACCCTAAAGACTGCAGGGTGGAAGCCATGGTATAGTTACTGTCAATAGCCCTGTCAAATTCATTATTGCGAACATTGGAATGACCCTGGCTAACGCCCAACATCAGAGATGCCCTGGAGGGAGCGCATACGGGTGCAGCAGCATATTGCTGCGTAAAAATGGCACCACTTTCTGCCAACTTATCCAGATAGGGCGACCGTTCATACGGTTTGCCCTCCTTGGCACGCTGCTTTTGAAAAAATACGCCAACATCACCATAACCCTGGTCATCAGTCAGGATAAATATGATATTGGGCTTTTTTTGCTGGCCATAAAGTTGATTTACTTTAAGTATCCCAGCCATGCCCATTAAGCACAATACACTGCAAATTCTAATAGTACGCTTCATTTACATAGATTTTAGTCTCACAATTACATATTAAACAAGAATTTAAGTAGAAATTTCCACTAATTAAAAAAACAAGAAGGAGCTACCATTTTCAATAAAATTGGTAGTTCCTTTTGTATTTCTATAATTACCAGCCTTCATTTTGATCCAGCGCAGGATTTAAGGCAATTTCATTGGTTGGCACTTGATAAAGGTAGTATTTATCCAACCAACCTTTGCCGGATTTAACTGGATCATTGTACAGGAATCGGTACCCTTCAGTCATCCCTGTATTATCCGCTTGTTTAGTATTCATATTCAATAAATTACCAGTTATAGCGGACTTTTTAACCCACATGCCATAATCCTGGCGGTTTATGTACCAGGCAGCTTTGTTCCACCTTCTGACATCGTCAAACCCAAAGCCTTCCCCCATCAGTTCAACCATTCTCTCTCTTCTGATTTCCCAAAGTACAGGGTCAACACTTTGATCTCCGTCTGGATCAAAATCAGCACCAATACTCGCAACGATCATATGTGCCACTGCTGCCCTATCCCTAAGTTTATTAATAGTCTCATCTGCTACTCCCTGCGTAAATTGCCCCATTTCCCACATACATTCTGCATAGTTTAGTAGGACCTCATCTATTTTAAAAACTGGTTTATCAGAAGTATTAAGTGGCGAATTATTAAAACTTGTCTCCCACTGATCATAATACTTCCAAACATAATATCCAGATCGGCAAGATACAAAAGCCTTAGTATCAGAGGATGTTCCATCCGAAAAGTTGGGCACAGACCCCAAAACGGTTGCAGACCAATTCTGCGAAGGCAATCGTTTCATACCAATTCCAGGATTTGAACAACTCAAATTAGCACCCATAATATCAATATATTCTCTATCTGCAGGATCGGCAGTATAAGACCATCCTGGCGCATCTCCAGGCGTACCACTTACTTTAAAGGGGGGCATAACAGTTTGATACAATCTCGGATCTCTGTTCCTGAAGGTAGAATAAGGCGTCTTATCTCCTGCATAGGTGGTATTAGCCACATTATGAATCGGCAGCCCGTTTTGAGACAAATACATATCTACGGTATGTTGTGGCATTTCAACATAATGAGAGGATGTGTGCTCAATATATGAAGAATTACAATAATAATTGGTATTGGCAAAATACTCTTTATATAAGATCACCCCAGGAATACCTTCCAGGCTTTCAGTTGTCCACATTTCACCATAGCCTGATGCAGGAGAGCCATCAGTTCCTGTATAAAGCGTAGGATATATTGCCATCAGTTCCTTAGATGCACTAGCACATTCCTTAAGGTAATTATTATAGTCCCCTAAGGCATGGTATTTTCTCCATGTGGCCTCTCTAAGAGTAAACCTGGAGATTACAGCAAGAATGCAATTTTTGTTGATGGTATTAGCTCCATCCTGAGAAGAGAAATTTCCAATATTTGCTTCTGCCCATTTTAACCTAGCCAGGATACTATCGGTGACCACTAACCTATCCACTCTGGGGCCGTAAGCTTGTTCGGAAGAAGTTCCAAGCGTTGTATTGACCCAGGGAATATTGCCAAAACGGTTAACCAACTCCATATACCAATAGCAATAAAAAAAATAACCAACCGCCTTCCAATGGTTTCGCTCATCTACAGAAAGATTGCCATCGTTGATATGATCTAACATTATATTAATCCTTCTGATATAGGTAAAATCCCAACCATTTCCTGAAACGGCATCTGCAACAGTTTGCCATGCATAAGGATTTTGCTGGCTTGTGCCTTTAAAGGTCAAATAATTGGCATAATAGTCGCCCCGATACTGTGCATTTTCGGGAAAACCCGCCGTAACAGAAGTCAAGATTGTCCCGTCAGTAAACATCCCATAGCAGGGGTACAAATAGGATTTAAAATTATCATAGGTTTGGAAAGCCGTGCTTTCCGTTGGTGAGGTCAAGGGAAATTTTTCCAAATAATCTTTAGCGCAAGATCCCAGCAAAATCACCATTAAGCTAAAAACCAAGCATATATTTTTCATTTGTTTCATCTTATTTTACTTTAAATATGCAGTGTTCTGACATTATTCACTATATTGAATTGACAAAAACACCTGGGTAACCGAATTGTTTGCTTCTACTCTTTTTGTAACAGAACTTTATTTTACAACGTCAAATTCAGACCAAAAGAAATCGTTCTATAAAAAGGATAAGACCATGAAAGTGATTCTGGATCAAAACCTTTGGGTAGAGAGGTAAACGTGGCCAGATTTTCTACATCCACAAAAAACCTCAGTGAAGTGATTTGCGCCTTTTTTAATAAAGTCTGTGGAACTGAATAGGAAAGCGTAATATTTTTTATCCGCAAATAAGAAGCGTCCTGCAGGTACTTATCAGATACCCTTGTATTGGAGCCAACATTTTCCATTTGGCCATATATTCTATAGTATTTCGCGTTAGGATTTTTTGCCACCATATAATCTGGGCTGGCCGGATCCATGCTTTTAGGTTTCCAATAATCGGTCTGATTATAATATAATGGTTGAAACACCGCATCATTCGCTCCTGAACCTGCAAATGGAAAAATGGATTGGCCAGATATCCAGTAATCTCTCTTTCCAATGCCCTGAATCATGATATTCACATCAAATCCTTTATAATTTACGCCCAAATTGGCACCGTATTGATATTTAGGCATTGAATTTCCTATAACTTTTCTATCACCAGGGTTTTTCAAAGTACTTAATCCCGCATCAATTTGATTGGAGCTGTTCTCGTCATCCATCAAATTTTTAAACTTGACATCACCCGGTTTAACATTATATCCTTTTATGGAAGTCACGCCATCTTTCAACGTCCAATTATTTACATCTGAAAAGTCATTTACGCTATAATATCCATCAGCAACATATCCCCAGATTTCACCCCATTTCTGCCCAACATAGTAATCACTAAGCAATCCAGAGGTATTGGTGTTATACTTTGTAATCCAAGAACTGCTATTGTATAGATTCAGGCCAAGACGATAGCCAACTTGGCCGATTTTATCTCTCCAATTAAGAGATAGCTCAATACCTCTAGTTCGCATATTGGCCGTATTTTGCAAAGGGGCTGAGGCTCCTACGACACCTGGTAATGGTGTCCCAGCTGATAACATATTTTTGGTATCTCGTTGATACCAATCAAACACCCCCGAGAATTTATTCTTAAACAGGCCAAAATCCAATCCAATATCTGCAGAAGTAACTGTTTCCCAAGTAAAATTATCACTTACTAATGCAGGAGTTCCTATAACCGTTACCCGATCTTGATTAACTGCCCATACATTTGACTTAGCCACATCCATAGTAGGTGTATATGCATATGGAGCGATATTCTGATTACCAATTGATCCATAAGACGCACGTAATTTTAATTCATTAATCGCTTCTCTAAGCCCCTCCATAAAACTTTCCTTTGCAATCTGCCATCCAACAGATACTGAAGGGAAAAAACCAAAGCGGTGATCTTCTGGAAATTTAGAAGATCCGTCATAGCGTCCGTTCAGCTCCAGTAAATACTTATCCTTATAGCTATAGTTGGCCCGATAAAACAAGCTCCTTAGCGAAAATTCGCTATATTCATCATAATCAGTTACCGTTCCAGTAGCTCCTGAAAAAGAAGGTATGGAAATTAATGCCTGTCCTTCGGCATTGTTACTGATAAATTCATAATAACTGGATTCCTGGGCAGCACCACCCATAAGTTTAATATGGTGATCCCCTAAATCCTTTTTGTAAGTCAAATAAGCATTAAACGAATTATAGTCAGTATAATAACGTGATTTAAAATAATAATCTGTACTTGGGACAGTCGTAGCGGCCATCTGAATAGTGCTATAAGTCCATTGGCCAGAATAATAAGACGACTCATTATCAGTCTTATTATAAGTATACTCAAAGACGCCTTCCAGATTCTTCAATGGCTTAATGATGGATTTAAAAGATAAGCTAGGCGTATTGGTTATTAATGTACTTGGATTAGAAAAGAGAATTTTATTCTTGGGCGTAAAAATAGGTACATCAACATCACTGTTTAGCAATAAGGAAGCAGGCATATCTCCTTCTGGATAATAGGAGACTAGTCTTAGACTATATAAACCACCGGATTCATCTGTTGGCAGACGTTTGGTCGATTGGGAATATTTTATATTCAATTCCTGAGTAAACCACTTAGTAACATCAGCCGAAACATAAGAATTAAGTGATAGGCGCTTATAAAAGTCCTTATTGGTAATTAATGGGCCATTTTCAGAATTATAACCTCCTGATATCCTGTATCTAACCCTATCTGTTCCGCCAGAAACCGAAATATTATGTGATTGCAACAAACCGTTATTCAAAAAACTGTCCCAAAGATTCTTATCATGTAAGTAATAAATATCATTTGAAGGATCTACATAAATACCATCACCTATCAAATTAAAGGCAGACGGATTTTTCTGGTAATCTTTTAGATATTCCAGCCATTTAGAAACACTCTGAGAATTAGCCCAGTACTTATCACTTAGACCAGCATCTAAATATGCGGTTAAATAATTTTCTAAAGAAGCTTGAACCGGAGAACCTAACGCTTTTTCCGACCCGAAATTATTATTATAATTTATTTGAAAAGGCGCATTAGGCCCTGGATGCTTTGTAGTTATTAATATAACACCGCCAGCAGCCCTGGCACCATAAATTGCGGAGGATGCCGCATCTTTAAGGACTGTAACTGTTTCAACATCCTGCGGGTTCAAGGAGCCTAGATCTCCAGGCACATTGTCAATCAGTACAAGCGGATTCCCACCATTAATGGATAAATGGCCACGAATATTAAGCGAATTACTATTTTGGCCTGGCGTAGAAGATCTGGTGATTTGTAATCCTGGTATTGCTCCTTGTAAGGCGCTGGTTGTATTAATTACCGGCCTGTCCCCCAAAACGTCTTCCATTTTTATTTGCGAAACAGATCCCGTCAGGTTTTCCTTTTTTTGTTGACCATAGCCAACCACAACTACATCATTGAGACTGTTTGCCAAGCTTACCATAGTAATGAGAATAGAAGTCATCTTGCCAGGCTCAAGTACACTACCACTCAATGTCTGTTTCTGGTAGCCAATTATGCTAAAATTAAAATTATAATGGCCAGGCCTAAGGCCATCGATCCTAAATTTGCCCAGGCTGTCAGTAATTGCATGAGCAACGGTCTGGTTATTTTGTTCTGCCTCAACAGTAACTCCATGTAGTGGAACCCCTGCTCCATTATTTACGATCCCTGTGGCTCCTGTGCTAATTTTTTGCCCATATGTCTGATTAGTTAGTATGGCAACCAATAATATGCACATGATACATATTCGATTTTTCAGTTTTCTTGACATAGTTAAATTGATTATTGTTTGATAGTAATACGTTTAAAAAACATCTATCCCGTAATCAGTCTTGATTTTTTTTTAACATACAAGAAAACACATCCCATCAGCCTAACTAAACCCTTATATTACTTACATACAAAACATTATACTATTTTATTTTCATAATGTAATAATTTAAATACTAAAATAATTGAAACTAGCGAGCCAATATTGTTAATAAGCTTTGTAAATATGTATAACAACATATTAAATTCAAATAATAATAATGTCCAACATATTAATTAACTATGCATCGTCCCTTTTTTGAGGTTTTGCCGCTCACCTAAAAAGATACTTCTTTCTTACTACGTATTTTTTACGCTGGCAACAAAGATCTTAGCCCAAAATTTTCTAAACATAACAAACAATCATCTTATATGTCCACCTCAATTATACTCATTTTACATACTATACTTTGGCAGGAAAAATTGACTTTAAAAGATTTACTTATTGTAAAATAAACTTATTATTTATCGTATCTCGGATAAGAATAAGATCATTCATGGCTGCAATATCTGATAGTACTTTTTTTGTGGTCATCCCGTCATTGACGGTACCAATAAATTTAATATTTTCTACACGGTTGGTAGGATAGGATATTTTAACTCCCCGCTTTTCCGCAAGAAAATCCAGAACCTGTGCTAAGCTAACATCATTAAACTGAATTCCATTTTGGCCCTCCTTAATAGCCTTTAATATAGATTTTGTATTAGTGTTCCTGGATTTAGGGGCTACTTGAACAATGTCCGTGTTCATTTTCCTGGCTCTTTCATTTGTATTTTCATTTTGGGCAGTTGGGTCAATAACTGAAAACTGTTTATCCAACCTACTATAAGCAATTTCATTACCCGGCAATAAATAATAATCCTTCCCATCTGCCGTTTTCTTATCCGTAGATCTGACGACAATCTTTCCTTCAAGTAATTTCACAGCTACTTTTGTATTATTATTTTGTTCAGTGACCTTAAAAATTGTCCCCAACGCTGTTGTAGCGACTTCACGACAGTAAACGGTAAAGGGTCGGTTTGCATCCCTTTGTACTTTAAATATAGCTTCTCCAGTTAAATAAATATCCCTTCTTTCCCCCTTTAATCCCGTTAAAAACCTAATACTACCTCCTGGTGATAAGCGTACCTCTGACTTATCAGGAAGACTTACAGATTTTACAGCCCGCTCCTTATTGGTTAGAATTGTATAAGGTGATGTAATAGGATCGGCTGTATTTTTAAGTGAAATTTTTGGCTTTTGAAAATAAGGCATTAAAAAGTAAGTAGAAAAACCTAGTGCAAGACAAATCGATGCCGCTATAATTATTCTTCTAATTAATCTAAAACGTCGTAAACTATTATCTGGTACCTGCGTCCCTAATTTATGAAGAAATTGGTCAGTGTATTCATTTCGTTCCAATAACTTTTCTTCATAGTTTTCCCATTCTGATTCATCAAAATACCTTTCAATTTCTTCAGGATGCTCCTCAAAAAATTGCTTAATCTCTTGCTTTTCAGTTTCCGAGCAAGTATCACTATAGTATTTCTCAATCAATTCTTTAGTCACTATTCAGCCTTATATGTTTAAGATAAATTCTTTTCAACTATATCGTTTTTACGAGTCCTCGTATGTATCTGATCGCGAGTTGAATATGTTTATCCACGGTTTTTACTGAAATGGACATCTCCTGGGAGATTTCCTTGTAACTGAGATCTTCTTCCCTACTCAGCTTGAATACCTTCTGCCTAACTGGCGGTAACTTCTCTATTGCCTGTTGAATTATTTTATGCGTATCTTTCTCATCCATAATATCATAGCCACTAATCATGCTAATTTTGAATATATTTTCAGATACTTTAAATTGTTCCAAATGTTCCTTGTTTCGACCTTCCTTACGAAGCTCATCAATCATGAGTGTTTTGGCAATTTGAAAAATTTGTGTAGACAACTTCAGATCCACATTCAAGCTTTCTCTATATTTCCAAAGTTTAATAAAAGTTAACTGAGTTATCTCATTAGCAAGGTATTCTGATTTTGTCTTATTGAAAAGAAAGCCAAACAATTTACCACTAAATAAATAAAACACTTCATTAAAAGCACAGTTATCGCCAGCTTTTATTTTCACTATGAGAGGATCCATAATAGAAATGTTTAAATTAATAGGATTAAGGCAATATACCACCGCCTAAACTGTCTAAATTTATGATAATTTCCATTGAAATAGCAACTTTTATTTACGCAATGGTTTGCGCAAATTATTTTAAAAAGAATATTTTAATGAGCCTAAAACAACCTTCAGGAGTTCTAATTATAAATTTTAAACTAAACCACTATACAATCAGTGAATAAGGTGAATATGTATAGTCATTTCATTTTAATCACATGATTTGTTATATAAAAACATCTAAATCTAAAACTGAGTATGCTAAATCAATGTAAATAAGCCGCTTGCGCACTGTCGTATGAACTTGGTATAAATCTAGTCTTCAATTAGGTAAGAACTTTTGCCCTCATATAAGCAGGCGAATGCCCGTCACTGATTATATCCAGGCAGCCACCTGAGGAACGGCACAAATATGCGTATTATTGAGTAATACTCCTCCATTTTATTTTTATTCCCTACTCAAATTTAAATATATGTAAATAAGGATTTGCTTCTTATCTAAGCTTTGTCTTTGAATAACAAACAAAGCGCCCCGTGGTTTTCGGGACGCGTACTCACAAGCATGAACATGTCTCATTAGGCAGTTTGGGACGGCTTAAACCCAATACAAACCCGCTGTAATTGTTCAAAGTCCTTTTCATCCTGATTATAAATATCCGATAGACAGGTCGGCCTAGATATGCGTCGATTAAAGCCAAGGCTGTCAGAT
>Ga0164242_10009671_pt1 | contig 10376 bp, 9 predicted proteins | sample OricomgcompostMG_FD_108783 | JGI IMG/M metagenome (GOLD analysis project Ga0164242, IMG submission 108783) | Miracle-Growth compost microbial communities from Emeryville, California, USA - Original compost - Miracle growth compost (MG) ... | reverse complement strand
GCCGCTGGGAATCCGGCTGCCGGTCTACCCGTTGAAGGGCTATTCGCTGACAGTGCCGATTACCGACCCGGCAATGGCCCCAACCTCCACTATCCTTGACGAAACCTACAAAGTCGCCGTGACCCGGCTTGGCCAGCGCATCCGCGTTGGCGGCATGGCCGAGGTTGCCGGCTTCGATCTGTCGCTGTCGCCGCGTCGGCGCGCGACCCTGGAGAAAGTGATCAACGACCTCTATCCCCATGGCGGCGACCTGACCCGCGCCACGTTCTGGACCGGCCTGCGCCCGGCGACGCCGGACGGCACGCCCGTGATCGGCGCCACCCGCCTCCACAATCTGTACCTCAACACCGGCCACGGCACGCTGGGCTGGACGATGGCCTGCGGTTCGGGGCGCTACCTGGCCGACCTGATGGCCGGGCGGCCGCCGCAGATCAGCGGCGAAGGCCTGGATATTTCTCGCTACGGTACGCGCGCTGCCGGGGTGGGCGCCTGATGCGCTCGGCACATGCGCTCATCGATCTGGCTGCGCTGCGCCACAACTATCGCCTGGCACGCGAACTGGGCGGCCGCAAGGCGCTGGCCGTGGTCAAGGCCGATGCCTACGGCCACGGCGCGGTGCGCTGCGCCCGCGCGCTGGAACCCGAGGCCGATGGTTTTGGCGTGGCCTGCATCGAGGAAGCGCTGGAGTTGCGCGAGGCCGGCATACGCGCGCCGATCCTGCTGCTGGAAGGCTTTTTCGAAGCGTCCGAGCTGGCGTTGATCGAGGCCCACGACCTGTGGTTCGTGGTGCAGGCGCACTGGCAGATCGACGCCATCGAGCGCGCGCGACCCGCGAAGCCGTTCACGGTGTGGCTGAAGCTCGATTCGGGCATGCATCGGCTGGGTCTGGCGGCGCAGGATTACCGCGGCGCACTGCATCGCCTGCAGGCGATGTCGCACGTCGGCGAGGTGGTGGCGATGACCCATTTCGCCCGCGCCGACGAACTGGATTGCGACCGTACCGAGCAGCAACTGGCGCTGTTCAACCAGGTTTGTGCGGAGGCGTCGCTGCCGACCAGCCTGGAAAATTCGCCCGCGCTGTTGGGCTGGCCGGATGTGCATGGCGACTGGTCGCGCCCCGGCCTGATGCTGTACGGCGCCTCGCCGTTCGCCGGCGCCCATCCCGTGGCAGATCGCTTGCGTCCGGTGATGACGGTGGAGTCGGGGATCATCAGCGTGCGTGAGCTCGATGTGGGTGAGCCGGTGGGTTATGGCGCGCGCTTCGTCACCCGCCGGCCTAGCCGCATCGGCGTGGTGGCGATGGGTTATGCCGACGGTTATCCGCAGTTCGTCCCCAATGGCACGCCGGTAGCCATCGATGCCCAGCCGGGCGACCTGGTCGGCCGCGTGTCGATGGACATGCTGACGGTGGATCTCACCGACCACCCCGCTGCCGGCCTGGGCAGCCGGGTCGAATTGTGGGGTGCGCAGGTGCGCGTGCATGACCTGGCTGCGCGCTGCGAGACCAGCGCGTACCAGTTGCTGTGTGCCCTGAAGCGGGTGCCGCGCCGTTATCTCGACGAGTGAGTGGCGCCGGTCCGCCGGCGTCAATCCGCCTGGCGGCGGATCAGCGTGATCTTCCCGTTCGGTTCCAGCCGCGCCAGCACCACGCTGGACTCGTCCTCCAGCCCGTGCGCATGCAACGCGCGATCGAATTCGGTGCTGGCCACGTCGCACCGCCGCAGTGCCTGCGGATCGCGCCGGCCATCGCGCGCCAGGATGCTTGGCCGGCCCTCGATCCAGCGATTGAAGTCGTGCAAGCGCGCGCTGATCCAGCCGATGATCTTGTTCAAGGCCAGGATGCTGGCCACGGCAATCAGCGGTCCCAGCAGCGAATGGTCCTCGCCGATGATCGCCGTGCGCAGCAAGCCGCCCACCACCATCAGCACCACGATGTCGAACGCGGCCATGTCGCCGAACGCGCGCTTGCCCGACAATCGCAACAGCAACAGCACGATCAGGTACACCACCACGCCGCGCAGCGTGAATGCCCACCACGGCATCGCAAGATCGAAAAGACCTTTCATGGGTTGCTCTCCTGTTTTCGCTGGTGGAAACCGTGTGATGCCATGGCGCGCGTGGAGGGGCGGTGCACGTTGTTTGTGGTGCCATCGCCGTGACCACCGGTGCTCGACCGCTTGTTCACGGCCCACGTGCGAAAGCTGGTGCCGGATAGGCGATGGGAGAATCAGGTGGTCGACGAGGCAACCGGAGAACAGGGCCGCCGTGCCACATCGGGCTGGCCCGAGCGGCTGTGGATCGTTCGCCATGGGCAGAGCGCGGGCAACGTGGCACGCGATTACGCCGAGTCCAGCGGCGCGCCGTTGATCGAACTGGAGCATCGCGATGCGGACGTGCCGCTATCCGCGCTGGGTGAGCGCCAGTCGCAGGCGTTGGGTGCGTGGGTGCGTGCGTTGCCAGCGGGCCAGCAGCCCACTTTGTGCCTGTCGTCGCCGTACGAAAGATCGCGCCAGACCGCCTACGCGGTGATGTCGGCGTTGACGCGCGAGCAAGACGACGTGGTCGCCGACGAGCGCCTGCGCGAGAAGGAGTTCGGCGTGCTCGATCGCTACACGCGCAAGGGCATCATCGAGAAATTTCCGGACCTGGCCGAGCAACGCAAGCTGGTGGGCAAGTTCTATTTCCGCCCGCCCGGCGGCGAAAGCTGGTGCGACGTGGTGTTTCGTTTGCGCAGCGTGCTGAGCGATCTGCAGCGCAACCACGCCGGCGAGCGGGTGATGGTGGTGGGGCACCAGGTGATCGTCAATTGCTTCCGCTACCTGATCGAGAAAATGGATGAGGCGACCATCCTGGCGATCGATCGCGAAGGCGACGTCCCCAATTGCGGCATCACCGAATATGCGGTGACCGCCGACGGCAAGGGCCTGGCCCTGCAACGCACCAACTTCGTGGCGCCGTTGCTGGATACCGGTACGCCGGTAACCCGCGAGTCCGACCGGCCTGCAGGTGCCCGATGAACAGTCGCGGAAAAGCCGCGGTGCGGCTCACCGAAAAGCTGCTTCGCACGATGCCGTTGCCGGGCCCCGGCGGTGGCAAGGAGGAGCGCGGCCGCGTACTGATCATTGGGGGTTCCAGCCAGGTACCGGGCGCCGCCCTGCTGGCGGCCAATGCAGCGCTGCGCGCTGGCGCGGGCAAGCTGCAGGTGGCCACGGCGCGTGATGTCGCCACGACGTTGGCTGTCGCCACGCCAGAGGCTTTGGTGATGGGGCTGGCGGTCGATCGGCGGGGTGAAATCACGCGCGGCAGCGCCGTGCTCGATCGCGCGTTGAAGGCTTGCGATGCGGTGTTGCTTGGTTCGGGCATGCGCCCTTCGGCAACCGCGACCGCACTGGTGCGCCGCGCGGTCCGCTACGCGCAGGGCACGGTGGTGCTGGATGCGGGCGCTTTGTCACCCGAGCTTCGTGCGGCGGCGGACAAGCCGTACATCCTCACGCCGCACACCGGCGAGATGGCGACGCTGGCGGGCGCGGAAAAATCCGCGGTGGAACGTGAGCCGCAGAGCTTCGCCCGCGACTTTGCGCGGCACACCCGCAGCGTGCTGGTACTCAAGGGCGCCACCACCTTCATCGCCGCGCCGGACGGGGCGTTGTGGGTGTATCGCAGCCAGTGTCCCGGGCTGGGCACCTCCGGTTCGGGCGATGTGCTGGCGGGCATCATCGCGGGGTTGGCGGCGCGCGGTGCCGATGCGCGGCAGGCCGCGCTGTGGGGCGTGCTGCTGCATGGTGCGGCCGGGCGTCAGGTGGCCCGTTCGATCGGTTCGCTGGGATTCCTGGCGCGGGAGATCGCTGGAGGGGTGCCTGGGCTGCTGGATCGTCTGGCCTGAACATGCTGTTGCGGGCTTCCCGCTGCCGGTCCGGCGGCAACTGTTGCCGGCCAGGTGTTTGGGCCCCGGGCGCCGGCAAGCCTTGAGCCGCGGTATCCGGGTTTAGCCATCCATTCACCTGGTCGCTGCCGGCAACGCATACGCCATCACCGAATCGCCGCTGCGGGTGCCCAGGCCGGCATGGCCGCCCGCGGCGATCACCACGTATTGCCTGCCATCGACGGCGTAGGACATCGGGTTGGCTTGCCCGCCTGCGGGCAGGCGCGCTTTCCACAGCACCTTACCGGTGCGTTCGTCGATCGCGCGCAGGTAATCGTCGGCGGTGGCACCGATGAAGATCAGCCCGCCCTTGGTGACCATGTTGCCGCCGATGTTGAAGATGCCGGTGGGGAAAGGAAGGTTGTTGTGGGTACCGAACGGCCCGGTATCGCGGGTGGTGCCGAGCGGGTGCTGCCACACGATCTTGCGGGTGGTGAGGTCGATCGCGGTGAGCGTGCCCCACGGCGGCGAGTTGCATGGCACGCCCAGCGGGTTCAGCCAGGGGTGAACCTTGCCCACGTACGGCGTGCCGTATTGTGGCGCCAGGTCGCCCTTCACCTTGGGCTCGTTGCCCTCGCCATTCCAGGGTTGCACCAGTCCCTTTTTCACCGCGGGGCCACGCGGCGCCAGGCTGATTCGGAACGGGATGTAGTTGGCGTTGGCGATCAGGATCTTGTGCACCGGATCGATCGACGCGCCGTGCCAGTCAATCACGCCGTCGAAGGCGGGGTAGACGATGGTGTCGTGGTTGAGCTGCGGCGGCGTGAACTGGCCCTTGTAGTACGCCTGGCGAAACTGGATGCGGCACACCATCTGGTCGAGCGGGGTGGCACCCCACATCGATGCCTCGGTGAGATCCTTGGGCGCCAGCGAGGGCATGCCGGTGGAGAACGGCTGCGTGGGCGCGCTCCAGTCGCCCGGTACCGCGCCCTGCGGCACCGGCTTCTCCTCCACCTTGGCAACCGGTTTGCCGGTGACGCGGTCGAGCATGAAAAGCTCCCCTCGCTTGGTGGTTTGCACCAATGCCGGAATGCTGCCGCCACCCGGCGCGGGCAGGTCGACCAGCGACGGGCCTGCCGGCACGTCGAAATCCCAGCGGTCGTGGTGCACGTTCTGGAATACCCAGCGCGGCGCGCCGGTTTCGATATCCAGCGCCACCGTGGAGCTGGCGTATTTCTCGTCGAACGGCCGGCGCTTGCCGCCGAAATAATCCGGCGTGGCGTTGCCCATCGGCAGGTAGACCAGGCCCAGCTCCGGATCGGCGGTGTAGACGCCCCAGGCGTTGGGCGTGCCGCGGGTAAGCTCGTCGTCGGGGCCGGGTTTCCAGTTTTGCGGATCATGGCCCACGTCCCACGCCCATACCAACGCGCCGCTCAACGGATCGAACGCGCGCACGGCGCCGGAGGGTTCGAAGGTGGCCTGGTTGTCGTAGATCCAGCCGCCCAGGATCACCCGGTCGCGGATCACCAGCGGCGGCGAGGTGACGAAGTGGAACCCCGCGGGCACGTGACCCAGGTACGTACGCAACGACACGAAACCGTGGACACCAAAATCCTGGCACGGCTGCCCGGTGCGGGCGTTCAGCGCCACCATGCGGGCGTCCAGCACCGGCGCGATGATGCGCTCGGGGCAATCGGTCACAGTGCCGGGCGGAGCCTTGTAATAAGACACGCCGCGACACGCCAGGTAGACGTCGGCATCGGTGTCGGCATGCGGGTTGAAGGTCCATTTCTTCTGGCCGGTGCGCGCATCGAGCGCCTCCACCCAGCTGTGGCCGGTACAGATGTAGAGCGTGTCGCCCACCTTGATCGGCGTGTTCTCGAAATTGAATTCGTGGCCGGCATCGGTGCCGCCCTTGTCCTCGCCGGGCCGCATCGTGTCGCCGGTGTGCATCGACCACGCCAGCTTGAGATGTTTCACGTTGCCGGCGTTGATCTGGTCCAGCGGCGAGTAGCGATCGCCTCGCGCGGTACGTCCGTAGAACAGCCAGTCGTCGTCGGCAACCAGTCCACCGGATGTCGCTGCGGAAGTCGCCGGTGTGCCCAACGCGACACTGCCATTGATGCCGCGCGGCTGGCAGGCAGCAACCACGCCAACGACCAGCGCAACCAGCACCATCGCGCCGAGACCGAAGGCGCTGCGCTGCCAGCGCGCAGCCGTGCTGTCCGCCGGCACCAGCTTGCGGCACACCCATGGCAGCAACAACCAGATCCCCAGCACGATAGGCATCACCAGCCGAGGTTCAAGCTGCCAGAACGTGAGCCCCACTTCGGCCAACGACCAGATCACCGTGCCCAGCAAGACCAGCGCGTAAAGCCACAACGTCCAGCGGCTGCGCCACCATCCCAGCGCCGCGACCAGCAGCAGGCCGATGCCCGCGATCAGGTAGTAGGGCGATCCACCCACCGCAATCAGCCATACGCCGCCGACGATCATCAGCGCGCCGATCACGGCAAAGACGAGAAGAGTGATCCACGGCCGTGAACGTTGCGGGGCTTGCATGGCGGCACCTCGGCGAATGAAGAACAGGACACCGGTATTCGCGCAAGGACGCCGGCAACAACGATCAACCTAGGTCGGCGGCGGGCAACGCGAAGTGAAAAGCCTGCCTCCCGCGACGGAATCGGGCGCGCGAACTACGTTCCCTCGCCTGGCCCGTAGACGTTACCGGTGACGCCGTGGTGAAACAGCGTGCCTTCGGGCGCCTGCGGCGGGCGGTCCTGCTGCTGGCGCTCGGCCTGCATCGCCGACATCTTGTCGCCCAGCGCGGGCAGCAGTTTGGCGGTCGCGGTGTTGATGACGGCCATGGCGCCGACCTTCACATCCCGGCCACCCTCGACGGCGGTCTTGAGGATCGCCTCGGCCACCTGATGCGGATCGATCATGGGCGAGGGCAGCTTGGGTTCCTTCGCCATGTAATTGCGGGCGTGTTCCGGATAGGGGGTGTTGACCGCCGTGGGTTGGATCAGCGTGATCGATACCGGCGCCTTTTCCACTTCCTCCAGCTCCACCCGCAAGGCATCGGTGAAGCCTTTGACAGCGTGCTTGGACGCGGAATACATGCCCTGGTAAGGCACCACCGCTTCGGATACCTCACTGCCCACGTTGATCAGCGCACCGCCGTGCAGACGCAGATACGGCAGCGCACACAGCGAGCCGTTCACAACGCCCCAGAAATTGGTGTCGAACAGTCGCCGGCTGTCCTCGTCGCTGACCTCCTCGAGGCGGCCGTAGATCGCCACGCCCGCGACGTTGATCCAGGTATCGATGCGGCCGAACCGCTCCACCGCGGCATCGGCCAGCTTGGACAGCTGGGCCCGGTCGCCCACGTCAGTGGTCACTGCAATGGCCTCGCTACCGGTTGCCACCAGTTGCGCCGCCACGGTCTGCAGGGTCGCCTCGCTGCGCGCGGCCAATACCACCCGGGCCCCGCGCTCGGCTGCCAGAAGTGCCGTGCATAAGCCGATGCCGCTGGAGGCGCCGGTGATCACCACCACTTGCTCATTGAGGGGCTTCAAGTCGGCGGCCATAGTGATATCCCAAGCAAGAAAGGGGATCGAGCAGAGCATTCGCCGGTTCTAGTCGCCGTGAACAGCGGTCGCTGCTGCCCTTGAGCCAATCGTTGGACTTGCCATTTTCCGGATCGATGCTGCTACGAATCGGCGTTGCCGCTGCCATTTTCGCCGTGCCGCATCCACGAATCGATCAGCGGCCCACGGTCGCCGCCCACCGGATCGCTATCCGGAAAAGGCAAGCACCGGATCCGCTCCAGCATCGCGTCGGTGGGCGCGCTGCGGCAGATGTCCCATTCCTGCTCCGGCGGATAGGCGCCGACCACCAGGAAATCCGCGCTGGCATCCAGACGGCGATGGCCGGTGCCGGCAGGGAGCAGAACGGCATCGCCGCGGTGCACGGTCACTTCGCGGCCACCGGGCCCGCCCAGCATCAGCCGGGCACTACCTGCCGCAAAGCCGAGGGCTTCGTGCGCGGTGGAATGGTAGTGGTGATAGTCGTAGACACTGTTGCGCCAGCGCGGTGGCCAGCCGTTGCGGAGGAACAGCGATTCGAACGCGGCGGCCATCGCGTCGCCCCCCTGATCAGCGAGCGCCGCGCGATACAGCAGCACGGGCAGCTGCGGATTATTGGGCACCCACTCGTGCGGTGGCAGCAGGAACGCTTCGGAGGGCATGGCGGGCTCGTTCTCGACCTGACAGGGCGGCATCGTTGCGCTGCAGGCGTGAACACGAGGTTGGCTCTATCGCCGTTGCGGCCCGCCGTCGGCACCACCGGCTTGCGTAGAACACAGAGCGCCGGCGTTTGTCGCCGTGCCCAATCGCCTCAGTCGTTGGGGCTGAGCATAGCCGCGTAGCAGCGAAGTCGAAGGGCACGGGCCGTCGATGCCCATGCAAGCAGTGCGGGCCGCGTCTTTTCCGCTTTCCGATGTGGCTTGCGCCGCGGCAGGTAAACTGGACCGGCTGCGGACAAGGCGGGGCGAGAAAGCCCCTACCCGGATCGCCATCGGACCGGGTGCGGCGTGCAGACCGCCGCCCGCATGATTTTCGGCCGCACTCCGGCCGGCCGCGCGTCTCGGCATCCATCGGCGCAACAGGGGGAAACCTCCGGCGGTGATCGCGGGCCGGCTGGCGGAAGTGACCGGACAGCCGGCGCGCGATTTCCCCGAGGAGATCACCCGGCAGATGATTCGCCTGATGCGCCGCGATTTGCGCGCCGGCGAGCGCATTGATTATGACGAGCCGCAGCAACTGCTGGCCTTGCTAGCTCGCGCCGCACAGGCCTGAGGTGTACTTTGGGCGGATAGCTGGCCTGCAGCGGTGCGTCTCATCGCATGATTCGTGGCCCCCGCATGATCACAAACCCGTCGGCATGCCGGCTTGTTCGGACAGAGGGAAACGATGGTGGATATCGAAGCAAGGACCGAGCTCGACGGTGACGTCTACAGGACGTTGCTGGAATCCACCAAGGCGATTCCCTGGAAGATCGACTGGGCCACGATGGCGTTTGCCTACATCGGGCCGCAGATCGAAAGCCTGCTCGGCTGGACGCCGGAAAGCTGGGCAAGCGTGCAGGACTGGGTCGACCGCATGCATCCCGAAGACCGCGCCTGGGTGGTGAATTTCTGCGTGGCGCAGTCGAAGGAAGGTGTCGACCACGAGGCGGACTACCGCGCGCTGAGCAAGAACGGCGAATACGTGTGGATCCGTGACGTGGTGCACGTGGTGCGCAACGCCGAAGGTGAGGTCGAGGCGCTGGTCGGTTTCATGTTCGACATCAGCGAGCGCAAGCGCACCGAGGAGAAGCTGCTCAATATGCAGCGCGAGCTGGAGCGGCTTTCGTTCAAGGATGGCCTCACCGGCGTGGGCAACCGGCGCTGTTTCGACAAGGTGCTGAAGAACGAATGGAGCTGCGCGCAGCGAAGCCGGCAGCCGTTGTCGCTGGTAATGCTCGATATCGATTATTTCAAGCAGTACAACGACCACTATGGCCATATCCAGGGCGACAACTGCCTCAAGCGCGTCGGCGCCCTGCTGGACTCCATGGCCACCCGACCACGCGATTTCCTGGCCCGCTACGGCGGCGAGGAGTTCGTGCTGGTGCTGCCCGAGACCGATGCGCAGTCCGCTCGCAGCATGGCCGAACGTTGCCGCGAATTGATCGAGCAAACGCAGATGCCACACGAGAAATCCAAGGTGGCCCCGGTGTTGACGGTCAGCCTGGGTGTGGGCGCGGTGGTCCACACCACGACCGACGAGCCGTTGTCGCTGATCGACGCGGTGGATCGCGCGCTGTACCAGGCCAAGTTGCAGGGCCGCAACCGCATCGCGATGGCTGACGAATCGTAGCCGGCGACGCGGTCGATAGCGTCAACAAGCAAAGGCCCCGCATGCGGGGCCTTTGCCGTTCCCGATGATGCAACGGCGGTTTATGCCTCGACGTCTTCCTTGTACGCATCCACCGGAATGCAGGCGCACATGATGTTCTTGTCGCCGTAGACGTTGTCGACGCGGGCCACCGGCGGCCAGTATTTCTGCTGCTTCAGGCTGGCCAGCGGGAAGGCGGCCAGTTCGCGCGGGTAGGCGTGCGTCCATTCGCTGGCAGTGACCGCGGTGGCGGTGTGCGGCGCGTTCTTCAGCGGGTTGTCCTCGCGGTCGAGTTGGCCGTTCTCGATGGCGCGGATTTCGTCGCGGATCTGGATCATCGCGTCGATGAAGCGATCCAGTTCGCCCTGCGATTCGCTTTCGGTCGGTTCGACCATCAGCGTGCCCGCCACCGGGAAACTCAGCGTGGGTGCGTGGAAGCCGAAATCGATCAGCCGCTTGGCCACGTCCTCGGCGCTGATGCCGGTGCTGTCCTTCAGCGGACGCAGGTCGAGGATGCACTCGTGCGCCACCAGCCCGTTGCGGCCGGTGTACAGGGTGGGGTAGTGCGCTTCCAG
>Ga0164242_10009670_pt1 | contig 10376 bp, 7 predicted proteins | sample OricomgcompostMG_FD_108783 | JGI IMG/M metagenome (GOLD analysis project Ga0164242, IMG submission 108783) | Miracle-Growth compost microbial communities from Emeryville, California, USA - Original compost - Miracle growth compost (MG) ... | reverse complement strand
GCGTCGACGATCCACACGAACGACCACTGCGACTCGTCGATCAGCCCGACGCGGCGGCCGATCTCCAGCCGCGCCGCGCCCAGCAGCGCGCGCGAGGACTTCACCGGCCCGGCGGCGAAGAAGACGCAGTCGCCCGGCTGCGCGCCGACGTGCTCGGCCAGGCCGGCCCGCTCGGCGTCCGAGAGGTTCTTCGCGACCGGTCCGCCCAGCTCGCCGTCCTCGCCCACGAGCACGTAGGCGAGCCCCTTCGCGCCGCGCTGCTTGGCCCACTCCTGCCACGCGTCCAGCTGCTTGCGCGGCTGCGACGCCCCGCCCGGCATGACGACGGCGCCGACGTAGTCGGACTGGAAGACGCGGAACGGAGTGTCCTTGAAGTAGTCGGTGCACTCGACGAGTTCCAGCTCGAAGCGCAGGTCCGGCTTGTCGCTGCCGTAGCGGCGCATCGCCTCGGCGTACGTCATCCGCGGGATCGGGGTGCTGATCTCGTGGCCGATCAGCTTCCACAGCGCGACGAGGACGTCCTCGGCGAGCGCGATCACGTCGTCCTGGTCGACGAAGCTCATCTCGATGTCCAGCTGGGTGAACTCCGGCTGGCGGTCGGCGCGGAAGTCCTCGTCGCGGTAGCAGCGGGCGATCTGGAAGTACCGCTCCATGCCGGCCACCATCAGCAGCTGCTTGAACAGCTGCGGGGACTGCGGCAGCGCGTACCAGCTGCCGGGCTTGAGCCGCGCCGGGACAAGGAAGTCGCGGGCCCCCTCGGGCGTCGAACGGGTCAGCGTCGGCGTCTCGACCTCGACGAAGTTGTGCTCGTACAGCACGTCGCGGGCGGCGCGATTCACCTTGCTGCGCAGGCGGATCGCGGTGCCCGGCGCGGGACGGCGCAGGTCGAGGTAGCGGTAGCGCAGCCGCGCCTCCTCGCCGACCTCGGTGTGCTCGTCCACCTGGAACGGCAGCGGCGCGGCCTCGTTGAGGATCTCCAGCTGCGACGCGACGACCTCGATCTCGCCGGTCGGGATCGCCGGGTTCACGTTCCCCTCGGGACGCAGCCGCACCTCGCCGGTGACCTGCACGACCCACTCGTTGCGCAGGTCGTGCGCGACGTCCGCTTCTCGCAGCACGACCTGGCTGTGGCCGCTCGCGTCGCGCACGTCGATGAAGGTCACCCCGCCGTGATCACGCCTGGTGGCCACCCAGCCGGCGAGGGTGACGGTCTGTCCGGCGTCGGACGCGCGCAGCGTTCCGGCCTCACGGGTGCGGTTCACGGATTCGTACCTTCCACGATCACCTGCGGTCGCAGGTCTGCTTGCGGGGGCGTCCAGCCGGCCGGGTCGGCCGCGACCTGTTCGCCGCTTCGGATGTCTTTCACCTCGTGCCCGCCGTCGCCTGTTGCGGGAAACCAGACGAACGGGATGCCACGGCGCTCGGCGTAGCGGATCTGCTTGCCGTACTTCTGCGCGGACGCGGCCACCTCGGTCGCGATGCCGCGTGCGCGCAACGCCTGCGCCACCTGGTCGCAGGCGGCGCGCTGGTCCTCGCTGGGCAGCGCGACGAGGACGGCCGACGGCACCGGGCGCGATCCGGCGAGAATCCCCTGCGCGAACAAGGGCATCAGCAGCCGGGTAACGCCCAGGCTGATGCCGACGCCGGGATACGTGGTCTTGCCGTCGCTGGCGAGCGAGTCGTAGCGGCCGCCGGAGCAGATCGAGCCGAGCGACTCGAAGCCGCTCATGCGCGTCTCGAACACCGTGCCGGTGTAGTAGTCCAGGCCGCGCGCGATCCGCAGGTCGGCCTCGACGGTCACCCGCTCGGTCGTGATCGCCGCGCAGCCCTCGATCACCGCGGCCAGCTCGGCCAGCCCGGCGTCCAACAGCTCGTGCTCGACGCCGAGCGCGCGCACCTGTTCGACGAACGACGTGTCGGTGCTGCGGATCTCGGCCAGCCGCAGGCACGCCGCCGCCTGGTCGTCGCTGAGCCCGGCCTCGTCCACGAGCTGCTTGCCGACGACGTCGGACGGGACCTTGTCCAGCTTGTCGATCGCGCGCATGACGGCGGCGACGTCGGTCGCACCGAGCCCGCGGTAGAAACCCTCGATCAGGCGCCGGTTGTTCACCTGCAGCCGCAGCGGGGGCAGGAACTCGAGCGCGGCCAGCGCCTCGGCCATCACCCGCGCGACCTCGACGTCGTGGTGGAACGGCAGCTGGTCCTTGGCGACGACGTCGATGTCGGCCTGGGTGAATTCGCGGTACCGGCCGGTCTGCGGCCGCTCGCCGCGCCACACCTTCTGGATCTGGTAGCGGCGGAACGGGAACTCAAGGTGCCCGGCGTTGTCGAACACATAGCGCGCGAACGGGACGGTCAGGTCGAAGTGCAGGCCGAGGCCCGCGTCGCCCTCGTCCGCCTCGGCGTGCAGCCGGCGCAGGACATAAACCTCTTTGTCGATCTCGCCCTTGCGCAGCAACTGGTCCAGCGGCTCGGCCGAGCGCGCCTCCAGCGGCGCGAAGCCGTGCAGCTCGAACGTCGCGCGCAGCCGGTCGAGCACCGCTAGCTCGACGAAGCGCTCGGACGGCAGCAGTTCGGGGAAGCCGGACAGGGACGTGGTGGGCATCAGTTCAGTCCCTGCAGGTACGGGTTGGTCGCGCGTTCCCGCTCGATCGTGGTGGTCGGTCCGTGCCCCGGGAACACCTGCGTCGCGTCCTCGAGCGGCAAGATCACCTCGCGCAGCGAGCGCTCCATGTCGGCCATCGATCCGCCGGGCAGGTCGACGCGTCCGATCGAGCCGGCGAACAGGACGTCCCCGGCGAACAGCAGCGGCGACTCGCCACCGGCCAGGTCGAACACGACCGAACCGGTGCTGTGGCCGGGCGCGTGGCGCACCGAGAAGTCCAGCCCGGCGATGCTGACCTTGTCGTGATCGTTCAGCGCGCGGACGTCGTCCGGCTCGGCGAAGGTGAGGGTGCCGAAAAGGGGCGTTCCGGCCGGAATGCCGACTCCGGACCACGGGTCGGCGAGCTGGCCGCGGTCGGCCGGGTGGATGAACGCCGGCACGTCGCGCGCCTGGCACACCGGCAGCACCGAGAAGGTGTGGTCGAAGTGGCCGTGCGTGAGCAGGACGGCGACCGGGTGCAGCCGGTGTTCCGCGATCACTTCGTCCAGTTGGCCGGTGATGCCGATCCCGGGGTCGATGACGACGCACTGCTCGCCGGCGGCGGGGGCGACCACCCAGCAGTTGGTGGCGGTGGCGTCCGACGGGAAACCCGCGATGAGCACGGCCTCAGGGCTCCTGAACGATCGATGGGAAGGGCACCCGCCAGCCTACCGAGCGCCCGACCGCGAGAATCACAGGCGGCGGACATGGATCATCCGTAGACTGCCCGCGTTTTGGTTGCCGAACCGTCACCGAAAGGGATCCGTCCGTGCCGACGAACAAGCAGCGCCGCGAGGCGGCCCGCCGACACCTGGAGCGCCAGCTGGAGCGCCGCGCCGAGCGCGAGGCCGCGCGCAAGCGATTCGCCCTGATCTCCTCGGTGGTCGGCGGCGTGCTCGTCATCGCGCTGGTGGTCGCCCTCGTCGTCGTCCTCGGCGGCAACGACAGCAAGACGCCGAACGCGGCACAGGCCGGCGCCGGGGGCAGTTCGGCCACGCCGACCACGTCGACGTCCCCGACCACCGCGGCGAACGCGTCCTGCCCCACCGGCAACAAGCCGGTGCCGAGCGCGACCGGTGTGGGCAAGGCGGTCAGCTTCCACGGCGTGACGGTCAAGAACGCGACGGACGTGAAGAAGGTCCCGTCCGTCGGATCCCACGCGACGACCCCGCCGAGCAAGCTGCTGGTCAAGGATCTGGTGGTCGGCAAGGGCAAGGCGGCCACGCCCACGTCCAGCGTCAGCGTCAAGTACACCGGCGTGCTGTACTGCGACGGCACCGAGTTCGACGGCCCGGCCGAGCACGGCGACAAGGCGATCACGTTTTCGCTCACCGGCGTCGTCCCCGGGTTCACGCAGGGCATCGGCGGCACCAAGGGCATCGCGCCGATGAAGGTCGGTGGCCGGCGGATCATCATCATGCCCGCGGCGCTCGGCTACGGCGCGAACGCGCAGGGCTCGATCCCGGCGAACGCCCCGCTGGTGTTCGTGGTGACGCTGGAGAAGGTCAGCTGAACTAGTTCGCGGAGTGGACGCGGTAGACGTCGTAGACGCCTTCCACGTTCCGGATCGCGCGCAGCAGGTGGCCCAGGTGCTTCGCGTCGCCCATCTCGAAGGTGAACCGCGAGACGGCGACCCGGTCCCGGTTGGTCGACACGTTCGCCGACAGGATCGACACCCGCTCGTCGGAGAGGACGCGGGTGACGTCCGACAGCAGCCGGTGCCGGTCCAGCGCCTCGACCTGGATGCACACCACGAACGTGGAGTTCGCCGACGGCGCCCACTCGACGTCGACCAGCCGGTCGGCCTGCTCCAGCAGCGAGGCGGCGTTGGTGCAGGTGCGCCGGTGGACGGACACTCCCCCGCCGCGCGTGACGAAGCCGAGGATGTCGTCGCCCGGCACCGGTGTGCAGCAGCGCGCCAGCTTGACCCAGACGTCGCTGACGCCCTTGACGACCACGCCCGCGTCGCCGTGCGCGCGGCGCTGGGCGGGCGCGTTCTCGAGCGGGATCATCGCCTCGGCGATGTCCTCGATCGAGCCCTCCGAACCGCCGAGCTGCGCGACCAGCTTCTTGACGACCGACTCGGCCGAGACGTGTCCCTCGCCGATCGCCGCGTACAGCGCGGAGATGTCGGCGAGGTGCATGTCGTGGGCGAGCGTGAGCAGCTGATCGCCGCCGAGCAGACGCTGGATCGGCAGCGACTCCTTGCGCATCGCCTTGGACAGCGCCGTCTTGCCCGCGTCGATCGCGTCTTCGCGCCGCTCGCGCGCGAACCACTGCCGCACCTTGGTGCGGGCGCGCGGTGACTTGACGAACGAGAGCCAGTCACGGGACGGGCCAGCGTTCTCGGCCTTGGAGGTGAATACCTCGACCGTGTCGCCGTTCTCCAGCACCGATTCCAGCGCGACGAGCTTGCCGTTCACGCGCGCGCCGATGCAGCGGTGCCCGACCTCGGTGTGCACCGCGTACGCGAAGTCGACCGGCGTCGAGCCGGCGGGCAGCGCGACCACGTCACCCTTCGGCGTGAACACGTACACCTCGGCCGCACCGAGGTCGTAGCGCAGCGCGTCGAGGAACTCCTCGGGCTCCTGCGCCTCGCGCTGCCAGTCCAGCAGCTGCCGCAGCCAGCCCATCTCGTCCGACATCCCGGCCGGCTCGGCGACCGCGACGTTCTTGTGCTCCTTGTACTTCCAGTGCGCGGCGATGCCGTACTCGGCGGTGCGGTGCATCGCGTAGGTGCGGATCTGCAGCTCGACCGGCTTGCCACCGGGACCGATCACCGTGGTGTGCAGCGACTGGTACATGTTGAACTTCGGCATCGCGATGTAGTCCTTGAACCGGCCCGGAACCGGTTGCCAGTTCGCGTGGATCACGCCGAGGGTGGCGTAGCAGTCGCGCTCGGACTCGACGAGGACGCGGATGCCGACCAGGTCGTAGATGTCGGTGAACTCGCGTCCCCGCACGATCATCTTCTGGTAGATCGAGTAGTAGTGCTTCGGCCGGCCGGTGACCTCGGCCTTGATGCCGCCCTCGCGCAGGTCGGCGTTGATCCGGTCGATCACCTCGGACAGGTACGTGTCGCGGGACGGCGCGCGCTCGGCCACAAGGCGAACGATCTCGTCGTAGCGCTTCGGGTACAGCGTCGCGAAGGAGAGGTCCTCCAGCTCCCACTTGACGGTGTTCATGCCCAGCCGGTGCGCGAGCGGCGCCAGCACCTCGAGCGTCTCGCGCGCCTTGCGCACCTGCTTCGCCGGCGGCAGGAACCGCAGCGTGCGCATGTTGTGCAGCCGGTCGGCCAGCTTGATCACCAGCACGCGCGGGTCGCGCGCCATCGCGACCACCATCTTGCGGATCGTCTCGGCCTCGGCCGCCTCGCCGAACTTGACCTTGTCCAGCTTGGTGACGCCGTCGACCAGGTGCGCGACCTCGGCGCCGAACTCGCGCGTGACGTCCTCGATCGTGTACCCGGTGTCCTCGACGGTGTCGTGCAGCAGCGCGGCGACGAGCGTGGTGGTGTCCATGCCGAGCTCGGCCAGGATCGTCGCGACCGCGAGCGGGTGCGTGATGTACGGGTCACCGCTCTTGCGCAGCTGGCCGCGGTGGCACTGGTCGGCGACGTCGTAGCCGCGCTGCAGCAGCCGGGCGTCGACCTTGGGATGCGCGCCGCGGTGGATCGCGAGCAGCGGCTCGAGGACGGGCTTGACCTGCGACTGGCGCGGCGCGCTGGCCAGCCGGCGCGCGAGCCGGTCCCGGACGCGGCGGCGGTGGGTAGCGCTCAGCTCGGGCAGAGCGCCACCGACCGGGACGGTGGTGGTCTCGGCCTCGGTCGGGCCAGCGGCGTCCGTGCTCAGCGCGTCCGTCCCTCCTGCGGTGATGTCGCCGCCGAGTCTACGCAGGCGCTAGGCGCTCAGCAGCGCGCGAAACGGCATCGTCCCGCCCAGCCGCTCGCGGCCGTGCAGCGCCGTCAGCTCCATCAACACCGCGACAGCAACGACTGTTCCGCCCGCGGCGGTGATCAGCTCCGCGGCGGCGGCCAGGGTGCCCCCGGTGGCGAGGACGTCGTCGACGAGCAGCACCCGCTTGCCGGCCAGGACGTCGACCGGAACCTCGATGCTGGCGGTGCCGTACTCCAGCTCGTACTCACGGGTGATCGTCGGCGGGGGCAGCTTGCCGGCCTTGCGCACCGGGACGAGGCCGCAGTCCAGGTCGCGGGCGATGGCGCCGGCGAACACGAACCCGCGGGCCTCGACGCCGGCGACCAGATCGATCGGGGCGGCGGTCCGTCCGAACTCGGCGAGCGCGCTGCTCGCGGCGCCGAACGCCGGTCCGTCGGCGAGCAGCGGCGCGATGTCCTTGAACAGGATGCCGGGCTCGGGGAAGTCCGGGACGTCGCGCAGGTGCCGCGCGATCAGGTCCGCGAGCTGCCCGTCGTCGACCGTGGGCGGCACGCTCACTTGCGGCGGCGTTGCGGACGCGCGCCCGGCCGCGGGGCCGGGGCGGGCTGGCCGACCGGCCGCTGCTTCGCGGCGGGGGCGCCGGCGGCGGAGGCGACGAGGTCGCCGTCGGCCTGCTTCTTCGCCTCGCTGGCCCGCTTGGCCATGACCCGCCGGGTGAGCTGCTTGTACTGCGGCTCCCGCTCGGTCAGGTCGACCACGATCGGCGTCGCGAGGAACAGCGACGAGTACGCGCCGGACGCCAGGCCGACGAACAGCACGAGCGCCAGGTCCTCCAGCGTGCCGACGCCGAGCAGCCCGACGCCGACGAACAGCAGGCCCGCGACCGGCAGCAGCGCGACCAGCGACGTGTTGATCGAGCGCATCAGCGTCTGGTTCACCGCGAGGTTGGCGGCCTCGGAGTACGTCATCCGGGTGCCGGCCAGGATGTTCTTCGCGTTCTCGGCGACCTTGTCGTACACGACGACGGTGTCGTACATCGAGAAGCCGAGGATGGTCAGCAGGCCGACGATGGTGGACGGCGTGACCTGCAGGCCGACGAGCGAGTACACGCCCGCCGTCACCACCAGGTCGTGGATGAGCGCGAGCACGCCGCCGACCGTCATCCGCCACTGGTAGCGGACCGCGATGTAGATCGACACCGCGATCAGGAAGATGATCAGGCCTTCGATCGCCTTGACCGTGACGTCGTGGCCCCAGCTGGAACTCACCGTGGTGTCGGTGATCGCGGACGGCTTGAGGCCGAGCTCCTGCGCGACCTTCGCCTTGAGCCCGTTGCCGTTGTCAGCCGTCAGCGACTCGGTCTTGACAATGATCTGACGGGTGCTGCCGCTGCCGACCTGCTGCGGCGGCTCGGCCGAAGCGTGCCCGGCGTTCTCGAACGCGGTGTTGACCTGGTCGGTCGTGATCGACGTACCCGAGACCGGGATCTGGAACTGGGTGCCGCCGGCGAACTCGACGCCCTCGTTGAAGCCGCGGAACGCGAAGCTCAGCGCGAAGATCACGATCAGCACGCCCGAGGCCGCGTAGAACCACTTGCGCTTGGCGATGAACGGGATGCGCGTCTCGTTGCGGTACAGCCGGTGCAGGAAGCTGAACATCAGCGCTCGCCCTTCTCGCGCAGGCGGGCTCGTCGGGCCGCCGCCCGTTCCGCGGCCGAGCCGGGCTCCGGGGTGGTGTGCCGGCGCTCGGTCGGCTCGCCGGTCTCGACGTCGGTGGCGGGCTCGGCGTCCTGGTCCGGCGAGCTGTCCTCGACGACGTCCTGGTCGACGGGCACCAGCTCGTCGGCCTCCAGCGTGGCGACGGACGACTTGCGCACGCTCACCGTGCTCTGCGTGCCGGCCTCGTCGCGGCGCGCGGTGCGGCGCGCGGACGTGCCGGCCCGGGGTGCCGCAGAGGGAGCGGCCGAGTCACGGATGTGCGCGAGACCGGTCAGCTTGCCGGTGCCGAACGCCCTCATCCGCGACAGCAGCGAGATGAGCGGGTGCGTGAACAGGAACACGACCACCAGGTCGAGAATCGTGGACAGGCCCAGCGTGAACGCGAAGCCCTTCACGTCGCCGGCCGCGAAGTAGTACAGGATCGCCGCGGCGAGGACGGACACGGTGTCGGCGGACAGGATCGTGCGCCGCGCCCGGATCCAGGCGCGCGGGATCGCGACGCGCACCGAGCGCCCCTCGTGCACCTCGTCCTTGATGCGTTCGAAGAACACGACGAACGAGTCGGTGGTGATACCGACTGCCACGATGAAGCCGGCAATGCCCGCGAGGCTGAGCGTGAAGCCCATCTGCTCGCCGAGCATCACGATGCTGCCGTAGACCAGGCCGCCGGACACCAGCAGGGACGCGATGGTGACCAGGCCGAGCGCGCGGTAGTAGAGCAGCGAGTAGAGCACGACCAGCACCAGGCCGATGCCGCCGGCGAGCATGCCCGCCTTCAGCTGCGAGCTGCCCAGCGTCGCGGAGATGGTCTGCGCGGTGTCCGGGGTGAAGTTCAGCGGCAGCGCGCCGTACTTGAGCTCCTTGGCGAGCTCGTCGGCCGACGAGTGCGTGAAGTTACCGGTGATCTGGGTGTTGCCGCCGTTGATGGCCTGCTCGTTCACCGGCGTGGACAGCACGTTGCCGTCCAGGGTGAAGGCCACGAAGTCGGCACACGGCGTCGTCGAGCTGCTGCACGTGGTCGGATCGGCGGTGGCGTTGGTGCTGTGAATGTTGTGCGCCGACGTGTACTTGCCCCAGGACACCTGGCCGCTGTTCTTGAGGCCCAGCGACACCGTCCACTGGGTCTGCCCCTGCGCGACGTTGGGCGCGTTCGCCGCGGCGGTGGTGATCTGGGTGCCCTGCACGACGATCGGGCCGAGCAGGTAGGCCGCGCCGGACTGGCAGGCGATGTAGTAGTCGTTGACCGGGTCCGGCGCCTGCTGGCTGGTGGAGCAGTCGAACTTCGCCAGCTGGGTCTGGACCTCCTGCGCGACCGACGCGCTGAGCCCGCCGGAGGTGTACACCGGCGAGGTGTACGTCTTGCCGTCCTGCTTCGGCGTCGGGTCGGGCAGGTCCTTGACCAGCTTCTTCAGCTGGGCGACCGACTTGAGCGAGCACGTGGGCGGGGCGGCGGGAGTGCTGCTCGACGGCGACGGCGACGACGACGGGGTGGCGCTGCTGCTGGCCGTGGCCGAGCCGCTCGCCTTCGGCGTCTTCTTCGACTTCTTGTCCTGCGGGGTCAGCAACCGCTCGCTGTGGCTGTCGCCGCCCGTCCCGGAGGTCGCGCTTGCCGAGGAAGACGGGGACGCCGAGGAGGACGGCGACGCCGAGCCGCTGGACTTCGTGGGCGTGGGCGTGCAGGTGACGGCCGCCGGCGGGGCGACCATTCCGCGGAAGTTCAGCTTCGCGGTCGCGCCCAGCGTGCTCGGGTCGACGTTCGTCGCGCCCGGAATGGAGACCACGATCTGGTCCGAGCCCTGGATGACGACGGTGGACTCGGTGACGCCGGAGCCGTTCACGCGGTCGGTGATGATCTGCTTCGCCTGGCTCATCGCGGAGCTGGACGGCGCGCTGCCGTTCTCGGTGTGCGCGGTGAAGATGATCTGGGTACCACCGACGAGGTCAAGGCCGAGCTTGGGCGTGTGCCGCTGGCCGGGCCAGAAGACGATCGTGTAGAGCACGACCAGGATGGCCGCGAGACCGAGGAAGTACCGCCCGACAGGCAGCGATCCAGGCTTTGCCACGGGGAATGGTCTCCTCGACATGTGAAACGGGCAGGTGCAGCGCGAGCAGCTTAGT
>Ga0164242_10009669_pt1 | contig 10378 bp, 9 predicted proteins | sample OricomgcompostMG_FD_108783 | JGI IMG/M metagenome (GOLD analysis project Ga0164242, IMG submission 108783) | Miracle-Growth compost microbial communities from Emeryville, California, USA - Original compost - Miracle growth compost (MG) ... | reverse complement strand
GATGTGATCCAGTTGACGAGGATGTTGCCCTTACGGTCGAACTTGTTCTTCGTGTAGGGCAGCGCGGCGGTTGTTGAAGTCATGGTCCTAGTTCGCCTCAGTCGGTGCCGTTGCTGGTGAAGCCGGAGTTGCTGCCGTTGCCCGGCAGATTCTGGTTGCGGTTCTCCTCGTCGCCGAGCGAGCCGGTGTAGCCCTCGGCCTTGAGTTCCGCGATGTGTGCCTGGTAGTCGGCCTTCGAGACGACCTTCACGCGGAAGAGCATCGCGGAGTGGTACTCACCGCACAGCTCGGCACAGTCGCCCTTGTACGTCCCGATGCGGGTCGGCGTGACATACATGTGGTTGACGTGGCCGGGGATGACGTCCTTCTTGTAGAGGAAGGCCGGCACCCAGAAGGAGTGGATGACGTCGCGCGACTTGAGCGTGATGTCGACCTTCTCGTTCACGGGCAGGTACAGGGTCGGCAGCTCGCTCTCGACGACGTTGCCCTGCGTCGGGCCCTTCGCCGCGTTCGAGGCGGGCTGCGCCTGGATGCCCGGGTCGTAGACGTTGTCGCTCGTGTAGTCCCAGTCCCAAGCCCACTGCTTGCCGTAGACGGTCACGTGCAGGTCGGGGTGCGCGTAAGGCTTCTCGATCGCGTCCTGGTCCTTCGCGGTGAACGCGAAGAAGCCGATGATCAGGATGAACGGGACGATCGTGTAGAAGATCTCGATCGGCATGTTGTAGCGCAGCTGCACCGGCAGACCCGTCTGGCCCTTGCGGCGGCGGTAGACAACGACCGACCAGATGATCAGCCCCCACACCACGATGCCGACGATGAGCAGGACGATCCAGCTCGTCACCCAGAGGCCGGCGACCCGGCTCGTCATCGTCGTGACGTTCTTGGCGCCCTCCACGAAGCCGGGGAGGTAGCCGTGCAGCTGCTCTTGCGAGCAACCTGCCAGTACCAGAGCGAGCGATGCTGCGATCGGGATCGCGGCCCATCGGAGACGACGAGTGTGACGCACCGGTGACCTTTCGTGTGGAACGTTGGGGGACCTTCGCTTAGCCTAGCGCGCTCCCGACGCGGCGCTGATGTGATAGGGGCCCCGTGGCGGGCTCTTAAACGGCGTCAGGCCGCCTCGAAAGGCGGCCTGATCGCGGTTTTCAGTTGCAGAACGCAGCTCAGTGGAAACTGTCGCCGCATGCGCAGGAGCCCTGCGCGTTGGGGTTGTCGATCGTGAAGCCCTGCTTCTCGATGGTGTCCTCGAAGTCGATGGTCGCGCCGTCGAGATAGGGCTGACTCATCTTGTCGACGATGACCTCGACGCCGTCGCCGAACTCGACCACGCCGTCGCCGTCGAGCATGCGCTCATCGAAGTAGAGCTGGTAGATCAGGCCGGAGCAGCCGCCCGGCTGCACGGCGAGCCGCAGACGCAGGTCGTCACGGCCTTCCTGCACGAGCAGGCTCTTCACCTTCTGCGCGGCCGCATCGCTCAGGACGACGCCGTGCGCCTTCTCTTCGGTCTGGGGTGCCACTGCGGTGTCGGTCATACCGACCTCCTTCCGGGTAAGTCTGACGTCAGTGTAAGCGCGGAGCTGTCAAGAACGCTGGTTCAACCGGGAAAGCAGCAGCGCCTCGCTCAGGATCGCCCGCTTGAAGACGCCGAGGTGCAGCGACTCGTTGGGGCTGTGCGCCCGCGTGTCCGGGTCCTCGACGCCGGTGACCAGGATCTGCGCCTCGGGGAACACGCGCACGAGGTCGGCGATGAACGGGATGGAACCGCCGATCCCCGCCTCGACGGGGGCCTTGCCCCAGGCATCCGCCATCGCCTGCTTCACCGCCTCGACCGCCCAGCCGCTGGTGTCGACGAGGAACGGGTCGCCGCCTTCGAAGTCGTGGAACTCGAGGCTTGCCCCGAACGGCGCGCTCGCCTCGAGGTGGCGCACGAGCGCGTCGCGCGCCTCGGCGGAGGTCTGGCCAGGCGCGACGCGCATGCTGATGCGCACCGTCACTTTCGGCACGAGGGTGTTCGACGCGTTCGCGATCGACGGCGCATCGATGCCGGTCACGGTGATCGACGGCTGGAACCAGAGGCGGCTGAGCACGCTTCCGGAACCGATCGCGCGCACCCCGTCGACGAAGGCGACGGATGCCGCGAGCTCGGCCTCCTCGAAGGCCGGTGTCTCCGCCTCGTGGCTCGTGAGGCCGGGAACCGCGACGGAGCCGTTCTCGTCCCACAGCGTGGAAAGCAGCTTGATCGTGGCGAGCATCGCGTCGGGAGCGGCCCCGCCCCACATGCCCGAGTGCGACGCGTGACCCAGCGTGGAGACCGTCAAGTTGAACGCGCACGCGCCCCGAAGGGCCACGGTGAGGTTGGGCGTCTCGGTGTCCCAGTTGTCGCTGTCCGCCACGATGATGACGTCTGCTGCCAGCGCGTCCCGGTTGTCCTCCAGGAAGTTCACGAAGGAGTGGGAGCCGTGCTCCTCCTCCCCCTCGATGAAGACGGCGAGGCCCAGCTCGAGCTCCTCGCCGGCGGCGGCGGTCGTCTCGGCGAGGGCGCGGATCGCGGCCACATGCGAGACGACGCCCGCTTTGTCGTCGGCGGCACCTCGGCCGTAGAGCCGATCGCCCACGACCGTCGGCTCGAATGGCTTCGTCTGCCAGCTGGCCTCGTCGCCCGGGGGCTGCACGTCGTGGTGCGCGTACAGCAGCACGGTCGGCTTGCCGTTCCGCGCCGCCCGCGTGGCGAGCACCGCGGGGTGGCCCAACTCCCCCTCCGGGAAGCCCGCCTTCTGGGCGCGGGTCACCTCGACGCGGTCGAAGACCCCAGTGCCGCGCAGCAGCTCTGCCACGGCATCCGCACTCTGCGCCACGAACGCCGGGTCGAAGGCCGGCCACGACACGGAGGGGATCCGCACAAGGGCGCCGAGGTCGGCGACGGCGGCCGGCATCCCGCCCGTCACGGCCTCGGCGATGGACTGGTCTGGACTCGAGGCTGAAGGGGCGGCATCCGTCATGCGGCTAAGCTTAATCAGATAGGAAACCCGAGGATCGCCGTGTTCAACCGCTCGAAAACCGAAGCTCCGACTGCGCCCAGCAGCGCCGCCAACGACGCCGCGAAGGCAGAAGCAGAGGCGGTGGCGGCCGGCAAGGGCCGGGCCACGCCCAGCCGGAAGGAGCGTGAGGCCGCGAGGCGGCGCCCGCTCGTTCCCGCCGATCGCAAGGCCGCCCGCAGCGCCGACCGGGACCGGCTGCGCGAGGAGCGCGCACGCCAGCAGGCCGGCATCGCCGCCGGCGACGAGCGCTACCTGCCCGCCCGCGACAGGGGTCCGCAGAAGAAGTTCGCGCGTGACTATGTGGACGCGCGCTGGAGCGTGGGCGAGTTTCTCGTGCCGATCGTGGTGGTGCTGCTCCTCGTCACATTCCTGCCCTTCCCTTCCGGCATCCGCAATCAGATCTCCTCGTACGTGCTGATCGTCGTCTGGGGCTTCTTCGTGCTCACAGTGATCGACTGCCTCGTCATGGGCGGCCTGCTCGCGAAGCGGCTCAAGGCGAAGTTCGGCGAGGCGGAGCGCGGCGTGCGCTGGTACGCGTCGATGCGGACCATCCAGCTGCGACCGCTGCGCATGCCGAAGCCTCAGGTCAAGCGCGGGCAGCAGCCCGCCTGATGGGCGTCGCGTGACGATCGTCGCGGCCGCCGACGGTTCAGCCCTCGGCAACCCCGGCCCGGCCGGGTGGGCGTGGTACGTCGATGACGGCTGCTGGGCCGCGGGCGGCTGGCCGCACGGCACGAACAACATGGGCGAGCTGATGGCGGTCGTGGATCTGCTCGAGCAGACGGCCGCCGCCGGGCTTTCCGATGAGCCGCTCAAGGTGCTCTGCGACAGCCAGTACGTGATCAACACGGTCACGAAGTGGATTCCGGGCTGGAAGCGCAAAGGCTGGAGGAAGGCCGACGGCTCCCCCGTGCTCAACCTCGAACTCGTGAAGCGCCTCGACGAGCTGGTCTCCGGTCGCGACGTCGCCTTCGAGTGGGTCAAGGGCCACGCCGGTCACGCGATGAACGAGGCGGCCGATGTGCGCGCGCGAGCCGTCGCGACGGCCTATCAGCGAGGCAGCGCGCAGATCCCGACGGGGCCCGGCTGGGCGCGCCCGGCGACGGATGCCGCGGCCGAGCCCCCCGCTGAGCCCGTGCTCTTCGACGCGGATCCCCAGGTCGAAAGCGACGAGGACGCCGTGGTGCGCCTCGAGAGGTCGCTGCTCACGCCCGAGGTGCGCGCCGACGCGTCGCGCCTCGCCGAACTGCTGCACCCCGACTTCGAGGAGATCGGCGCCTCCGGTCGTCTCTGGGACAGGGACACCACAATCCAGGCGCTGACCTCGGCGCCGGCGAGCGAGACCGAGCTCGCGGCCGTGCTGCACGTCTCGCGCGCGGCATCCGACGCCCTGCTCCTCGTCTTCGAGACGAGCGGCCCACGAGGCCTCGCGCGGCGCTCCTCGCTGTGGGTGAAGACGGTGTCCGGCTGGAGGCTGCGCTTCCATCAGGGCACCCCGCTCGACTGAGCGGGGCGCGCCCGGGCGCAACGGCTATCGCTTCAGCAGACGCTCCAGCTCGCGGTTGATCTTCCGGACCCAGAGCGGCCCCGAGTAGATGAACTCGGTGTAGCCCTGCACGAGCGTCGCGCCGGCGGCGAGCCGTTGCGCCACATCGGCCCCCGTGCGCACTCCGCCCACCGAGATCACGCACATCGTCGGCGGCACGTGCTGGCGAATCAGCTTCAGCACGGCGAGCGAGCGCCGCGCGAGCGGCGCCCCCGAGAGGCCCCCGGCGCCGAAGGACGCCACCCTCGCGACATCCGTCTTCAGCCCCAGACCCTCGCGCGCAATCGTGGTGTTCGTCGCGATGATGCCGTCGAGGCCGAGCTCGATCGCAAGCTCGGCGATGCGCGCGACCTCCTCATCGCTGAGATCGGGCGCGATCTTCACGAGCACCGGCGTTCCCGCGGAGTGCTCCTTGACGACGCGCAGCAGCGGCGCGAGCCGGTCGATCTCCTGCAGGCCGCGCAGGCCGGGCGTGTTCGGCGAGGACACGTTTACCGCGAGGTAGTCAGCCACGGGAGCGAGCACCGACGCCGACGCCCGGTAGTCGTCCAGCGCGTCGTCCACCTCCACCACGCGGCTCTTGCCGATGTTGACGCCGAGCACGGGGCGCCGGCGCAGGCGCTCGAGGTGGCGCAGCCGCTGCGCCGCGGCATCCGCCCCGTGGTTGTTGAAGCCCATGCGGTTGATGAGCGCGCGATCCGCGATCAGCCGGAACAGGCGGGGTTTCGGATTCCCCGGCTGCGGCAGCGCGGTCAGGGTGCCGACCTCGACGTGGCCGAAGCCGAGACCGCCGAGACCCATGACGATCTTGCCGTCCTTGTCGAAGCCCGCCGCGAGACCGAACGGCGTCTCGAAGGTACGGCCGAGCGTGTGGACGGTGATGTCGGTGCGCGGGCGCGTGAAATCGTGCACCAGCTGCGAGAGGCCGAGTGCCTGGATCACCTGGATGAAGAGGTACGCGAGGTGGTGGGCCCGTTCCGGGTCCATGCGCTTGAAGACGAGATTGAAGATGATCCGGTACATGCCGGTCTCAGAATACTGGCGCCTCGAGCCGCGCCACCGCGCTCAGCGGTCGCCCTGGGCGTGGTCGCGACGAAGCCCGTCGATCGCCGCCTCGAAGTCGTCGAGCGAGTCGAAGGCCTGGTAGACGCTCGCGAAGCGCAGGTAGGCGACCTCGTCGAGCTCACGCAGCTCGGGCAGCACGGCCACCCCGATCTCGTTGGCGTCGATCTGCGAGGCGCCCGTCGCGCGGATCGTCTCCTCCACCTTCTGCGCGAGGATCGCGAGGTCCGTGTCGGTGACGGGCCGCCCCTGGCACGCCTTGCGCACGCCAGAGATGACCTTCTCGCGGCTGAACGGCTCGACGACGCCCGAGCGCTTGATCACGTTGAGGCTCGCGGTCTCGATCGTCGAGAAGCGTCGGCCGCACTCGGGGCACTGCCGCCGCCTCCGGATGGACAGCCCGTCGTCGCTCGTGCGCGAGTCGATGACGCGCGAGTCAGGGTGACGGCAGAAGGGGCAGAACATGCCTCAACGCTATTCGAATCGGGCCGTGATCGCCTCGCCGTGCGCGGGCAGCGCCTCGGCGTCGGCGAGGGCGACGATCCGGTCATGAACGGATGCCAGCGCAGCGCGGTCGTATTCGATGACCTGCTGCGCGCGCAGGAACGAGTAGGCGCCGAGGGCGGAGGAGTACCGCGCGGCGCCGCCTGTCGGGAGCACATGGTTCGAGCCGGCCATGTAGTCGCCGAGGCTGACCGGCGAGTAGCCGCCGAGGAAGATCGCGCCGGCGTCGGTGATGCGGGCGAGCGTGGCGTGCGGGTCGGCCGTGTGCAGCTCGAGGTGCTCGGGGCCGTAGGCGTTGCTCACGGCCGCTGCCGCCGCCTCGTCGTCGACGAGCATGATCGCCGACTGGGGTCCGGCGAGGGCGGCTGCGGCCCGGCCGGAGTTCGCCGTCGCCGCGATCTGCCGGTCGAGCGCCGCGACCGCGGCATCCGCCAGTTCGGGCGAATCGGTGACCAGCACACTCGCCGCCGCCTCGTCGTGCTCGGCCTGACTGAGCAGGTCGGCGGCGACGAGCGCGGGGTTCGCGGTCTTGTCGGCGATGATCAGGATCTCGGTCGTCCCGGCCTCGGAGTCGATGCCGACGATGCCGCGCACGAGGCGCTTCGCCGCGGCGACGTAGATGTTGCCGGGTCCGCTGATGAGCTGCACAGGGGCGAGCCCGGCGTCGGGCACCCCGTACGCGAGCGCGCCGATGGCGCCCGCGCCGCCCATGGCCCAGACCTCCTCGACACCGAGCAGGCCGGCGGCCCCGAGGATCGTCGGGTGCGGCAGGCCTCCGAACTCCTTCTGCGCCGGGCTCGCGAGGGCGAGCGACGGCACGCCGGCGGCCAGCGCCGGCACCACGTTCATCACCACGCTGGACGCGAGCGGAGCCTTGCCGCCCGGCACGTAGAGACCGGCGCGCCCGACCGGCTGCCAGCGCTGGGTGACCGTCGCACCATCGGCGAGCGCGGTCGTCTGCGGCGCGGGAACCTGTGCCGCGCTCCCCTGCCGCACCCGCGCGATCGCCTCCTCGAGCGCGGCCCGCACCGTCTCGTCGAGACCGTCGACGGCAGCCCGGATCGCCTCGGCGGGCACGCGCAACTGCGGCGGGCGGATGCCGTCGAAACGCTCGGACTGCTCGAGCAGCGCCGCCGACCCGTGCTCGCGAACGGCGGCGATCAGCTCGGCGGCGGCCTGCGTCGCCACCTCGACGTTGACGACGGGACGGGGCACCAGGGTGCGGAGATCGGCCGTCGCGAGGTCGATTCCGCGCAGGTCGATCGTGCGCACCGTGGAAGTTTACCGGCCCGCCCGCCACCGGCGGCGCATGGGCGCTCAGCGCACGCCCGCGCCTCCGTCGATGACGATCGTCTGCCCCGTGATCCAGCCCGCGTCATCCGACAGCAGGAACGCCACGGGACCCGCGACGTCCTCTGGCTCGCCGAGCCGCTGCAGCGGGTAGCCCGACGCCGCCTCTGCCTCGCGGCCCTCGTAGAGCGTGCGCGCGAACGCGGTCTTGACGACCGCCGGCGCGACCGCGTTGACCCGCACGCGCGGGGCCAGCTGGGCGGCGAACTGCTTCGTCAAGTTGATGAGTGCCGCCTTCGTCACCCCGTAGAAGCCGATCGCGCCGCTGGAGGACAGCCCGGCGACCGAGGCGATGTTCACGACCGAGGCCGCCGCGTCGTCGCGGGATCCGAGCCCTGCCGCGACGGCGTCGCGCGTCCACTCGAACGCCGCGAGCACGTTGACGTCGACCATCTTCCGCACCGCGCCGAGGTCGGCATCGGTGATCGGCCCGGCGATCGGGTTGATGCCCGCGTTGTTGACGAGGTGGTCGAGACGCCCGTGGCGTTCGCGCACGTGGTCGAGCACCGCCTCGCGGTGACCCGGGTCGTCGGCCTTGCCCGCGACCGCGGACGCGCGTTCGCCGAGCTGCGCGAGCGCGGCATCCAATCCCTCCTGGTGCCTGCCCGTGATGACGACGCTCGCGCCCTCATCGACCAGCCGCTGGGCGATCGCCAGCCCGATGCCCCTGCTCGCCCCCGTGATGACCGCGACGCGGTCCTCGAATCGTCCCATGCCCGCTCCTTTGCGCCATGTTGCCTTGGCCACCATTCTGTGCCCTCAGGCGCGGTCAGACCAGGCAGGCAGGCCCGAGCAGCCCCTTGAGCTCGCCGAAGAGGTCGGGACTGACGGAGACGGAGTAGGGCAGTTCGAAGACACGCGCCACTCCCCCGCGCGTGAGCCTCAAGCGCACCTCGTTCTCGCCGCGGTGGCGGATCAGCATGTCGGCGAGCTCGGTCACGACATCCACCGTCGCCCTCTGCTCGGGCATCGTGATGACGAGCGGGCCGGACGCGGCGTTGGACTGCTCGAACTGCAGCGTGACGAGGTTGTACGCGTGCAGGTTCATGCCGTCGTCGCGCATCGAGACGCGGCCGCGCACCGAGACGATCGAGTCGGCGATGAGCGCTGGCGCGAACTCCTGGTAGGCCTTGCCCATGAACATCACCTGGATCTCGCCGCCGAAGTCCTCGACCGTGATGATGCCGTACTGGTTGCCGGACTGCTTGGCGACCCGGTGCTGTACCGAGGTGACGAGGCCCGCGATCGTGACCTGGTCGCCGTCCTGCGTGGCATCCGACCCGGTCAGATCCGCGATCGAGGTGGATGCCTGCTTGGCGAGCTCCAGCTCCAGCCCGGCGAGCGGGTGGTCGGAGACGTAGAGCCCCAGCATCTCGCGCTCGAAGGCGAGCTTGTCGCGCTTGCTCCACTCGGGCCGATCTGGCACGACCGAGATCGGGCCGGTGTCGGCGGCTTCGGTCATGAGCGAGTCGAAGTCGAACCCCATCTGGCCCGTAGCCTCGACCCGTTTGTGGTTCACGACCGACTCGACGGCGCCCTCGTGGATCTCGAGCAGCGCGCGCCGGCTCGCCCCGAACGAGTCGAAGGCGCCCGCCTTGATGAGCGACTCGACCGTGCGCTTGTTCGCGACGTGCAGCGGCACCTTCTTGAGGAAGTCGTGGAACGACTCGAAGCGGCCCTTCTCGTCTCTCGCGGCGACGATGCCGTCGACCACGTTCATGCCGACGTTGCGCACGGCGCCGAGGCCGAAGCGGATGTCGGAGCCGACGGCCGCGAAGAATCCGATCGACTCGTTCACGTCGGGCGGCAGCACCTTGATGCCCATGCGGCGGCACTCGTTGAGGTAGACCGCCATCTTGTCCTTGGAGTCGCCGACGCTCGTGAGCAACGCCGCCATGTACTCGGCCGGGTAATGCGCCTTGAGGTACGCCGTCCAGTAGGAGACGACGCCGTAGGCCGCCGAGTGCGCCTTGTTGAACGCGTAGTCGGAGAACGGCAGCAGGATGTCCCAGAGGGTCTTGATCGCGGCATCCGAATAGCCGCGCTCCTTCATGCCGCCCGCGAAGCCCGCGTACTGCTTGTCGAGCTCCGACTTCTTCTTCTTCCCCATCGCGCGGCGCAGGATGTCTGCCTGGCCGAGCGAGAAGCCCGCGACCCGCTGCGCGATGGCCATGACCTGCTCCTGGTAGATGATCAGGCCGTAGGTCGTGTCGAGGATGTCCTTGAGGGGCTCCTCGAGCTCGGGGTGGATCGGCGTGACCTCCTGCAGGCCGTTCTTGCGCAGGGCGTAGTTGATGTGCGAGTTCGCGCCCATGGGGCCGGGCCGGTACAGGGCGATGAGCGCCGAGATGTCCTCGAAGTTGTCGGGCTTCATCTGCCGCAGCAGCGCGCGCATGGGGCCGCCGTCGAGCTGGAACACGCCGAGCGTGTCGCCGCGGGTCAGCAGGTCGTAGGCGGCGCGATCGTCGAGCGACAGGCTCTCGAGGTCGAGCTCGGTGCCGGTGTTCGCCTTGATGTTGTCGAGGGCGTCGCTGATGATCGTGAGGTTCCTGAGGCCCAGGAAGTCCATCTTGATCAGCCCGAGGGATTCCGCGGCCGGGTAGTCGAACTGGGTGACGATCTGCCCGTCCTGCTCCCGCTTCATGATCGGGATGATGTCGATGATCGGGTCGCTCGACATGATGACGCCGGCCGCGTGAACGCCCCACTGCCGCTTCAGCCCCTCGAGGCCGAGCGCCGTGTCGAACACGCGCTTGGCGTCGGGGTCGCTCTCGACGACGGCGCGGATCTCGCTCGCCTCCTTGTAGCGGGGGCTGTCCTTGTCGAAGATCTGGTACAGCGGGATGTCCTTGCCCATCACCGCGGGCGGCATCGCCTT